>RCUP01002060.1_pt1 | contig 11124 bp, 10 predicted proteins | sample 2166341 | NCBI WGS metagenome assembly RCUP01 (sample SAMN09932325, study PRJNA488358) | compost metagenome | isolation source: compost soil in succinonitrile-enriched | place: Germany: Experimental Botanical Garden | reverse complement strand
TTCCAGCAGACCGAAGGCGCCGTCCACGGCGTGCGTGACCTCGTGCCCGGCCTCGCTCAGGCCGCGCACCATCGCCGTCGCCGCTTCAGCGTCGTCCTCAACCACCAGAATACGCATGGACCCCTCCTGAATACAGATTCGGCGGCGATGTTAGCGCATCGCCGCCGATCCCGTGAGTTAAGCCTTATTCAGACTTGGCGAAGGGCAGGACGATGGGAGCGTTTCCGCCCGATGTCCGCACCAGCAGCAGGACGCCCGGCCGCCGCGCCGTGCGCGCCGCCTCGACGGCGTCACGCAGTTCCCTGACGGTCGTCACGTTGCGACCGTTGGCCTGAACGATGACCATGCCCGGCTGGAAACGCAGACGTCCGGCTTCGGAACGCGCCTCCACAGCCGTCACCACCACGCCGCGCACGCTGTCCGCCAGATCATAGCGGCTGCGCAGGGCGGCGGTGATCGGCGCCACGGTCAGGCCCTCGACCTTTTCACCCGCCACGGCGGCGGGTGCATCAGGGGTCGCCTCGTCGCCGGCCTCGGCTTCGGCCGCGCCGAGATTGGCGGGGCGGGTCCCCGCGCGCAGGGTGATCGTCTGGCGACGGCCTTCACGCAGCAGCTCCAGCCGCAGGGTCTCGCCCGGCTTCACCGCGCCGACGGCGCGCGTCAGTTCGTTGCTGCCCTCAATGGCGCGCCCGTTCAGGCTGACGACCACGTCGCCCGCCTGCAGACCGCCCTGATCGCCCGGCGCGCCGGCGGTCACGTCAGTGATGTAGGCCCCCTTGGTGCCCTCGGGCAGGCCCAGACTCTCGCGGTATTCATTCGTGAGATTGCCGATCGTCACGCCCAGATAACCGCGCTCGATCTTCTCGCCGCGCATCAGACGATCCGTCGTCTCCTTGGCGATGCCTGCCGGAATGGCGAAGCCGATGCCCACCGACCCGCCCGTGGGCGAGAAGATGGCCGTGTTCACGCCGATGACGCGACCATAGATGTCAAAGGTCGGCCCGCCCGAGTTGCCCCGGTTGATGGCGGCGTCGATCTGGATGAAGTCAGTATAGGGGTTCTCGTTGCCGCCGATGTCGCGGGCCTTGGCCGAGACGATGCCCGCCGTGGCGGTGCCGCCCAGGCCGAACGGGTTGCCCACGGCGATGACCCAGTCGCCCACGCGCGGCTCGGCCTTGTCCTCGAACGAGACGAAGGGGAAGGTCGAGCCCTCGACCTTGATCACCGCCAGATCGGTCAGGGGGTCGCGCCCGATCAGGCGCGCCGTCAGTTCGCGACCGTCGCTCAGCTTGACCTTGATCTCCTCGGCGTTCTCAACGACGTGGTTGTTGGTGACGATGAAGCCGTCCGCCGATATCAGGAAGCCCGAACCGGCGCCGAGCGCCGTCGTCGAGTTGTCGTCCTCGCCCTCGCCCGAGCCTCCGCGCGGCGCACCGGGGATGGGCACGGCGCCGAAGCCGGGGATCTGGATCGTGCCCGTCGGGCGCTGCACCCGCGTCTTGACATCGATCTGCACCACCGCAGGCGCAACCTGCTGGAAGATGTCGGCGAAGCTGAGCGGCGCGCCCTGCGGCGGCGCAAAGGCCAGCCCCGCAGCCCCGGCCGAGGGAACCAGCCGCCCCGCCTGCGCCGCCACAGGCGCCGCATGCGCGCCCGGCCACGTAATGACCCCGCCCGCCGTCGCGACAGCGGCGAAGGACAGGCCGACGGCCGCCCCCAGAATGAACTCCTTGCGTTTCAGCATCGTCGTCCTTGCAGTCCTGAAATCTGGAGCTCCAAAAGCTCCGTTCGCCCATGGATATAGGGGGTTGCAGCCTAAGCCAATGCACGCCCTCGCGATGGTTGTTCCTGATCCGCGTTCGCCATGAGGCGCACATGCGTCAGGATCGCGGCGAAGCCTGTCATTTTGGAGAGCCGCCCCTCGCCGCTCACCCCGGCGTCCGCCCGGATGAGCGGGAGATGAGACGAGACCGAACTTAGCGCTCGGCGTCGTCCGATTTCGCCGTCAGTTCCGCCAGCGCCCGTTCTTCTTCGTCCGTCAGAGGCTGCACCTCGACCCGCCGCCGCCGCGACCGCCACACGAACACCGCCCCCGCCCCCAGCACCAGGGCGAACGGCCCGAACCACAGCAGCCAGGTCCCGGCCCGCACCGGCGGCTGGAACAGGACATAGTCGCCATAGCGCCGCACCAGATCCTGACGCACCGCCTGATCGCTCTTGCCCAAGGCGATCTCCTCGCGCACCAGACGGCGCATGTCGGCGGCGATTCCCGCCGGGCTGTCGGCGATGGATTCGTGCTGGCAGACCACGCAGCGGATGTCGCCGAACAGGGCCCGCGCCCGCGCCTCCTGCGCCGCATCCGGCAGAGGCCGATCCGGCGCCGGGGGCGGCTCCGCCATCGCCGCGCCCGCCATCAGGCTTAGCGCCAATACCAGAGAAGCCAAGCGCCTCACGCCTTGACCTCCGTCTTCTTGCGCGATCCCGCCCCGACCCGCAGCCGCCGATCCATCAGGGACAGCACCCCGCCCAGGGCCATGATCGCCGGGCCGAGGAAGATCAGCCGCGCCCACGGGTTGTAATAGACCCGCACCGTCCAGGCCTGCTGGCCGCCTTCCGCGCGCGCCCGTTCGCCCATGACCACATAGACGTCGTCCAGCCCGCGGAAATCGAGGCCCACCTCGGTCGTCGTCTGCCCGCCCGCCGGGAAGAAGCGGCGCTCGGCGGTGACGACGCGCTCGACGGCCTTCCCCTCGACCGGCATGACCGTCAGCCGCCCCTGCTCGGCCAGATAGTTCGGCCCCTCGATCACCTCGACCGCGTCCAGACGCACCCGCCACGGCCCCGACGACACCACGCCGCCCAGCGGCACCGCCGCCGCCGCCTCGGCCTTGAAGCTGGTCTCAACCACGGCCCCCAGGATAAAGACGCCCAGACCGGCGTGGGCCAGGGTCATGCCCCAGGCCCCCAGCGGCAAGTTTTTGCCCCGACGCAGGGTCTCGCCCAGCGGCGCCCGGAAGGCCTTGGTGCGCACGCCGACCTCGGCCAGCGCCCCGAGGATCAGCCAGGCCCCGACGCCCAGTCCCGCCGCCGCCAGCGCCTTCTTCGGCTCGAACAGCAGGAAGGCCGCGAACGCCGCCACGACCGCCAGACCCGCCGCCAGCCACAGCCGCTGCAAGGCCCCCTTCAGGTCGCCGCGCTTCCACGCCAGCAGAGGCCCGGCGGGCAGGATCAGACAGGCCACCACCATCAACGGCGTGAAGGTGGCGTTGAAATAGGGCGGCCCCACCGAAATGGTCGCCCCCGAAATCCCCTCAAGGATCAGCGGGTACAGCGTCCCCAGCAGCACCGTCGCCGCCGCCGCCGTCAGGAACAGGTTGTTCAGCACCAGCGCGCCTTCGCGGCTGATCGGCGCAAAGGCCGCGCCCGACCGGATCGCCGGCGCCCGGAACGCAAACAGGATGAAGGCCGCCCCCGCCGCCACGCCGAGGATGGCCAGCAGCATCATGCCCCGCTCGGGATCGACGGCGAAGGCGTGGACGCTGGTCAGCACGCCCGAGCGCACCAGAAACGCCCCCAGCATGGAGAAGGTGAAGGCCAGGATGGCGAGGAAGACCGTCCACCCCGCCAGCGCCCCGCGCCGCTCGGTGACGATGGCCGAGTGCAGCAGGGCCGCCCCCGCCAGCCACGGCATGAAGCTGGCGTTCTCGACCGGGTCCCAGAACCACCAGCCGCCCCAGCCCAGTTCGTAATAGGCCCAGAAGGACCCCAGGGTGATGCCGACCGTCAGAAACGCCCACGACGCCAGCGCCCACGGCCGCACCCAGCGCCCCCAGGCCGGATCGACCCGCTTCTCGATCAGGGCGGCGACCGCCAGAGAGAAACAGACCGAAAACCCGACATAGCCCGCGTAGAGCAGCGGCGGATGGAAGGCGAGCGCCGGGTCCTGCAACAGGGGGTTCAGCGACGCCCCCTGCACCGGGGCCGGGTCCAGCCGGGCGAACGGGTTCGACGTGAAGACGGCGAAGGCCAGGAACATGGTCGACAGCGCGCCCTGCACCGCCACGCTCGACGTCTTCAGCCCGAACGGCAGGCCGCGCGCCAGCGCCAGCGCCCCGCCGAAGCCGGTCATGACCAGGCACCACAGCACCAGCGAGCCCTCATGGCTGCCCCAGGCGGCGGCCACCTTGTAGAGCATGGGCTTGTCGGTGTGGCTGTTCAGGGCCACGTTCGACACTGAGAAGTCCGACACCGCAAAGGCGTAGATCAGGGCCGCGAAGGCCAAGGCCGTCGCCGCCGCCGAGGCGATCAGCGCCCCGCCGCCGGCCCCCGCCAACACCGGGCTCAGCCTCAGCCGTCCCACCGTCGCCAGCACCGTCGTCAGCCCGGCCAACACCAGGGCCAGGATCAGCGCGAACGCCCCCAGTTCGACGATCACAGGCTGCGGCTCGCGGCTGCGGGCAGGGCTTCGCCGGTCTCAGGCCGCCACTCGCCCTTGGCCTTCAGCCGGTCGGCGACTTCGCGCGGCATATAGGTCTCGTCGTGCTTGGCCAGCACCTGACTGGCTTCAAACACGCGGTCGGGACGGAAGGTGCCTTGCGCGACGATCCCCTGCCCCTCGCGGAACAGGTCGGGCAGGTCGCCGTGATAGCTGACGGTCGAGGTCCCCACATTGTCGGTGACGACGAAGACCACCGTCCCGTCCGCGCCCTTGACCACGCTGCCGGCCTCGACCAGCCCGCCCAGACGGATCACCCGTCCGACCGGCGCCGCCGCCTCGGTCACTTCGGACGGCGAGAAGAAGTAGGTGACATTGTCCTTCATGGCCCACAGCGACAGGCCGACCGCCAGGGCCAGCACGGGCGCCGCCGCCGCCACGATCCACAGACGACGCCGCGCCTTGGGCGATTTGGGAAGCCAGCTCATGTCAGGACATCACAGAAGGGTTGCAGCGCAGGCTCATCCGGCCCCGCCCAGTCGATTTTGCAGTTCCGCCCGGCGCGGATCATTCGGCTCCAGCGCCGCGATCAGCGGCCCCCAGACCGCCGCCGCCCCGGCCTTGTCGCCGCGCTTCAGCGCCGCCTCGCCCAGGAAGTAGCGCGCACCCAGCTGATCCGGGTCGCGCTTCAAGGCTTCGACGAAGGCCGCCTCTGCGTCGCCGCCCACGGCCCCCTCGTTGGCCCGCACCAGGCTCTCGCCCAGCCGCGCCCAGCTCTGCCCGTCGTCCGGCTTGATCGCCAGCGCCCGGCGGAAGGCCGAGGCCGCGCCGATGGGGTCGCCCGCCTCGAACCGCGCCGCGCCCAGCATGACCAGGGCCTGATGATCGTCGGGCCGATCCTTGACGATGCGCCCAATGACCGCCGCCGCTTGGGCCGGCTCCAGCGTCTCGGGCGAGGCCGCCCAGTCGCGCACCCGCGTCTCATAGGCCTGGTCCGCCATGCCCGGCGCGCCGATCCCCAGATAGAGCGCCAGCGACGCCGCCGCCGTCAGGCCGATGCCGCCCAGAACCCAGACCCGATCCTTCGATCCCGCCGTCGGCGCCCGCGCGTCGCGACGCGCGGCCAGCAGCCGCCGCCCCGCCTCGGCCCGCGCGGCGGTCCAGCCCGCCTCATCCAGCAGGCCCCGCGTCTTCAGCCGGTCCAGCTCAGCCAATTCGCGCGCGCCGGCCTCGCGATCCACCACGGCTTCAGCGTCCGCCCCGCGCCGCGCGCCGGCCAGCACCAGAAGCCCGGCCATCGCCGCCGCCAGTCCCGTCATGATCCAGAAGATCGTCATGCCCCGCCCTCTAGCGGATCAGGCGCGCCGACGCGAGGCTCCCGAGGTCGCAGCCTCGACCGCGACGCTCGGCGGGGCGCCCGCCACCGTCAGACGCCGCCGCACAGTTCGCTGCGCCTCCCTGGCCCCGATCAGGCCCAGCAGTTCGGCGGTCAGGGCGATCCGCTTGCGCGCCAGGCTCTCGTCGGGCGCCTCCCCGTCGTTCAGCCGCTCGATGGCCTCGTCGGCCCAGGTCGCCAGCCGCCCGGTCAGGCCCTCGGCCGTCTGGCGCCGCTCGGCCTCGCAGCCGAACACCGTGGCCGGGCCGCGTACCAGGCCAATCACCGCCGCAAGCGCTCTGGCCCGGTCCGCCGCAGGGGCATCCATCGCCTCGTCCAGGCGCGGCGCCTGGCGCGTCATCCGCCCCCCGATGGCCGTGCGTTCGACCGGCAGCACCTTGCCCGTCGCCTTCTCGGCGGCGCTGAACAGTTCCGACAGCCTCAACGCGATCTTCAGCCGCGCCTGCCGCACCGCCTTGCCCCAGGCGCTGTCGGCCCGCAGCGGCAGGGTCATGTCGATCTCGGCCAAGGTCTCCGCGCACCAGTCCAGATCGGTCTTCAGCAAGCCCGCATCCGCCCCCGGCGCCGTCGGATCAAAGGCCGCCGCCTCCGCCGCGCGGTGCGCCAGGGCCGTCACCACCCGGTCGACGAAGACCGCCAGCTCGCTCTCGCCCACCACCGTCTCGCGCCCGGCGGCGGGCGTGGCCAGCGCTACCAGACGCAACATCATCCGCGCGTCCGACAGGTGGGCGAAATAGATTTCCATCAGCCGCGCCGCCCCGTCCGGCGCGATCGAGGCCGCCTGCCGCAGCGCCAGCTTCAGCTCCGCCGTCGCCTCCGGGCCCGGCCGTCCCAGCCAGGCTTCCAGAAAGGTCAGACTGCGCCGCGCCAGCCCCGCCAGGTCGAAGCAGGCCGCCAGCTCCGCCGCCTGCCCTGAGCTCGCTCCCGGCCACAGGGCCTCGCCCTGATCCCGCACCGCCGAGGCCGCGCTCAGACACAGGCGGTCGGCGACCATGCGCGACAGCTCGTCGTCGCGGTCCAGTTGCGGCAGCAGTTCAGGCTCGTTGCGGGTGGCCAGCTTCCACAGCCGCGCCGGCACGCCCGCCGGAAAGCTCAGCCCTTCCAGCCCGTCACCGCGCGGCCGGAACAGCGGCGTCAGCGGTGCAAAGGCCGCGTCCCGGCGTCGCCGGTCCAGCCCCTCGGCCTCGACCATGTCGCGCAGCGCCCACGCCCGATCCCCCGTCATCGCCGCCGCCAGCGCTTCCAGCTGGGACAGCAGATGATCCGGGCAAGCGGCGATCAGCTGGGCCAGGGCGGCCCTTTGCGCGACCGACAGGTCCGCCATGCACTCTCCTCTAGCCGATCCGATTCCCGGCCATTGGGCAGGGTGCGCCCTTCGGGTTAACAGGGGATTTTGCGTCCCTCTCCGCCGCTGGCGGTTCGAGCACGCTTCCGTCCGCCGTCATGCAGACGCCCGAAACATCCGCTCCTGACGTCAGTCCTGCGGGATCACCGCGCGGATGACGCGGGCGGACGAGGGGCGGCCGGCGATGCCGCGCTGGGGGTCGACCACGACGCGCAGGTCGCCCTGGGAATAACTGACCGAGGCGCGGTTGCCCTCGACCACGGTGATGCTGCGCAGCCGGTCAAGGAAGGGGCGGGCGCTGGGCGAGCGGGCGATGCGGACCACGGCGTCGGTGGTGACGATCAGGGCCTCGATGCACAGAGCCTCGGACTGGTCGCCCGAGACGTTTATGCGGACCAGCCGGCCCATGGCCTCGCTGACCAGACCGCTGCGGCGGGTCATCAGATTGAACATCTGCACCGGGCCGAGGCTGGGCGGCTCCAGGCTGACGGCGGGGCCGGCGTGGGAGACCGGCGAGCCGCCCGGATTGCGCGCCGTATAGACGGTGATGCCGCCGCTGGGCGTGACGCGCAGCACCTGTTCGCCGGCGTCGTTGCGATAGATGGTGTCGCCGCGCGGGGCCGAAGAGGGGCGCAGGGCCCAGGTCTCGGTCGAGCGGTCGAACCGCAACAGGGTCAGCGACCCGGCGCGGTCCAGAACAAAGCCCTGCCCCGCCTCTGAGACGTAGCGGGCGGGGGGCGGCAGGGTGCGCGTCACCGACTGATCGCGGATCGAGCGGCTCTGCTCCGCCTGGGCGTTGGAGCGCAACTGGGCGGCCGCAGGGGTGGCCGCCAGACCCGCTGTCAGGCAGGCGGTCAGGGTCATCAGGGCGGCGAGGTCCAGGCGCAGGCCCGCGACCGTCCGGGCGTGGGGCGCCGGGACGGCGAAGCGTGGCGGATTCTCCGCTGCAACCTCGACCGTGGTCATCATGAAATCAGTGGTGGAACGCCCGAACGGCGGATTTTAGGCAAAGCCGATTTAGCCAACCAGGTACTGGCCGCCGTTCAACGACAGGGTGCAGCCTGTGACATATCCGGCACGCTCGCCCGAAAGCCAGGACACCATATCGGCGATTTCCTCGCCTTTTCCAAGCCTTCCGACCGGAATCTGGGCGATGATGCTGTCCAGAACCTTCTGGTCCATGGCGCCGACCATCTCGGTGTCGATATAGCCGGGGGCGATGCAGTTGACGGTCACGCCCTTGCGCGCGTTCTCCAGCGCCAGGGCCTTGGTGAAGCCGATCATCCCGGCCTTGGCGGCGGAATAGTTGGCCTGGCCGATCTGGCCCTTCTGGCCGTTGATCGAGGAGATGTTGACGATGCGGCCGAAGCCCCGGTCGCGCATCCCGTTGATCACCTGGCGCGTCATGTTGAAGACGCTGTCCATGTTGACCCGGATGACGTCCGACCACTGGTCGTGGCTCATCTTGTGGAAGAAGCCGTCGCGGGTGATGCCGGCGTTGTTCACCAGGGTGTCGATGGGCCCCAGTTCGGCCTCGACCTCCCGCACCGCACGGGCGCAGTCGTCGAACGAGCCGACATTGCCCTTGATGACCATGACGCCCAGTTCGCGCGCGGTCGCCGCCGCCGCCTCGTCATTGCCGGAATAGCCGGCGGCGACGGCCATGCCGTCTTCCCTCAGCCGCTGAACGATCGCCTTGCCTATGCCTCGGGTTCCCCCGGTCACCAGAGCCACTCGCGCCATGATCCGTTTCCCTGTCCCTTGATTTTCAGGCGCCGTCATCGACGACACCCCACCCTCATGACTAAGCTTTAGCTTGGCAAGCGTTGCCGGAGAAGGCGCCGTTATGCGGCCTGGGCCGCCAAGGTGATCGGGCCCATGTCGATGATGAGACGACAACGACGTCCAGACCTCCTGGTTCGCGCGCCGTCGGTCATTTCAGTTTGGCGATCAGCGCCTGGGCCGCCGCCGGGTTCCGCACCTTGGCCCCTGAAATGAAGTAGGCGAAGACGTCGCCGCGCTCGGCCCATCGGCGGGTCTGGGCCGCGACGGCGTCCAGTTCGTCAGACGTCATGCCCGTCGGCTCGTCCTCGCGGCTGGACATCAGGCGGGCATAGGTAAAGTCAGCGGTCGCCTCGTCGATCTGTGGCCAGGTCGGCTCCTCATCATCGACGGCATAGACGATGGCCGCGCCGTATTTGCGAGCCAGATCATGGAATTCCTGACAGGCGAAGGTCGGATTGCGGACCTCCAGCGCGTGACGCAGCCGCACCCCGTCCTTTTCCCTGGGCAACAGCTTCAGGAAACCCTCGAAGTCTTCGGCGTCGAATTTCTTCGTGCCCATGAACTGCCAGTTGATCGGCCCCAGCTTGTCGCCCAGCAGGGTCAGCCCCTGCGACAGGAAGCGGTCGAAGCTCTCGCCGCCCTCCGACAGGACCTTGCGGTTGGTGCAGTACCGGCTGGCCTTGACCGCAAAGACGAAGTCCTCGGGCGTCTCGTCGCGCCACTTCATCCAGCTGTCGGGTTTGAAGGTGGAATAGTAGGTGCCGTTGATCTCGATGCTCGTCAGGACCCGGCTGGCGAACTCCAGTTCGCGCTTCTGCGTCAGGCCCTCGGGATAGAAGACCCCGCGCCACGGCTCGAAGGTCCAGCCGCCGACGCCGATGTGGATGGAACCTGTCATGGCCGCGCCTTTCGTGAATTCGGGTGTCTTCATGCACCCGGGGCGGGGGACGGGCAACGGTTGGGTCAGGAAGCGCCGACCGCCGCCGCCATGACGGCGGGGTTCATGATGCTGAGCCCGGCCAGGTAGAGGTAGAGGGCGATATGCAGGCCTACGGTCAGCCCGAACAGCCAGGCCCGGCGGGTCAGGGCCGCCGGAATGACGAGGGCCAGATAGATGATCAGGTTGAAGGCGTAGCTGAACGCCACCTGCAAGCCTCCGCCCCTGGCCATGTTCACCCAAACCGCCCCCGCCAGCATCATCAGGTTGGCCAGGACCAGCAACAGGAGAATCGCCCGCTTGTTGGCCCAGAAGTGGGCGTCCAGATCCTGCACCGCGTCGTCCGGCTCGGGGAAGATCAGGCTGGTGGCGACGAAATAGACCGTGGCCACGACCAGGCCTGCGATCAGCAGGCCGTAGCTATAGGGAGCGGTGCTGAAATTGGTCCAGGCCGCGTCCCAGAAGGTGGCGATGTCCAGGGCGACGAAGGCGGCCAGCATGGGCGTCTTCCAGCCGGCCTTCACCGTCTTGCGGTGTTTGAAGGCGCGCGCGACCCCGGTGGCGATCACCGCCACCGACAGGCCCAGCACCAGGCCATAGAAGCTGAAGAAGAATTCGAACGCGCTCATATGGTCCCCCGACCCTCGACCCGACCGTTCAACCTATGACTCAAGCCGAGCGGTTCGTCACGACCCGCCGGCCGTTTGAGTCCGAGAGGCGCTCAAGGGTCTGAAAGGGTCGAGCGCCGCAGCTCATAGCCCCAATGGCGGATCACTCCGACACCGTTTCACCCCTGGCCGCCATTCGACGCTTTCGCTTCCGTCACCCCTCCGCCGCCGGCAGCTCCAGCAGCACCTTCAGCCCGCCCATATCGCTGTCGGCCAGGGTGACGCGCCCGCCATAGGCCCGCGTCAGGTCCTCGACAATGGACAGGCCCAGGCCCGTCCCCGGCGTGTCCTCGTCCATACGGGCGCCGCGCTTCAGGGCGGCGTCGCGCTGATCGGCGGGCAGGCCCGGGCCGTCGTCCTCGACCACGACGATCATCTGGCCGGGCACCGAGGCGCCGGCTGAAATCCGCACCCGGCGCTTGCACCACTTGGCGGCGTTCTCGATCAGGTTGCCGAAGATCTCCTGCAAGTCCTGACGCTCGCCCAGGAAGGCCAGCTCGTCGGGCGCGCGCCAGTCGATCTCGACCCCCTTGGTCTCGAACACCCGCTCCAGCATGA
>RCUP01002059.1_pt1 | contig 11130 bp, 5 predicted proteins | sample 2166341 | NCBI WGS metagenome assembly RCUP01 (sample SAMN09932325, study PRJNA488358) | compost metagenome | isolation source: compost soil in succinonitrile-enriched | place: Germany: Experimental Botanical Garden | reverse complement strand
CCACAAAACCTTGCGAATACTTTACAAAAATTACTTTACGAACAAAGAAATAATCAAAATTCAGGTTGCTTTCGTGGTCAACATATTTGTTATGAAATTGTTCAAATGGCAGATCGATATTCAAACCAACGGATTTTCCACCACCTTGTTGAGCTCCGCGGTTTCCGGCTTCCATAATTCCGGGACCACCTCCGGTAATAATTCCATAACCGGCTCTTGCCAGTTTTTCTGCAATTTCTACACTCAGATTGTAATATTTGTTCTCTTCTTTGGTTCGAGCTGATCCGAAAATAGAAATACAAGGCCCGATTCGAGCCATACGCTCATAACCTTCAACAAACTCAGACATTATTTTGAAAATGGCCCAGCTATCGTTCGTTTTTATTTCGTTCCAGTCTTTGCGTATTGCGTTCATTTGAAGTTTTTAAGCGGAAAATCGCGTTTTCAGTAAAAATAAAGTTCTTCACTAAAAAGAATATGTTATTCCTGAATAATTATGAACCTTTTAACGTTTATAAGGAACTACAACGGTTTTTTTGTTAAAAATTCAAGATTTTTTCATTTAACTACACAAATAGTTACATTATTGATTTTCAGTCGGTTAAATAGATTCATTGATCGGGTTTTTTGATATATTCATCGACGAATGATTAAATTTAAACGTTAAAAATTTGGAACTTGTTAAATTTTTCATTAATGTTGATTAACCTTAATTGCGACTATTTTATAAAGAAAACCATCATTGGACTTTTTGGTTTTTAGGTACGAGTAACTGAGGGAACTAAAAACTATGATTATGACCGTTATTTACTCGAACCGAGCTAGGATTCTTATGTCCTTACTCTTCAGCTCCTTTCTCATTGCCGCCGTTCAGGCACAATGCCCAGGATCCAACACTGGCTACATCAATCCTCAAGTCAGCTTAAACAATGCCGCCGGTGGAACAGACGCCTGGAACAATCCGCAGAATGCAGTAACTGATAACAACAGTTATGCAACACTCTCAAATTCAGCACTATTAATTGGAGGAACGGTGAGGAGTTCTAACTTCCTGGTTTTGCGAAACCTGAATCTGAATGTTCCGGTGAATGCTCAGATCTGTGGTGTACAAGTTGAAATCAGAAAGTTTAGTTCTGACAACACCGGCTCGAACTGGACGAGGGATTTGGATATCCGGATTCTGAAAAACAATCAAATTACAGGAACCAACCACGCAAATACAGGCGTCAATTGGACAACTACGGAAGCAGCATCTACTTACGGGACCAATTCTGATCTTTGGGGAACAACCCTAACCGGAATGGATGTGAGCAGTAATGGTTTCGGAGTTGCAATCGCAGCTGAATCACGGGCAGCAGGATTGTTGCTTCCAACGGTTACTTCGTATATTGATGCTGTTCGTATTCGCGTATACTATTATGTTCAGTCAACCGATTCAGATAATGACGGAATTCCGGATGTAAGCGATATTGATTGGGATGGTGATGGTGTTGCAAATAACTCAGAATTAATACCTTGTACAGCATCGGTTACCTTGCCGATGACGACACAATCAGATCCGACACTTTATTATCCGACTATCGGAGGTGTTTGGGCAAATGTGGTAACCAGAAATACGGCCGGTGCCGGAGTTGTTAATTTCAATATTTCGGAAAATTATTCTGCAGTTACCGGTTTGGAGATTTATACGGAACAGGATGTGGCAACGGCTGCAGATCAATCCATACAGGTTTTGAGATTTAGTCAACCGGTAAGTAATTTATCTTTTAAGGTTCAGGATGTCGATATTGCCGCAGGGCAATTTCAGGATGCGCTCACAGTCAATGCATATTCGTTCGGACAGTTGTATCAGCTGACCGCAGCAGATTACACGATCGGTTCCGGAAATTTCAATATGTACAATGGCGGGAATCAATTCAGAGGATTGATTGCAATGGACAACACGGAATTGAACGGAACTATTTCAATATCGATTCCGGCTTTGGTGGATTCGGTGAGATTTGTTTATGGAAATCTGGATCCGGGATTAGGAAATCAAGGTTACGGAATCGGTGAAATCAAATTTTGTTCACCTTCCGCTTCTTCACAGGATTTCGATAACGACGGTAAACCGGATTGGAAGGATCAGGACTCTGATAATGACGGGATTTTGGATTTGCATGAATACCAGACATCGGCAGGATTTATTCCTCCGACGGGATTGGATTCAGATGGCGATGGCTTGGACAATGCTTACGATGTAAGTACGGGAGGAACTTTGATTGTTCCGGTAAATACAGACGGGGCAGATAATCCGGATTACATTGATCTGGATTCTGATAATGACGGATTCCCGGATCAGCTGGAAGGAAATGATGCGAATCACAACTGTGTGGCTGATTTCAACTTATTAAATATTGATACGGATAACGATGGATTGGATAATGCATACGATCCGAATAATGGTGGAACGCCAGCTCCGAGACAAGATACGGATGGTGATGGTCTTCCGGATTGGAGAGAAAACACAGTACCATCTACTGCAGCAGCAGGAAATGATCAAAGCGGATGTGCTGCGTCTTATGTGATGGCGGCAAACGTTCCGGTTTCAGGTCAGGGCTATTGGTCTTTGGTATCCGGAGCGGGTACATTCTCGAATATAAATGCTCCCAATGCAACGGTTTCCAGTTTGAATAGCGGTACGAATACGTACAATTGGACGATCTATACGGATGGATGTCATTCATCATCGGATCAGGTTTCCATTAACCAAAGCACACCAATTTCAACTCCAAGTGCGATGAATAATGGCCCTTTGTGTGAAGGTACAGCATTGAATCTGAGCACACCTGCGGTAACAAATGCAAGTTATTCCTGGACAGGACCGAATGGATTCACCAGTTCATTGCAGAATCCGACGGTTTTAAATATTACAGCTGCCGACGCCGGAACCTATAATGTGACTCTTTCGGTTTCGGGATGTAGTTCGGCTGCTGGAAGCACAACTTTGGTTGTAAACCCTGCGCCAATTGCACCAACTGTTTCTAGCAATAGTCCGGTGTGTCAGGGGAATGCAATCAACTTAACTGCTCCGCTGGTAGCAGGTGCAACTTATTTATGGTCAGGACCCGGAGGGTTTAATTCTACTTTGCAGAATCCGACTATTGCATCGGCAACGTTGGGTAATGCAGGAACTTATTCGTTACAAATAACAAGCGGTGGCTGTTCGTCCACCATTCCGAGTTCAACAAATGTAGTTGTGACTCCGACACCAACCGCAGCAACTGCTTCCAGTAATACTCCTGTTTGTCAAAACACCAGCATCAATCTGGCGGCAACCACTGTTTCAGGAGCAAGTTATTCCTGGACTGGGCCAAATGGCTTTACAAGTACGGATCAAAACCCTATAATTTTAAATGCACAAGCAGTCAATGGGGGTATTTATTCTGTTACAGCGATCGTGAATGGTTGTAGTTCGACTGCAAGTACGACGACTGTTACAATCAATCCAAGTCCTGTAATTGCGTTAGGAACAATTTCTAACCCAACAACCTGCTCATCGACGGATGGAAGCATTCAGGTTACGGGATCCGGAACAGGAAACCTGATTTGGACGGGAACAAGCTCCGGTAGTCAAATGGGAATTACATTGCCGGCGACTATTCCGAATTTAGGATCAGGATCTTATTCAATTCATTTGCAGGTAGCAACCGGGTGCTCGTCCAATACACTTGCACAAACATTGAGCGGACCAAGTGCTCCGGCAACTCCGATAGTCACTCCGGGCGGACCAACAACATTCTGCTCCGGCGGTTCTGTAACTTTGACATCTTCTGCGGCAACCACTTATTTGTGGTCGACAGGAGAAACGACACAATCTATCACAGTTTCTACCGGTGGAACTTATACCGTAACAGTTGGTAATGGTTCCGGTTGTGTGGCAACTTCATCAAATACGAATGTAACAGTGAATCCTTCACCAAGTGTTCCTGTGATTCTGCCTGGCGGACCAACAACATTCTGTACCGGAGGTTCGGTTGTGTTGACATCTTCAGCTGTATCCGGAAATACCTGGTCTACAGGGGCAACAACGCAATCAATTACTGTTTCCACTTCGGGAACATATACTGTAACGGTTTCAAATGGGACGTGTAGCTCTACGAGTGCGGGCACAACTATTTCGGTGAATCCACCACCAGCAGTGCCGACCATTACTCCTGGCGGACCAACAACATTCTGTTCAGGAGGTTCAGTTGTATTGACATCTTCTGCTCCTTCCGGTAACACCTGGTCTTCCGGAGAAATAACTAATTCAATTACGGTTTCAACAAGTGGTTCATACACGGTGAGTGTTGGTTCTGGAAGTTGTACGGCAACTTCTGCTCCGACAACGATTACGGTGAATCCTGCTCCGGTAGCAACCATTACTCCTGGTGGGCCAACAACATTTTGTGCTGGCGGATCAGTTACCTTAACAGCTTCTGCAGGGACAGGTTATTTGTGGTCTTCCGGGCAAACAACACAATCTATCACGGTTTCAGCTTCCGGATCATATACCGTAACGGTTACTTCAAGCGGCTGTAGTGCAACAAGTACTCCTACTGCTGTAACTGTAAATCCTACTCCTGCAACACCAACCATTACACCTGTAGGGCCGATCACATTCTGTTTGGGAGCTTCGGTAACCTTAACATCTTCAGTTAGTGGTTCGTATTTATGGTCTGACGGTTCAACTTCACAGGCAATTACAGTTTCTAGCTCCGGTTCTTACACGGTAACAATTACAAGTGGTGGTTGTAGTGCAACAAGCGCTCCGACATCCGTTACGGTGAATCCGACACCAGCAACGCCAACGATTACATTAGGCGGTCCGGCAAGTTTCTGTGCCGGAGATTCCGTAGAATTGATTTCTTCCCCGGCTGCATCTTATTTGTGGTCAAACGGCGAAACAACTCAGTCGATTTGGGCAAATACGGCAGGAAACTTTACAGTAACGGTTTCGAATGGAACTTGTTCTTCACAACCTTCTGCATCAGTTGCAGTGAGTGTAATTGATTGTAATGTAGACACAGATGGTGATGGTTTATCGGATTTTGAAGAAGTTACTGTTACCGGAACAGATCCGAATAACCCGGATACGGATGGCGATGGCTACGGTGATGGAGATGAGGTTAATTTCGGTTCCGATCCGTTGAATCCATGTGATCCGAATCCTACGAACCCGGTGTGTGATATCGATGGAGATGGATTGACCAATGCGGAAGAAGCAACAGCAGGAACGGATCCAACGAATCCGGATACAGATGGAGACGGTGTTTTAGACGGAGAAGAAGTTACAGGAGTAAATGATCCTTCAACACCTTACACGCCAACCGGAACTTCTGATCCTTTGGATCCATGTGATCCGATCAATACAAGTCCTGCTTGTGATAGTGACGGCGACGGACTATCTAACGGTGACGAAGCAACGAACGGAACGGATCCGAACAATCCGGATACAGACGGCGATGGATTCAACGACGGATATGAAGTGAACAATGGTTCCGATCCGCTTGATCCGTGTGATCCGAATAACATGAGTGTGTCTTGTGACAGCGACGGTGACGGATTATCGAATGGCGATGAGGCAACAGCCGGAACAAACCCGAATAATCCGGATACAGATGGTGACGGTGTATTGGACGGAGAAGAAGTTCACGGAGTGGATGATCCTTCAACACCATATGTTGCTACCGGAACTTCTAATCCTTTGGATTCATGTGATCCGTTGGCAACTAGCTTAGCTTGTGATGGTGATGGCGATGGTGTTTCGGATGCTGATGAAGCAACAGCCGGAACGAATCCGAATGATCCGGACACGGATGGAGACGGTGTAACTGACGGAGAAGAAATTCACGGAACGGACGATCCATCTACATCTTATGTACCTACAGGAACATCCGATCCGCTTGATCCATGTGATCCGCTTCCGAATGCAGCAGCTTGTGACCCTAGTTATGGCGGTGATCCAAGTCTTGTAATTGTTCCGGAAGGATTCTCGCCAAATGGTGATAACTCCAATGAAACACTGATCATTCCGAATCTGGATAAATTCCCGGATCATAAGTTGAAAGTATTCAACCGTTGGGGAGCTGAAGTTTACAAAGCAAGCCCTTATGCCAACGATTGGGATGGTACAATGCAAGGTAAAAACGCTGTCGGAAAAGACGTATTGCCGGAAGGTACTTACTTCTACATTCTTGAATTAGGCGGAGATAAAGTAGTTAAAGGTTACATCTATATAACGCGATAACCATGAAGAATAGAATCATATTATCAGCATTCATTGTTTTAGGATTAAATCAATTACATGCGCAACAAGAAGCAGCGTATACACATTACATGTACAATACGCTTGTGATAAATCCTGCTTATGCAGGAAGCCGGGATGCTTTGACTTTTACTGCATTGGGAAGATTCCAATGGGTCGGGTTTAAAGGAGCACCAACAACACAAACATTTACAGCTCACACTCCGATTGCCAAAAAGAATATCGGTCTCGGATTGAGTTTTATGAATGATAAGATCGGACCTACAAACAATACATCATTGAATGTGGATTTCGCATACAGATTAAAGGTATCTACCAAAGCTCGTCTATGTTTCGGAATAAACGGAGGCTTCAACAGCTTCTCAGCTAATGTCAATACCTTGACATTAGCTGATCCGAACGACGTTTCTTTTATGAGTAATATGAGAGGGAAAATGCTTCCGAGTTTAGGAGCCGGAATTTATTTCCAAATGCCTAGTTTTTATGTGGGAGCATCTGTGCCATCCATTTTGGAAAACAATCTTTTTGCAACGGGAAGTAATTCTTCGATGAACATTTCTAAAGAAAGACGCCATTATTACGTCATCGCAGGTGCTGTGTTCACGATTTCTCCTTCTGTTAAATTCAAACCGACGGCATTGGCAAAAATTGTTCAGAATGCGCCATTCCAGTTGGATCTTACCGGAACATTCATGTTGAGAGACTTGATCGACCTTGGAGTGATGTATCGAACAGGAGACGGAGTAGGGGCTTTGCTGGGAATTCATATTTCTCCGCAATTGCTTTTCGGATATTCGTTTGATTGGTCTACGGGTGTCAGAACCGGTAAGTTCAACGGCGGTAGCCATGAGTTGATGTTGCGTTATGATTTGTTGTTTAACAACGATGGAAAAATTAAATCACCTAGATATTTCTAACTATGAAAAGATTGATACTATTTGCTGTTTCATGCTTACTGATTGGTTGGGCATCAGCACAGGAGAAGAATGAGATTATCGGGACAAATCAACTGAGTGTGTACGATTACTATGCATCCGTAAATACACTTGAAAAAGTGAAGGAAAAGGATGCGGGAGTATTGCGCAAATTGGCTTTGGGTTATGATAAAATCGGAGATTATGCAAAGGCCGAATCATGTTATGCAGCTGTTTGCAAACGCATGGATCGCATTCCGAACGACCATTTGGAATATGCCCGCATGTTGATGAAAAACGAAAAATATACGGAGGCGGAAGCACAATTGAAGATTTATTCCGAATTGAATCCGAAAGATAGTGAAATGGACCGTTTCAAATTATTGAACGAGTCCTTAGCAAAGTTTTCAACTCAGGGGGTTGCAATAAAGGTCCAGAATGCTTCGTTCAATACGGAACAGGAGGATTTTGGGCCTGCAATCCATAATGGGAAACTGTTTTTTACTTCTTCCAGAAGAAAAAGTGAAGCGGTAAACAGAACCTGGCTCGGAAACCGGCTTTCCTTTCTGGATATCTATCAGGCGGACATCAACCCTTCGGATAACAGCGTGAGTAATATTCAGGCGGTTAAAAACAAAAAAGTCAATAAGAAATATCACGAAGGACCGGTTGGTTTTTCTCCTGATGGAAAAAGTGCCTTTATTACCCGGAATAATTATGTCGAAAAGGCAATTGACGGGACACGGCATTTCTCACTGTATGTTTCAAAACTGGAGGGAGAAACCTGGTCTGATCCGGAGCCGATTGTATTTAACAGTAACGACTACAGTGTTGGTCATGCAACGATTTCTCCTGATGGAAAACTATTATTCTTTGCTTCGGATATGCCGGGCGGAAAAGGCGGAGTCGATATTTACCGTTCGAAATGGGTAGACGGAAACTGGTCTATTCCTGAAAACATGGCGTCCATCAATACTTCGGGAGATGAAATGTTTCCTTTCTTCCACGAATCAGGAGCTTTTTTCTTCTCTTCGGATGGATCTGCCGGTTATGGAGGATTGGATGTATTCGTGGGGCTTTACAAAGACGATGATATCCGGCAAGCAAGAAATGTGGGAGCACCGTTCAATTCTTCCGGAGACGATTTCTCCGTTTGGATGAACAAAGATGCGAAGTCGGGAATGTTTTCATCAAACCGATCCGGTGGAAAAGGCAACGATGATTTGTATACATTTTCGATGGATAAACCCTTTTCATTTGCCAGAACGATCACCATCCATGTGAAAGACGAAAAAGGAAACAAACTGAGTGGCGTTGCAGTCAAACTGAAAGATGAAGCGGGAAAGGATTTGGGAACATTCGCTTCCAATGAAAATGCAGAAGTGGTATATGAAACACCTGAAATCGGGAAGTTGAATTTTGACGGAACGAAAAAAGATTACTTTGAATCGACCGGAACGCTTTCGATCGGTGATGATTCACCTGAAGTATTAAGTGCTGATTTGGTTTTGGAAAAAGATCCCGGATTCATGCTTTTGATCAAAATCTTAGATAAAAAATCCAGTGCTTTACTCGATAGTGTGAAAGTGACCTTGATCAATAATATGACCGGAAAAGAAGAAGTTTTCTATACGAATAAGGATGGGTTTATCAAGCGCCCGATTTACGATAAGAAACTGAACGATCGCGTTTCATACAATATCCGCCTGGAGAAAAAAGGATATTTGCCGAAAGGAACAACGTACAACAAAGAGTTGACGATTCCCGGATTGTATGACGTTTCAAAAGATTTGAATCTGTCGATTGAAAAAATGGAGGTCGGAACGGATCTGGCAAAAGCCATTGATTTGAAACCGATTTACTTTGATCTGGCAAAATTCAATATCCGCCCGGACGCAGCCGTTGAATTGGATAAAATTGTTGCGATCATGAATGAATTCCCGACAATGGTAGTTGAATTAGGTTCTCATACGGATTGTAGAGGAACAGCTGCCAAGAATCTGGAACTTTCTCAGAAAAGGGCAGATGCTTCGGCGGAATACATCAAATCAAGAATCAAAGATTCCTGGCGTATTTCCGGAAAAGGATATGGAGAAACAAAAATCTTGAATGGTTGTACCTGCGAGGGACCGAAAAAACAACCGAAATACACAGAAGCAGAACATGCTGTAAACCGTAGAACGGAATTCCTGGTTGTGAAGATTTAGGGGCTTCACAAACAAAAAAGGCGGATCTATAGTTGGAGTCCGCCTTTTTGCTTTTATGCCTGAAGCGAAAAATCAATTTAAGTTGTGAATCTTTGATTTTATTAAATTCGCAAAACAACAACGAAACTGTTGCTCAATAAATGATGCGATTATGAAACACCTTTTTCTTCTGCTATTCATCCCCATCGGGATTTTGAGCTGTGATTCCGATAAAACAAGCTATTCCAGTAAAAACAATAAGATTTTTGAAGTAACGGATGCTTTCTGCGAAGAAATGAAGCTTCCGGTGATTAATTTTAGTCTGGAATACCCCAAAACACTGAAAACTGATCCGGCACAAAAGGGTATTACGAATTACAACTACAATGCGTTTGTAAAACTGAATAGTAAAGAGATCCAAACGGAAGGAATTTCACTGGGTTATTATAAACCTTCAGGAGAGAATATTTTCGGTGACGGACTGAGACGTGACTTGCTTGGTCAGATGAAAGGAATCTATGAGCAAATTTTTAAACTGTCGGAATCTACTATCGGTCCGCAGACGTTTGACGGAAAAAAATACCTGATGCTTCGCGCCAAAGGAAAAGGAATCAATCAATCAGGAGATTCGGAATTTGTCGGTGATTACCTGATTCAGACATTGTATCTTGAACCTCAGGGAGACAATGAAAACGGATTATTGATCACTTTCATTGGAAATGAAGATTCGCCTTATAAAACGTTCGAGGATTTCGCGAGTAAAGGAGATATCAGCGTTGTCTGGAAGACTTTGAAGTTCAAGTAAGAATTTATATTTTATTGATTATTGAGTTAAACCGGGACGCTTATCTTTACGGTCAAAAATATCACACCATGAATAAAGTAATTGCATTTGCAATTGTTGCAACGATCGGTTGCACGACCACATTTGTTTCGGCACAAAGCGGAACAACAGCTGTTCCTGCGGGAAAGGAACGCATTAGCCTTGCTGCTATTGAGATTAATGCCACGATGATTGTACCGGCAGGCGTGAAAGCTATAGAAGAAACGTATAGCTATTATATTTCCGGCGACAATTTTGTGATCTCCGTAGAGCCGGCATATGACATGACACTCGAAAAAGCGAAAGAGAACATCACCGCAGATCCCAGCAAAAAGCTGGTTTCAACAAAAGCACATTCCTTATTGTACACAGAAACGATGATGGGTCGGGAAATGGCGCATTTCGAATCATATATTGAGATTGAAGGAAAACTCTACCGTTTCTACGATAAGCGCGTTACTCCGTTGGCTATGGATCAGGTGAAATTGCTGTGCGAAGCCGTGGAAACAATTCAACCGATACAGTAATTATAAATTTTATAAAAAAGTCGGGGTGAATCCCGCGTGTGCGGGACGCCCCGACTTTTTAATGAGTTTTAATTTTTGAGTTCTTTTCTCAGTTTCTCCATATGGTCTATTTCCATTTTCAGGTACTTGGCAGTATGTGAAACGTCTGTATATTTTTTAATGATTTCTTCCGGAGTTCCTGTGCAAACGATATTTCCGCCGCCGCGACCTCCTTCCGGTCCCACATCAATGATATGATCTGCTACTTTGACAATATCCAGGTTGTGCTCGATTACCAAAACAGTATTTCCTTCGTCCACCAAACGCTGCAAAACAGCAATCAGCATTCGAATATCTTCAAAATGCAAACCGGTACTTGGTTCGTCCAGAATGTAAATGGTACTTCCTGTTC
>RCUP01002058.1_pt1 | contig 11133 bp, 9 predicted proteins | sample 2166341 | NCBI WGS metagenome assembly RCUP01 (sample SAMN09932325, study PRJNA488358) | compost metagenome | isolation source: compost soil in succinonitrile-enriched | place: Germany: Experimental Botanical Garden | reverse complement strand
GCAAAAGGCATCTCCCGGTCCAGGGTGAAGATCCTCACGCGGTAGTCCGCCTCCGGGTGCGTGGGTGCGAAGACAAACGCGGTTTCCGAGAGGTTGAACCAGCGCGTCAGCTGCTGCATGTCGTGCGTGGCGAGGGCGTCGGCGCCGGTGACGACCGCCAGCGGATTGCCCGAGAGCGGGCCGGCGCCGAAGACGTCGACCATGTGGACGGTGATGCTCATGAGCGTGGTCTTTCGCAGGGATTCATTGGATTCAATTCTGCGAGACCAGCAGCTTCAGCCCCGCGGCCGCGAACACCGCCGAGAGCACGCCTTCGATCCAGCGCCGCAGCCGCGCATACAGCGCAATCATCGATGCGGTGGAAAAGACGATCGCGTAGCCGCCGAACACCATGATGCCGAGAAGTACGCAGCCGCCCACGATCGCCGGCAACCCACCGGCGGGTGCGTCCTGGCGCACACCGAGCGAGATGATCGCGATCCACGACATGATCGCTTTCGGGTTGCCGATGTGCATGAGCACGCCCTGGCGGTAGAGGGTGCGGTAGCGCAATGCGCCGCGTTCCGCGCTGCCCTTCACCGCGTCGGCGCCAGGTCGCATGGCGGACCGGCCCGCGCGAAAAGCCAGGTACAGCAGGTAGAGGCCGCCGGCGATCTTGAGCACGACAAGCGCCTGCGCATACGCGGTCAGGACCGCGGAAACACCGGTCGCCGCCAGGATCGCCCAGAAGAGCGAGCCCGTGACAACACCGGCCGCAAGCGCGAGCGCAGGGCGGCGGCCGTCACGCATCGCGGTGCCCATGATGGCCATGTTGCTCGGCCCCGGGCTGGCGGTGGCGATGAGGTACGTCCCGTAGACGAGTGCGATCTGGCTGACGGCCATGCGGGTGCTCCAAAACCAAGGGGTGTCTTCAGCGGCCTTCAGCGCGATGGAGGCCGAGGAGTGAAAGTTACACTATTGGAATATTCAAAAAGTGTCACATGACACTTTTATTTGCGAGGCCGCGCACGTGCTCCTTCGATCCTCCTGGACGCCCCGTCTGGCAAGCAACGGTGTGAGCGCCACCGAGCGCGTGGTGTTGGCCCTGGCCGACGACATCGTCGAGGGGCGGCTCGCGGGCGGCGATCGCCTGCCTGCCCATCGGGAGCTGGCGAAGACGCTGCAGATCGGCCTGGGCACCGTGACGAAGGCCTACGCCATCCTGGAGCGCAGGGGCCTCACGCGCAGCGTCAAGGGCCGGGGAACCTTCGTGGCGATCCATCAGGCGCACGGCGACCGGCAGATCGATCTGTCGTCGAATGCGCCGCCGGCCGCGCTCGGTGCGCGCGTGCTGGCGCGCACGCTGACGGGCATCGCGCGCAAGATCGACGCGGATCACTTCAACCTGTACGCGCCACCCGGCGGGCACCTGGAACATCGCCGCGTTCTCGCCCGCTGGCTCGAAACGATCGGCCTGGCCGTCGATCCGTCGCAGCTGGTCCTGACCAGCAGCGCACGCCAGGCGCTGTCGCTGGCCTTCGACCTGGTGTGCGGGCGGCAAGGCGTGCTGCTCACCGAACGGATCACCTACCCCGGCGCCCTCGCGCTGGCCCGGCGCAAGGGGTGTCGCATCCAGGGCGTCGAGATGGACGCGGAAGGGATGGTGCCGCAGGCGCTCGCACAGGCGCTCGACGGCGCGGCGCCCGCCGGCAGCACGGCGGTCTATCTCACCCCGACGCTGCACAACCCGACGACGGCCACGATGAGCGCGAAGCGACGGCGGGCCATCGTGGCGGTGTGTCGCCGCGCGGGCGCCTGGATCATCGAAGACGGCGTGTACGCAGCGGCCTCCGACGGCTTGCCCCAGCTGGCCACATTGGCGCCCGACATCGCGTTGCATGTGAACGGACTCTCCAAGTCGCTCGGGCCGGGGTTGCAGGTCGGCGTGCTGGCACTGCCGCCCGGCCTGTGCGGCCCCGCGCAGGACCTTCTGCAGGATGTGCCCATGGCGCCGTCGGCGTTCTCCTGCGCGGTGGTCGACGAATGGCTGGCCACCGGCGTGGTCGCCTCGGTCCAGCGCGATCTGCGCCACGAGGCCCGGCGGCGTTCCAGGCTGGCCGTCTCGCTGCTCGCTGCCGGCGAACTGGTCTGGCATCCCGATGCCTACAACGTCTGGCTGCCGATGCGACGCGATGCGGCCGAGGGCGTCGTGGCCGCGGCGGCGCAAGCCGGTGTGAAGCTCACCCCGCCGCAGACCCTGATGGCGAACCCGAAGGACAAGGCGAGCGGCCTGCGGATCTGCCTGGGCGGCCCCGGCTTCGACGAGCTGACCGGGGCCCTGGCGCTTCTGGCCACCTTGCTGAAGCGAAGCGCCTGACGCGGCGCGGACCTCAGACCACCGGTGCCGGGGCGCCGTCGGTGGGCACGCTGGCGTGCCGGTCGTCGGGCGGCGCGGTCACGATCGAGTCGAGGGCGGGCTCGGCCTTGCGAAGGCGTGCGAGATCGGGCCGCGGCCGGCGCAGCCGCGGGTCGGGCGCGAAGGCCTGCTCCATCGCCTGCGCGGCCGACAGCAGCGCGAGGTCGCCGCGAAAGCGCCCCACCACCTGCAGGCCGAAGGGCATGCCGCGCTCGTCGGTGCCGCACGGCAGGCTGATCGCAGGGTGGGTGGTCAGCGTCACGACGTAGGTCAGTGCGAGCCAGCGGTAGTAGTTCTCCTGCGGGCGGCCGTCGATCTGCAGCGCATGCGACTGCGTCCAGGGAAAGGGCGACACCGGCGTCGTGGGCGAGAGCACCAGGTCGTAGTTCTCGAACACCTTCTGGAAGCGCTGGAGGATGCGCGTCTGTTCCGTCTGCGCCCAGGCCGCGTCCGGCAGGCTCATGCGCGCGCCCATCTCGTAGTTGCTGCGCGGGTTCGGGCCCAGGCTCTCGGGGGCGCGTTCGTAGGTTTCGCGCATGCCGGCGACGAAGGCCTCCGCGCGCAGCACGTCGAAGCAGCGGTGCACCTCGCCCAGGTCGAAGCGCACCTCGTCGCAGGCCGCAAAGAGCCCGCGCATGGCGGCCATGCGGTCGTGCATCGTCCGGCGGATCGACGGGTCGACATCGCACAGGCCGAAGTCGGTGGTCCAGGCCACGCGCAGGCGCGACAGGTCCAGCGGCGCCGGCCGCGCGAAGGCCGCCGCATCCAGCGGATAGCTCAAGGGATCGCCCGGATGCGGGCCCGCCGTGGCCGCGAGCTGGAGGCAGGCGTCGGCCACATCGCGCCCCATCGGACCGACCACCGAGATCGGCGACCAGCCCAGGCTCTTGCGCACGCTGGGCACGATGCCCGGCGACGGCCGCAGGCCCACCACGCCGCACTTGGCGGCCGGGATGCGCAGCGAGCCGCCGGTGTCGGAGCCGGTGCACACCGGCAGCATGTCCAGCGCCAGCGCCGCGGCCGAACCGCCCGACGAACCGCCGGCGTTGAGGTTGGGGTCGAAGGGATTGCCCGTGGCCCCCCAGACCGGATTGCGGCTGTTGGCGCCGGCGCCCATCTCGGGCACGTTGGTCTTGCCCACCACGATCGCGCCGGCGGCGCGCAGGCGGCGCACCAGCTCGATGTCGTTCGACGGCACATGGTTGCGCAAGGCGGGCGTACCCATGGTGGACAGCAGTCCCGCCGTCGGCTCGAGGTCCTTCACGCCCAGCGGCAGGCCGTGCAGCAGGCCCAGCGGCTCGCCGCTCTTCACGGCCCGCTCCGCGGCGCGGGCCTCGGCGCGGGCGCGCTCGTAGCAGGTGGCGGTCACGGCGTTGACGAAGGGGTTGAGCTGCTCGATGCGCGCGATGCAGGCCTCGAGCAGCTCGACCGGCGAGAGGGCGCGCGTGCCGATCAGCCGTCGCAGTTCCACGGCGGAGAGTTCGACGAGATCGGAGGAGGAGGAAGATAAAGGTTGGGTCATGGCTTTCGGAATGTGCCGCACTCAGTCGGCCTGGATGTTGGCGCGCCGGGCGACGGCGCGCATGAGCGGCAGTTCGCGTTCGATCTGCGCGAGCGAGGCGGCGGCGCCGGCGAAGGCCGGCTCCGCGCCCTGGGCCTGCAGGGCCGCCTGGGCCTGGGGCGTGGCGACGATCTTGGCGAGTGTCTTCTCCAGCCGCTCGCGCACCGGCGCGGGGGTGCCCTTCGGCGCGACGACCATGATCCAGGTGTCGGCATCGACCTCGGGGTAGCCCGCCTCGGCGAAGGTCGGGACCTGCGGCAGCTGCGAGGAGCGCTGCCGGGTGGTCACGGCGATCGCCTTGACCTTGCCGCCCTTGAGCTGCGGAATGGCGGCGGTGACGGTGTCCACCGAGAACGGCACCTGGCCGCCGATCAGGTCCGTCATGGCCGGTGCGCTGCCCCGGTAGGGCACGTGCATGATCTTCGCGCCCACCGCCTGCAGGATGATCTCGCCGGTGAAGTGCGAGGACGTGCCCGTGCCGAAGGACGCGTACGAGTACTTGTCGGGCGCCGCGCGCACCGCGCTGGCGAACTCCTTGACGTTGCCGATGGGCACGTTCTTGTTGGCCAGCAGGATCAGCGGAATGCGCGCGACGATCGCGACCGGCTCGAAGCTGCCCAGGGCGTCGTAGGGCAGGTTCGGGCGGATGGCCGGGTTCATCGTGAGGGTCGAGCCCGAGCCGAGCAGCAGCGTGTAGCCGTCGGGCGATGCCTTGGCCACGAACGCGGCGCCGACCGCCGTGCCGGCACCGGGGCGGTTGTCGATGAGCACCGGCTGCCCCAGTTCCTCCGACAGGCGCTGGCCGACCAGGCGCCCCACCGTGTCCGCGCTGCCGCCGGGCGGGTACGGCACCACCAGCGTGACGGGGCGCGTCGGGTAGGCCAATTGAGCCTGCGCCTGTGCCATCGCGGGCAGGGCCGTGCCGAGGCAGGCGGCCAGGCCCGCGAGGACGGCACAGCACCAGCGCCGCTGCGGCGCTTGCGAACGGGGAGCGTTCATTGACAGGTCCTTCAGTAGAGCGAAGAGGAGAGAGGGGGAGGGGAAATGCTGGGGCACGCCCTGCGGTGTAGCAAGCACAATGATTGGAAGGTTGCGTTGCTGCTGGCGCAACGCAGACCACGCCGATGAAATCTCCCACTTCCAAGCCTCCCGCCCCCGTCCGCACCGGGGCGCGCACCGAACGCCCGATCAACCAGCGCGTGCTCCAGGAGGAGTCGATGCGCTACTTCCTGGAGGTGGCGCGCGTCGGCTCGGTCACCGAGGCGGCCGTGCGGCTGAACGTGGCGCCGTCGGCCGTGAGCCGCCAGATCGGCCGCATCGAGCGCGAGCTCGACACCCTCCTGTTCGAGCGCCGCGCCCGCGGCATGGCGCTCAATTCAGCCGGCGAGCTGCTGGCGGCGCACGCGCGCCGGGCCTGGCTCGACATCGAGCGCGTGACCGACGACATCCTCGCGCTGCGCGGCCTGCGCAAGGGCGAGGTGCGCGTGGCCGCGACCGAGGGCTTTGCCTACGAGTTCCTGCCGGCCCTGGTGGCTGCGTTCCAGGCGCGCTGTCCCGGCATCCGCTTCTCGCTCGACATGTGCGTGCAGCGCGAGGTGGCGCGCCGCGTGCGCGAAGGCCTGGTCGACCTCGGCGTGACGGTGAGCCTGGGCTCGGAGCACGGCCTGGACGTCGAGATCCGGCACCCCTCGCCCGTGTGCGCGGTCATGGCGCCTTCGCATCCGCTGGCCGAGCGGCGGCAGGTGTCGCTGGCGCAGGTGGTCCACTACCCGCTCGCGCTGCCGGCCCCCACGTCGACGCTGCGCCAGCTGCTCAACATCAGCTGCGCCCGCCAGCGCCTGCCGCTCGAGGCGGCATTGACCAGCGACCACCTCTACCCGCTGGTGCACTACGCGGCGCACGGCCAGGCCGTGACCTTCTGCGGCGAACTCGCGCTGCGCCAGCAGCTCGAGAACGGCACGATCGTGGCGCGCGCCTTGCGCGACCGCGAGATGAACGAGCGGCATTTCGAGGTGCAGAGCATGGCGGGGCGGCGCCTGCCCGATGCGGCGCGCGCTTTCGTCGAGCACCTGCGCGAGGTGCTCAGCGCTTGATGCGGGGCGCGGGGCCGAAGCTCAGTCGGCCGTGATGTTGTTCGCCTTCACGACGGCGCCCCACATCTTGTACTGGTCGCGGGTCATCGCGCCGAGCTGCTCGGGCGAGCCGCCACCGGGCTCGTCCCCGCGATCGACGATGCTCTTGACGACGGTCGGCTCCTTCAGTGCCGCGTTCATCGCGCTGTTGGCCTTCTTCACGACCTCGGGACTCAACCCGGGCGGCCCGTACAGGCCGATGAAGGAGATGATGCTGAAGTCCTTGATGCCGCTTTCCGCGGCGGTGGGCACGTTGGGCAGCATCGGCGAACGCTTGTCGCTGGTCACCAGCAGGGGCCGCAGCTGACCCGACTTCACGAACGGCGCGACGACGGAGGTGGCGTCGAACATGGCGTCGAGGCGGCCGGCCATCAGGTCGACCATCGCCGGGCTGCTGCCCTTGTAGGGCACATGGTTCATCGCCGGGTTGCCCAGGCGCTCGCGCAGCAGTTCCATGGTGACGTGGATCAGCGAGCCTGCGCCCCCCGTTCCGTAGTCGATGCCCTTGCCGCTCTTGGCACGCGACTTCACCTCTTCGGCGAACTGCGCGTAGGTCTTGATCGGCGACGTGGCGGGCACCACCAGCACCAGCGGCGACTGCAGCATGATGCCGATGGGGGTCATCTTTTGCGGATCGACGATGCCGAGCTTGGTGTACACGTGCGGCATGATCGTCATCGAGCCGTTGCCCACCAGCAGCTTGTGGCCGTCCGGTGGCGCCTTCATGAGTTCGACGGACGCGATGTTGCCGTTCACGCCGGCCTTGTTGTCGATGACCACGGGCTGGCCGAGCGCGCCCTGCATGCCGTTCGTCAGCACGCGGCCGGCGAAGTCGGTCTGCCCGCCGGGCGGGAAGCCGATCAGCAGCGTGATCGATTTGCTGGGCCAGGCCGTCTGTGCCCACGCGGGGCTTGCCCCGAAGGCGCCCAGGCCGAGTGCCGCGGCACCCAGGCAAAGAAGCAGGCGCCGCGGCGCTGCACGAAGGGGCTGGGTGGCTTGGATCATGAAGTCCTCCGATGGGTCGTCTGTGGCACATCGCAGCGCGCCCGCCCGTGGATCGACACACGGGCCGGGGCGCCGCCCTGCGGGCTCAGTTCACGGCGAAGCAGTACATCAGGCCGGCACTGCCGCTTTGCTTGAGCTGGTCGACGCTGCAGCCCCGCGTGCCGTGCGAGGCGTTCCACGAGGCGTTGGCGACCGGGTCGGGGTTGGTGCCCTTCTTGTCGTGGTGGCCGACGATGGCCGAGCCGTCGACGCTGCGCGTCCAGTTGCCGCAGGTGGTGTCCTTGCCGGCGGCGGCCGGCGCGAGCGTGCCGTCGGGGCGCGAGCCGGTGAGGATGTCGTGCCGGTTGACCGGGTCGCCGAAGCCCGAGACCACCTCGCCCTTTTCGGTCAGCGAGGTGTCCTTGCCGAGCTTGGCGTTCGCGCTGTGCAGGTCGGCCACGCTGGTGGCCACGACCACGCCCTTGGCGTTGCGCCACGGCCCCGCGCCGATGCGGTCGCGTGCGTTGACGGCCGGCTGGCCGCCCGCTTCGGTGGCGCTCAGGTAGGCGCGCCAGGTCTTGCCGCCCGCACCGGCGCTCGCGGCCAGCGCCTGGCACTGGCGGTCGGCGCCGGCCAGGCCGCCGAGGTCGCCGCCCTTGCCGGGGTTGGCACTCGTGATGAAGAAGCTCATCGGGTTGGCGTCCTTGCCCGAAGACATGGCGCCGCATGCAGCGAGGAGCGCGACCGCCGAGGCCGCGGCACCCCATGACAGAACGGAACGATGGCGCATGCGAGGTCTCCTTGGAGTGGTTGGAGTTGGCGAGGCTACCCGCTTCGCACACGCAGCGTTCCCCTCGACAACCCGCAGACACGCTGGCCGTGGGCGAGGTGGTCGAGGGGGCGCGTGCTCAGGGCGTCAGCGCCGCGGAGCCCGCGATCGCATTCGCCTCGGCCGCGCAGTCGGCCGCGGGCGGGGCGCTGTCCGGGCGGCTGCGTGCCTGCGCGATCTCGTTCTTCGCCGCGCTCATCTGCGCCGTGAACACCGGGTTGGCGTGCAGCCGGCCCACGGTGGCCGCGCCGATCAGGCGTCCCGCTTCGATGTCGCTGCGCCAGTGCACGCCGCAGATGCCGCGGCTTTGCGCGAAGGCGCGGCCGCGCTGCAGCAGCGCGTCCGCGCGCTCCGGCGCGAGCTCCGTCAGCACCAGGGCCCAGGCCCAGCCCAGCGCCGAGTGCCCGGAGGGGTAGGAGCCGTCCTTGGCCAGGTGCGCCTCTTCCTTCGGCGTGCAGCTGGCGGCCTTCAGCGCCACGAAGGGCCGCGTGCGCTGGTACTTCTCCTTGGCCTTGTAGGTGGCGCCGCCGGCATCGGCCAGCGTGCGCCGCAGCAGCATGTTCAGGTGCGGCGTCTGCTGCTCGGAGATGCGCACGCCCAGCGCGCAGGAGAAGGTGGAGGCCGCCTCCGGAAAGCGCAGGTTGGCATCGCGCACCGCGAGCGCGCCGCGCGGCGAACCCTGCAGCGCGGTGAGGCTGCGGAACGCGGCGACGTCGGCCGCCAGCGCGGCCGAATTCGCCTCGGGCGGCGGTGGCAGCAGCGCCAGGCTGTCGGGCATCTCGGCCGAGGCCAGGTAGCCCTTGAGATAGCCCGACCCCGGGCGTGTTTCGCCGACGTCGGCCGCCGAGGTGGTCGGCGCGGGCGGCGTGGCGCAGCCGCCCGCGAGCAGGGCCGCCACGAGCAGCGGCGACAGGTGTTTCAAAGCCATGGGTACCTCCTTTCGCATGCGCTCAGAACGCGTGGCGGATGCCGAAGTCGTAGCCCATCGACGAGCGCGGCGCCCAGCCCGCGGCCTGCGCGGTGCCGCCCGTGAGGTAGGCGGCCGAACCGCCGGTGATGGCGCCCATCACGCCGGGGTTGTTCCAGCCGTCCTTGATGCGGATGCGCGACACCGAGGCATACAGCGCGGTGCGCTTGGACAGGTTGTGCACGTAGCCCAGCGAGATCTGGTTGGCCGTGGTGTCGCGGTTGCCGTTCAGGCCCCACAGCAGGCTGTTCAGGTCGGTCGCGGCCGGCGCGCCGTTCTTGTACTTCACCGACGCGTACGACGCGCGGATGAGGCCCGGGCCCACGGGCACGGTCACGCCCAGCATGTAGCCGTTGTACTTGTCCTTGCGCGTGGCGGTGTTCATGAACGGAACCGCCAGGCCCGGCAGGTTCTGCAGCGTGCCCGTCTCGTTCTTGTCCTGCACGCGCGAGACCTCGGCGAACAGCTTGGCGGGGCCGAAGTTGTACGACGCGCCCAGGTTCAGCGCGTTGATCTTGCGCTCCTGCGTGGCGGTCGCGATGCCCAGCGCGTTGAGCGTGGTGCTGTCGGCGGCCGTGCTCTGGCCGTAGGCGATGGCCATGTCGAGCGGTCCGCTGGCATAGCCCAGGCGGCCGCCCACGTAGCGGCCCTTGGCCGATGGCGTGCCGGGCTGGTCGCTGCGCTTGGTGTTCTCGTGCAGCGTGTACTGCAGCTGGCCGTAGACGCCGCCCAGGTTCGGCGGCAGGAAGTAGCCGATCGAGTTGCCGGTGCGGATGTAGTTGTCGGTCGCGGCCACCACGGAGCCGGGGCCGGCGATGGCGGCGATGCGGCTGTTGATGTTGGCGATGAGGTTGGTGCCCACGCCGTTGGTGCCGAAGGGATCGAAGACGGTGTCGTTCCAGAAGGTCGCGGCGTAGTCGCGGCCCAGGCGCAGTTCGCCGAACGGGCCCGACAGGCTCATCGTCGAGCGGCGGTTGAAGTTGGTGATGCCCTTGGCGCCGTCGTCGTTGGTGATGCCGGACTCCAGCCAGAAGCTCGCCGCCAGGCCGCCACCGAGGTCTTCCGTGCCGCGAAAGCCGATGCGGCTGCCCGCATAGCCCGAGTTCGACAGCGCGGTCTGGCTCGTCTTCGCACTGCCGCCCGCGGCGTTCGCCGGTGGCAGCGCGAAGGGGTTGGGGCTGTGGTACGTGCTCTTGGACGTGTAGCGGCTGATGCCGACGTCGACGATGCCGAACACCGTGACGGACGATTGCGCCGACGCGGTACCGGCGGCGGTGAGGAGAGCCAATGCGGCCAGGGAGTGATGTTTCATGGCAGGTCTTGCTTTGCTTGCTTCTTCAGGGATGAACGAGTCCGCTGGTGCGCATCGCTGCGTTCCAGGGCTCGGGTGTTCCGAAGGGCGGATGCCCTTCGGGGACTTCGGGAAAAAGGGGGGCGGCCTCTAGCCGCGCGCGCAGGGCGTGTGGCCGCGCATCACGGCATTCGCATCGCGTCGCGCGAGCCGCGCATGCTGCGCAGGGGTCTCGTCGTTCGCGCATCGCGTCGCATGGGCGACGCAAGAAGCCGGATCAACGAACGCGCCGCGGTGCTGCAAAACAGCGGCAGGCGTGCAGGCAGGGAACGTGCATGTCTCACTTAGGGAGTTCCTCGTTGTTCTTTGATTGGCCAGTCCTATGATAGGAATCGCTGCTCTTCGAATCCGTCAACCAGGCAACAGTTTTTGCTGAGTCATCCCATGGAATACCCGCAACCCGTATCGCAGAGCACAAGGGAAGAGATCGAGCACGGGCTGAGCACGTGCGCGGTGTTTCTCGATTGGCCGAAAGACCGGCTGCGCGAGTTGGCGAACGCCGCGCGCGCCAGGCACTACCGGCGCCGCACGCCGCTCGTGAGTCGCGGCAACCACCAGCGGGAGGTGTTCGTGATCGTGTCGGGCTCGATCGAGATCGCGGCCACCAACGCGGCCGGCGACAAGTACATCCTCTCGGTGCTCGGGGCCGGCCAGATCACGCGCATGGTGCATCTCATCGACGACATGCAGCCCATCTTCGCCTTCGATGCGCGCGCCGATTCGCACATCATCCACATCCCCGGTGCCGCGATGCGGCGCATCCTCGATGCGGAGCCGGTGCTGTGGCGCAGCATCGCCCAGACCATGCTGCGGCGCTATCGCATGAGCGCCGAGATCCTGCAGGACCAGGTGCTGGGCTCGGTGCGCCGGCGCACGGCGATCACGCTGCTCAACATGGTGTATCGCTACGGCGA
>RCUP01002056.1_pt1 | contig 11154 bp, 10 predicted proteins | sample 2166341 | NCBI WGS metagenome assembly RCUP01 (sample SAMN09932325, study PRJNA488358) | compost metagenome | isolation source: compost soil in succinonitrile-enriched | place: Germany: Experimental Botanical Garden | reverse complement strand
GAACAGCGGATGCGGTTTTCGCCGCCGCTGACGGCATCGATGAAGTCGCGATCCTCGCGCCAGACGGGATCGCCATTGGCGCCACGCATCGGCCGCCCGCGCCCGACATCGACCATGATATCGCGGTCGGTCAGTTCGATGGCCAGGCGATCGGCAAAGATGTGCAGGCCGACGCGATGGTTCCAGCCAAGCAGGCAGGTCGAGGCAAAGTTGGCGACCACGCCGGCCTCGAAGGTGAGGCTTGCGGTGGTGACCGTCGGCACGTCGAGCCCGGGAAATTCCGGCCGCTCCTGGTGGCCGACGCGCCCGTAGACCTCGGTCACCTCGCCGACGAGAAAACGTGCCAGATCGAGAAGATGCGTCGTCTGCTCGATCATCTGGCCGCCGGACTTGTCCTGCTTCCACCACCATTGCGGCGGCGGGGTGGAATCCAGCCAGTAGCCCGAAAGAAGTTGGGCGGGGTTTTCGGCCAGCAGGCCTTTCGCCTCATCGACGATATCGAGATAACGCCAGTGGTATCCGACACTCGTGATCAGCCCGCTGGCCGTCACAGCCTTGGAGATCTCCTCGGCAGTCGGGAGGTCGAGAGAAACGGGTTTTTCGACGAAGAATGGAATGCCGCGCTCGATCAGATCGCGCTCCGGCTCGCCATGGGCAAAGGGCGGAATGCAGACGTATACGGCGTCCGGGCTCACGGCGTCCAGCATGTCGCGATGATGCTGGAAGGATTTCGCGCCGAAGCGCATGGCCGCATGGTCGACGCGGGCGATATCGGGATCAGCAAAACCGGCGAGCTCCACATCGTCGAAGCCTGCCAGAATGTCTAGGTGCCGCTGGGCAATGCCCCCGGCGCCGATGAAGGCGAGACGGGTCTTTTTCATGGAATTGTCCTTTTGCATTTGGCTGGCCGGCCTGCTAACGAAACGGTCGTAGACCGCGCCCGTCTCAACAGCCATTCGGTGAGCGGAAAAACTGGTCTGAAAACGGTCGCTTCCGGCCTGCCCGACTACCGCAAGGCGGTGAGGCTCGGCCAGCGCGTCAGCGATGGCAGTGGCCATCGACTGCGGTTCGCCGGGTTTGGCGAAGAAAGGGTGATTTTCGCCCAGCGCTTCCTCGGTCCCGCCAATTCGCGTCGCAACCACCGGAACCCCAAGCGACATGGCCTCCAGAACCACAAGCGGCAAGCCTTCGAAGCGGGAAGGGAGAATCAAGAGGTCGGCGATCGCCATGATGTCGGCGACGTCCGTCCGCTGCCCGAGGAAGTGGACATGGTCAGCAATATCCAGCGCGGTCGCCAGTACCCTCAGCGTCTCCTGCTCGTTGCCCGAGCCGACCAGTAGCAGGACAACGGAAGGGTAGGATTTGATGATGCCGGGCAGGGCATACAGCAGGGTCGCATGGTCCTTCTGGGGCGTGAAACGCGCGATCGTCAGCAGGACGATCCGACTTTCATATCCCATCTCCCGCCTGATCCGCGACGAAGCGCGTGTCGGCGCAAGGGGAAAGATGCCGTTGCGGATCACCGTCATGCGTGTCGGCTCGATCCGGTCATGGAAGCTTGCAGCCGAGGCGGTGGAGACGACGATGTGGTGGGCGAGGTCCCGCGTCTGCTGTTGGTATCGCTCCTGCTGTTCGGGGTCGGTCAGCATATAGGGGAGATGCTCGGTCCTGATGACCGGGATGCCCGCGGCCAATCCGGCTGCGGCCAAGTCATGCCCCTCCCAGCCGATCCCGGCATGGACATGCAGGAGATCGAGCGAGGCAGTTGCCATCCAACGGCAGAACTCGTGTTGATCTCGCGCAATCCTGACGCCCAGTCCATGGCGAGCGGCGCGGGGCAACAAGCCTGCGCGATCCTCCGAGATCAAGCAGATGCCGACGTCCCATTGCGGGCTCAGTCCACGGGCAAGCGCCAGCATATGCTCGCCCATGCCGGATGGATCCCGACTGTCGGTCGCCAGAAGGATACGCGGCTTTTCAGTCACGCTGGACATCGGCCAAGACCCCGCCGACATCATGTCGTTTCTGCAGGCGCCTGTAGGTGGCGAGCGCTTGCCCGACGACCTGGTCCATGTTGTAATATTTATAGGTGCCCAGCCGCCCAGCGAAGGTCACGTCATCCCGCTCGCGCGCCAGCTCCCCATAGCGTTTGTAGAGCGCCTGGTTCTCCGGGCGGGGGATGGGGTAATAGGGATCCCCCTCCGCGCAGGCATATTCATAACTGATGCTGGTCTTGCGATGAACCTGACCGGTCAGATGCTTGTATTCGGTGACGCGCGTGTGCGGCACGTCCCGCGAAGGGAAGTTGACGACGCCGACCGGCAGTAACCGCCTCGCATCATGCGTCTCGTGACGGAATTTCAGGCTGCGATAGGGCAGGCGTCCGAACCTGTGCCCGAAATATTCGTCGATAGGTCCGGTGAAGATCGTGTGGCTGGCCAAGCCCGCCTGATCGAGTTCCGCAAAATCGGTGTCCAGCATTACTCTAATGTTCTCATGGTCCAGCATCCGCTCGAACATGCGGGTGTAGCCATCAAGCGGCATGGCCTGGAACGTATCGAGGAAATAGCGGTCGTCCTCGTTGGTGCGGGTCGGGATGCGCGCCGTTACCGAACGGTCGAGGTCGGACGGATCGAGGCCCCATTGCTTGCGGGTGTAACCTTCGAAAAACATGCGATAAAGTTCTGATCCAACCTGCGATATCACGACGTCTTTCGACGTCACGATCGGATCACATGGTTCGGCTCGGCCCGCCAGAAACAGGGCCGCGGCTGCTTCCGTGGAGAGATCGAGACCGTAGAGGCCGTTGAGGGTTGTGCGGTTGATCGGGACAGGGAGACGCAGATCGCCGATCTGGGCCAGCACACGATGTTCGTAGGGTCGCCATGCGGTGAAGCGTGACAGGTAAGCAAAGACATCCTCGCTATTGGTATGGAAGATATGCGGCCCGTATTTGTGTACCAGGATGCCGGCCTCGTCGTAATGATCGTAGGCATTGCCGCCGATATGGGGCCGCTTGTCGCAGACCAGGATCTTCTTGTTCGAACCGTCGGCCAGGCGTTCGGCCAGAACCGATCCCGCAAAACCTGCTCCCACGATCAGATAGTCGTATTTTTCCGGTTCGGTACGCCGAGGATTGCGCAGCAACAGTCTTTTGGGCGGAGGAGGCACGGTGGCGCTGCACGAGACTGCCTGCTCGACCAAAGCCGACATGCTGTCGAATGTGGCGTCCCAAGACGACTGCGCAAGAACTTCGTCCACGGCCTGCAGCCAGTTACTGCTCGATCGTGTCATTGCCAGTGCGGCATCGCAGGCTTTCCCGAAATTCTCTACACCGTCGGCCAGGAATACGCCGGGCACGTTGCCATAGGTGCGCACGACGTCGGTGACACGCGTGCCGACGACCGGCCGGCCGGCCGCAAGATATTCGGGTGTCTTGGTTGGGCTGATGAAACGGGTTGCCTCGTTCAGGGCAAATGGCATTAGGGCCACGTCCCAACCTGACAGATAGGCCGGCAGATCGGCATAGGTTTTGCGCCCGAGGTAATGGATGTTGGGCGCCTGGGGCAAATCGTCGGGCGAAATCTTGGCGACAGGTCCGAGAAAGACAAATGAAAAGCCGGACCGCGCTGCCGCCGTGGAGCGGATCAATTCAAGATCCAGCCTTTCATCGATGACGCCGTAGTACCCAAGGCGGGGGTGAGGGATGGCCGCCTGGTCCACCGGCTCAGGCAATCTGCAACGGGACCTGCGGAAGTGATGGGCATCGACGCTCGACGGGAAGGGATGGATATTGTCGTGCCGATGTTTCTTCACCTCGTAAAGGCTGAAACCGCCGGTGAAGACCGCGTCCGCGCGGGTAATCAGAGCGTCTTCCGTTTCCCTAATGTTTGCGGGAGCCAGCTTGAAATTGGCCAGCTCGTCCATGCAGTCATAGATGACGGCCGCGGCTTCGACATGCTTGGCAAAGCAGAACATCATCGGCGTGTAGAACCAGAGGACAGGTTTCCGGCCGCCATGCAATGCCAGCAGATCGTCCAGCAGGCGGGAAAGAGCAGCCTCTCGATCGGCTTCGCTCCACCAATGGGGAACGCGCGGACGGATTGCCTTGACGCTAGTTCCTTCGAATGGGTGGATCTCCAGGTATGGCAGATGATGATCGCTCGGAATGAATTCTTCAAAAAAGAAGACCTGACGCTCCAGTGAGAAACGTTGCATGAGATGCTGTGGTCGCTGCAGTACAAAATCCCACCTTAGGTGAGAAAAGCAGACGAGAGGAGCATTGGCCGGCACGCTCACATTGGACGATTGCGTAAATGCACTCACTAAATTCATTGAACACCCCAAGGTCGCCAGCCCCTCGAACAGAGGATTTGTCCACGAGTTCCAACCGCCGCAAAATATATCCGGCTAAGAACCGTCGATGATCCGCTCGAGTTTTTGTATACTGTGCTGCCAGGCCCAGTTTCGAAGGACGGTATCGCGAGGGTGGAAGCTGTCGTGCACCTCCAGCATGTCGCTTATGCCTTGATGGAACCTATCCTGCGAAGACGTGCGGCCTGTCTCAGACGTGATGTACTGCAGCCCGCAACACAGCTGATCGTTGGCGAGAACGGGGAGACCTGCCAACATGTATTCAGTCAAGATGGCGGGAGCCCCATCGTTGACCCCGCAGACCACTCCGACTTTGGCTTGGTTCATCAGTCGATTAACCTCACCAAATGGAACTCCCGGCGGATCGACGAAATCGACGTTGATCGCCAAGCTGCGCGCTTGGTCATGAAGGTCACCTATCATTTCGCCATAACCGCAGACGCATAACGCCTTGATCGACCGGGGCAGCTTTCGCAAAGCTTCGAACAGAATATCGTGCCGCTTGTACGGCTGTGCTGCGGCGACATAGATCACATCATAGGTTTTCGGCAGACCGAGGGGCCTGAAAGTGCTGCCGGAGGCGAACTCTGGTCCTATCGGCATAATGGCTGTCCGCATCCGCGGATGACGTGCGCGTACTGCTTCCGATTGCCACTCCGCCCCAGTAAGGACTAGATCAAAATGGCGGCTGACCTCAATTGGAACGCGCAGCGCGGGCGCGTCAATCGAGTTGTAGATCTTGAAGCTGTCGCGGCAAGCCGATAGGATATCTTCATTAACACCGAGGCCCCAAACGCATAAAATCGTCGGGGCCCCAAATGCTTGCAGGTAACCGAGCATATCATAGGAGCGAAACGGCGCGTCGGGCCCGTTCATCCGGAACGCTCGCCTTCGTAAGATTGGATTTTCCCAACGATCCGACGGAGGGCTCTCTCCTCGCCAATGGGTCCATATTTCGGCAGTGTCGGCCAAGCCGCTTTTGAGAACGGCGAGGGGGAACCGCTCTATATACCCACCGTCCACGTCCACCGGCACTGATGACCGTGACGGATCCGGTGGGTCTCCTCGAGAGCCCTCCATCCATTGCCGGCGAAACAAGCTCGCCGGCGGAACGTCCGCCCTGCAGGGAGGGCCGTCCTGGAAGTCGCTAATGACGATGATATTACGTGGTCTTCCCGCACCGACCATCAGTGGGCGGTCCTCAGCGCTGAAGGCCAGAATTAAAGCCGGTTTTTTTGCAATGTTCAGTGAGATCTGGGTCCAACTCAAAAATCCTACTCGTATCGATCACGATTGCTCCAATGCTCGTATGGTGAAGCCTCCCCAGAATATGCGTCCGGGTGTGAATGACGCCGCCAATGGCGGCGACCTAAAAACTTTGGATATCTTGGTATGCATGAAAATGACCGAAGATTAGCCCTCGGCGTTCTGATTCACCACAGACGTGGCGATTGACGAGAGCGTCAGGTCGGTTTCCTGTTCTTCATCAAGCGTGGTCTGAAGAGTCCCGCAGCTTCGGTGTAACCCAATTCGAGCGTCCAAATGTCGTTGACTGCGTCTCTGTCCGCGTCGGGATTGTCCTTCGCAGTGAGATAGCCACATGGGCGCATTTCTTCCGGGCCCTCCCATCGCGGCGATTGGTCCGTTGTATCCTGCCCACCGGCAGTCCGTATAGCAACGCTCATAACGAAAGCTCCTCTCCTGTGCTGCTAACAAGAGGTGTGGCAGATGGTTCCTTTTTTCCGCGCCCGGATGCGGGATAATTTCGATGACTATGGACGAACGATAATCTTGTCTGTGCTGAAGGAACTATTCGAACTTCCTCTGGTTCGAGCGCCGGTCGCATGACGACCGATCATTCAAGGGAGAGTTTCATGACGGACATAAATCAGGGCTTCAGCTCCGGCCGGACCGCCCCTGGTCCTGACAAGGACAGCCCTTCAAAGGCCGACGGTATCGTCGAGAGAGGCGCTGCGGCGGGCGACATCAAACAGAAACTGTCTGATGATTTTAGTTCGGCGTCCGATTTTGCGCGACAAGAACTGTCTGGTGCGTCCGAAAAAGCCAAGGCCTCGGTCGAGGGCCAGAAAAACTTGATTGCTGGCAAGGTGAGCAGCGTTGCCGCTGCGATCGGCAGGGTGGCACAAGAACTCGAACAAGGTGACGATCGGGATTTGAGCAAGTTTGCTCGCAGCATCGGTACCTCAATGAAGACGTTTTCCGACAACATTCAGGATCGCAGCCTGGCGGAGATCGCTGGAATGGCTGAAGACTTTGGCCGCAAGCAGCCGCTTGCCTTTCTGGGAGTCGCGGCCATTGCTGGCCTGGCCGCCAGCCGGTTTATTACCGCTTCGGCTGCACATGGCCCATCCACAGCCGGCAAAACAAGAGCGGAGCAAAATCCCACCGCTCCTGTATCCATCGGGATCACCCCGTCTGGTGCGGTTTCAACAAGCCAATACAGCAGAGAGGATCGCAGCAATGGCTAACTCAACGGAAGAAAGATCGCTCTCGGAACTCGTAACCGGCCTTGTCGGGGATATTTCCGGGCTGTTTCGCAAGGAGATCAATCTCGCAAAGACTGAAGCCTCCGAAAAAATCGCGCATGCTCTGGTCGGCGTCGAGGCATTCGCCGCCGGTCTGGTCCTCGCAATATGCGCCGTCGGCGTGTTGTTGGCGGCCTTGGTGAATGGACTTGCCGCATTTCTGGTGGCGCAAGGCATGGCAGAACACAACGCTGATGCCCTTTCATCTGTTGTTGTCGGCCTTGTCGCCGCATTGGTTGCGTGGGGCCTCATCACCCGCGGCCTTGCGGCGTTCCAGGGCGGCAACCTCAAGCTCGACCGCACCACCGCCTCGCTTCATCAGGATGCGAAAATCGTGAAGGATAGAACGTGATGGCCTACACTTCAGAAAATCGAAATTCTGCGGAAATCGAGCAAGAAATTGCTGAAGACCGCCGTCGCATCGAAGACCGGCTTGACGCGATCCGGCAACGCATGTCGCCCGGACAGTTGGTAGATGAAATTCTCAATTACGCCAAATCGAGCGGCGGAGGCGAGTACGTGTCCAATCTCGGTGCAGCGGTCAGAAACAACCCTATGCCCATGGCACTGCTGGGCGTCGGACTTGCATGTTTGATGGCGGGTCCGAAGACAAACATTTCATCTTCTGCCAGTCGAGGTAAGGAGGAGTATCCGCTAGCAATCGTCAAAGGGGACCTTCGCCGATCGGGACCAGTCAGGATCGACGGAGATAAGCGCTATAGCCATTTCACGGATGGTGGTGGCAGCCAGTATAAGGCGCTGACAGACGAGACAGGGCGTCGTGCAGGACATTTTGTCGATGAGAGCGGCAAGACCTTTCGAGGCTTCGCCGACGCTACCGGGCGTCAGTACAATGACCTGCGTGACGAAGCGGGGAAGCTGTTTGAAGAGGCGTCCGGTTGGGTCTCAAATACGTGGAGCGATCTGACGCGGTCGGCAGGCAAGACAGGCCAGACACTGTCTGACGCTGGGCACAGTGCAGCCCACACCGGCGCGCAGTTCAATGAGGCCATTCAGAAGCATTTTAAGGATCAACCACTTGTGGGCGGCGCGCTCGCCTTCGCCGTCGGTGCTGCAATCGGCGCCGCTCTTCCCCGGACCCAGATGGAGGATGAAGCGCTTGGCGATGCCGCTGACGGTGTCAAAATGCGTGTATCGGCTGAAGCTTCCAAAACATTTGATAAAGCTGGAAGCATCGCCTCGGAGGCCTATAATAAGGCCGTTTCAGTTGCGGCAGATGTTCACGACGTCGCGCACGATCGCATACGCGAGGAAGCCCAATCGTTCAAAGACGGCGAACGCCCTTCATCGACGAGTTAATGTCCTAGCCCCTTATTCCGGACGGCGATGCTCGGGGCGGCGATCTATTCGCCGTCTCTCAGAGCCCGTGACGGGGCGCGAGAGGAGTAGCTGTTGCCATTCTTGAGTTCCAATGATCGACGACGGTGACGCTTCGATTTTCAAGGACATTAACTCGTCAATCAGATCCTGACTTGCAGTCGACGCTGATTGATGGGCTAAGGCTGTTGCTGGAGCAATGATAATCCTGGTGATGGCGGGCCTAAAATATCCCATGAAACAACAACCTCGTTGTGGAGTTACGCTCAGCATTTGAATGAGGTGGCATGTGCCAGATAGCCCATGGCGACAAGCCTACGGCCGCAGCTCCACACGGGATTCGTGATTACAAGGAGCAATCCGCAGCTGCATTTGAGCGAACGCGTATGCCGCTTGTCCTCACTGATGCCCGCCATCCCGATCACCCGATCATTCTTGCCAACAAGGCGTTTCTCAACCTGACGGGGTATGAGAGTAGAGAGGTACTTGGAGGTAACTGCAGGTTTCTGCAGGGAGAGAATACGGATCGAGCTGTTGTCGACCAACTTCGATATGCCATAGCCGGTGAGCTTGAGGCTACGGTCGACATTCTGAACTATAAGAAAGACGGAACGGCGTTCTGGAACGAGTTGCATTTCAGCCCGATCAGAGATGACGATCAGCAGCTTGCCTACTACTTCGCCTCTCAGCTGGATGTGACTGATTTCCGGAAGATGAAGGAACTCGAGGCCTCCGAGCGTCGGTTGCTCATGGAGGTTGATCATCGAGCGCGAAATGCCCTCGCGATTGTGGAAAGCATTGTGCGTCTGAGCCGAGCAACTGAGCCGGCGGATTATGCCATTGCGGTGCAGCGCCGCGTTCATGCGATTTCAGCGGCGCACACTCTCCTTTCCGAAGCAGGTTGGGTTGCTGTCGACCTTCGTAGACTGATCCTGGCGCAGTTTCCGGATCCCCAGCAGAATGTCTGTGAATTCAAGGGGCCCGTCCTTTTTATAACGCCGGACGCCGTGCAGCCTCTCTCTCTCGCTTTCCATGAATTGGCAACCAACGCGCTGACGTATGGGGCGGCGGCCGTCGGTAGGGGGTCTGTTGCCGTCGTATGGGACATTCAGCCGGGTGGCAGCGTCGAAATTACTTGGGCAGAGGAAACCCAACCTTTCGGCGGCGATAAACACAATGAAGGGTTCGGCACCAAGATTGTACGAACTCTCGTCGAACGACAACTTCATGGGCAGGTGGCCTGGAACTGGCGTGACAGTGGACTTCGTATCGATATCCACATTCCCCAAGAATTGACCCGCAGCTCGTGAGCCGTTGTCGCAGTCGCTGAAGGGTTGTTGCGATCGACACTTTGACTGTTCAGTAGTCAATAGCCGGCTGAGACGCCTAGCAGCCTATTGTTGTGATTCCGCGATGTGTGTTCAACAGCCGAAACTTCTCGCATCACCTCAAAATAACATGAGCGCTTGTGGAACTATGGCTGCCCGCGGCGGTTCGCACCGCGATGAAAGGTGGACCAATGACCGATAACAAGCCTGACGCGGAAAGCGATGCCGGCAGAACTGGCGAGAACGCTGACGAAAATCGCAAAAAACTCGCAGAGGAGGCGAAGAAGGGCATCGACAAGGCAATGGTCAGAAAGCGACCCTCATCCTCTTAGTATCGAGATGGGTATCAACCGTCCGGCAAAGTTATTTGTCCAAGGCTATGCATACCTGAAACTAACAGCTCTGCTCAAATTTGCCCTCGTGATTGGTGGACAATAAGGTCTCATGGTCGACGAAAGTTCGAAAATGCTGTTGCGTGCTGCCGCGGCCCACATAAGACGGCAAGAGATACTGGCTTTTAGATCAGCACTCTCCGTCCATCTCGCTTCAATCCGGCAAGCGAAGACAAAATACTCCACTGGTGTTGAAGATGACGACTTTTGCGCCGGCCATGCCTAGCCGTCTGCGCAGTTGCGAAACTGCTACGCAAATCGTCGCGGGTATCTGAAACAAATCTTATGATTGGGATCCGAAATGCAGGTCAAGGCGATCCTTTTCGATATCGATGGCACGCTCGTGGACAGCAACGACCTGCACGTGCTTGCCTGGCGCGAGGCATTTGAGAGCATCGGAATGAACTTCTCAGGGCCGGAAATTCATGCTCAGATCGGCAAGGGCGCCGATATGCTGATACCCGCGCTCGTGCCGGACCTTGATGCCGCAACATGTCAGGAACTGGGAAAGTTGCAGGGCGGGATTTTCCGTCGCAAGTATCGCGCGTCTGTCAAACCGTTCCGGCACGCTTTCGAGCTGCTTGCACATTCCAGTGAATGTCAGCAGCAGGTCGTACTGGCCTCTTCGGCTTCGCAGGATGATCTCAGTCACTATATGGACGAACTGAATATCAGGGAGCTCGTGGCCGCCACGACAAGTGGCGGCGAAGTGGAAAACACCAAACCGTCTCCCGATATCTTTTCGACCGCGCTGGCAAAATTGAAGGGTGTTACGGCCGAGGAAGTGATGGTGGTGGGGATTCTCCCTACGACGTCGAGGCGGCCCGCAAAATTGGCATTTCCACAGTGGCGTTGCGGTCCGGAGGGTTTGCGGATGAGCTCCTGCGGAATGCTGGCGCGATTGCCATTTACGATGACGTCGCTGCGTTGTTGTCGGATTACGCCAACTCCCCACTGGGTCATCATATCGAATGACCGCTCTTCCCCTGTGGGACCGCGAGAAGCACGGTGAGTGAACTATCGGAAGACGAGATTGCTGTGCGCCGCATCCGACGAGCCGAGCGCCGTCAAAAACAGCGCGATGCCAATGTCACGCGCGCAGCCAGAATGCACGAACTTCGCATATCGCGGCCCACGCTCGAACCAGTGGCGTCTGACCCGGTATCCGGATACGTC
>RCUP01002055.1_pt1 | contig 11154 bp, 10 predicted proteins | sample 2166341 | NCBI WGS metagenome assembly RCUP01 (sample SAMN09932325, study PRJNA488358) | compost metagenome | isolation source: compost soil in succinonitrile-enriched | place: Germany: Experimental Botanical Garden | reverse complement strand
GCTCGATTTTGAGCAACAGCATCAACCTGCTTTAAATCAGGTTCGACAGTCTATTCAAGAGCGCACATTTATTGCAGATGAATATAAAAAGTGCAAAGAAAAAAGAAATGTTCTAGAGCAGAAACTCAGCCCGTTGCAACAACAGCAAAACACGGTTCAACAACAGATTGAGCAGCTTCAACAAAATCAGGCACATCTGCAACAGCAGCTTACTCAGACTGGGCAATATGCTGTATTAGATAAAGGCCTTTCAGCACATTTGCATCAACTCGGGCAATTTATTCAAAACTACGAAGCAATTGAACAACAGCTTGGAAACCCTCCTCTTGCTCGTCAAAAGCTATCGGAAGCTAAAAGTGAACTTGAACAACTGACGACTTCGGTGGGTACGGTTGAACAGATTGAGGTAAAACTTGAGCAACAGCGTAAAGCTAAAGAACAAAAGCTTGTTCAAATTACTCAGCTAGACCTCATTCAACAAAAAATTAAAATTTATCATGAGCTATATGCTGAGCTTCAGCAATTCACCGAAAAATATAGCCAAACCTCAGCTCAAGAACAGCAGCTAAAAACCGTTTGCCAGTTAGCTGAGCAAGACTACCAAACAGCAAAAATAGAGCGTGAAAAATTACAGCACATCTTGCAACAACAACGCTTATTACATACAGAGAATATTGAGCAGTTACGTGCCAATCTTAAAGAAGGCGAAGCTTGTTTAGTCTGTGGCAGCACGCATCACCCCTACCGTATTGATGACAGCACAGTTTCCAAGGCCTTATTCGACTTGCAGCAACAGCAAGAACAGCAAGCATTAACCCTAGAGCAAACTAAATTTAACGCGTGGCAAAGCGAACAGCAGACACTTACCCAGTGTCGTGCTGAGCTCGAACAAGATCAAAAATATTTATCTCAACTTAAAGCCAAACAAGCAAACTTGCAGCAAGATCTTGTCCAGCAATTAAGTCTCAACCAATTGCAAATTGATATTGCTCAATCTTCAGAACAAATATTGCAAACGCTTAATGAGCTTAGACAAGCAGCTCAAATTGCAATAAGTTCATTTGACTCAGAAAACTTGCGTTTAACCCAAGCGATTAAGCAGCAGAACCAGTTGGTTCAACATGTTCAGCGTAGTGAAAGCTTGCTCAATACGGCACAGCAATGGCAACAGCAAGTTCAGCATATTGTTCAGTGCCTATCTGAATCCGAGCAGCACGCATGGCAGCAGTCGAGTAGCCAAACAGCTAAGCAGACTTGGTCTATGCTTGATGCACGTGCTAAGCAACTTGAACAACAAGAACAGCTTTCTCAGCGTTTTGAACAGCAACAACAAGAACTAAAAATGTTAGCTGCCAACCTTGAGCAAATGATCAAACAAATTAATGAGATCGACCAAAATCTCAAAGACATTACACTCAAGGGGCAACAAAATAATGAAAGAGCGGTATCGCTCATTCAGCAAATGACAGGCCTTTCTGACCTTAAGCCTCATGATTGGTTAATTGAGCATGATGCCAAACGTCAGCATCAACAAACGGCTTATCATGCGTCTAAACAACGTTTTGAACAGACCAGACAGCACTTCGAGCAACAAAAACAGGCGTTAGATCAGCTCAAGCATCAACACCAACACACCGAGCAACATCAACAACAGATTAATGCGCAAATTCAAAACTGGTTAAACGAGCATTCTGGTTTTCAGGCGCAGGACTTTACGGCGTTAATACAGATTAATTCAGCACAAGAACAAGATATCCGTAACCGTCTTAATCAGGCAGAACGTCTACTCAGTGAAGCCTCTTCTGCGCTTAAAACTATGCAAGAGCAATTGTCCGATCACTTACAAACTCAACCAAATATTGAATTTGAAAAGCTCCTGAACCTGATTCAAGAAAATATTACAGAGCTTAAAGCCCAACTGGAAGTTCGTGATCAGCTGAAACTGAAGTTAGAGCTGCACCAGCAAAACCTTGCGAAACAGCAACAATATGCTGAACAAATTCAAAACATTCAGCAAGAAGAACATCGCTGGAGCAAAATTTCAGGTCTGATTGGCGATGCAAAAGGCAAAGAGTTCCGTGACTATGCCCAGCAATATCATCTGGATATTTTAGTGGAACATGCCAATCAGCAACTGGCGATGCTTTCTCAACGTTATACGTTAAAACGCCTTGACCAATCTTTAAGTCTCGCCATTATCGACCACGATATGGACGGAGAAATGCGTTCGGTTTCATCTTTATCGGGTGGTGAGTCCTTCTTGACAGCCCTCGCCTTATCTTTAGCCATTGCCAATATGGCTTCAGGTTCAATGAAAATTGAATCTCTGTTTATTGATGAAGGTTTTGGAACCTTAGATGCATCTTCTTTACATATGGTAATGAATGCTTTAGATCAATTACAAAATCAGGGTCGTCAGGTTGTTCTCATCTCGCACATTCAAGAAATGCATGAACGTATTCCTGTACAAATTCAAGTGAAGCCACTTGGTGCTGGCGCAAGTACCATCGAGGTCATTGGTTAAAACTAAAAAGCCCCGACATCCTGTCGGGGCTTTTTTAGAATCTGCGTTGGTATAACTCCTGTCGTACCTGTATGCATCCATTCATCACTGTTTATTGTTATTCTTAGAAACATCCTGTCTCCTGATGAATTCATAATAAGTGAAAACCACTTCCCGCCATAGCCGCAAAAGGACGCAATGAACGTACGAAATAGCGTACATCATCCTTTTTGCGAATAGTCTCTAGCACCGAATAAAGCTGTCCCTACACGTACCATGGTTGAACCTGCGTCTATTGCGGCCTCTAAATCACTCGACATTCCCATGCTTAAAGTATCCCAGTCTTCAGGATGAGCATGTTTTTCTTTCACCAAATCAAACAAGGCCTTAGCATCTGCAAAAGCAGCAGTATTGTCTGGCGCTGGAATCACCATCAAACCACGTAGTGTTATTTTGGGTAATTGGCTAATTTGAGCAACTAACTCGGCAACCTCATCTGGTGCACAACCATCTTTACTATCTTGCCCGTCAATATTCACTTGCAAACAAATATTTAAGTCAGATTGATCTCGAAGCCTTTGATTAGATAATCGCTCAGCAATAATTAAACGATCTACACCGTGTACCCAATCAAACTTTTCAGCCAAATTTTTAGTCTTGTTCCGCTGAACATGACCAATAAAGTGCCATTCAATTTCTAAATCTTTTAAAGCTTCAATTTTTTCCAAAGCTTCCTGTAAATAGTTTTCGCCAAATGCTCTTTGCCCTGCTGCATACATTTCACGCAAACTTTCACTTGGATGTGTTTTTGATACGGCTAAAAGTTGCACAGTTTCAGGCGCACGCTGAGCATGTTCACAAGCACGTCGGATTTGCTGTAATACGTGCTGTCGCGCATCTTGCAGGTAATTCATTGACAAGGTTCTCATTTTCAAAAAACTTTTTTGCTTTTCACCTAAAGCGAGGTGTTGGTAAGCCTCAGTGAAAGCCGTATATTATTCTACAAAATAATGACATATTTTGATTTACTTGGGGAAATTATGGATATTACAGAGCTACTCGCTTTCTCTGTGAAAAATGGCGCGTCCGATTTACACTTGTCTGCTGGCATGCCACCAATGATTCGCGTGGATGGTGAAGTCCGTCGCATTAACTTACCAGCTCTAGACCACAAAGATGTTCACCGTCTCGTCTACGACATCATGAATGATAAACAACGCCGTGACTATGAAGAAAAGCTCGAAACAGACTTTTCTTTTGAAGTTCCAAATGTTGCGCGTTTTCGTGTCAATGCATTTAACCAGAACCGCGGTGCCGGTGCAGTGTTTCGTACCATTCCATCAAAAGTACTCACGATGGAAGATTTAGGCTTAGGGCAAATCTTTAAAGATATTTGTGATTACCCACGTGGTATTGTGTTAGTTACAGGACCAACAGGTTCAGGGAAATCAACTACGCTTGCAGCGATGATGGACTATATCAACGAAAATCGTTATGACCATATTTTAACAGTTGAAGACCCAATCGAATTTGTACACCAGTCGAAGAAATGTTTGATTAACCAGCGTGAAGTGCATCGTGATACGCATGGCTTTAATGAGGCTCTACGCTCGGCACTGCGTGAAGACCCCGATATTATTTTAGTCGGTGAGATGCGTGACCTTGAAACCATTCGTTTAGCACTTACTGCTGCTGAAACTGGTCACTTGGTGTTTGGTACGCTTCATACGACTTCTGCTGCAAAAACCATTGACCGTGTGATTGACGTATTCCCTGCCGAAGAAAAGGACATGGTCCGTGCCATGTTGTCAGAATCTTTACAGGCTGTTATTTCGCAAACCCTTCTTAAAAAGAATGGTGGTGGACGTGTCGCAGCACATGAAATCATGATTGGTATTCCTGCCATTCGTAACTTAATTCGTGAAAATAAAGTCGCACAAATGTATTCATCAATTCAGACTGGTGCAAATCATGGCATGACGACACTCGACCAAAGCTTAAAAGGTTTGGTATCTCGTGGTGTGATTAGCCCACAAACTGCACGTACTGCTGCAAAACAGCCTGAATCATTCCTATAAAAATAATTAGAGAATAAATATGGATTTTAATGACCTACTCAACCTCATGGTTGAAAAAAAATCATCCGATCTTTTTATTACAGATGGTGTTGCGCCATCTATGAAAATTAACGGGCAAATTGTTCCAATTTCAAAAAATAGTCTTTCTGGGGACGTTATTGGTCAACTTTTACATTCCATCATGAGCGAAAAACAACGCAAAGAATTTGCAGATACTCGTGAATGTAACTTTGCCATCATGAACCGTGATAAAACGGCCCGCTTTCGTGTGAGCGCTTTTCAGCAGCGTGACATGCCTGGCATGGTACTACGTCGAATTGAAACTAAAATTCCTTCAATTGATGACTTGCAGTTACCGCCCGTTCTTAAAGATTTATCAATGACTAAACGCGGCATCATTATTTTTGTTGGTGCGACAGGTACAGGTAAATCGACTTCATTGGCTTCAATGATTAGCTATCGTAATCACAATACTAAAGGTCATATCATTACCATTGAAGACCCAATCGAGTTTATTCATGAACATGCTGGCTGCATCATTACTCAACGTGAAGTCGGGATAGACACAGACTCATTTGAAATTGCCTTAAAAAATACTTTGCGACAAGCACCAGATGTCATCTTAATTGGTGAGATTCGATCTCGTGAAGTTATGGACTACGCCATCGGCTTTGCTGAAACAGGTCACCTTGTATTGGCCACAATGCACGCTAACAATGCCAACCAAGCGCTCGATCGTATTATTCACTTCTTTGAAAGTGATCGCCACAGTCAGCTTTACATGGACTTATCGCTTAACTTAAAAGCCATGATTGCGCAGCAACTTATTCCAACACCAGATGGCAATTCACGTCGTGCAGCCATTGAGATTTTGATTAACTCGCCATTAATTTCTGACTACATTCGCAAAGGCGAAATTCATGAAATTAAAGATTTAATGAAGCGTTCGCGTGAACTCGGTATGCAAACCTTTGACCAAGCGTTGTTTGATCTCTATAAAGCAGGCCAAATTACCTATAAAGATGCATTAAAACATGCCGACTCACCAAACGATTTGCGTTTGACCATTAAGCTTGCCGAAGAAGGACCTGATCAAATTGCAGGCACAAATCAGCATTTAACCTTCGACCGACAGTAATTTCTTCATAAAAAAAGGAAGGTTAAACGTAACCTTCCTTTTTTATTTGTTTTCTTTATGTGAAAACGATTATTTCTTGCGCAACACTTCCTGACACTCAGGTTCGTTACAGTAACCGTAGAGGTTTAATGAGTGACCTGTTAAGGTAAACCCATGTTGTTCTGCTACAGCATGCTGTTCCTTCTCGATAACATCATTAGTAAATTCAATAACTTTGTTGCAATTATAGCAAACCAAATGATCATGATGATCTTCTTGCATGATTTCGAAAACAGAATGATTATTTTCGAAATGATGACGCTGAATGATACCCGCAGCTTCAAATTGTGTTAACACACGGTAAACTGTCGCAAGACCGACATCTTCCCCTTGTTCTAACAAAGTCTTGTAAATATCTTCAGCACTAAGATGATGTTGCTTTGAATTTTCTAATAATTCCAAAATCTTAATTCGTGGAAGGGTAACTTTAAGTCCAGCTTTGCGCAAATCTTGATTGGAAATAGGCATGAAAAAAGGTCTCTCAACAAATCTCAAGTTGGAATAGGCAATAGAATTTAGATGAAGTATGATCTATCCTTTGATCAAATGCATCATAATTTATTGGGATAGTGTAGCAAAATGCAAAAACTCGTGCTGACGTTATTAGTCACTTCACTCCTTGCTGGTTGTTCAATCTTTGGTGTATATAAGGTTGATATTCCTCAAGGGACTCCTTTGACCAAAGCTCAGGCCTCTCAAGTACAAGTCGGCATGAATTTCCAGCAAGTGCGTTTTTTGCTTGGTAGTCCAACTGTGACTGATCCCCTCAACCCTCTACGTTGGGACTACATTTACAACTATATCCCGGGAACTTATGCTAAAAAGGCAAAAATCCCCGCAGCACATGGTCAGCATTTAAAAATTTACTTTGATGGCACTGGCACAGTAACTAAAATTGAAGGTTTAGAAACTATTCCAGAATCGCAACCAGGTTTACCTGCTTCTAAAGAAGCGATTTTAACTGCCCCACCACTATAATCGTTTTTTCTAATAAAAATAAACCCCTCAAGTGAAATACTTCGAGGGGTTTTATTTATGGGACTTATTACTTTAAGCGATTACTTTTAATATATCGTCCCACAGGATTCTTCTCGGCGCGGTTACGGCGTATATCTTTAGGGTTAATAGTTAAAGGTCGATAGACCTCTACCCGATCACCTGCTTGTAAAATCGCATGTACCTCAACTTTTGCACCAAAGATGCCAAGTTGTAATGGCTCAGGCAAACTTACCTGTGTCTGCAACCCACTTGCCTCAACCGCTTGTAATGCAGTCATACCAGCTTCAAATGGAATAGCAACTAAGAACTGTTGCTCTGGGGCTGCAAAAGCAACCCACACTTGCTGAGCTTTTTCCATCAGATCATTTGTCCAATGACCGCAATCATGGCAATGACAATTGAAAGCGGTAAAACAATACGCACTGCAATACGCCACAAGTTATAGAACAACTCATTGCTAAAATTCATCGATTTACGCAAATGGCTAATTTTCATAATCCAACCAGCAAAAATTGCATAGATGAGGCAAATGAGTAATCCCCAAAGCATCAAAATCAGCGTAAAGATGCCATGAAGTTCAGGCACAGCCCAAACCGCAATTGCCAAAATAATGACAACCCATTGTAAAACGTACATCAGTTGACGTTGAGCAAGCTGTTCTTTCGCAAGTTGAATAAACAGAGCTGTTGTCATTACCGCAGTAAAAATCCAGGTAAAAACAGGAAGCTGTGCTTGAAGAGAAAAGAAACCAAACGCAACGACAGCAATTAACTGAGCCAACCAGATTGGAAGTGCAGTTCTTGTAGCGCCTTCTTGAGAGTGAATTACAGACAAGCTATTTTGCCAGTAAAGTCCTAAGCCTAAACCACTTGCAACAAGTGCAAGTACAGTCGCATTACCCCATTCTTTAAACTCAACATTTGTCCAATGCCAAGGCTGTAAAGTCGTTCCCATTGTATTAGCTAAAACAAGAGAAGCGATTACGCCGACTGTCATTAGCACAATTAAAATCTGACGCGGAATAAAAGATAAAATTAAAGCTGCAACAGCAAGACCAGCAAAAACAATTTGCCCAGAAACACTATTATTGAGCTGTGCTGTCAGTAAGTTGCCAGCAGTACTCAGTACATTCCCTGCTAAAAATGGAATAAAAATAACCGCAAGCCAACCAGCCAAACGCCATTTTGGTGAACTATCTGCTTCACGAGTTAAACTTGATAAAGCATTTAAGGCAGTAGTCTTCGACCGTTTTGCTAAGGCAATTTCCAAATAACAAACTGGCAGAGCCAATAACAGCATTGTGCCTAACCACAATAACCAGAAATCGATTTGACGATCAATCTGGATTCCCATAGCGGGTGCCAATGTCGCCATAATGATGAAAGATAAGCAAAACGCCATCAGGGGCGATAACCATCGTGACATAGGTATGTCCTGCATTATGCATTCCTTGAAAAAGACTATAGATATTTTGCCCGTCTCATGCCTGAAAATCAAAGTTTGCTCAATAAAAAAAGCAAACTACCGAATCGATAGTTTGCTGCGCTAACTAAAATGATAAGTTTTGTTATTTAAGTTATGCGAAAAACCGAGCAAACCAGTTTTTCCCTTTCTTCTTTTCTTTTTCTCTAATAATTCCCATCATGTTTTCTTTTACTGCCCCCACATAATCGGCATCGTCATGTTGAATATGATTGATTAACCATTTTGCTAAAATTTCTTGTAGCTCTTTTTCAACAGTATGTCCCATTTCAAAACGCTCACGATATAACTCTATTTTTTTAATAAATAAATCATGAACACGTTTATGTGGTACACGATATTTATAATCAGCTTCCTCTTGCAAACTTTCTTCGAAAGTAAAATGTGATTGTGTATAATCAATAATGTTGTCTAAAACGTCTTTAATACGACGTCTATCTTCATCATCTTTTACATCATCAATTTCATTAATATAATCAAGTATTCGTTTATGTTGCTCATCAATAACATCGATACCCGTATTATATTCTGAAGCCCATTTCATTTTCATACATCTCCCCAATGATGTTCAATGACTGTTGCATAAACCTCATGATATATTTAAAGAATATAAATAAAAACAAAGCTATTTTGTCGGCTTTATCATATAAAAATTATATTTAAATCAAGTTGTTGTTTTTATTTGTTTTTTAAAAAATTAACCAACTAAAATAATAAAGTATTTTTTAAACAAAATACCTTACTATTAAATGTGAAATATATATAAATATCTCTATTCATACATTTTAAATATACTTTATATTAATACTGATCTGCACGAGTAATACGCTTAAGTTCTGGATTTTCCTGCTCGCATTTTAATCTTTCCACATGAGTAATTGCTTTTTTAATCGGCTTACCATGTTGAAATAAAATCATTTCACCTGGTTGATAAGCAGTCCAGTTTTCATTATGTGTTAAAGGTTCTGTCGTTATAACTGCCACACGATCTTCAGGTGTAGTGACCTGACTAAAATCAACCTCAACATCTAAATCAATTAAATGAGCCTGATTAAATGGATATTCTCGAACCAACCAATGTAATTTAGTTATCGCGTAACTAAATAATGCCTTCCCATTCGACAAACAATAATTAAATGTGCCGTATTCAGCAATTTGTGGAGAAATTTTTTCTAATACTTCAAATATCTCATCAAGACTCGGTTCTTCATAACCGAAAGCTTCAACCAGTTGATCAAGCAAATAACAAAATGCACGTTCACTGTCTGTATTACCCACAGGGGTAAAACGTCCACTTAGTGGTGGATTAAAATCATGTAAATCACCATTATGGGCAAAAATCCAATGACGGCCCCACAACTCTCTAATAAAGGGATGAGAGTTCTCTAAAGTGATTTTACCTTGAGTTGCTTTGCGGATATGCGCGATCACGTTACGCGATTTAATAGGATAATTACGGATAAGATCAGCAATTGGAGATTCAACTGCTGACTGATTATCGACGAATAGTCGGCAAGCTTTGTCTTCGAAAAATGCAATACCAAATCCATCACTATGATCTGAGGTAATTCCTGCACGCTGTGAAAAACCACGGAAAGAAAAAGTAATATCCGTTGGTGTTGCACAATTCATTCCTAATAGCTGGCACATATCGCTTTTTAAACTACTTCTAATTACCTCATATACTCTATTGTGCATGAGAGTAAAATTGCTTGCAAATCTCAATATGTGCTGGCTATTAGAAAATAAGACATATTATTAACGCTGCCCCATTTTATTCATAACAAATGAAGTCGCCACTTTATTCACTTCCAGAAATACAAAATAATCTAGACAGTTAAATTCTTCATCAAAAAATGCCTGTTTAGATAGTTTTGACTGCATGCTCAAATACATTTGGAACAATTTTGGCATACGCTCATCTTGTGGAAAGCTGAACTCAGGATATTCAGGTTCATAGATTTTTTTCGAACGAATATCAATTGTTTTGCTTTCAGATAATTGCTGAATCTGGCGATGCGTGTAGTACGCTCTAGCCAAATTATCTTGCAAATGAATACTGACACAGCCCATCAAATATTTAGCGCGCATTGACCATAGCACTTTCGGTGCAAGGTTCAACCACAGCATCGATAACGCTTTACCATTACGAAAGCGAGGATGGACACAGGTACGCCCTATTTCTAACACATTAGGAAGGTGCGATAACTGAGGAACAATATCAAACTCATGTGCACTGTAACTTTGTGCGATCTCATGACCTTGAAATAATTTTAGACGGGTATACGCTACAATTTCTCCAGTCCACTTTTCACGTAAGACTGCATGCTCACAACCAAAATCATAAATGTCTTGATCTAAGTTATCTTCAAAATGAATTCCAAATTGTTGGCTAAATTGTTGTGCACGAAATCGTTGTACATCTTGTAATTCTTTTAAATTATCAACCCACTCAAAACGAAATTGCGTTTGATTTATTGCTTTATTACGATTTAAAGGTAAAGTCCAGGTTTGGCGATATTGATTAAATTTTTCCAGCATAATGAACGCTCCTAGTGACACCCCTTACACTAGTCAAAGCTCATGACAAAAAAATGACCAAATTAAATTGGTATAAAAAAAGACCACCTAGAGTGATCTTTTTATTGAGAATAACGGTTTTATTAAGCAGTTTTTGCGCGATTAGAAATCAGTGTTCCAACCCCATGATCAGTAAAGATCTCAAGTAGTGTTGCATGTGGTACGCGACCATCAACAATATGCGCACTAACAACGCCGCCTTTAACAGCATCAAGCGCACAACCTACTTTAGGAATCATACCACCATAGATCACGCCTGTTTCAATGAGGCGATCAACTTCTTGCGTAGTAAGGCCAGTTAACAGATTTTTGTTTTCATCCAGCACGCCACTAAT
>RCUP01002053.1_pt1 | contig 11168 bp, 1 predicted proteins | sample 2166341 | NCBI WGS metagenome assembly RCUP01 (sample SAMN09932325, study PRJNA488358) | compost metagenome | isolation source: compost soil in succinonitrile-enriched | place: Germany: Experimental Botanical Garden | reverse complement strand
CCCTTACACATTGACAAACCTGAATCCAAACTCATTCTATCAGGTTTATGTTATGGCTATTTGTTCTTCTACTGATTCATCCTTCTATGCAGGACCGATTACCTTTAACACATACAATCAGGGAATTTACATGGATTGGTCTACAGATTGTCCGGCTGCAGGATTCATCAATATCGCAACAACCGGAACGGATCTAGGTTTGACGGATGATTCCGAAATTGGAATGACACTTCCATTCCCTATCTTATATCAAGGTACTTTGGTGAATGATTGTACGATCGGAAACAATGGCGGGATGGCTCTTGGAACAACTACTGCTCAAATCGGATACGGTGGTAACATGACTACACTTGTCGGAAACTTCATCTTCCCTTGGGGTGATGACATGGATGATGAGACAGGAAATGTCTATCAACAAACGATCGGTACTGCTCCGAACAGAACATTCATCGTTCAGTGGGACAACATTTGTAACTTCTCAGGATCTGCAACTGCTCCAACGGTGACTTTCCAGGCACAGTTCGATGAAGCAACAAACAAAATCTGGTTTGTGTATGACGATGTGGTTTTCGGCGCTCCGAATGCGGTGGATGATTATGCTGCAAATGCTGACATCGGTGTTTCAGGCCCGAACCAGGATTTGAACGTATCTAATGATAATCCTACTTATTTGCAAAACAATTCTTGTGTGGAATTCTACTACACGGATTGTCCGAAGCCGAAAAACTTCGTTACGACCTTCCTGAATGACGAAGAAATTCAATTCGGATGGACTGCTGGATTCTCAAATGAAACAGATTGGATCATTGAATACGATAGCGCAGGGTTTACACCCGGAACAGGTAATTTCATGAGTGAAACAAATACCTTCTCAGGTATTTCAGGATTAAATCAGTTGACTGATTATACTATTTACATCTACGCACTTTGCGCGAACGGGGACACTTCTTTGGCATTGATTCACAATTTCACCACTTTGCCTCGTTGTTCTAATCCTTCTTCAATCGGCGGAACTTCTGCACCTGATTCATTGAAATTGACTTGGGCATGGACACCATCAAGTGTGTTGTACCCTATTCAATCATTCAATATCCAATATGGAATGACAGGATTCCAATTGTACTCATCCGGTTCAACACCAGTTCCGGCAAACGGAACAAACTTAGCGGATACGGTAATTGATCCAAACCTAATGGGTTCAGGTGTTTATCAAGTATACGTACAAGCTGTTTGTACAACTGGAGACACCTCTGCATTTTCAGGTCCATATACCATTGTAATGCCGGCAACGAACGATATTGTTTGTGCTCAGGAACTATTGCAATTAGGAGAAACCTATACCTTCAATAATGCAACAGCAACTGTTTCTTTGAATGAAACAAACATTGCTCCACCTGCAACCGGTGCTCAAACCACAACAGGATGGGTGAATTCTACTTTGAACGGCACCTTGTGGTATACTTTTGTTGCTCCTCCGTCTGGTTCTGTGAGAATTAACTCTACAGCAATCAACTACAACGGACAGGCTGCTGTATATACTGCTGTCAATTGTGCGGATTTCAATACTTTCGCATTTAAAGCGGGTAATGATGACGCAATCGGTGGTACGAGTGTTGCTCCGAACTTCACAATTTGTGAATTGACTCCCGGAACTACTTATTACATCATGTACGACAAGTTTGATGCTACTTCAGGAAACTTCAGCTTGAAGATTACTGAAATCGTATTAGAAGGTGGTACTGCAAATCCAATCACGGAGGCGTGTTACGGTGATATCGTAGATTTATATACAACAATCGACGGATTTGACCTAAACGGTACCTGGTCTTCCAACCTTCCGGCGGTAAATGCGAGTATCTTAAATGACTCGTTGTTTACTACAAACGGATTGGCTTATCAAACGTTTAACTTCCAATACCGTATAACAGACGGTTGTGCTTACGATTCGATTGTTTCTCAGGTGAAAATCTTCCCACCTTCAAATGCAGGACAAGACGGAGTAATCACTGCTTGTAGAAACGAACCTGTTGATTTGTTGGCAGGATTGAACGGAAATGCAGATTTGAATGGTGACTGGTACGATACACAAAACATCATCATGCCAAATTCTCAGATCACAACTGAAAACTTCGCAGGACAATACAACTACGATTACGTTTCAGGAAACGGAGTTTGTCCGGATGACACGGCATTGGTTGTAGTAACTGTTTTGAACTGCAACTGGTTATCAGTAGCTGAAAATGCGTTGGAGGCGGTGAACATTTATCCGAATCCTTCTACAGGATTAGTATATGTTGAATCTGGTTTCTCTTCGGGCAATTTCGACCTGATTGTGATGGACGTAAACGGACGTACAATTCAAACAAGTACAAACAGCATTTCTTTGGGTACAAATACCATCGATTTGAAAGACGTTGAAAGAGGCACTTATTTCTTCAAACTTTCAAGCGAAGATGCTGAAAAAGTATTTAGAATCGTGATCCAGTAATCGATTTAAAATAAACCAATAACCATAAAACCCTTCCTGTTTCAGGAGGGGTTTTGTTTTAAAAAAATCACCTAAGCCTATAATTTGTTTATTTTTTGGGTTTTTTAAACATTTTTATGTTTTTTTGGCTATAAGGTTTTTGTTCGTTGAAAGGAAAAATTTGTTCGTCGAAAGCCCCTTTTTATTCAGTGAATCAACTCCTGTTGATCAATCAATCATTGATGCTTGATATTCTGCTTGTTCTCTCTTAATTAATCCAGTTAACAAATAATTATCTTTGTCGAAACTGATGATTATGAAGAAAAATTACAAGCAGCCCTTACTGGGGGTGATGTTTGCGTTAGGTATTTTCTCTGTTTCCAATGTTCATTCTCAAGTAGATTTAACAGCAACCGGAGGTACTACCACTGCAACATACACCACAGTAAGTGCAGCATTTGCAGCAGTAAATGCTGGAACCCACACGGGTACAATTTCAATTAGCATTACCGGCAACACCACAGAACCTGCAGCTCCGGTTGCATTATCTGCAAATGGTGTTGGTACGGCTTCTTTCGCTTCTCTGGTTATTAAGCCTACAGTAGCAGCTCTTATCTCCGGTGCACCAGGTGCAGGAAATGGAGTCTTGAATTTTAGCGGGTCTGATAATGTAACTATCGATGGTTCCATTGCTCCGGGAGGAACTACAAAAGACTTGACGATTCAAAACACAAACGCAAACACTGTTACCAATACTGCTGCCATTCGTTTGATTGGTCAAACAACGGCTGCAACAGGATTAGCACTTAGTAATTTCACAATCAAAAACAACGTCATCATCGGTAATACACCGGGGAATAACGGTACTTCAGGAAGTTCTATTAGCGCTTCTTACGGGATCTATGCCGGATCGAATAGTGCAACGTCTTTATCTTCATCAAGCGGTGGAGCAGATTATGATAACGTATTGGTTGAAAACAACGAAGTAAAGAAAGCTTACATCGGAGTTTACTTTTACGGTGCTACTGCAAACCAAAATGACAATTTAATTATTCGTGGTAATACAATAGGCTCTACAACTGCCGCTGACCAAATTGGTTTCAAAGGAATCATGGCGTATCACACATTAATCGGTGCGATTTCAAATAACACGATCTTTAACATTCAGCTAAACACTTCTACAAGTACGGCTGCAATTGAGGTCGGTGGAACATCTGACAACGTGAAAATATCGTCTAACGTGATCAGTTCTATTTACAGTACATCAACAAGTGGTTACGGAAGTTACGGAATCAACCTGGATGGTGGAAACAATTATACTGTAGACAACAATAGCATTTCTGATATTAAAACAATCAATTATAGTGCTACATCTACAACTTACAATGCTTTTGGTATTCGTATCAATTCAGGAACTGGTCATAAAATTTACTATAACTCCGTTCATCTTTCAGGAAACTATACGAATACAGGATCAACTGTTGCAGCAAGTGCTGCTCTTGTAGTAACTGCAACAAGTATTATCGGTTTGGATATCCAAAACAACATCTTCTCGAATACAATGACTTCTGTAGCAACAGGGGCAAAAGAATTCAGTACAGTATGGTTCGCCAGCGCATACAATTTCACAAATGCTTCTTTGAATAGAAATTATTACGGTATTCCAAATGATGTAAACCACTTGGTTGGAAAAATCGGAACAACTGCCGGAACAGGAAACTATTTGAATCTGGCTACATGGAAAACCATTACGCAAGTAAATAATGCGGGTAATAATGCGAATTCAGTTCCGATTGCCAACACACCTGCTCCGTTTACTTCAAACACAAACTTATTGCCTTTAACAACTGTTCCGACTGCTTTGGAAAGTGGTGCTTTGGCAATTGCGGTTTTGGGTTCTCCAAACGTAGATATTACCGGTGCAACAAGACCGGGTACAGGAACAAATCCTGATATTGGTGCTTACGAATTTTCAGGAATGCCGATTACTTGTCCACAGCCATTATCTATTGCAGTTCAGTCTGCAGCACTTACTACTGCTAACATTACGTGGACTTCAGGTGGAACAGAAACATCATGGCAATTGCAATATGGTGCTCCGGGATTCACATTGGGTTCAGGAACTTCCGTACTTGCTCCTACCAATCCTGACACAATTACAGGATTGACTCAGAATTCATTCTACCAGGTTTACGTTAGAGCAATTTGTGGCCCGGGCGACACTTCATTGTGGACAGGACCTGTTTCTTTCAATACTTACAACCATGGAACTTACATGGAATGGTCTTCTGATTGTCCGGCTGCAGGATTCATTGACATCTCAACTACCGGAACTGATTTAGCTTTGACAGATGACGGTGAAGCAGGAATGACACTTCCATTCCCTATTTTGTACCAAGGTACTTTGGTGACTGAGTGTACGATCGGAAATAACGGTGGTATGGCTCTTGGAGTAAACAACGCTCAGATCGTACCGGCTCCTGGTAGCATGGCTACACTGACAGGAAATTTCATTTATCCTTGGGGTGATGATTTGGATGAAGAAACAGGAAATGTTTATCAAAAAACAATCGGTACTGCTCCAAACAGAACATTCATCGTTCAGTGGGACAGCATTTGTAACTTCTCTGGTTCCCTAACTTCTCCTACTGTGACTTTCCAGGTACAGTTTGATGAAGCTACAGGAAAAATCTGGTTTGTATACGACGATGTGGTTTTCGGTGGCACGAATGCTGCAGATGATTATGCTGCAAACGCTGATATCGGTGTTTCTGGTCCAAACCAGGATTTGAACGTATCCAATGACAATGCTACTTATTTGCAAAACAATTCTTGTGTGGAATTCTTTTACACGAATTGTCCGAAACCAAGAAACTTTGTAACAACGTTCTTGAGTGCTGAAGAAATCCAATTCGGATGGACAGCAGGATTAGCTAGCGAAACAGCATGGATCATTGAATACGGTCCTGCAGGATTTACTCCGGGAACTGGTACAATTATCAACGAAACCAACAGCTTCACAGCTATTACAGGTTTGGTACACGTGACGGACTACACGATTTACATCTATGCAAACTGTGCAAATGGTGATACTTCTGTGGCATTGACTCACAATTTCACAACCTTACCTCGTTGTTCCAATCCTTCTTCAATAGGCGGAACTTCGGCTCCTGATTCATTGAAATTGACTTGGGCATGGACACAATCAAGCGTATTGTATCCTGTACAATCATTCAAAATCCAATACGGAATGACAGGATTCCCATTATATTCTGTACCTCCCGTTACAGCAAACGGAACGAACTTAGCTGACACGATCCACGATGCAAATTTAATTGCTTCAGGTGTTTATCAGGTTTATGTACAAGCTGTTTGTGGTACAGATACATCTTCATACGCAGGTCCTTTCACAATTGTAATGCCGGCAACAAATGATCTTGTTTGTACTCCGGAATTATTACAATTAAATCGAACTTATACGTTCAACAATGCCACGGCAACTGTTTCTACAGGTGAAACAGTGATTGCACCTCCTGCAACTGGTTCTCAAACAACAACAGGATGGGTCAACTCAACGTTGAACGGTACATTGTGGTATACATTTGTTGCTCCACCGTCAGGTTCGGTAAGAGTGAATTCTACAGCAATTAATTACAACGGTCAGGCTGCTGTGTATTCCGTTGTCAATTGTGCGGACTTCAATACTTTCGCATTAAAAGCGGCTAACGATGACGCTATCGGTGGTGGAAGTGTTGCTCCGAACTTCACAGTTTGTGGATTGACTCCGGGAACAACTTACTACGTTATGTATGACAAGTTTACTTCCACTTCCGGAAACTTCAGTTTGAATATTTCTCCAATCGTATTGGAAGCAGGAGCAATTAATCCGATAACAAATGTTTGTACAGGTGATACGGTTAATTTGTTTAACACCATTATTGGTTACAACACAGGTGGAACATGGTCTTCTTCCATTCCGGCTGTAAACGTGAGTATTGAGGATTCATTGTTGATTTCTTCAGGCCTTGCTTTCCAGACATTCAATCTTCAATACCGCGTAACAGAAGGTTGTGCTTACGATTCGATTGTTTCTCAAGTGAGAATCTTCAAGCCTTCCAATGCTGGTCAGGATGGAGTAGTTACAGCTTGTAGAAACGAACCTGTTGATTTGTTGGCAGGATTGAACGGAAATACAGATTTGAACGGTGATTGGTATAACACACAAAATATCCTGATGCCAAACTCTCAGATCACAACTGAAAACTTCGCAGGACAATACAACTACGATTACGTTTCCGGAAACGGAGTTTGTCCGGATGATACGGCAATGGTTGTAGTAACTGTTCTAAACTGTAACTGGTTGTCGGTTGAAGAAAATGCATTGGAGCAAGTTAGCATCTATCCAAACCCTTCAACAGGATTGGTATATGTTGAGTCTACATTCGCAACAGGTAACTTTAACTTAACAGTTACAGATATCAACGGACGCACGGTTCAAACAAGTACAAACAGCATTTCTTTGGGTACAAATACCATCGATTTGAAAGACGTTGAAAGAGGTACATACTTCTTCAAACTTTCAAGTGACAATGCTGACAAAGTATTCCGTATCGTGATTCAGTAAGAAAACTGATTTTTTAACTATTTTTTTAAGACCCTCTCGTAATATACGGGAGGGTTTTTTGTTGATTAATCAATTATTGTAACAATAGTTGATTTAAAAATTAACACATCAATTGCTTCATCAATCCCAAAAAACCATCATTTATAGATTTAATAAAACTCAACAAAACCAAGGCTTACAGAAGAGAAAAACCATCCATCACGGAAACTCCACTTCTTAGATACTCAATCCGTTATATCAGTAAAAAGAAGAATAATAATGTATTAATAAACTGTTATTATTTTACATTTGCCTAAACATCTACTAAATTAAAACTTATGAAGAAAACACTACGAAAGTATCTCGCGATGCTTAGCTTGCTCGTTACGTCAATTTTTTTGAGTACGAGTTGGGCGCAAATCAATTACTCCGCCAATTTCGACGCAGGAATGCAAAGTTGGTCATCGCCCGGAGGAGATTTTAATCAATTTACCGGAGCAACAGCATGTAACACCGGAGCAGTCCGCACCAATCTTTACAGTGGTAATATTGATGCAATTCTTTTATCGCCTTCTATTGGTACAACTGGTGGTAGCGGAATCATTATGACTTACGATTACAAAGTAGCCAACTGGAGTGCCAACACAGCCGGTACAGCCAATCCTTGGGGAAGCTTTGTTGTTGAGTATGCAAGTGCTGCGGGAGGACCGTGGACAGCTGTTGCAGGATCTACAGTAAATCAGTCGAATCACGTAGTTTCAGGAAGCTGTGCTACCAGAACAATTGGTTTCACACCTCCGGCAGGAGCTCTTTTTGTTCGATTCAACTGTACATGGTCTGCAGGAGATTATTACCTGAACTTCGACAATGTAATATTACAAGACGCTCCTGTTCCGCCAACGCCAACGCAAGCAGCAGGAATCCCAACTTGTTCGGCAGGTACGACTCTTGATGTTACAGGAACTCCTCCAGCGAATACCATCTGGTATTGGCAGTCAAGTGCAACCGGTACAAGTACCGCAAATGCTTATGCAGGGCCGTTTACAATTAACGCGAACGGAACTTATTACATGAGAGCATTCAATACGCTTTACAACATTTGGTCTGCTGCTTCTTCAGTAGCAGTAAGTAACTTCCCGGTTGTCACAACTCCAGCCGTTCCGACAGCAGGACAAAACCCTGCTTGTGCTCCGGGAACATCGTTAACAATGCCTACACCTGCTGCCGGTTATGTTGATTACTGGCAAACAAGTGCAAACCCACCATTCACAACTACAAACTCCGCTGCAACACCATTAACGGTGTCTTCTACCGGAACTTATTATGTAGCTACCTACGAAACTGCAAGCCAGTGCTGGTCGCCTACAAGTTCTTTAGCAGTTACTATAAACTCTACTATTCCTGGAAATCCAACAGCGAATCCAAGCAATTACAACTACTGTACAACTGCATCTCCGATGCCGGTTGTTGCTCAGATTCCTGTTTTAATTGGAGCACAGACTTGTACTGTTTCAGGAAGTGCTTCAGGAACGGATAATGCTGGTGTTACTGCAACAGTAACAAACTTCAGCTGCCCGAACGGGCCAATTTCAACCGCTACATTGGCTTCATCAATCAGTGGTAGTTTTTGTGGAACCTGGTATTCCTACAACATTATTGTAAACGGTGTTACCGTTGCAACGAACCAATGTAACTTAGCTAGCTTCAACTTAACGCCATACCTTCCATTAACTTCAGTTTCAATTGTTTCTGTTGATAATGACAACTTTGGAGATGGTGTTACTTTGAATTTAACGGTTACCTTGAATTTTACAGGACCACTTCCTTCTCAACCTGCTTACACTATTGATTGGTTTAGTGCTTCTACGGGAGGAACTCAAGTTGGAAATACAGCATCAATGAATGCTTTGGGAACTTCTGTTCTACCAACTCCAACGAATGGTACTTATACGTTCTATGCGCAAACAAACCTTGGAAACTGTATGAGTCCTGCACGTATTCCTGTTACAGTTACTGTATCAGGTGTTGATGCACAATTGATACCTCAAAACGTTACTTGTAACAACTTAGCTAACGGAAGTTTTACATTAGGAACTGTAAACTGTGGAACACAACCATTTGTTTACTCAGTTGATGGAGGTGCTTTCGGGCCGATTCCTACAAACTTAGCTGCAGGTACACACACAGTAATTGTAAAAGAACAAGCAAGTTCAGTTCAATCAGGAACTTACACGATTACAATTACACAACCTACAGCTCCAACAGCTTTGAATGCATTCGATGTCAACTTCTTCAATTCCATGTTAACATGGACTCCACAAGGAAATGAATCAACATGGAATATCGAATACGGTGTTGCAGGATTTACTCCGGGAACAGGAACAATGATGAGTAACGTTACAAACGATACGGTTCAGGTAATTAACTTATTACCGGATACAGAATATGAATTCTACGTTCAGGCTGGTTGTATCGGATCTTCTGCATGGGCAGGACCATTCTCATTCACAACAAACGCTCCTTACTTTACTTGGGACGGTGATTGCGGACCTGGATTCATTGATATTTCGACCACAGGTACAAACACAAACCTGACAGATGATGCTGAAATCGGTGTAACTCTTCCTTGGGCATGGGATGTAAACGGAACAAACGTAACAACCATTACTATCGGAAACAACGGAGGTATCTTGTTCAACACATTGACAGGAAACATTGGTTATGGTGTTGCTGGTAACGGATTCTACCCATACTGTCAGGATATGAACACTCCTAATGCTGGTGGTGGAGTATTCTACCAAAGTGTTGGAACGGCTCCAAACAGACAATTCGTTGTTCTTTGGAAAGATGTTCCTCATTACAGCTTCCCGGCATCAACTGATGGTGCTACTTTTGAAGTGATCTACGACGAAGCTTCAGGTGAATCTTATTTCATTTACCAGGATGTAATGATGGGGAATGGATCATGGAATAACGGAGCTGATGCTGAAATCGCAGCAGTTACCGCAGGTGGTACTGCAACAGTAAGTATGAACAATGCAACTTACCTTGCGAACAACTCATGTGCACATTTCTACAATGCTCTTTGTCCGAATGTACAAAACTTGATTTCTATCATTTATGTCAATGACGCAACTTTGAACTGGGATGCTGGTCAATACGGTGAAACGGAATGGACAGTAATCTATGGAGAAGAAGGATTTGATCCGACTGTTTCCGGACAGGAATTAGGGACTTTGAACCTGAATACTTCCGATACAGATTTTGCAGGTACATTGGCTCAATTGACAACTTATGACGTTTACATCTATTCTGAGTGTACAGGTGACAACTTGACTTCAGGAGGTTATTTCTATCAATTCACTACAAAACCAAATTGTGCTGATATCACAGGTCTTGCAGGAATGACTGATCCCGACTCTCTTGAGGTAACATGGAACTGGACTACAACAGGAGTTCTTTATCCGGTAACAGGATTCAAAATTCAATACGGAATGACTGGATTTACACTGGGAACAGGTGAAATTTGGAATGCTTCCGGAATCAATTTTGCAGATACGGTAGTTGATCCGAATTTAATAGGATCAGGTGTTTATCAAATTTATGTAAAAGCACTTTGTGCAGCTACAAATGACAGCTCGAACTATGTTGGACCTATCACAGTTGTAATGCCGGCAACAAACGATATTGTTTGTGCTCAGGAATTGTTACAATTAAATGAGACGTATACCCTCAACAATGCAGCAGCAACTGTTTCTTTGAATGAAACAAACATTGCTCCACCTGCAACCGGTGCTCAAACTACAACAGGATGGGTGAATTCTACTTTGAATGGTACATTGTGGTATACTTTTGTTGCTCCTCCGTCCGGTTCTGTGAGAATTAACTCTACAGCAATCAACTACAACGGTCAGGCGGCTGTGTATTCTGCTGTCAACTGTGCGGATTTCAATACTTTCGCATTAAAAGCTGCTAACGACGATGCTATCGGCGGTGGAAGTGTTGCTCCGAACTTCACAGTTTGTGGATTGACTCCGGGAACGACTTATTACATCATGTACGACAAGTTTGATGCTACTTCAGGAAACTTCAGCTTGA
>RCUP01002050.1_pt1 | contig 11174 bp, 6 predicted proteins | sample 2166341 | NCBI WGS metagenome assembly RCUP01 (sample SAMN09932325, study PRJNA488358) | compost metagenome | isolation source: compost soil in succinonitrile-enriched | place: Germany: Experimental Botanical Garden | reverse complement strand
GCCCAGGAGACAGGACTTCACGGATACAGCTGAAGTGCGGAAGGGCCCGGATAAAGCCCGCCTGTGTGGTTAACTGGCTGAGACGTTTTAGCGGAGTGAACGTTGTGTTGAGGACTGTCACCGCATGGATGGTCGCCAGAGGATGCACGGTGATATATCCGTTAAGTTCACCAGTGAGGTACCAGCAGCCGTCGAGTGATATCAGGCGGTACGGGGCCAGCCCGTCACAGCGCTCTCCCTCGGCCAGCAGCAGTACCCGCTGGCAGGCGGTAATGGCACTGACAAGACGGTAGAACACCAGTGAGCTGGCCGGTGACACAGACTGTGGCGGCTGCCATACCAGACATGGCATCCCTCCTGCAGTGAGCAGCATGCCCGCCAGACGCCGGTCCAGCCCCGGAAAAATATCGGCCAGTCCGGCCCGGTGCGCGAAGGTCAGCGCATCCAGTTCGCCCTGTACGCCCCCACCGGTGCTGCGCAGGCGACATTGTCCCCGTCGATACTCAAGGTCGAGGTACATCAGCCGTTCGCGAAAATCCCGTCGCAGGGTACGGACTGACACACCAAACTCTGCAGCCAGCTGCGCCATGTTCAGCGTTTCACCTGCAACCAGGCGGCTGATTATCAGTGACAACCTGACAGCCAGCCGGTCATGACGGCGCTCTGCCTGTGTCATCTTAAATCTCCGTAATAGTTAACTGACTGAATATGAATTGATTCTAAAGAGGGGGGCGGACAGGGTATGGACACTGAATGAACTATTTTTTATCAGCAACCGGAAGCAGGTCCAACGCGGCGCTCCGTGAAATGCGGTGATAAAACACTCAATCCAATGGAGGTAAAACGGACAGGGAGTGTCCCTTCCCAACATGTTGATAACAAGCTCAGGACTGAAACCCACTCAGCATCGCTTCCGCCATCACCCAGAGAGCCCGGTTGAGCTTCACATCACCGTCAATACCGCGCACCGCACGGGTATGCGTTTGTCCGCCTTTCGCACTCCGTCCACTGAGCCCGCCCTTAATCAGGTTCTCCTGAATACGCTGGTATGTGGTCCACAGATCATTGCTCTCATCCTGCCAGCGGCGTGGGGAGAGTATCTGAGGTGCTGTCACCGGCTGGTGGTCCTCACCGAAACGGTACGTCAGTGCAGCCTGTGCCAGAGCCCGTTGTGCAGGTGGCGGCAACATCAGCGACTGCATGGCATCCCGTTTCTCTTCCACACGGTCAAAAATCCCCAGCACTTCATACGCCCCCTCAATCACCTGACTCACCACATCTCCTTTGTGCGGCACCCTCACCTCGCCAAACGACTCACCGCAGACGAGTCCGTTCTGGCATACCGCACGGAATAATCCCGGCAGCATCTGATACGAGCTGGTGCCGTCATGAGAGTTGAGCAGAATGATTTCGGGGACTTGCTTGCCGGTAATTTGCCCCTCCCGACGCAAGCGCAGCATGTGCTTTGTGTGCTCGCGGCGACCTGGATCACGCACTCTGGTCTGACAGGCAAAGAAGGGCTGAAAGCCTTCGCGCTGCAGACGGTCCAGCAGGGATATGGTGGGTATATACGTGTACCGCTCACTGCGGGATGCGTGTTTGTCCTCGCTGAATACGCTGGGTACCACAAGAAACAGTTCTTCGCGGGTTAACGGACGGTCACGACGGATAAGATTTACTGCGCCAAAGCGCGAAGCCAGACGGGTCATAAGCAGACTCCTCATGATGGAAAATAAATACAAAAAGTCCTGCCGCAAGGTCGCGGCAGGGCTCAGGAAACTACGGGTTAGAAGGGTTAATTTTCAGAAGAAGAAATTCCAGACTGCACGAGCGACTGATACCACGATGTCTCGTACAGACTGGATGACTGTCTGAACCGGGGCCGGTATCAGGGGCATGGAACTTATGGTGTCCAGTACCGAGCCGACCGTTTCACCAAAATCGTCACGGGCTTTTTTATTAACGGCATCGGTACGAAGTGGAGCACTAAGCTGTACCGCCACCGGACTGCTGGCCTCGCGTGGCAGGCAACGAATCATACGCTCCGCCATTACCCGCAGTCCCCATTGCAGACGAACCGACACCGCACAGATCGGATTTACTGGTTGGAACAACTCATGTAGCAGACAGATTTTACGGCTGATATTTTGTTTCTGCTCTGTAGACAGCTTTTCACCACCGCAGGTGGGCTCAACCTTGTCGGACTGACTGATAACAAACAACACCTTATGCCGATATGCTTCACCAATCACCTGCCGGTAAAAATGTTCATCCACCGCCAGAGCCCGATCATCGGCTTTGATTAACCACAGCACCAGGTCGAGCCGGGGAAGTTGTTCACGGTAGAGTGCGGCATATTCAGCGTCCCGTAGTTCGGACTCTCCAACACCGGGTAGGTCCATAATTGTCATAAAGCGTTTGCCGAGCTGCAGGCGAAACTGCAGTGGTTGTCTAGTACATGCCGCCACATCACTGACCGGTGATATATCCCCAGCAAACAGGGTATTGCACAGTCTGCTCTTTCCCGTCCCAGTTTTGCCCATAATGCCAATCACCGGTTCATAGTGAGTAAGCTGGTTTATTTGCTTGAGAATACGTTCTGATGCCCACTGTGGTAGGCCAGAAAGCGACCGCTGCAGCGACTGCAAACCTTCAGATTTTTTCATCACTACTCCTCTGAAATGAAAACAAAAAAGGCAGAACCGTGAGGTTCTGCCTTTAATGGGGTATGTTCAGTTGAATTATATATATCTGAATATTTTTATAATGCTGATAGGCCACTCTGTGCTGTGAGTTCAATGGGTCGATGCAACGCTGTCCCTAATCAAGGGGGACGTTGCCATGAAACGAAGAACTCGACCACTACAGATCCGACATTGGGGTTTTCGGATCTGCGGAAGCGGAAGCAGGCCCAGAGGATGTTCGTTACCGAGATGCGGCAGCAAACGTCCGCAAGTTATTGCAACTGGAGCCGGATGCCATCAAGCGTCTCCGGGAAAACAGTCAGCGACAGTGGCAACGTTTGCTGACACCGGTCTGATCCCGATCCCTGAGCCTCTGATTACAGAATTACTGCGGTCCTTTTAACGTGTATAACAGCGCTGGTCCTCCGGGCACTGACCAGCAGTTGTCTGCGCTTACGTCTTGCTTGCTATCGGTGGGTGCCCAAGATACATCAGGTCAGTGAGTGCGCCTCATGAGTATCCGGTATTGATACCTTCAGGAAATAGCAATCTCCGGTGCATGCTCCCTTATTTCTTTTAAAATAGCATTACTTAGCTCATAAATTTCACTGAAAAACGGAATATCTTTTTTTAAGACTGAGTACTGTTCTATGATCACGGTACGGTCATACAGCGCCTGCAATAGGCCTTTGTATATAGAAAATTCGACTTTAAAATACTCCAGATCCCATACAAGATTATGTTTGCCATTTATGTATGACTGCAGGCGGGGAATAAGGACCTGAGCTTCTTTGTTGATCTCCCCCCAAAGCCTCTCAGAAATTTCATTATCGTCAGCATCCTGGCCAATCCGGGCACTGAACAGGTCAAAATCGTAGCGAAAGGGATTCTGTTGCCTGTCCATTTCAATATGGTCCAGGTAGCCCGATGCTTGCATGGCCTCCGTCATTTCCCCGTCAAGCCCGGGAGTAGTTCTGTTTTCGAATACGGCCTGAGTAATGTCGTTTAACGTCGTGACAGTCACTTCTCCGTCTGAGTCCCCCACGGTTTTGATACCGTGATTTTTTAAAATACCGAGTGCCGCTTCCACAAAACGAACCGTGTTTTTAGCATGACTGGCGTGCGGCGAAACCTCAAGCGCGAATGCGGCCTCTTGTTCGGAAGCACGGCGGACCATATCAGGGACTGTCACCAGAAGCCCGCACCGTTCAAGATCAGCCGGCGAGCAGAAGTTCGCATCACTAACAAGATTTATACCTGCTTTTTTAAAGCATTGCGCCACTAAGCGTGAACAAAACTGTTTTCTGCTGTTTTCACGGAATTGCCTCGTAAATTCAGGGCCTTTCACTAAAATGGCTTCAGCAACTGAATACTGGCTGCCCACAAGGTAACGGGCCTGATTGCACGCAATTGTTGTTAATTCTTGTCCCGGATCTTTGGCCAGCCTAAGGACTTTGAAATCAGATATGGCCCTTACCGCCGATCGGTTTGGAATACGACTGAATACGCCTCCGTCCCTTGTGGCTTCAATAATCGTCCCGCCAACATATATCATTGCATGAGAGTAGTGGCTGCCGGTCTGCTGGCAGATTATATCTGAGTGCATTTCATACCCCCGCTCCAGAATAATATCTCCGGGACGGAGACTGTCATGACGCAGTATGAAATACGGACCAGCATAATCATTCAAGCTTGTAAATTTTCCCATCTTTTAATCTCCATGTTGTATTTGTGTGTTTGATCTGCTCGGGCTGCCGGAACTCGAATTTAACAATGGTCTCCCTTGATACTGATTTCCCGTTACGATCTATACTGACAGTTGCCAGACTGCCCGGCGGGAGGCCTCGGACAGATGCATATGGCAGGGCCGTTTCAAATTCACCTTTCATATTCAATTTCAATGGAAGAATGTAAAACCTTCCAGTAACAGACCGCAAGAGCTCGGGTTCTGGGCGTTTTCAGATCTCAGATTACGACTGGAAGAAACTGCGTTCTTCGATAGCCAGTCTTTCAGCCTGACGATGGCATGCGGCATGTGGATGCCGGGTGATGAAGGTTCGCTCTGTGCCAGGAGCGGACTGTTCAGTAATATATTTCTTAAAGAATCTAACATGTATAGAGACGAATCTAAGTTCGTTAACAGATTAAAAAAACAGGCAGAGACCTGCCGGTCCCGGCCTGTAAAGGATAAATCGCTAATATTCATCCTCCAGATCGGGTTCGATAAAGACGGAGATTTTCCCACCCTTACGCTCCTGAAAACCTCTGACGATGCGTACTGCTTGCAGATGTTCAAGAATTGATATCACGCGTTCCCTGTTTGCAACAGCAATTGTTGCCTGGGTTCGATTGATGAATACATTCCTCAATTCATCTTCGCCCAGTTGATGACATAGCCCGGCCAGTTGATGTTTATTCAGGCCTGTCACAATAAATCGTGTAAACAGCATGACCTTGAATTCTTCATTACTGGTACTGTTAAAAACCTGCAGCAGGACATCATGAGGGTAATTAAGGTCAGCGATATCAGACGCAATGAAATAATCAATGAATAGCGACACCAGATCCGCTCTCTCTTGCACGGTAAAGTGCGCGTAGGTTATGACTTTTGTGAGCATGACGTTAAAGAAGCGCGCGTCTTTTTCTTTTCTTAGATAGAACTCGGGCTGCGTCAAAAACTCACTTTTGTACTGGCTGAACCAATAGACGAAGGCATCACTGATATTTTCATCTTGAACCGAATATTGAGCCGCAATTTTTTCATACACATCCGCGTCGAGAGGCAGCTTCTGCATGGCTACCAGGGTGCAGAAATGACGCGCGCTAAGCTGCTCATCAATTTCCCGCATGTTAATCTCAATCTGTGCAACTAGGTTCTGATAAACCTGTTCTTCCAGGTCATCGTTGCAGATAATTTTCATATACAGCAGGTCATAGCGGTCGCCATCATAAACTTCCGGGGATGATTGCCCCAATACAGGCGCATGCTTTGTCACATAATCCGTCAGTATCCCCATGTCGCAATCTTCGCAGATATAGTCTATCAGCGCCCCCCATCCCGGTGCGACGCGGTCATATCGGTAAAACAGGTCGTGATAGGAAATCGTTAGCTGGTCTTCGGTAAATTCTGCTTTAGCTGATATCCCGGACAGGTCGGCAAACGAGAAGGTCATGTTTCTGACGATATCGCCTTTGGAATCGTCACTTAGAGAGGTGCGGGTCAGAACGTAGCGGGTACAGTCGGCATCCTCAGCGGAGTAGATAAACACATCCCTGACGAATATATCGATATTTTGACTGAAGTAGTCAGAAACCTCACTGAGTTTATGCTCATAGGCGAGCGTCCAGGGTTTCCTTACCGCCTCTTCAGGCGTTATGTTGTCAATAAGACACGAAATGGCAATGCTAACATTGTGTCGGGTTAACTGATAAAGACTGTTTTGCGCAATAAACTGCAGACAATACCGCTCCGTTGGCGTTATTGGTTCGAACAGCTCGTCATAGCATGCATCCGCCTGTTGTACATGACGCATGAACGCTTCCTGATTCTCCTCGGTGAGCTGAGAGATGATGCGACAGCTCAGCGAATGAATAAGCTGGCGGTATTGCGGTTTATCTAGCGCATGTTCAGGCGATACGCAGGCTATCACGCTGATAGTAATATCATTGGTGAATTTTTCACCCGGATGTCCCGCGAGAACGGCAACCATTCTGTCAAGATAATCATTTTTTTGCAGTGCAGTAACGATTAACTTATCGAAGGTCTCGGGTTTGCCAAATCGGCTATAAAGTTCAGTAAAAACAGTAAGGATGTGTTCATCGGACTTGCTGAATAGCGAAGCGAACATGCCCACCAGATGTTCATCTTCGTTATCAATCAGATGAGTCACCAGTTGATGATGAAGCGCGCCATCGGCATAAATACGGTTATGTTCAACCAGTTCACTGATAACTCTGTTCTCGTCATCGATAAAATATTCACCGTTTGAGGTTGTGCAGCTCAGATCCTGACCGACGGCTTTCAGAAAGTCGTTATCATTTACGGTCATCGATCCTTCATGGAAAATAGAGCGGTAGGCCATGAAGTCTTGCATCACCAGACCATCGGACAGCAGCAGATACAAAGCGTCTAAGCCGCCATTGCGCATATCGGCACACAAGGCATGAAGCTGCGGTTCAGAGACGAAGTCATGACCCTCCATCGCCTCAAGATACCCCTGCGCAATCTCTGCAAATTTTTCACGCCCGATGATTAGCGTAAGTTCTCGCAGCGAAAGGGCATTTTTTAATTTTATTGACTCTTTAAGTTCCTTTATTTTTATTTGCAGTTCACTAAAAGCCGAGTTTTTATCTTTACCCATTTTGGTTTTTCGTTTCAGGTATTCTTCTTTTAATTGTTCTCTTAATGCTCTATCAAAAAGTGAGAGTGATTTTATTTGATAATTAAAGAAGTAACCTATATATAAATTTTCCTTTCTCGATAAAAATTCTAAAAAACTATTCTCATCATCAATTAAAACTAAGGTGGGCAGATGATAAAAATCATTGTATCCATTTCCCGTACCAAAATAAACGCCATCCCAGAGCATTTTGGGAATATATCGGCACACTATATCCTCTCTGATTCCCTTGTGGTCATACATAGGTTCATGATTAAGATATTCTATTTCAGTCTGTAAAAGTTCTAGCTTTTTTTCCAGAGAGTCGAAATGATTACGATGAAGTTTTCGGGTTCGATAGTCGCGAATAAATGAATATAAAACTCCTGTTTTCTTATCGGTAAGGAAATAGTCTAAGGCGTAGATGTTTTTATAAAACACTAGCGATAACAGTTTGATCTTATCTTTGCCGTTATCAACGATTTTGCTGAACACATGGTACTCATTGACTAAATTCTGCAGGCTGCGCATGTCATTTATATATGACGAAATGTCTCTCAGATAGCTATCGTTATGCGTGTCGATCGACATTTTTCTCTTTAATAACGTAAACGCGTTTCTGCTGTCCATAAATGGAATGACGGGAAGAATGAAATCAAAGAATTTAGTTCTAGCATCAGCACCTAGAAATAAGTCGTCTCTTACCGCATAAACAAACCTAACCGGATTACCATCCACAATATTGTTATTAACTATTTTGTTAATTTCACGCAGCTTAACGAAAATCTCAGGCGTTCCTAGCCTGTCAAGATCTTCAAAGATAACCACCTTATATTCCAGCTTGGTGAAAAAATACACGATCTCGTCAAGGCAGTTATTCAGTAAGGATGGCGTCTCTTGGTCGCTTGCCTCTACATCTCCGCTTAAAAGGGCGATCTTGCTCAGCTTAAGTTTCTTATCAAAAATACCGATTCTAGATGCGCTGGCAGTTATAAAGTACAGCGCGGTAAAAGCCAGCAAAACTAATATAATGCCTTTTATGATGTAGTGTGCATTAAATACCTCGATCCAGGATGGCGGAAGGCTTAGAAACTCTGAAATTGTTTTGAAATAGATAATAAATGCGGCTACCGCAATGGGTGCAATGACTTTAAGTAAGGCCCGATAAGTTCCTCTGACATAGTGAGGGCCCCTGTCGATTATTCTGTCTATCCTTGAGTCGGGAAGCTTCTCTCTATTCTCTTTATAAAGAATTTGTTGCAGGATACTGAGTTCAACCTCTTGGTGAGTTGGGCTGACGGTTGCTTCATTTTCCGTCATATCGAATCCCGCAAGAGATACATTGATGTATTTATCACCGCAATGATATTTCATAAATGATGAAATAACTGTACTTTTCCCTGCGCCATAGCTCCCTGTAATGGCAATGTTTCTTACGTCTTTCTGAGACAAGGCGTATTTCAGGGCAATGAAATACTCTCGCATACTGGCATCATTGATGGTTTTCGGCGCTAAGGTGTCATAGCGATCACCTAATTCTTCTTCCATCAGACTCAACCCCTGCTCTGCGCTCTGTAGTTGATCTTTTGCCTGGAGCTTAACCAGCCACGCTTCCATTTTCCCGCACAGGTCTATTGCCCAACTCAACACTCTCATTCAGCGACTCCATTTTGCCAATATCCTATTACGATAAGTGGAAATTCCAACTGTGTTTCGTAACGTTCAGAATAATCTTGATGCTTTTGTCGTAATGTTTCAACACGATGAAAACATGTTCTTTTTTGAATTACTCGTGCGAATTTCACATTTGGCATGTATGCGAAGGCACCTCTGGGGATCATGATATGGCCTTAACCACATACTTTCTAGCAAACATAGCTGGAACAGCAACAAGTTATCCTTTGCATCTTCTAGTTCAGATAAAGAACACACCGCTGTGCTACGCCTGACTTAGCTCCTTCATTGTGAACTTCAACTGGTGCCAAGCAATACAGCATGGTAACGCGCTCCTAAGTCGAAACGCTTGTACATGCTGTTGGCAATATGCTGTAGCTTCTCCACAATTTTCCGCTGCCCGGTCCAGCATTAATGCTTCGCTACGGTCAGAATGAAACTGTAAGTATTTTAGAAAACGAGCTATTCATTTTAAGAGAAGATCAGCAAGCATGACTTCCGCTCTTCGCTCATAGTTGCCCTTTAAGCCCTGCGTTAGGGCAGTTTTGTGCCAGTAGCAGACGCTGCTGACATCAACTTTTTTGATTAACTGTGAGCAGGCGCGCTGAAGCTTGTCTTTATCTATTGCTATGGTGGTACCCGCTGTGGCAGGCCCTGAGGACGATGGAGTCTTAAACGACAGTGCTGAAGTTCCCATTACTCAGAGCACCAGATCTGACAGTTCATGGATATTCTTAAAGTCAATCTAGCGTAATCTGAGTTGTCAGATTATAGTGTTACGCAATGTGAAAGTGCAGCCAGCATCTGACGTTGTTACATACTGAGGTCAAAATGGGACGTTCGGCCGATTACACCATCCAAGGGTTTCTGTATCAGTTCAATATGACGCTCTCTGAACTGCTTAAAGCGGCAGACGAGGCGGAAATTACAATTGAAGGAATTGTGGAAGATATTGAGGTGGCTACATTTTCAGGTACTAAAGCCATACAATGTAAATACCATGAGGCGCAGTCTAAGTATTCCATAAGCATACTTTATGATCCTTTGCTTCAGATGATGAAACACTTTAAGTCAAATCCAACTGCAAAAATAAAATATCATCTCTTCGCGCACTTCCCAAACAACCCCACTGTGACTATAACCAATGTTGAGCTTAAAAGTGCTCTGAATTCAAGTAATCAAAACTTAAAAACACTTATAGCTGATGCAAAAGGTGTTGATATTAAAAAGTTTCTTGACGTATTCTCCATCACGATTACACCAAAGTATGACGATTTGATGGAAGAGAACACAAAACTCCTTGTTGGTCTGGGATTCAGTGAGAGCGAGGTCGAAACGTTATTTTATCCGAATGCTATTCAGATAATCGGTGACAGAAGCATCAAACATGACGAAAAGTCTAGGAAAATCACTCGAAAGTTGTTTCTTGAAGAATTGCGTCGTATTAGATCTACAGCTGTTTCACAATGGACACTTGCATTAAAAACGCGAAAAAAAGTTTTGGATTCCCGACGAAAGCAATTGAAAGAAAATCTAAGTTTAAACGCCCGCTTACGTTTCTTATTAGTTTTCCCGTGTATCCTTGAAGAGTTCGACAAACAGATAGTCCTATTTATAAAATCATTTATTGATAAGTATCATTTTAAACAAGCTCATACACACACTCCCATTTTTATATTGGATGTCTCTCAGTCCCACTTTGATGACATTGCAGAGCGTTTATACGAAAAGGATGTAATCCCGAACATCGGTCGTCATGTAAAAGCCTTCTCCGAGAAAAAATTTTTTAGTGAGCCTATTGTTACCCGAGATAAAAAAGAATTTGTTCTTCGCTTTATTCGCTGGGATGATTACAAAAACCTTCATCCCAAAGTTAAGGCGGATGATTTTTTTGTAATCGGAGATGGAGATGTGACAGAGCTGGATCTTCGGGATGTAAATCTTGAAGCTTTGGGTGCCGAAAAATTTGATGAAATTAAATATATGATGGGGATCAGCAATGGCTACTAAAATTGGAGCTGTACTGTCGTGCTCGCCAGAGGCTGTAATCGTTGCAGTAGATTGTCTTGAGACATTTGAAACAAATAAAGAAAACCTTCAGGTTGGGCGCTTTCTGAAAATTGCCCAAGGTAATCACGATTTTACAATTGCCACCATCCGTAATATCAAAGGTACTAACGCCACTGATCCAGAAGGCAAGCCAGCCTGGAGCTTCCAGATTGAGTGCCAGGCTATCGGAACGCTGCTGGATGATAGAAATTTTGACCGCAGTAGTCTGCTGCTGCCGGTCCCAACTGAGCATGCATTCATTGCTGAAAATGACACCTTAGACAAAATCTTTTCAGCTGATAGTGAGCACGACTTCCCTCTCGGCAAGCTTTCCATGAATAAAGATACCGACCTCATGATCAGCGGTAACAGATTCTTCAGTAAACAC
>RCUP01002049.1_pt1 | contig 11175 bp, 6 predicted proteins | sample 2166341 | NCBI WGS metagenome assembly RCUP01 (sample SAMN09932325, study PRJNA488358) | compost metagenome | isolation source: compost soil in succinonitrile-enriched | place: Germany: Experimental Botanical Garden | reverse complement strand
CGATAAAGGGAATAACAGAAGTTATTCCCTTTTTTTATTTTATATCGACTGGACGAGAAGCAAGCTTACGACAAGTTGAATGCACTACAAAGCTTCGTCGGTAAGTCTAATCATACACACAAAAAAGTAGAAGCTTCGCTATTTCATTTTTTGAAACGGGAATCGTTTTTTGAACAGATCAAAAATAACAAAGGTTTCAGGCAGCTCCATCCAAAAGGTCTGAAAAAGGTTGAAATAGAGATCTTGCCCTTATTTATTTTCAACAAACTATTTTATACAGACTCTAAGACACTTTTGTTCCTGGAAACACCTAAAATCCCAACTATTTATTCAAAGAACAACTTGTTTTAAGAGATTGATTACATCATTTTTAGTGTATGTAAATCCCTTAAACGCAAATTAGAGCATTACCACATTGATCATCTGTAGATTATATTGACAAAAATCGACTAAATTTGTCAATAAAAAAGTGGTGTTATAACTCAATCTAAATTCTAAATCAATACTATGAAAAGATTAAATTGCACTTTGGCGTTAGTTATTCTTATTCTCTGCAATTGCGTATATGGACAAAGTAATACATGGTATACTTTCCCCACTGGAGTACCCGAATTTTCTAATCGTTACATTTATGTAGATGATCAAGATATAAAATGGGTAGGAGGATTCAATGAGGGGTTACATAAATTTAATAATGGAATTTGGACACACTATACCACAAGTAATTCACCTCTAACAGACAATGATGTAAAGCAATTGACTTTGGACACATTAGGAAATCTATGGATGGCTACTTGGAACAAACTTAATAAGTATGACATAGCCAACAATACTTGGACAAACTTCAATGTAACCGGAGAATCAATTGATATTCTATCTTCACTCCAAATTGATAATCAAAATCGTATATGGGTTGGAGGCGGTGGAGGTTCGAATCCAAGTGATGGCTTGTATATGTATGATGGCACTGCATGGACATTTTATAACACAGCAAATTCTCCATTAACAGGGGGATACATTCCTCAGTTAGAAAAGGATTTAACAGGCAAAATTTGGGGATGTCATTATCAGGGGCTATTTGAAATAAATGGTACAACCATTACAAATCACTTATTGCAACCTGCTGGTTTCCCGTCAAATACTACCGCAACATGCGTTGATTTTGACAGCTATAATAATAAATGGGTTGGTGTGTATGATGGGGGAATTGGAAAATTTGATGGCAGTACTTGGACTATTTATAATAGTTCAAATTCTCCGCTTCCGGAAAATAAAATATGGAGTATCGCTGTGGATCAAAATAATGTTGTTTGGATTGGAACGGAAACAAAAGGTCTTGTAAAATTTGATGGTATAAACTGGACTATTTATGACACAGGGAACTCTGTAATAACCAACAATAGAATTAACGCAATATCCGTTGATAAGTTAAATAATATTTGGATCGCTCCAATGTATGGGGGGATTATCACCCATAATTCATTAGGGATTTCAGGAATTTCGGGAAATGTTTATTACGATGTTAATAATAATGAAATACAGGATAGCACCGAACCATTTTTACCAAACCAAATAATTAATATTGATTCTAGCACATTTACTTCTATTACCAACTCTTCAGGAAATTACTATTGTTCAATACCTAGCTCTGGAGTCTATAACGCAAAAGTTGTTGTAAATTCACCTTATCTAATTGGAGTTACACCTGATAGTATTACTTTTACAGTAAGTAATTTAGCTACAAATTTAACGAACCAAAATTTTGGCATAAAACTTCAACCAAATATTCATGATCTTGCGATTGAATATACTGCAATGGCATTGCCCCGACCTGGATTTAGTTATTCCTGCGATTTATCTGTGATCAACATTGGGTCATTAGTTTCCGATAGCATCAATATAAAACTAAAATATGATTCAAATTTAATTTTTGACTCCACTTCATATGCGCATCAGTTGCATCAAGGAGATTCGTTAGTTTGGTTTATCGATTCTTTATCATTGTTTGAAAGGAAATCAATTAGAATATATTTTCACTTACCTCCTGATGTTTCTTTGCTCGGTTCTACTTTACTATCACAAGCTTTTGCATATAATGATCTGGATAATGACCCAACAAATAACATCATTTCTCATAATGATTTAGTAGTTGGTGCTTATGACCCGAACGACAAAAAAGTTGAACCTGAAGGAATCGATGCTGCTGGATATATCCTATCAAATACTTCCGATCTCACATATACAATACGATTTCAAAATACAGGAACAGCATCAGCAAGTAATATTATAATTAAAGATACTATCAGTTCAAATCTAGATTTATCGACATTTCAAATGATATCAGCTAGTCATAATTATGATGCGGAAATAAAAAACGGGGGAATTGTCTGGTGGAATTTTAATGATATTAACCTTCCTGACAGTAATTCAAATGAGCCTGCTAGTCATGGATTTTTAAAATATAAAATTAAATTAAAGCCGAACCTTTCCAATGACACTGAAATTAAAAATACTGGGCATATTTATTTTGATTTCAATCCTGCTATTGTTACTAACACTGCGTTGAATACTATTTACTTTTGTGACGACTACATTAGTTTAACTGATCTCGACTCTTCCATCTGCCTGCATGAAGAGCTTGGTATTTCCGTCAACTCTTCACAACAGGATGCAATAATTTGGGAAATCCCAGGAATAGTTACTCAGACTGGATCTTCGTTTCTGTGGCAGGCGGATACCTCAGGAACTTTCAATCTCAATCTGAACAAGGAAAATAATCTTTGTTCATACAACGAAACCTACGAAATCATTATTCATCCTCTACCGATTGTTGATCTGTTGCCGTTTGCAGACGATAGTGTTTGTCAACAGACCGGCTTTATGGATCTTCCGACAGGTCTCCCCGTTAATGGAATATACTCCGGCGAGATTATCAATTCAAATCAGATAGATCTATCATTGAATACAGGCTCCTTTTATATTCAATATTATTACTCAGATCAACACGGATGCTCTTCAGCAGATTCCTCGTTGCTGATAATTCTGCCTTCACCTGTCGTTCAACTACAGGGTTTTTCTTCAGATACAATCTGTATGCAAAATCAGGTACTTACGCTTCCAATAGGATTGCCAGCAGGAGGATTTTATTCGGGAACAGGAGTAAGTGAGAACGAATTCGATCCGAATCTTGCACCTGGTAACTATTACATTTTATACTCTTACACAGATTCTCAAAATTGCACCGCTAGCGATTCCACGTTGATCACTGTGGAAGATTGTCTTACCCTTGATGAGAACGAAAAGAGCCTCTTCCATATTTATCCGAATCCATTTTCTTCCAATATCATTCTAAATATTGATCAGTCCCTCGCGAGTCAATACTCATTAATCGTTTATGATATGTTGGGGAAAAACATATTTGAAGAACACGGAATCACGGAACAAATTCACTCTATAGATTTATCGTGGTTAGAACCCGGGATTTACACCATGTTGTTTTCTGAATATCAATCAAGTAGTTGTCAGAGCCTTAAATTAATCAGAAAATAATAGAGGTAAAGGATAGCCTGATTATTCCCTTTGTAGTAAAGTAAACCGATAGCAAAAGACATATTTTCTAAATAATTGGTTCGACTTATGTACTGACTTGCGCACAAAAAAGAATCGGGATTTTACGGTAGTAAGGTTCCAATTCTTTTTTTCCTCTTCTCTCGCTCTCACACTCACTCTATCCCGATTCTTTTCAGAGCGGGAGTGAGAATTGAGAGCGGAATCCTCAAAGACAGTTAATTTTTAGTGCCTATTTTCAATCTCAAAAATCTTTCTTATCTTAAATAGAAATCTTAATACTACTATTCATGTTCGATTTCGAAAAATTAGATGTCTATCAAAAAGCCAAACAATTCAATAAAGAGGTTTATTCTTTTCTAAGAAATTCCAAAACCATTGACTCAGTTTCTAAAAATCAATTGCGGAGGGCTTCTTTAAGTATTATGCTAAACATTGCCGAAGGTTCAAGCAGTTTTATGGAAAGGTTGAGGAACTCTTCCGGATGGTGTTCAGAGTGAGTAGCTACGCTGAACTTCGTTTGGGAATCTGAGTATAAATTGATTAAATTTATCACCAATTAGGATATTGCCTGTAACCTAAAACCACAATCGTCGCTATAGACAAATACTCCCCAAAATCTGCTTATGAAATCAATTTTCACACTCTTTGTATTTTTCCTTTTCAACTGCTTCTGTCTTTTAGCACAGGAAACTGTTTTTACGCTTCGTTTAAAAGACACTCAGAATAAGCCCATTCCAAATGTTGTTGTAACCGGCGAGCATACTGACGGGAAAATTGTTCTGAAGTCGACAACCAACGCTGCTGGTGAAGCGATTTTTAAGCTGTCTGAACCTGGTTTTTATAGCTTTAGCTACCTGGAAATGAAAAATGTAGTAAAGAAGGAAGTTAAGAAGGGATTCTATGGGACTTTTACCCAATCGGTTACCTACGATCCGAAAGGTATATTTGCGGAAAAACCAAAAGCTGATCGCAGCGGAATAAACTTCAGAGATGTTGCCCCGCTGCAGCTAAGGAACGATATAAAGGCCGCTGAAGTCACCATTCTCGTTAAAAAACAGGATGGAACACTTGTGAACAATGTTCCTGTAAAGCTGGTCTCTGTGGCAGATAAAGCCAGGTATGCTTCGACCAGCAATTCTCAGGGTAAAGCCATTTTTTACGTGTCGGCGGGAAAAGACTACGAAATTGATATGGATCAGACAATAGCATTTAAAACACTGTCTGTACCCAATTACGAGGGACTGCAAATGACAGAAGTCGTGTTTTATGAAAAAGCTAACATCCGCGAAACGATAAAAGGAGACACGATTATTCAGCCTTTGATCACCAACACGAATGGTACTTCTACGCATGTGCTTTTTACGCTGACGCTGAGTAACTACGACAACAAACCTTTAGAGAATGAACCGATTTTTATGAGTGCTCTAAAAGGAAAACGGGTTTATCAGGGCCTTACAAACGAGAAGGGAGTCTGCGTTTTTCTGCTCGAAAAAGGAACCGATTACGTGATGAACTTCAAATACGAGCAAAATGTTTATTTGGTTGAAGCGACGGCAACGCAGGGATTTAGAATGGCTTCGGCTTCAAGACGATACCGCGGTTCAGCAGAAATTGAAGCAATGCTTGCCGCTCAAAGAGAGGAAATGCGCAGAGCGGAAGAAAGCCGAAAGCTCGCTGAAGCTGAAAGAATCAAACAAATCGAAGAGAACAAAAAGTTAATCGCGCAGTACAAAAAAACAGCGCTTATTCCTGTTCCACCTGTTGCGATCATTCCAACATACAAGGAAACTCCCGTTAAGTCAATTCCGGCACCTGCGGACTACCTGAAGAAAACCCCAGAGGGTTACACACTCGACTTTGGCACAAGTTCCGGCGCTACTGGCACACCGACAGTCATTGAGAACAGATTGTATTCCCAGCAGGGTGCGTATTCGTCTAATTATTTCTGCGTCCAATCAGGAACAGGAAGCTTTCTCTGGGGACTTGAGTTAGGCGAATCGGGATTGTCGCCAGCCGTTTCCCACCAAGGAGTTTTACTGATCAACACTTATTCCTGCACACTTTACGCCATAGATGCCGTAACCGGGAAATTGCTCTGGAGTAAATGGCTGGCCGGGACCATTTATTCTACGCCAACTGCATCTGATAACGATGTTTTTGTGGTTTACAAACACGGAGGGAAACCTGTATTGGTAAGCTTTGATCTCCGGTCAGGCAAGTTCAACTGGATGCAGGAGCTCGACAATGAAGCACTTGCGTGCCCAGTGGTAGAGGGTGAGGAAGTTCACGTGGCTTCGCAGGGTGGAACCTACTACATCTTCAATAAGGAAACAGGGGTTCGTACAGCAACAACGAAGGATGTTTTCGTTTTATCATCGCCATCTATAAGCGGTGATAGAATATTCGTGACCGCAGTAGTGAATGGAGCTGAAAAACTGGTTTCGCTCGATAGAAAAACGCTGGATGTAAAGCAGGTTTTTAACTCACCGGTAGCAGCATTGAGTCCCGGAGGAGCTGTCGAACAAATGAATTTTAACGGATCTCATCCGGTCGTTTATCAAAATAAATACATCGTCGTGACGGATCGTGATCATATTTATGCCTTTGATGCAGTGACTGAACAAAAACTATGGGAACAACCAGTTCAGCTTTCCACCGAACAAGTTCCAGTGATAGCGAATAATACCGTTTACCTGGCTGTGGAAAACGGATCGGTGATGAGCTACGATATTGTTACAGGAAAGTCGCAAAAACTGCACACCGGAAATTCAGGTTCACAAACGGAAGGCCAGCCGGTTTTTGGAAACGGATTTTTGTTCATCGCTGCTGCAGGAATAGTGAAAGCTGTCAAAACAGCAACAAAAGTGGACTGGAATCAATGGAACAAGGATGCGGGCCACAATTTGGTTTGGAAGTGATCTTCCTGGCTGGAAGTCGATCAACCAGGTGACTATTGTCTTCAGTAGGTGTTTACATGCGGATCATTTAATACACCAATATTAACGGAGAACCTTTCAATCAGTAAGGGTATCTGACGTTGGTTTATTAGTGAGCATGGTTCGAACTTTGAACTGACTTGCGCACAAAAAAGAATCGGGATTTTACGGTAGTAAGTTCCCGGTTAGTTTTTATACCGTTTTATTTTTTCACTATTTTAATCGACTGTTCGCCATCGGATTTAATGATATACAAACCACTCGAAAATTCATCGAAATAGATAGTTCCTGTTTGTTCAATCTCCATTTCTTTCATTAAAACACCTAGCATATTGTATACGCACAATTTATTCTTTGCATTGTTTCCGGAAAATTTAACATGCAAAACATCCATCACCGGGTTTGGAAAAACACTCCAATATTCATTAGTATTATTTTCCTCGATTCCTAAAACCAAACAACTAGTGTCCATTAAATGATCATAAGGCCCAACATTCCAATCTGATAAATGATCATAAATAATTTGTTTTACAGCGTATTTAATATTTGTAGCGTCGGTAGCAGAGAGCCCGGAATTGAACGTAATGAATGTAGGATCGCTTCTAAATAGTGTAGCATAGAAACAACAAGCTGCTGCATAACTTCCAGCCAATGACGGATGACTCTCATCGGCTTGAAATAATTCTATCGAAGGATAGTTTTGCCGGATATATCTCCATGCTGTACCTACCGGTGTCATAGATGCTTTTACAGAATCTGCAAATACTTTATAATGCGATGTTATTGTACTATCCATTTCATAGTAAGTGCGGGTAATGACTGTTTCGACAGCGCATTCAGGTGGAGTGCAAACATAAGCATCACCGGATTTTCTCCCCCATGTACTGTAAAACATAGTCTGGGCACATAGATTCTGAACCTTAATTATACTGTCAAGTTTAACACTGTATGAAATACCATTCATATAGGTAGAAGGATATGCAAGTGCCATGCTTTGATCTTGCAAAACAACATGATCCCAGTTTCCACTTGCTATTTTTGCCAATGATGTTGGATTTGTTACATGCTGTCCTAAATAATACCCACCCGGAGCATTTATATCAAAAATCAACGTTTTACCTGTTGAATTGGCTATATCTACCAGTAGCTGAGGCAAGTCGTTTGCATACGTGTAGCTATTTCCTAAAAACAGCACTCTTTTTGTCTGTTGTCCGAATAAAGTAATTGAACACAAAAGGAAGATGCCTAAAACTGATTTTTTGTTGATATTTCTCATTGTTTTAGTTTTTAAGGAGCGATTTTATAGCTAACAAAGTGAGTTTGTATACCGTATCTTAATCAATGACGATCATATACTGAATATAGTTGTTTCATTTATCACGTTCAATCTATTCCTATGAATTCGAAAACGATTTTCAGCCAGCTATTATTATTGAAGCGGTTGATCATTTAAAAAAGCGATTGATCGAGACTTGACTCCCCTACATTAGCGAATTATCCGGTTCGAACTTTGTCCCGACTTGCGCATCGATGAAATGAAGGAGCAATATCGAAAGGTGCTCTTTTTTATGCGTATCTCTCAATACTCACACTGATTCTTTCAGAGCGTATAATGATTTTCACAGCTTGTAAAATACGTTCTGCATTCCTTGAAAAAGTGAAGGGTTTTAGATTCATTTCTGAAAAATTCCGTTTATTTGGACAACATTATTCACTGAAAGCATGAAAGAATTATCAAATTCGTTCAGAAATCGATTTAATAATTTGAAAAATTCCATTGAGCCAGTTATTGGATTAATAACCCTTCTCATTGGTTTTTTGACAATCATTACAAAGTTTCTTGAATCAAAGTATAGCATTGCTATCATTTTTACCGGAGGTTTTCTTTTGATAAGAATGATTTCCAATGAAGTAATTAAAGCAAAGAAAGAATCATTTGGAATCGTGGTTAACAAATATCCGCCTGGAAAAATTCGATTAGCAAAGTTTTTAAATTACTCGAACTACATCCTTCTATTATTTCCTGTTTATACGATTTTTAATCCCTTTTTCAATATTTCCACAAACTGTTTGGATGATACCAGGAAATTTGGTGTAATCATTGCAAATTTTAGTCGATCTGAAGAGGATGATTTCTCTTATAAATTATTCAATTGTCTTGAAACCGAATTACAAAATTTAGATACTATAAAGTTATTTAAGGCTGAAAGGTTTATTGCTGCTAGTGAACCAAATTATTTGGATTCAATTAAACAAAGCTTTGAAGCAGGTTGTCTGAACAATGGAATTCTAGTATTTGGTAAAAGAAGTACAACATCTAAGCTATTTGATTGTAAGATTTACATCAAGGGATTATTTCATTCGGATAAGGATAAGAAAAAGAAAATCATCTATGTTGAGAATCCTGATATGATACATTTTTCGATCGACTATCAAGCTAACACCATCAGTGATTTTGTGATGGGACTTCTATATTATCGTTCGGGGAATAATGAGCTTTCAAAATCAAAGTTCAACCGTTGCCTGAATTTGAATGTTAAGAACAATAGACAATTCAAATCATATTGTCATTTATTTTTGGGGAATATTAATTACATAGAAAAGAATTACGAAACTGCACATCAGCATTACTTGAAGGGGCTGTCTGAAGATCCGTCAAACGCATTTTTACATTATAATTTGGGAACAAAATTGTTAAATGACGGTAACACCCAATCTGCCTACGAGGAATACCAAACTGCTCATGCATTCAATCAGAATATTATTAACCCTTTATCAAAGGATGATATTGCTTCTAACAAGATCGATAATCATCCTAAAGGAAATTTACTTTTGCTTGGAATGAAGCAAAAATTAATGAAAGATTCCATAAAAATCACCCCAAATATTCTATCCGATGAAACCGAAGCTCCTAAAAATGGTTACACAAGATTAAAATTCCACGATGGTCTATATTATGGAGTATTAAATAGCCGGGGAGATACCATTATAGGGTGTTGTCGATATCACTATATCTTAATTGTCACAAAGAAAGAGAAAACTTTTTTCATTGTAAATTCGATCAATAAATTTGGAGCCCTGGATACAAATGCAGATGAGATCATACCTATTGTCCATCCGAATATGGAATATGTTCAATATTTAATTGACAAAGTAATTTGATCTTTAAACACAAACCTTGAGGAAGAATTCAAGCAATTTTATGGAAGGACCGAAGAACTTTCAAGGATGTTGTTTAAGATGATCGGGAATTTGGCTATTAATTAAACTTGGTTCGATTTATGTACTGAGTTGCACACGAACAGAGGAAATAACGGAAGTTATTTCCCTTTTTTTATTCTTTAAAAACTGGATAAGAAGCAGGGTACAGATGAGTCGACACTTCGAGATAAGTCGCAAAATGTGATTACTTTTTCTCAATTCTGACATTTGTTTTTAAAATCGTTATGAAGTCTCTATTTCTAATTTTCTTTTTTCCGTTGTATTCATTGGGACAAACCAATGATACTATTTTGGAAATAGAACAAACAACATTTGATGCTTCGGGAGTAATGATTCTTTCCATATATCATGACCGGAATCCAAAGGGAAAGGAATTGAAAATGATTGTTACTAAGGGAAATAGTATATCGAAGACCATTTTCGAATATGATTCATTGAATAGAATTGTTAATGAAAAAAATTATTTACCTGATGACTCAACTGGTGACAGTGTTGTTTACGACTATTATTCAGACCGATTCGTCAAATCAGAGTATTCGATTTTTGATACGAATTTCATAGTAAATCATATTACCACTTACACAGCAAAAGGAATTCCTTTATTCCAATCCATTTATCATAACGAATATGGAATAAAAGGAATTGACACTATTTTTTTCGATTTGTATGGAAATGAGATAGAGTCGCGTTACTATGCTCTTGAAATAGAAACCAACACGTTTCACTTAAGTGGTTGCAAGCAGAGCAAGTGGTCAGAAAAAGGGCTACTCCTTGAAGAATTAACCTTCCAGAATGGGAAGTTGGAAAGAGTAACCAAAAATTCATATAATAAAATGGGAGAAATTCATAATACAGAATATTCTTTGGATTCCGGCTTAAGTTTTCCAATCAAGGATCAATATACTTATTGGGAAGAAAAAGGAATTTTGTTTAGGAAATGTGAATCTGACAGGTACAACGGTTATCTGATCAACCAATACTCTAACAACGGTAAATTATTAGATGAATCTCATTATCTCACAGATGGAACAATCAGAAACAGAACTTCTTACAAATATGATGAAAAAGGGTTTTTAGTCTTTTGTAAAAAAGAACATCTTTCAACGAATCAGATAATAACTACTACTATTTATAAGTATTCAACATATCGCAAATAGATGTAAGGTTCCATATTTCGATTCCACTTCTGTCCCGACTTACACACTTCTTAATCCTGCCGGAAATTCTGACGGGATTTTGTATGTATTTGTAGGAAAGCTTACAATTAAGTCAATAGTTAAACCTAGTAACGTAGTTAAAATTAAATGTTAAATGTGTAATTTGTTATATTTCATGTTAAAATATAATTAACTGTGAATATTTCAGCTTTACTTGTCGCAACGTCTTCAAGCAGTTAATTTACAGCGAATTAAATAACCATTATTCATGAAATTAGCACAACTAACAG
>RCUP01002048.1_pt1 | contig 11179 bp, 9 predicted proteins | sample 2166341 | NCBI WGS metagenome assembly RCUP01 (sample SAMN09932325, study PRJNA488358) | compost metagenome | isolation source: compost soil in succinonitrile-enriched | place: Germany: Experimental Botanical Garden | reverse complement strand
TACCGGTTGTCCGTTCGTTTTTCCATCCCAGACAACTGTCGGATCACTGGATACGAAAACGGTATTTCCCCAGCGGTTAACAATAACGAGATCATACGTTTTGATTCCTGCAGTTTTAATGAGGAAAAAGTCATTCGTACCATCGTTATTCGGTGTAATAATGTTCGGAACTACGATGTCCTGGAAAATCTCAATTGTTTGTGTCGCACTTCCCATACAACCGCTGCTATTCGTAACAATCAGTGTAACCTGATAAGATTCTCCCCCATCTTCATACACATGAGCCGGATTTTGACTTGATGAACCGTTTCCGTCTCCAAAAGACCAATTCCACGAAGTTGATCCATTCGTTTGATCCGTAAAATTGTAATTCGGTCCGTCTTCTGTGTACGTAAATTGTGCTGAAGGTGACGGATTGATCGTTGGAGTGCAACTTCCCGGTTGGGAAGAACATCCGTTTGATCCGAGGTCAACAAGCGTAACCTGTCCTGTTCCGGTTGTCCAGTCAACCGTTACATTAGATGTTCCTTGTCCTGAAGTAATCGTTCCGCTCGAAGGAAAAGTCCATTGAAAATTCCCCGAGCCTCCTACCACAGTGAACACATTGTTAAATGAGTTTTCACAAATCGCCGGGCAATTCAATGTCGGAGGACCAGGTCTTACCGTAGACAAAATATACGGATGCCCCGGGTTGGGGAAATTCCATCCGGCTTTCGTTCGGGTTGTAAAGCCTCCACTGATATTTGAGGTTGTAGCTGCCATATCATTCCAATTCGAACTGGCAGTTCTCCAATGCGCCATTCCGGTCCAATCTCCATCGTCTGCAATAACATAAAACATACGAATATCTGTTGGAGCTGTACCGATCAACCGTTCAATCGAATGATAGTAAGCAGGATTCAATGCACACATATTGCCATCCGTTTGAGATCTGTCAAAAGCATCTGCATTCGCATCGTAATTATTGAAACGAACCGTGTATTCCGCTCCTAAATTTGATTGAGGAGTTAATTCAATCGGGCGAAAACGAGTTGTTCCTGCACTTGATCCCGTTGGAAACATGTACGTGCTTGCAAAATTTGTGATTCGGGACAATGTTCCTGGTTCCTGGCTACTCACAAATCCCTCCGATCCGAATACATTGGAATAGGATATTGCTGCAACGGCAGGATTCGTCACAAAAAAAGTATTCGCCAGTGTTTCCAATTCCCGTGAGTTAAGCTGAAGCGTTCCGGAAGTACCCGTAGTTGCATTCACACCTTGCAAGGTTTTTTTTCGGTTATTCCCCGTTCCGGTACCGGTGAGAATCAAATTATTGAAAACCGTGGCAACCCCGTTGGTGGAAGTAATAAATTGCTGGGTATTTCCAAACAGCGTCACGGTAGAAGTTCCTCCGTTAAAAATTCCGTTGTTGATCCAATCTTGTTCAATAATATAGAATCCGTCTCCGTTCACCGTAGAATTGTTTCCTATTTCGAATGTTCCCGGAATCGGAAAGGTGGAATTCTTGGTGATTGTAACAGATCCGTCATTTGTCAGGTTCGATGTTTGAGCTAATTCAACACCGCCGTTTACCTGAACAATCGCTCCTGAGGAAATGGAAATTAAGGCTCCGTTTGAGTAGAACATCTGCCCAGATGAATAAAATGAGCACAATGATGCCAGTAGTACACCAATTAGTAGTTTCATGAGGTTTCAATTAATGTTAAGCAAATATAAATTAACCAACTAAAAACTAAACGTTATAATTTAAAAAATAGTTGCTTACACCCTTGATTTTATTGATATTACGTGAATCATTAAACGGTTTTGTGAAATTAAATTCAGATTAAGTTTATTATCAAAGGATCGGGTTAAATAATCATTAGTATAGAGGCTATTGCTTTACATCTATTACTTTTGTATTATGGAAGAACGTTTAGACAAATTGTTGGTTGACCGTGGTTTGGTAACTTCACGAACCAGAGGGGAAGAACTCATTAAAAACGGTGACGTTTTGGTCAATGGGGTTTCCATTGAAAAGCCCGGGAAGAAAATCCCTTTGGATGCCCGGATTCTGTTATTAAACGAAGAATTAACCTGGGTATCGCGCGGAGCCTTGAAATTGTTAAAGGCAATTGAACACTTTCAAATTCCAATCGCAGGGAAATCGTTTATTGACCTTGGAGCTTCAACAGGTGGATTCACGGAAGTTTTGCTCAGCAAAGAAGCAACTCACGTTTATTGTGTAGATGTCGGACATGGACAACTTCATGAACGCATTCGAAATAATCCTCTTATCACAAACATTGAGAAAACGCATATCCGGGAGTTAACTTTCGCTCATGTTCCAAATCCGGTGGATGGAATTGTCATCGATGTTTCGTTTATCTCCCTGGAAAAAGTACTTCCGTTCACAAGTAGTTTTGTTGAGTCGGACGGGATTTTGGTTGCACTCATCAAACCGCAATTTGAATTGGAGAAAAAATTCCTGAACAAACACGGTGTTGTGAAAAGTGCTTCTGTTTATCCGGATATTTTGAAACGAATTGAAAAGTCTGTCAGTGATTCAAACTTTGAAGTCGTTGGAATTATAGATTCCCCCATCATCGGCGGAGACGGAAACAAAGAGTTTTTGTTATTTGCACGTAAGAAATAAGCATCAATTAAAAAATCCCGCCTTGATTAAACCAAGGCGGGATTTTTTTTCTGAGTTCGATTTAAATCTTATTCTTTAATGATCAAAATTGATAAATTCCCTTTGATCAGATCAGCCGTTGCACTTCCGATATTTAGCTGCGCCGTACCCTCGGCATATTTTGCCCGTAATTGAATGGTATGTGAACCGGCCGGCAAATTAAACACACTCGACAAGCTCCATTGAGAAATAATTTGTCCCAGTGAAGCAGAGTTTGCTGCAGGCACTCTTCTCTGTAAAGTTGAAGCAGTACCGTCTATAAAAACAGCAAAGTCAGCCACTCCATGATTTACTCCTGCATTCGCATTTTGAAACCCGCCGTCACTTGAGATATACACTTTTGCGTTTGCCGGAACAGTAATCGTTTGTGCCAATCCGGGAACCAAAGTATAGGTTGTTATCCCGGTGTTTAACACCAATTGACCGGTCGTATAAACCGTATTTGCAAATTGTCCGGTTGTTCCTGCAGGACCCTGAGGGCCTGTTACGCCAGCAGCTCCGTTCGCTCCAGCCGGGCCTTGAGATCCGGTAGCACCTGCTGGTCCTGCCGGCCCCTGTGAACCAGTTGCACCATTTGTTCCAGCTACTCCCTGAGGACCTGTTGCTCCAGCCGGACCCGTTGGACCCGCAGGACCTTGCGGACCAGGCGTTCCTCCACCACCTCCGGAACAGAGATTTTGCCACACAGCAGCAGTACTTTCATAAAAGAAGAAGCAATTCACATCTATATCATAAACCAACAATCCTTCCGTTGGCACTGCAATGGCGTTTCTCTGCGCTGTCGTCAATCTGGGAACTAAAACTCCCTGAGTTGTTGACTGCATATCCAAAATAGCATTTGGATTGGGAGTATTTGTACCTATTCCCACATTGTTTTGAGCATTTCCGCTCAAGCTTAATAAAATTGTAAAAGAAGCAAGTAAGGATTTCGTGTGTATTTTCATTTTTTAGTTGATTAATTTCTTATGACTGTTATATTTCCCTGATAATTGTATTCCTTCGTATTGGAGGATGCTTTCAGCTTATAGAAATAAACTCCCTCTTCCACCAATTTTCCGTTCGTTTTTCCATCCCAGATTACATTCGGGCTATTGGAACTGAAGATCAGATTTCCCCAACGGTTGAAGATCTGCAGATCATAATCCTTTACGCCGATTGCTTTGATATAAAAGACATCGTTTATACCGTCATTATCCGGAGTGAAAATATTGGGGACAACTATTTCCGAGAATAATTCAACCATTTGAGAGGCCTGGCCAACACAACCGTTTGCATTCACCACTTCCAAAGTCACCAGGTAATTATCCTCGATTCCTGAATAGGTATGTGAAGGAGCTTGTGCTGATGAACCGAAACCATCTCCAAAACTCCATGTCCAGGAGGTTGCACCAGGCGTATGATCCGTAAACTGATAATCCATCCCATTTTCAGTAAAGGAGAAATCAACTGCTGCGTTCGGAATAATATTCGGAGTACAGATTGCAGGTAACGAACTACAGCCATTCGCATCAATTGATACAACCGAAACTTGTCCTGATCCTGATTGCCAGCTGGCTTCTGCTACTGCTGTTCCCTGCCCCGACACCAAAGATGCATTGGAAGGAAAAGTCCATTGGTAATTTGTTGTTGTTCCTGTAAGAGTAAATACATTCCCCACAGAGTTTTCACACACATCCGGACAATTCAACTGAGGTGTTTCCGGGCGCAAACGCGAGAGAATATACGGATGACCCGGAACAGTAAAATTCCAGGCCGATTTTGTTCTGGTATCAAATCCACCGGAAACTGCTGTATTTGTCGCACCCATATCTGTCCATTCGGAAGCAGGATTTTGCCATTGTGCCATTGCCGGCCAATTACCATCTGATGCGGAAACATAAAACAGTCGTAAATCCGTAGGAGATGCCCCAACAACACGTTCTATCGAATGATAGTAGTTGGGGTTCAGAGAACACGTTATATCATCTGTTTCCGAGCGATCAAAATTATCAACGGATGCGTCTACATTGTTCAAGCGAGCCGTATACTGAGAAGCTGCATTCGTTGAAGGAGTCAGTTCCACGGGTCTGAAACGTAACGTTCCTGCACTGGATCCGGTAGGAAACATATAAGCTGATGCCTGATTGGTAAGTCGTGAAAAAGTTCCCGGAGCCAAACTGCTCACAAATCCTTCTGCTCCGAATGTATTCAAATAGCTTACGGCCGTAGTAGACGGATTCAGCACAAAAAAAGAGTTCGTCTGAGTTTCCAGTTCGCGGTCATTCAGGTTCAAAATCCCTGCTATTCCTGTTGAAGCATTTACTCCGTTCAGGGTTTTCTTCCGGTTATTACCCGTTCCTGTACCTGTTAGAATTAGGTTATTAAATACCGTTGCAATTGCATTCAGAGAAGTAATCGATTGCTGGGTATTTCCGTATAAAGTAACGGTTGAAGTACCTGCATTAAACGTTCCGTTATTGACCCAATCCTGCTCAATAAAATATCCCCCGTTTCCATTTACCTGAGACACCGTTCCGATCATGAAATTTCCGGGAACAGAAAGCGTGGAGTTTTTGGTGACGGTCAGAGCGCCGTTGTTTGACAAGCTACTCGTTTGGGTCAAATCAACTCCTCCATTGACGTGAACGACAGATCCGGGTGATAATGAAACCGAAGCGCCATTCGAAAACAGAGTTTGAGTATAGGAAATAGAATATATTACTGAGAATGTCAGTAATAGTAGGTTTGTAGTAAGCTTCATGGTACATTGATGTGCGCAACAAATAAAGCTACAAAAGCCTTAAAAAACAAACGAATCCGGATTAAAAAGCAACTTTTTACAACCGCTAAACGCTAAGTTTCTAAGAATAAAACCCTTAATGCTATTGATTTTTTTGGAGGCGGTTGGATTTTTATTTGTAAAATGTATTCTGACACGAAATTTTAGCGGAATCTGCAGATTCAGAAGTATGAAAATTGTGCTTTCACAAAAATAGTGTGCATTGGTTTTCCTATTCTGAACTTTACGGAAATTCCCAAAATAAAAAGAGCCCGTCAATGACGAGCCCTTTTAATCAAGCCAGTTCTACCTTGCCTCGACTATTTCGTTATCGTTTGAGCTGTAGTAATTTTTCAAACTCCATTGGAGAAGTTGATAACGAAATAAATATCTTTCCTGGTAACTAGATGCACCATTTATTCAAAGGTTGGAATTAAAATGAATATTTTATTTGAAGTTTTACCCCCTGAATATCACTGAAGTCTGCATTACCACTTTTAAGCTTGGATACAAATTGATATTGTACTCCCACTCCCAAAGCAGTTTTATTCTTGAATGGCATTAAATGATAGTCAATTCCGGCAGTTGCTCCGATCTGGAACTTATTGGAGTTGTATACATTCGTAATCGTAGAACGATTCGCTTCATAGCCACTCAACAAACGATTAACTGAAACTCCGGCGTAAACCGTTGCACCTCTATACGTATATCCAACTGAAGACATCAGGAAGATGGTATTCAATCGCTGATCCAAACTGGTGTAGCGACCGTTTATATAACTTCCGTTTGATTGCGCGTATTGGCTAAATCCTAAATCCTGAGTCAAACGAATATTTCCAAGGTAATAATGGTATTGGAAATCCGCTGCTATCCCCATGGAAGGAAGAGAACTGGAGAATGCACTTCTGTTCTTTTCATTAATAAATGAGAACTGTCCGCCAAACTGAAGGCTGAATCTTGGTTTGAACGGAGCTTTCAAAGGAATGAAAGTAAAATCACCAATCGAAGCGTCTCTGGTTTCAAAGGCAATTTCTTTTGTCCCTAATTCATCTAATTGCGCCAAATCATTCAAGCTATTGGACGATTTATCCGTTAATCCAGTATTGTTGTTTGCACTGTTTTGAGTCGTTCCGTCAATTCCTACGTTTTTAGGATTCGGTTGAAGTCCGTCATTTTTAAGTGCCAGATTTCTTTGGAATTCTGTGTTTTGTTTGTTTGGAGTTTCAAACAACTCTTTATTCTGACGTTTACCTATTTGATTCTCTTTGGCAATCCCGTTTTCAGCTAAAACAGCTTTCTCACCTTCAAGTCCCGCATTTTCAACAGTATTATTCACCAACTCGGTTTCTTTCTCCGGAGTGGAAACAGTTTGCAAACCGCTTATACCGACAATTGATTCTTTGCGGTTAGAACTTGTAAAGTAGTCTGTGTAGAATGAAAGGAATACAAACAAAACAGAAGCCGCCGCCATCTTCATCCATGGAATTCTGGTGGTAACCGGATAACTTAATGTTGTATTTAAGCGGTTCCAAACACGCTCTCTGGAAAGTTGCTCTTCCAATTTTGTCCAACCATCGCCGGAAGTATTTGGAGCCCAATTCTCATAGGAATCTGCCAGGGTTTTATCTGCCGGGCTTCCGTTTAATTCGAGAGTTTCATCCAAACGATCCCAAACAGCAGAAACCGCCAAATCAGCCTCCAAATCTTCCCATAAATCAGAAGACGGTGTTCCCGCATCCCAATTTTGGTAGGATTTATGAAGAGATTTGAACTCCCTGTTTGGTTTATTTGAATTTGTTTGATCCATTTAAGAAACGAGTTTTTGCTTTAATACCGAGCGCGCATAATTTAATTGGGATTTGGAGGTTCCAACGGAAATCTCCAATTCTTCTGCAATTTCAGAATGCGACCAACCTTCCAAAGCATACAATTTCAATACCAATCCGGCTTTTGTTGGCAACAAATTGATTTCCTCCAATACTTTGGCAAAAGGAATTCCTGTTTCCAAATCTGCTTCTTCCGGATCCATCACCGGAATTTCCGCCAATTGGGTGAAATTTTTTCTTTTTCGTAGTGTTTGTAAACAGCAATTGACCGTCACTCTTCTCAGCCACCCTTCAAAGGAACCTGTGAAGGTATACGACGCAATATTTTTATAAATATGCATGTATGCATCGTGCAGCATGTCTTCCGCATCCTGAGTATCCGAGCCATACAACTTGCATACTTTGAACAAATCCTTGGAGAAAAGACGATACAATCTTTCCTGTGCAGATCGTTCCCAATTTGCACAGCCATCGATGATATCTTTATACTCGGCAGACATATTACTCAACGGTTAATACCAAAGCTTTCGGTAATTGTTCGGTAATTTTAGCATACAGCTGTCCATTACCACCACTTCCATTATTTATCAATAGAGTCGGGACACCATTTTCCATGACGAAATTGGGCTGACTCCACAAAGAACTCGGAATATTTTCAAATAATTTCTTGGCATCAAAACCAATGAACACTTTATAATTTTTCTTTTTCTCCAGAGAGAACGGATTCTGAATTTTAAAACTCAATTCCTCGTAATTACTCCATTCAATGATCATTGGAACCGGTTCATTTCCTTTATAAAAAGTACCTTCCAACCGGATGCACGGATGATTTGAATTATCAATCAATGTGGCAATATCAAATTCGATATAATCTCCCATCGGAATATCCAAAGCAATTCCCAAATCTGTTTCACCGGAAAACTGAATCTTCTCACCGCTAAGGTTTTGTGTAATCTTAACGTCAGAGCCTTTCACCCGTTTTCCTGAAACGGTAAATTGAGTAGAGTAGAAATATCCTTTATTAATAACGGCATTTCCCTGACTGGATGTTGTTGAATGAAACTTCCAGTTCAAACTCAAATAAGCAGGTTGTTTCAGTTTCCACCTTTCACAACCACCTGATCCTATCAGAATCAGTATCAATAGTAGGTATAAACCTCTCATTTGCAATTTATTTAAAACTAAGATACGACTAAAATAAAAAGGTTGGAATTTAAACTTATTTAGAACTAATACAAATAGCATTTAATTATCTTTGTACCATGGAAAATGCAGCGACAAGAAAATTCAGTGTACGTGAGATTCGACAGGATTTCCCGGCTCTGCGTCAACAGGTTTACGGAAAGAATCTTATCTACTTTGATAACGGGGCTACTTCTCAAAAACCGCAAATGGTCCTGGATGCCATTAACCAATACTATAGTCTGGACAATGCAAACATTCATCGCGGGGTTCATCACTTGAGTCAGAAGGCAACTTCTGAATACGAGGAAGCGCGTGAAACGGTTCGTAAGTTTATCAATGCCCCGAAAAAGGAAGAAATTATCTTCACGAAAGGAACAACTGACGGAATTAACCTGGTTGCCTCTTCTTTCGGAGAATTATTGCAGGCCGGTGATGAAATTATCATTTCGGCGATGGAGCACCATTCCAATATTGTTCCCTGGCAAATGCTGGCTGAACGAAAAAAACTGGTTCTAAAAGTTATTCCTATTAATAAAAGAGGAGAATTGCTTTTGGAAGAATATCAAAACATGCTTTCTTCCAAAACAAAGCTGGTTGCTATTACACATATTTCAAACAGTTTGGGAACCATTAATCCTCTGGATAAAATTATTGATGCGGCACATGCTGTTGGTGCAAAAGTTTTAATTGACGGAGCACAAAGTATTCAGCATACCAAAGTAGACGTTCAGGCTATGGACTGTGACTTCTTCGTTTTCTCCGGACACAAGGTTTTCGGACCAACGGGAATCGGAGTTTTATATGGAAAAGAAGCGATTTTGGACGACATGCCTCCTTACCAGGGCGGTGGTGATATGATTTCCAAAGTTACTTTTGAGCGTACAACTTACAACGAATTACCGTTCAAATTTGAAGCCGGAACACCTCATATTGCAGGAGGAATTTGTTTGGGTACGGCATTGAATTATCTGAATCAGTTTGATTCGAAGGAGCTGGAAGAATACGAGCGTGATTTAACGGAATACGCTCAGGAAATGTTGGAAACTTTTGAGAACATTACCTTGATCGGAACAGCGAAAAACAAGACTTCCGTTGTTTCTTTCCATGTACCCGGAATTCATCCTTTTGATATCGGAACACTTTTGGATAAGCAAGGAATTGCCGTTCGAACAGGACATCACTGTACGCAACCTTTGATGGATTTTTATCAAATTCCGGGAACAATTAGAGCATCTTTCGCATTTTACAATACACGAGAAGAAATAGACCAATTTATAGCAGCAGTAGAGAAAAGCATTTCCATGCTGGCATAGGAGAAGAAAAAGCATCGCTTTTGATCATGTCAAGCGTTAGTACAGACATGAAAAGAGCATTGCTTTCGAAGGCCAAATGTTCACTAAAGGACAGTTTGGTCGTCAATAAAATAGATTATGAATATTGAACAAAAACAACAAGAAATCATTGATGATTTTGCCATCTACGATGACTGGATGGAGAAATACGAATACATCATTGAACTTGGAAAAGATTTGCCTTTGATTGATCCCTCTAAAAAAACGGAGGATCGTTTGATCGAAGGATGTCAGAGCAGAGTTTGGCTCGATGCAGCTATCGAACAAAACAAACTGCGTTTAACAGCTGACTCGGATGCAATCATTACCAAAGGAATTATTGGCTTGTTGATTCGGGTTTATGACAACGAAAGTCCGGAGGACATTGTGAAAAGCAATCTTCATTTCATTTCCGAAATCGGACTTCAGGAACATCTTTCACCCACGCGGGCAAATGGTTTGGCAAGCATGGTGAAGAAAATTAAATTATTGGCATTGTCCGCATTAGCAAAGTAAAATGGAACATTTAGAAGATAAAATAGTCGATATGCTGAAAACCATTTTCGACCCTGAGATTCCAGTTGATATTTACGAACTCGGATTAATCTATGAAGTACGCATTTCAAAAGAAGGTGTTGTTGAAATCGATATGACACTTACTTCTCCGAATTGTCCGGTGGCGGAATCTTTACCAAAAGACGTAAAAGAAAAAGTAGAAAGCATTGAGGGAGTTTCAGAAGCACATGTAAACATTGTTTTTGACCCGCCGTGGGACAAGGACATGATGAGCGAAGAAGCGAAACTAGAGCTTGGGTTTTTATAAACAGAAATGTTCAAATGTTCAAATGTTCAAATGTTCAAATGTTCAAATTAAAATTTCTTTTGAACTTTTTGAACTCTGTTAAACCCTTTTGAACTTTTTTAATTTTACGACACAAATCTGATCAGCTGATCGCATTTAAATATTAATCGAAACAAATTGTTATGACAAGAAGAGTTGTAATTACCGGATTGGGAGCCCTTACGCCAATCGGAAATAACGTTCCCGATTTTTGGAACAACATGAAAGCAGGTAAAAGCGGTGCCGCACCCATTACCAAATTCGACACATCTAAATTTAAAACTTCTTTTGCCTGCGAAATAAAAGGCTATAATCCTTCCGATCATTTTGATGTAAAGGAAATTCGAAAATACGATCCCTTTTCCCAATATGCTTTGGTTGCAGTAAGAGAAGCGGTCGCAGATGCAGGAATCAATTTCGAAAACCTGAACAGAGACCGTATCGGAGTAATCTGGGGGTCCGGAAACGGAGGAATCCAGACTTTCCAGGATCAAATGAAGGAATATTGTGCCGGAGACGGTACTCCGCGTTTTACGCCTTTCTTCATTCCACGTATTTTGG
>RCUP01002047.1_pt1 | contig 11180 bp, 9 predicted proteins | sample 2166341 | NCBI WGS metagenome assembly RCUP01 (sample SAMN09932325, study PRJNA488358) | compost metagenome | isolation source: compost soil in succinonitrile-enriched | place: Germany: Experimental Botanical Garden | reverse complement strand
CCTACCAAGACAGCAATTTTGTGATTATTGGTTTCCCTTCAAATGACTTCATGTCTCAGGAACCGGGAACAGACACTGAAATCAAGGAGTTTTGTTCCAAAAATTACGGCGTGAGCTTTCCGATGATGAGCAAAATCGAAGTAAAGGGGAAAGACAAGCATCCACTCTATCAGTTTTTAACTGAAAAATCAAAAAACGGATATTCTGACAATTCTGTGAAATGGAATTTTCAAAAATATCTCATCAATGAAGAAGGGAAACTGGTAAAAGTCATTGCCCCTTCAACAAAACCACTTTCGGAAGAGATCGTGGCCTGGATCGTAAACAAATAACATACATACGAATGAAACTAAAAAACCTCGCTAGCATAGCAATTGTTAGCGCCACCTTTTTCAGCAGCGCACTAGCGCAAGATGAAAAAATTACTACATCAAAAGTAAGCAGGATATTATGATCAGAATTAAAGTTCTTGAGTAAGACAAAAAGCTCCGATTTGATCGGAGCTTTTTTTTGCTTTCTACGTTAACAGGTCAGAACATTCAAATTGATATCTTTGTATCTCAGAATATATCTCTTGTAACTATTAAAAAATGAACATTGCAAAAACCATCACAATCACCGTTTTTATCGGATTCGTATTCAGTGCGCTTTCTCAGAATAAAGACAAAAAAATTGAAACATCCAAGGAGTTTGAATATCATCTTGGAATGCCTTATGAAGTTGTCGATGCACCCGTAAAGAACTACGTGTCAAAAGACGGAAACATCATTGCCTTCAAAATGGAAAAAGGTGTGGCTACCATCCAAAAATTTGATGGACCAGATTTCAACCAAACATCTCTTAATACATATAAAGACTTTCCGGACGGAGCAATCTATGAAGATCAAATTGAGTTTGATGACTTTATTTATATCCTTCTTTCGGTTTGGGACAAATCCAACCAAACTGAACAATTTTTTGTAAGAAAAGCAAACAAAACTACAGGACAGTTTGAAGGCGAATCCTTACGAATTGTTGCCATTGAGGGAAAAGTTACTGGTGGAGACGGAAATAAATTTAAACTGGCACTATCATTCGATAAATCAAAAATATTGGTGCATTACCGCAAAAAACCGGATACTAAAAGAGATAAACTCAATAAAGATGTGATTGGACTTTATGTATTTACAAAAGAGTTAACGCTGATCTGGGGAAAAGATGTAGAAATGCCTTATACCGAGGCAAAAATGGAAAATATTGATTATGCTATCGACAAAGATGCCAACGTCTTTATTCTAACTGAAGTTCTGAAAGGTAACGACACCGAAAAGTCACTGCGAGGTAAAAACACCGATTTTGAATACGAAATAATAGCTGTTCATGAATCGGGGGTTTCCGTAAATACTACGAATATTTCTGTCAATGGAAAATATGTAAACCAGGTAAGGTTTTTTGAAGGTAAAGCCAATTCCCTTTTAATGGCTGGTTTCTATAGCAATAGGATCAGCAGGTCAACCGATGGACTTTTCTTTTGCACAATCGATAAAGACGGTCAGCAAACCGATCTAAGATCGGTTGAAATACCAATCGAAATCATAAAACAATTCACTTCTGAAAAGGAACAAAAGAAAGCAGCAAAGTCGGAAGAAAAAGGAAATAATGTGGGGCTGGAAGATTTAATGCTTAGACAAATTAGAATTGAAACAGACGGTAGTATACTATTTGTTGGAGAAAAGTATCAATACTTTGTAAATCAGACCAAAGAGGGTGCTGAAATATATAATTACTATTACGAAGAGGTGTTAGCTGCGAAAATTGCTTCCGATGGAAGTATTATTTTTATTAAGAAGTTACCCAAAAGGCAATTTGCCGTTAGTCGTAATCCTCCAAGTAAATTTAATAGTCTTGGAATGAACATGTACAACAAAGTATTTGACGGAGAATCTCTTGGTTATCGCTTGATCGAATCATCTAACTATTATTACTTCCTGTTTTTGGACAACATTAAGAATTTGGAACTTATCGAAAACAAAGCGCCAGAATACCACACAAATGGTCAAGGAGGATTCCTTACTGCATATCAGGTAAACAAGGAATCCGGAGATGTGAAAAAGTTGTCAATTCTCGATACCAGGGATGCTCAGGGTTACAACCTTTATCAGTTTAAACCTACAAGAATCGTTGGACTAGGAAATAACGAATTCGCTCTCGAATGCTACATCAAGAAGAAGCAAGATATTATGATCCGAATCAAGATTAAAGATTAAGACAAAAAGCTCCGATTTGATCGGAGCTTTTTTTTGCTTTCAACGTTAATATTTTGTTGATAAGTACTGGTGTCTTAACCCTTTTTGGCTCTGAAAAAAGGCTTGAATTTCGTATATTTGTTCTGCGTTGAAAAATGCACTTTTTAAGCAACTTATTTATGAGCGAAGAAAAAAAGAATCAGGATTACTCTGCGGATAATATTCAGGTATTAGAAGGCCTAGAAGCTGTTCGTAAGCGTCCTGCCATGTACATTGGTGATGTTGGAGTAAAAGGTCTTCACCACCTTGTTTATGAGGTAGTTGACAACTCGATTGATGAAGCACTAGCTGGTCATTGTGATACGATCGGTGTTTGGATCAATGAGGACAACTCTATTACAGTTAAAGATAACGGTCGTGGAATTCCAACCGGGATCAATAAAAAAGAAGGAAAGTCTGCATTAGAGATTGTAATGACTGTACTTCACGCCGGTGGTAAATTCGACAAGGATACATACAAGGTTTCCGGTGGATTGCACGGTGTTGGGGTTTCTTGTGTGAATGCCTTATCTATTCATTTACATGCAATTGTTCACCGCGACGGGAAAATATTTGAACAAGAATACAGTATTGGTAAACCATTGTATGAAGTCCGTGAGGTTGGAAATTCTGATGATCACGGTACTGAAGTTCGATTCAAACCGGATGCAACGATCTTTGATTATACAGAATATAATTACGATACACTTTGCGCTCGTATGCGTGAATTGGCTTTCCTGAACAAAGGAATCACCATTACAATTACGGATTTAAGAGATGTTGATGACAACGGAAAAGCAGTTTCGAATGTGTTTCATTCGGAAGGAGGACTTCGTGAATTTGCTCAATACCTGGATCGCAATCGTGAACCACTAATTAGTGACGTCATTTATTTCGAAGGAGAACGCGAAGGAATTCCGGTTGAAGTTGCTTTGACTTACAACACTTCTTACACAGAAAATATTCAAGCTTACGTCAACAATATCAATACTCATGAAGGTGGAACTCACTTATCCGGTTTCCGTCGTGGTTTGACGAATACTCTTAAAAAGTATGCTACAGATAGTGGAATGCTTGCAAGAGAGAAAATCGAAATTGATGGTGACGATTTCCGTGAAGGATTGACAGCTGTAGTTTCTGTAAAAGTTCAAGAGCCACAATTCGAAGGGCAAACGAAAACGAAATTGGGTAACCGTGAAGTTACAGCTCCGGTTTCTCAGGCGGTTTCAGAGATGTTATCTATTTATTTAGAAGAACATCCAGCTGAAGCAAAGATCATCGTTGACAAGGTAATTCTTGCTGCAAGAGCACGCCACGCTGCACGTAAAGCACGTGAAATGGTTCAGCGTAAGAATGTGATGACTGGTTCTGGTTTACCTGGAAAATTGGCTGATTGTTCTGAGAAAGACCCTTCATTGTGCGAGATCTACTTTGTCGAGGGAGATTCGGCGGGTGGAACTGCGAAACAAGGTCGCGACAGACATTTCCAGGCAATCATGCCGCTTCGAGGTAAGATTTTGAACGTAGAAAAAGCCATGCAGCATAAAATCTTCGAGAACGAGGAGATCAAAAATATGTATACTGCTTTGGGTGTTCGCATCGGAACAGAGGAAGATTCAAAAGCACTGAACTTAGATAAATTGCGCTATCACAAAATCATCATCATGTGTGATGCCGATGTGGATGGTTCGCATATCGAAACGTTAATCTTAACGTTCTTCTTCCGATACATGAAAGAGTTGATTGAGAATGGATATATCTACATCGCAACTCCACCGTTATACCAGGTGAAAAAAGGAACGAAAGCGGAATATGCATGGAATGAAGATCAGCGCGACGTTTTGGTTACTCAGTTAAAAGGAAATGGTCCGGACTCTTCTGTAAACGTTCAACGATACAAAGGTTTGGGTGAGATGAACGCCGAGCAATTGTGGGATACAACCATGAATCCGGAGCACAGAACACTGCGCCAGGTAACTATTGAAAACGCCGCTGAGTGTGATCAGATTTTCTCCATGCTCATGGGGGATGAAGTTCCACCAAGACGTGAATTCATTGAGAAAAACGCGAAATACGCAAAAATTGATATCTAAATAGAGAAAAGCCCTGACGATAAATGTCAGGGCTTTTTTTTATTATCTTTATTCCCAATCAATTTTAGTCAAACGAAATCAGTACTATGCGTTATCGATTATTGCTCTTGTTCATTCCAACCATTCTCCTTGCAGGGTGCTTTGACTACGATAAGGAAAATAAAGAGATCAGAGAAGCTTTCAAAAACAATCATTACAATTTCAAACTGGATAAGACTGTTAAGTACGAAGGAATTTCATTTACTGTTCCGGATCATTTCAAACGGTATTATTCACACAATTACACGATTAAAAACTCCTCTATCACCAGAACGAGTAACGCGTTGAATATCTATTTTTCAGTGGAACGTTTCAGCCAATCTGATTTGTACCGCGATTTTGTTTCTGATTTCATCATTAAAAATGACTTGATGAATACTTTCCAGGATGCTTACGTCTGGCGCAGATATGCTTCTTTGGACAATGCCGGAGTTTCGATTAAAAAAGAACTTCCGAAGAATCTGAAGCAAAAAGGAGTCATCCAAACCATATCGGGTGATGGTTCTTATTCCGGACAAACTTATTACGCTACCGCTACAATCAAAGTCAAGGATGATTATTTTGTTTTCCAATGGATTACAAGTAAACCGATCATGAATTACACCTACGATGATTTTGAGCGAATTCTGAAAAGTGTGAAAAAGGCAAAATGACACGTAAAGAGTTAATTGAGAAATTTTCCAAAGAGTTACCCGGAGAAAGCTCCCATTTGGCATTTATGCCTTACAGAAGCAGTTCCAGAGAACAAATCCAACAAGGAGCTCCATATAGAGATTCGGCAGTTGCCATTATTCTCTTTCACAATAGCGAAAACAAGCTTTGTACGATCGTTACACAGCGTCAGCAATACGAAGGTTCACACAGCGGACAAATCAGTTTTCCCGGGGGAAAAAAGGAACAAGACGATCCGGATTTGATGCACACAGCAATCCGGGAATGTTGGGAGGAAATTGGAATTGATGCCGCTTCTTTCGAATTTTTAAAAGAACTCACACCTTTATTTGTCCCTGTAAGCAAATTCCTGATTACTCCTTTTGTATTTTATTCCACAGAACAATCCTTTGAATACACACCTTCGGAACGCGAAGTAGCTGAAATTCATGAATTGGATTTGCTTGAACTTTACGAACCGGAATCCGTCATTACATTGGATATTCCATTGAACAAAGAATTCATGATGAAGAACGTTCCGCATTTCAAACAAGAGAACATTCTTATCTGGGGAGCTACTGCTTTAATTCTGAATGAGCTGAAGGATATTCTAAAATCTGACTCTGGCAAAGCCTAAAGCAGCCGAAACACTCGTTCCATTCTTCAGGAAAAAGCTCAAAGCATCTCTGGAAGCAACTCCGAATTCATACGCACCGTCTTTCAAGATGAAGGTAAGTCCAAGCGGCATATTGTGTTTGTAAATTCCTCCACCGAAATATCCGATACTCAATTGCAACCACTTAACCGGAATAATATCTCCTCCGAACGAATAAACCGGATTTTGAATGGATCCCGGATTTTCCTTGTTGAACGGAGCAACGACGTCAAAACCTAAACGAAGGTATTTGATCGGCTCATAACTCACTCCAAATCTAAAATCGGAAGCATTTATCACTCTGTATTTTTGTTCACCTTCCAAAGTCATTAATCCGTTATCGCGCACCAATTGATTCACTGTTTGCGTAATGTTATCTCCGTTCAAACCTCCCAATGCAAATGAAGCAAACAAGGTATCTTTTACTTTGTATACATTTCGCTTGTAGGTTACCGATCCGATATTGTTTACTGCAGCAGCAATCCTCAATTTATTGAAAAGGATCAAACTCGCAGACAGGTCAATTCCGTAACCTGTTCCCATTACCGGAGCAATTCCTTTGCTTTTCTTCTGCATTGCGTTCGATCCGCTTACATTTCCGTAATCAATATCAAAAGTCGGAGTAATGGCGGTATACATTCTGAGTCCGTCATCATCCGAGGTCATGTTAAACATGGCCATCGAAGTAATCAATCTCGCTCCTACTCCTCCATACAATTCGAAAACAGAATCTCTCCCGAACAATTTGCGTCCGTAACCAATGTTGTAACTTCTGTTCCAAACCATTTGGATCTGCGTTCCTTTCGTCAATTCACTGATCCGGATCGGAACATTCAGAGATCCGCTGATTACATGTCCCAAAGAATCCTGAGAAATGTTGGCGCCATTCGCAATTCGTGAAGTATCCGAACCATAAACAACCGTTAAAGAGTCGAACACCGAAGATAATTTTCCGCGGAACAACAAATCGGTCGTTTTGGAATTCATTTTAGAATACCAGCTGTAGCTTTCCCGGATATTAAAGGCAATTCCTCCGAATTTTTCACCGTAATAGGAAAAACCCAACCAGTTATAATCGAAGTTAATGGCAACTCCAGCTTCGGCATAATCACCAACTGCTTGCATTTGCCGTTTATAATCAATCTCATTCGGATTTTTATGTTGCGCAGCATTGTAAAGCGTTTTCGTCAGATTCTGCAGCTTTTTCGAATTCAACGAATCCGATGAAATACCAAATGCAAATTCGGAAGTTCCGGTAGTAAATTTTTTACCTGCGTATCTCGGGCGCCATCCAAGTGCCGATGTATTGATTCCCAACGTGTGATAATCCGTTACAAATGGGGTTGCAACTCCTTTTCCAACAGTTGGAAAGGCTACACCTTGAGTTTGAGAAAATGAAAAAGAATACGCTAGAAGGGTAAGAATAATTAGTTTAATCTTCATAAGTGTTGTAGAATGTTCGCTAAAGAAACAAAAAAATGAAGAACTTGCAATAAGAAAAATCAAAAAGAGGAGTAAATTCATTAGAACTTACTCCTCTTTTTGCTAAACCATGCTAAAACTATAAAACCCAAAACTAACAACTATGAAAATTGTTGTTCTTGAAACAAAGATACGTCAGAATATTAAACTGGCAACCATTATTCACTTTTTTTTGTTCAAATAATTTCCTGATTCTTGTATTCTTGAAATTTCGATTCATGGTCATTTTGATGATTCTCCACTTTTCTGCGATAGGGTAAAAGCAGTACCGAAAGCATAAAAATCAAGCCATTCACACAAACTATCAAAGGTGAGATTGAAATATTGATCCATTTTCCAAGGAGCACTCCAAGGACGCATGATATTATTCCTATGCATGCAGAATAGAGAAAAGTTCTACTCAAAGTTTTGGAAAATTGCAATGCTGTTGCTGCCGGAAGAACCAATAAACCAATTACCAGGATCACTCCGACACTTTCAAAACTCAATACCGCATGCACACTCAAGAGCAACATCAAGGTCAAATGAAAGAGTTGTATCGGAATACCGATGAATGATCCGAAATGCGGATTGAATGCCCAAACTTTCCACCCTTTGAATCCCAAAACAACGACCAAAAGTAAAACAATCGTTAAAGGCAGTAATTGTAGAATTGCTCTGGTTCCATAAAGGTATTCTCCGATGATGACCTGATCCAGAATAGAGGTTTCCAAATCTCCGTACAACACACACTCCTGATCCAGATCACTGTTTTTTCCGGCAAAAAGGGCAATCAGTAAAACTCCAACGGCGAATAAAAAAGTAAAAGTAAAACCGATCGCCGCATCTTCCTGAATGCGCCACTTTCTTCTCAGGAAATCGATTAAAAAAGTGGTCAGAAAACCTGTAGCCGCAGCTCCCAGAAGCATTGGCCCTGAATCTCTTGTTCCACTCAGCAAATATGCCACAACGATTCCCGGTAAAACGGCGTGTGAAATCGCATCACCAACCATTACCAAACTTTTAGAAACCAACAAAACACCCAACAATGACGCTGGAATAGCAACGGAACAAGCTGTCAAAATCATTAACACATCATTTTCCATAGCTCTTCAGTTTTGATTGAATTTTTACCGTTATTGCAACCACAATTGCACAGGCACTTAAAACCATAATAATACATGGACCGGTAGGGATATTCTTTCCTAAAATGGAAATATAGGAACCTAATAATGATGAGAAAGTTCCGAAAAGCAAAGCGTAAGTCAGAATCCGGCTCAAACGGTAAGTCAGCATTCTTGCAGACAACACCGGAATAATTAAAAGCGCGGACATCAATACAACGCCAACTGCCTGAACTCCCATCGCTACAACCAAAATGGTCATTGCGTTCAAGATAAAATCGTTCCAACGCAGGGAAAATCCTTTGCTGATCATGAATTCTTTGTTAAAAGCAAAACTGAACATGACTCTGTAACGCAAGAAAACAGTTGTAATAATGACGATTGAAACTCCGAGAAACAAGTACAAATCCTGAAGATCCAAAGCTGCAATCTTTCCGAAGAGAAAATCACTCAATCCGGCTTGTCCGTCGTCTGGTCTTCCCTGAATATAAGATAGAAGCGCCAAACCGAATGCAAAAAAGATACTAAGCGTTGCTGCAACAATTGCATCGGATTTGAGTTTGGTTTTCCGCTGTAACCAGGAAATTTGCTGTGTTGCGAACCATCCTGCACAAAAAGCTCCGAGCATTAAGATCCAGGTAGTTCGCTGCCCCGAAAGCATGTAAGCCAATACAATTCCGGGTAAAATGGAATGAGAAATAGCATCGCCGATCAACGATTTCTTTTGCAGGAAGGTAAATGTTCCCACCAAAGCCGCACAAACGCCGATCAATGCAGTTCCGATAAATACGATCCAAATACTTAAATCCATCTTACTTCTTTTCAAATAAAAAAGTCATTCCATAAGCTTGTTCAATATTCTCAGGCTTTAAGACTTCCTCTTTCGAGCCACTGGCAATCAGTTTTTTATTCAGCAGGATCACATCATCAAAATACTGAGCAACAACCGATAAATCGTGATGTACTATGACAATTGTTTTTCCCGCATCTCTCAATTTTCGAACAATTGCCAAAATTGCTTCCTGAGAAGCCATATCGATTCCCACAAAAGGTTCGTCCATAATGATCAACTCAGCTTCCTGAGCCAGCGCTCGTGCTAAAAAAACGCGCTGCTGCTGTCCGCCGGAAAGCTGTCCGATCTGTCGTGTAGAAAATTCCGTCAATTGCACTTTTCGAAGGGTTTCCTTTACAATTTCCTTATCTGCAGAAGTTGTTCTTGCCCACCATTTCTTTGGAGTAATCCGTCCCATTTCGACCACTTCTTCAACCGTGATCGGAAAATCCCAATCAATGGTTTCTCTTTGAGGAACGTAAGCAATTTTTGAGCGAAATTTTTCAAAGCTATTTCCAAAGAAAGAAACCTGTCCTTCTTTTATGGGAGTTATTCCAAGAATACCTTTTAAAAAAGTGGATTTCCCGGAACCGTTAGGTCCAATAATTCCAGTAATCCTGCCTGAATTCACACTTACTGAAAGTTGATCCAGAGCCAGCATTTCCCGATAAAAAACAGTTAAATTCTCTACTTCAATTGCCTTTTTCATTTCAATCCTTCTTTAATTGAATTAACATTATGAGATAACATTCCGAGATACGTATCTGCTCCGCTTCCTTTTGAACCCAAGGCGTCAGAAAAAAGTGTTCCTCCTATTTTTACGTGATATCCTTTTCTTTTGACCGAATTCAAAACGCTGTTCAAAGCCTTCGGACTAACTGAATTTTCCACAAAAATTGCTTTTACCCGATGCTCCACGATAAAATCAACCAGATCTACCACATCTCTTACTCCCGGTTCCTGGGAAGTTGATACTCCCTGCAGCGCTTTTACCTGAATATTAAAAGTGCGTCCGAAGTAATGAAACGCATCGTGTGAGGTGATCAGAATTCTTCTGTTCTCGGGAACCTTAGCCAACTCCCTTTTCAACTCCAACGTTTTGTTTTCAACTTTTTGCAGAAACTGATAGAAATTCTCCCGGAATTCCAGTTCATATTGCGGATAGAGTTCTATTAATTTATCTACTACTCCATTCATTGATTGAATCCATGAGTCCGTATCAAACCAAACATGAGGATCCGGAGTAATTTTGTCCGTATAAAGTATTTTAGCTACCGGAAAATCAGTTTGAAAAGAAACAACCGCTTTTCGCTCCGACAAACGCTCGAACAATTCGGCCATTTTACCTTCCAAATGAAAGCCCGTGTAAACAACTAATTTTGCATCATTCAACAATCCAACATCACTCGGTCTCGGATTGTATGTATGTGGATCGACACCAGGTCCCATGAGGGATTTAACGGTCAATCGGTTTCCAACAACCTGACGCACGCAATCGGCCACAATAGATGTTGAACACACAATCAGTTTGTCATTCTCTTTGCGCTGCTGAACTCTACAGCCAAGCAAAAAGAAAAGAGCGGTCGCTATGAAAAGTAAATTCTTCATATCGGTTTCACCGAAATTTGTTTTGCGATTGTATTTGAAAACTGAACTTGTTTTCCTTTTAGTTCAATTAAAATAGAGCCATCGAAATTCAATTTGTCCAAGATGTCAATATGAGTCCCGAGATTCAATCCGATCTTACTTAAATACTGGAGAAACTCTGTTTGATCATCTTCAACTCCCATAATAATGGCTTTCATTCCTGCCGTTGCCTCCGATAATAAAATCCGGTTGGCTACAACTTCGATTTTTCCGTCTTTCCCGGGAATTGGTTCTCCATGCGGATCAACTTTCGGGAAGCCTAAAAATTCATCCAACCTGTTTGTTAATTCCGTGGATTGAATATGTTCCAACTGTTCAGCTATTTCATGTACTTCATCCCAGCCGAAATTTAGTTTATCAACCAGAAAAGTTTCCCAGAGCCGATGCTTCCGGATAATTGCCAGGGCACAGGAA
>RCUP01002045.1_pt1 | contig 11186 bp, 9 predicted proteins | sample 2166341 | NCBI WGS metagenome assembly RCUP01 (sample SAMN09932325, study PRJNA488358) | compost metagenome | isolation source: compost soil in succinonitrile-enriched | place: Germany: Experimental Botanical Garden | reverse complement strand
ATCTCGGCGACCAGCATGGCGGTTCCTTCCCGTTTCAATATGGGAGACGACCGCGGACCGGCCGCACCGCCGACAGGATCGCTCAGAGTCCAGCCTGACGCAAATCCAGCCGCGGACCAAAGAGGCGGCCCAAAGGTCCGATCGCCAGGATGCCGACAAAGAAGCCAAAGGCGTGCGCCTCCCAGGCGATGCGGGCGCCGTCCGCGCCGGGCGCCAATCCTATCAGCCCCACGATGAGATTGACGGCCATCCAGGCGCCCGCCTGCTTCAACACCCCGGATTGAAACAGGGGCAGGACGCGCCCCTGTCCCCCCATGAGACGGGTCGCCGCTCCAATCAGGCCAAAAACCGCGCCCGAGGCGCCGACCAGGTAGCTTTCGCTCCCCGGATGGCACAGCGCATAGCCGAATGCCGCCACCACGCCGCTGACTATATAGAGGACGATGAAGGCCAAGGGGCCAAAACCGCGGGAAAGCAGCCGCGCCACCGGCGTGCCGAACGCCAGCGCCCCGACCGCGTTCATGGCGACATGCGCCCAACCGCCATGCAGCAACATGGAGGTGAACAGGCCCTCCCACTGGCCTCGCCACAGGTCTGCGGCGCGAAACGCCATCGACATGCCCTGATCGGGCAAACGCTCCTGAAACCAATACAGGACGGGCATGGAAGCGGCGATCAGGACCGGCAGAAAGGGCGCGTTGAAGATCCGTTCGCGCTGCGGATGGATCGGATCGTTGGTAGAGCTCTGCATAAGCCCTTGATGAACAAAGACCGGCGCAATCTCAAGCCGATCTTAAGACCCAGGTTCCAAACTGGCACGCGGGTTGCTTGGCGACCCATATCGCCGCTGGGGAATCCTGCATGCTGTTCCAAAGACTGATCCTGACCGTCGCCGCACTGGCCCTGCCCGCAATGGCGGCCGGCGCAGCATCCGCGCAGTCGACGGGTTCGGCCGGCGCCGCACAGTTCCAGGCCGGCTATGGCGCATCGCGCTACACCACCGCCCAGGCGTCCAGCGGCTCGACCCGCGACGCCAACGGCAACCGACTGGTCGTGAACGGCATCATCCAGTCCGGCGCCAGCAGCTATTCCAGTTCTTCCGCCGGCGTGTCCAGCGGCTACGCCGGCGCGGGCTCGTCCAACAACGGCACGGCCATCGGCGGCGCGACCGCGATCGGCAACAGCCTCAACGTCGTGGTCCAGGGCAACCGGAACACGGTCGTGATCAACTCCAACCAGACCAATACCGGTAACATCACCGCCGGCACCGCCCTGAATGGGACCTTGAACTTCTGATGACCCCACATCGCCTCCATCGTCCGTTGCGGGTCGCCGCCGTCCTGACCGCCGTCGCCGGGGTCCTGGCCGGGTGCGCCAGCACCAGCGCCGGTCCCTCGGGCCGTTACGCCACGCCGATCGGCAACGCCCCCGTGACGTCGAACCCGACCCCCTACTCGACCGCGCTCTACTGCCTGGCCGACTATGCGCGTCGCTACAACCTGCCCTCGCCTCGCATGGCGGTCGGTCGGATCAGCGACTACACGGGCTCCATCTCTTCGGACGGCGGACGTCAGATCACCCAGGGCGCCTCCCTGATGACGAACACCGCCCTGGCCAAGGCCGGCGCACGCATCGTCGAGCGTTACGACACCTCGGTGTCCGAGCTGGAGCTGCGCTACGCCAACAACAAGCTGATCAGCGACGACCTGCCGAACGGCGCGCCGCAGGACGCCGCCTATCGCCGCATCCTGGCCGGCCAGGTGCCGGGTTCGGACTTCTATGTCGTCGGCGGCATCACCGAGGTGAACTACAACATCCGCTCGGGCGGCTTTGACATCGCCGGCGGCGAGGTCGAGCAGAACGGCGGATCGGGCCTGCTGACCGGAAAGGTCTTCGTGATGAACATCGCCATCGACCTGCGCCTGGTGCAAACAACCACGCTCGAAGTCGTCGATGTCGTCTCCTATCAGAAGCAGATCGTCGGCCGCGAAGTGTCGGCGGGCGTGTTCGACTTCCTGAACGGCAACGTCTTCGACATCTCGGCCGGCACCAGCGGCCTGGAGCCGGTGCAACTGGCCGTCCGCGCCCTGGTGGAGCGCGCCACGGTCGAGTTCATGGCCAATCTCTACGGCGCACCGGGTCCCGAGGTCTGCCTCAACCCCGCCAATGATCCCCTGGGCGACTCCCCCGTCGGCCCGACCGGCGGCTACTACCCCGCCTATGCAAACACGGACACGAACAATGGTCAGACTCGCGCGGATCCGTCTCGCTGGCACGATCGCCGCGACGGCGATGTGCGCCGCAGCCGCTACTGAGGTTGCGGCCCAGGACCGCGGTCTGGTCCTGAATGAACAGATTCAGCTCGGCGATGTGATCTCCGGGCAGACGTTGAACGTCGTCGATGTCAGCGATCAGGTGACTGCGTCCACCGCGGCTCAGGGCAACAGCCTGATCGGCGGCGCCGACGGCCAAGCCGTGGACCTCCGCTCGACACAGGACATGCGCGGCGAGGCCTCGGCCTCGACCACCATGACGCTGGGCGGCGACACCAATGGCCTGGTCACCAGCGTCACCCAGGCGCGCGGCAACTACCTGGCCGGCACCGCGACCCGGGCCCAGATGGGCATTGACGCGACCCAGTCCGCCAGCGGCGATGTGACCGCATCCAGCCTGATCACCGGCCAGGACGCACGGATGATCGGCGGCGGAACCATCGCCGTCGGTGCCTACGGCAACACCGTCGCGCTAGCCGGAAACGGCTCGGGCAGCGACCGCGCCTCGCTGGTCGGCTCCATTGATCAGACCACGACTGGTCAGGTTCGCGCGACAAACCAGGCCTCGCCCCGGTTCGTGCGTGATCCCGCCGAGTTCTCCAGCCAGGCCTTGGCCAACGCCGTTCAGGCGACCTCTGGTCCGTCGACCAACCAGGAACTGGAGGTGCGCCAACGCTCCTCCGGCGCCATGGTCGAGGCGGGCACGGCCGTCTATGCCGGCAACGGTTGGAACCTGGCGGCGCGCGCCCACGCGGGCGGCAACCAGGCGGCCTTCTACAATCAGGGCGGCTCCCTGATCACCACCACGGATCAGGACAACAGCGCCCAGATCCGTGGCGCGGTTCGGCTCAGTTCCTATGACTTCGGCATGGCCACGGCTGCGGCCAGCGCCGTCGCCAATGAGGTCACCGTCGGCAACAACGACATCTATGTCGACATCGACAATACTCAGATGAACACGGGCGGCGTCGAAGCCACGGCCTCCTTTGTCGGTCAGAAGGGGTACGACGCCTATGTCGGGGCCAATGCAGCAGGCAACTCCGTCACCGGCTACGCCTGCGCCGAATGCGGCGGCGATCTGAACGCGCGCAACGTCCAGACCAACACCGGCAATGTCAGCGCCATCGCCAATACGACCATCAACGGCAATGGCCGCAACGTCATCGCCGGCGCCAACGCCGTCGGCAATGCGGCGACCTTCTATGTCACTCGGACCGGCGGAAATTAACTTTCGGTAACTTGAGGAAGTCAAGGACCTTTGTCACCTTGGTCGAACGTGCATACGTCATTGCACGCGACCAACGTGCAAGGCCGCAGTCAGTCCCGGGGGCAGCCTGATCGCACGGTCCGGAGAATACTGAATGCGTTCCCCTCGCCGCCTGCTGCTGCTCGCCGCCTCTAGTCTCGCCCTTCTGGGCGGGGCCGCCCTGCCCGCCGTCGCACAGGACGCCCAGCCGTCTAGCGCCTGGGCTCAGGCTGCCAGCGACGTCCCTGTCGATTCCGCCGTGCGCTTCGGCACCCTGCCGAACGGCATGCGCTACGCCATCCTGAAGAACGCCACGCCTCCGGGGCAGGCCTCGCTGCGCCTGCGCATCGCGGCCGGCTCGCTGATGGAGAATGACGACCAGTTGGGTCTGGCCCACTTCATGGAGCACATGGCCTTCAACGGCACGACCAATGTGCCCGAAAACGAGCTGCTGCGCATTCTGGAGCGTCTGGGCCTGGCCTTCGGCGCTGACACCAACGCCTTCACCAGCTTCGACCAGACCGCCTATACCCTGGAGTTGCCGCGCACCAACGACGAGACGGTCGACACCTCGCTGCGGATCATGCGCGAGCAGGTCTCCGAGGCCCTGATGAAGGCCGAGGACATCGACGCCGAACGCGGCGTGATCGAGGGCGAAGAACGCCTGCGCAACACTCCCGGCCTGCGCTCGTTCAAGGCCCAGATCGCCCTTCTGGCGCCCGGCCAGCGTCTGTCCAACCGTCTGCCGATCGGCGACCTGAGCATCATCCGCTCGGCCCCGCGTGAGCGCTTCGTCGAGTTCTATGAGGCCTACTACCGTCCTTCGCGCGCAACCCTGATCGCCGTCGGCGACTTTGACGTGGATCAGATGGAAGCCAAGATCCGCGCCACCTTCGCCGACTGGAAGCCCAAGGCGACGGACGGCCCGAATCCCGATCTGGGAACCGTCGCCCCCCGCGCGCCCGAGACCCGCATCCTGGTCGAGCCCGGCATTCAGTCGTCGATCCAGCTGAACTGGGTCCGCAACCCCGACCTGGACCCTGACACCGTCTCCGAACGCCGCGACGACCTGCTGCAGAACCTGGGTCTGGCCGTCCTCAACCGGCGACTGGGCGAAATCGCCCGCGCCGACAACCCGCCCTTCATTCAGGCCAGCGCCGGCAGCGGCAGTCTGTTCGACAGCGTCGACATCGGCTCCATCTCGGCCGCGTTCAATCCAGGCGGCCTGACACGGGCGCTGGAGACCATCGATCAGGAGCAACGCCGCCTCGTGCAGTTCGGCGTCACCCAGGCCGAGCTGGATCGCGAGATCGCCAACAACCGCACCGCGCTGGAGAACGCGGTCCAGGCCGCCGCGACCCGCAGCACGCCCGGCTTGGCCAACGGCCTGCTCGGCGCCGCCAACGACGACCGGGTCTTCTCGGCCCCGGCCACCAACCTGGCCCTGTTCGAGGCGGCCGTTAAGGATCTGGAGGCGGCCCAGGTCGACGCGGCCGTGAAGACGGTCTTTGAAGGTCAGGGCCCGCTGGCTCTGGTGATCACGCCCGACCCCATCGACGGCGGCGAGGCCGGCGTCACCGCCGCCCTACAGGCCAGCCGCGCCGTGCCCGTCACGCCCCGCGCCGAACAGGCCGCGCTTGAGTGGCCCTACGCCGACTTCGGCGCCGCCGCCACGCCCAGCAGCCGCAGCGAAATCGCCGCTGTCGGCGCCACGGTCGTCACCTTCCCCAACGGCGTGCGACTGACGGTCAAGCCGACCAAGTTCAAGGATCAGCAGATCCTCGTCTCCGTCCGCACCGGCATCGGCGAAGAAGGGCTTCCGACGGACCGTTTCACGTCTCAGTCCCTGGCCCCCATGGTCTTCGTTCCGGGCGGCCTGGGCAAGCTGACCGCCGATGAACTGAGCCGCGTCCTGACCGGCAAGATCTACGGCGCCGGCTTCAGCATCGACGGCGACGCCTATCAGTTGTCCGGCGCGACGCGTCCAGCCGACCTGCAACTGCAAATGCAGGTGATGGCCGCCTATCTGACCGACCCCGGCCTGCGCCCGGCGCCTTTCGAGCAGATCAAGGCGGTCCTGCCTCAGTTTGTGGCCCAGCAACGCGCCACGCCGGGCGGCGCCTTCGCTATCGACGGTGCGGGTTATCTGGCTTCGGGCGACAAGCGCGAGATCTTCCCCCCTGCAGACGTCATCGCCGCCTTCACGCTTGACGAGTTGAAGCAGGGCGTGACCCAGGGCATGGCGTCCGGCCCCATCGACATCGTCATGGTCGGTGATGTGACGGTCGATGACGCCGTCGCTGCCGTGGCTTCGACCTTCGCCGCCCTGCCGACGCGCGCGCCCGCCGCCCAGCCCCTGCCCGGCTCGGATCAGCGTCGCTTCCCGGCGCCGACGGCCCAGCCGGTGCGCCTGACCCACACGGGCCCGGCTGAACAGGCCCTGGCCTATGTGGCCTGGCCCACCACCGACGCCGTCGATGACCGCACCGAAGCGCGCAAGGTCGCCATCCTCAGCGAGGTCTTCAAACTGCGCGTCCTGGATGAAATCCGCGAGAAGCAGGCCCTGGCCTACTCGCCGCGCGTTTCGTCCTCGGCGTCGGACGTGTTCAAGGGCTACGGCTCCATCTCGGTCATGGCCGAGACGGCGGCAGACAAGATCCCGGCCTTCTATGCCGCCGTGGACGCCATCACAGCCTCGTTGCGCGACACGCCCGTCACCGAAGATGAGCTGAACCGCGCCCGCTTGCCGACGATCGAGTCCCTGCGCCGCAGTCAGGCCGGCAACGAGTACTGGCTGAGCCAGTTGGAAGATGTCGCGGCAAAACCCGCCTCGGTCGAACGGATCGAGACCCACATCAGCGACCTGGAATCCTTCACCCCCGCCGACATTCAGGCCGCTGCTCGCCAGTACCTGAAGCCAGACACGGCATGGAAGGCCGAGGTCCTCTCGGACAAGACGCCGGCCCAGTAAGGTCAAGGTCACAGCCGCAGAAAAAGGGGCCCCGATCCAGCGGATCGGGGCCCCAAGTCTTTTGGCCTAATCGACGGAGAGTCGATGACCGCAATCTAGGTCAACCTGCCTGACGCCAGGCTGAACGCCGTATTCAGAAGACCCGGCCGCCGACGCCGCCGTCCAGCATGATGACCGCGCCCGACGCCACGGCGCCGGCGGTCTCGACCATTTCCTCACGGTATTCAGTGTAGGATTCCTCGCGGATCATGGTCAGCACCTTCACGCCCGCGCCATAGCGGCGCAGCAGCGAACGCTCGTTGCAATCGCGCTCCTGCTTCTCGGGACGGCACTCCAGTTGGCCGCCGCGGCCGTACCACAGGGCTTCGCGCTTGTTGCAGTTGATCGTCTCGCCCGAACCGCCGGCCTCGTCGGCGATGGTCCATTGCAGCTTGGTGCCGGCGATGCAGCGATACAGTTCGCCTTCGTAGTCCATGGCCACGTCGCGACCGGGACGGACCTGCGAGGCCGGGTGCGGCACGGCGCGATCGTCGATGCAGACGGCCTGGATGACCACACGCTTCTCCATGCGGCGCGAGGCCGTATAGGGGACGCGGACCATTTCCATGGTCTTGCCTTCGACCGACAGGCCCTGGATCGTGGTGGGATAGGGCTGATCAACGTTGAAGTAGGCGCCGCCGCCGCCGCCGACGATCACCGTCGCACCGCTGCGCGCGCCGGCGAAGGCGCGCGCCGTCGCATTGGCGTTCACATTGACGTTCACGTTGACGTTGCCGCCCGAGCCGCAGCAGGGCGGAACGACGGGCGGCTGGCAACCTCTAGGGCCACAGCCGGAAATCGGAGGCGGCGACGGCGGCTGGCAGCCGCCTGCGCCACACGGGCCGCCAGGAATCGGAGGCGGCGGCGGCGGAGGGGGCGGCTGGCAGGTATTGCCCCCGCACTGGGCCGCAGCCGTGTCGGCGATCGCCATCAGGCCGACAAAGGCCCCGGCCGCAGCCAGCAAAGTCTTGATCCGCACCCGCATGGGCTGGGCTCCTGCATTGTTCTTCGCGGCCCGCCTTGCAAATCGCGGGCCGGTTCAAATTGCGATGAAACAGCAAAAGCCTTGCGTTTCCGTTGCGCTTGCGCCGACCGGCGGTTCAGGAGTGTCCCATCCTGACGCGCCCGCGGCTCAACCTCAGTCCAGCGGACGAAGGTCCCGCACATATCTTCGCCAGTTCTGGACATAGTGCTGGGCCGAGATCCGCAGGGCCTCCACCTGCCCCTCGTCCAGTTCGCGCACCACCTTGCCGGGCTGGCCCATGACCAGGGAGTTGTCGGGAATGACCTTGCCCTCGGTGATCAGGGCATTGGCGCCGATCAGGCAGTTCTTCCCGATCATCGCCCCGTTCAGGATCACCGCCCCGATGCCGACCAGGCTGTTGTCGCCGATGGTGCAGCCATGCAGCATGGCCTTGTGGCCCACCGTCACCCCGGCGCCGATCGTCAGGGGCGAGCCGACATCGGTGTGCAGGATGCTGCCGTCCTGAATATTGCTGTCGCGGCCGATCACGATGGGATCATTGTCGCCTCGCAAAACCGTGTTGAACCAGATGCTGGCGCCGGGATGCAGAATCACATTCCCTAGAACCGTTGCATTCGGCGCGATCCAGTATTCGCCCTCTGGCGGAAGCTGCGGCTTGCTGTCGCCAAGACTGTAAACACTCATCCGAACACCGCCTATGTTTCAGAAAATGATGGCTTTAAGCCTTCATAAACTACGTTAGCATCATCCTGTTGATGCGATTCGAGGTCGCCATTTCGGCCCCGGATCCGAAGCCGGATCAAGCCCGGTCCGGTCAGATACTGGAGAATGCGCGTGGCGTGTTCGCGACCGGTTCCAGGACGACGCCTCTGCTGCGGCGACGACCCTGCGACTGATCCCGGCGGCTGCTGCATGGCTCCGGCCCCTTCCTCCCCCACCGACGACCAAGGCGTGTCCCTGCCGGGCGCGCCTTTTTTCATGCCCTGGAGGCGTTCATGACGAAGCGTTCGGCCATCAAGCATCAAGTCCGTGAAGGCGTGCTGGACTCGCGGGAGTTCCTGCAGGACGCCAAGGTGCGGCGACTGCCGCCGCGCAACGGCTGGTCGCCCTACCCCTCGAACGACGAACGCGACCAAGCCTATCTCAAGACGCTGAAGCCCAAGTCGGACGGCCAGGCCGAACTGATGGACGCCGTGGACGCCCACAACCTGGTCCTGGCCCTCGGCCCGGCGGGCACGGGCAAGACCTATCTGGCCGTGGCCAAGGCCGTCGAGGCGCTGGAGGCCGGCAAGGTCGGCCGCATCGTCCTGTCGCGTCCCGCCGTCGAGGCCGGGGAATCGATCGGCTTCCTGCCCGGCGACATGGAGGACAAGCTGGCCCCCTATCTGCGTCCCCTCTACGACGCCCTGTCGGACCGCCTCAGCATGAAGCGGGTCAAGGCCCTGATGGCCGAGGGCCTGATCGAGATCGCCCCTATCGGCTATATGCGCGGCCGCACGCTGAACAACGCCTTCATCGTCGTGGATGAGGCCCAGAACTGCACCTACGTCCAGTTGAAGATGCTGCTGACCCGGCTGGGCTGGCACTCGACCATGGTGGTCACTGGCGACCCGCAGCAGTCGGACCTGCTGCCGGGCATCTCGGGCCTGTCGGACATCGCCGAGCGGCTGGAGGCGGTGCCCGAGATCGCCGTGGTGCGCCTGGCCGAACGCGACATCGTGCGCCACCCCCTGGTCGCGAGCATGATCGGCGTCCTGTAAGCCCCCCTCACAGGACGCGGATGCGGAAGAGGCCCGGCGAGCGATCGTCGGGCCTCTTTTCGTTACATGACGTCGGCCAGAGTGGCCTTGGGCTCTTCCTTCTTCGGCGGCGCGACCACCCGGCCGCCGATCCGGTCGATCAGGGCGAAGACGAAGGGATTGAGCGAGATCGACAGCAGAGCGGCCGCCAGGATCAGGTCGTGGGTCTCGCGGCTCATGGCGCCCAGGGACACCGAGATGGCGGCCAGGATGAAGGAGAATTCGCCGATCTGGGCCAGGGCGGCGGCGACCGTCAGGCTGGTCGAGCGGTCCAGCTTGAAGGCCGTGGTGATGGCCAGGGCCGCCAGCGACTTGCCGACGATGACGATGCCCAGGACGCCCAGGACCGCCAGGGGCTCGCGCACCAGGATCATGGGGTCGAACAGCATGCCGACCGAGACGAAGAAGAGGACGGCGAAGGCGTCGCGCAGCGGCAGGGACCGCTCGGCCGCATTGTGGCCCAGGGGCGAGCTGTTCAGCACCAGACCGGCCAGGAAGGCGCCCAGGGCGAAGGAGTGGAACAGGTAGTAGGCGACCCAGGCGATGCCCAGGGCGATGGCCAGCACGCCCAGGGTGAACAACTCGCGCGACTTGGTGTGGGCGATCCGCACCAGCACCCAGGGCAGGACCTTAGCGCCGATCACCAGCATGACGCTGACGAAGACCGCGACCTTGAGCAGGGTCCAGCCGATGGACTTGGCCAGTTCGGCTCCGCTCAGCGTCTCGCCGGGCGCGATGATCAGCAACGGCATCATGACCAGGGCGACGACGATCACCAGGTCCTCGACGATCAGCCAGCCCATGGCGATGCGGCCGGCGTCGCTCTTGAGCTGCTTGCGCTCCTCCAGGGCCCGCAGCAGGACCACGGTCGAGGCCACGGACAGGGAGAAGCCCAGCAGCAGGGCCTCGACGTCGCCGAGCCCGAGCAGAAGCCGCCCCAGGCCCCAGCCGAGCACGGTCGCCGCGCCGATCTGAACCAGGGCGCCGGGAACGGCGACCTTGCGCACCTTCATCAGGTCCGCCGCCGAGAAGTGCAGCCCGACCCCGAACATCAGCAGGATGACCCCGATCTCGGCCAACTGGGGCGCCAGCTCGGTGTCGGCGACGAAACCGCCCGTGTAGGGACCGACGACGACCCCCGCCACCAGATAGCCGACCAAGGGCGACAGCTTCAGCCGATTGGCCAACATGCCGAACACGAAGGCGAGGACGAAGCCTCCGACCAGGGTGATGATCAGGCTGTCGGCATGCGGCATCGGCGCTCCTGCGTCGGTGAAGGTTCTTTTGGGACTGGAAACCTCAATCTGGGGGCGCAAGGCCGCCACGGCAAGGCTTTCATGCCCGTTTTACCGGGATGAAACCGATATGAAACAGTCAAAGTTGCATGCGCGACGACGGGTCGCGGAAATGGGGGCGGACGTTCTTTCCTTCTCCCCTTGCGGGCGAAGGTGCTCAAGTAGCCGAAGGCGTTAGCGCGCTAAATCCTTCTCCCCTTGCGGGAGAAGGTGGCTCGCGCAGCGAGACGGATGAGGGGTCACGTTCCGGTTGACCGATGGTCGCCTTCATCCACCGTCCAGAAACCCCTCATCCGCCCCTGCGGGGCACCTTCTCCCGCAAGGGGAGAAGGAACTTCTTGAGTGCGCTATCGCCCTTCGGGCTGCTTGAGCGCCGGCGTCCGCCTCGCGAAATCGCGGGCGGTGGAAGGGCTGGGCGGGACGCCGGGCCTTCGCCCGGAGTGATTGAGTAATACCGTTTCGACGAAGACAGACGCCCCGCGCGAAGAGTTGGACATGAGCTCGGGGCAGGCGCCGGTCTTATCGGCTACCCCCGGCGCCCATGACGGGCAGGCTGCACCGGCGTGCAGTCCTGGAAC
>RCUP01002043.1_pt1 | contig 11189 bp, 13 predicted proteins | sample 2166341 | NCBI WGS metagenome assembly RCUP01 (sample SAMN09932325, study PRJNA488358) | compost metagenome | isolation source: compost soil in succinonitrile-enriched | place: Germany: Experimental Botanical Garden | reverse complement strand
AAGGCGCACGCCTGGAACGCGTGTGTGCGTGAAAGCGTACCGTGGGTTCGAATCCCACCTTGTCCGCCATTATTTCAAATAAACCATTGTTTTCAATGATCTTTCGTGTTCGAGATTCGACCGGCCCGCCACGGTCGAAAAAGCTGTCCGAAGCCCTATCTGCTTCAAAAATGCTTTGCGGGCCTCTTGTAACATGTGATCGATTCAGATTACACGGAACTTAGAGGAAACAAATATTCGATTCTCGAGTAGCCTTTCCCGACGCGCAAGACGTGCGGTTTTCCAGAAATTCAAATCTATTGGAACCGTACAATGAAACATGCTCAGCTCTCGTTTCTGCGCGAGTCTCTCCCTAAACCGCCAATGCAGCCAGAGCCCGACGGCGAGATCGTCGTCATTCCTGCTGTTCAGCCCATTCCACCTGCATCTGACCTTATACCTGTCGTCAGCGAGGCGAACACTAAACCAGCACCGGCGTTGCCGCAGGACAGCGTGAAGGTACGCCCTTCCAAGCACATAGCTAAGCCGGTGCCGAAGGACGACGAACGCTATCTGTCGGTAAAGGAAGTTGCTGGCCGTTATAGCGTCAGCGTCCAGACCGTCTGGCGCCATACCAAGGACAGCCCGGAATTTCCGAAGCCCATCAAGGTTCTCAGCGGCTCGACCCGCTGGAAGCTTCGCGATCTTGTCGCTTACGAGGCGTTCCGCCAGGAGGACGCGTGATGAGCGCCTCCACTTCGGATAAGAAGCCGCGCCGCAACCGCCAGAGCGAAACTGCCGCTAAGATTAACGAGCTTTACGACAGCCAGGATGTCATCAAGCTCTATGGCATCAACAGGCCGGCTTAGCCTACATTGAAAGCGAGCCGCGCCTGTTTCTTGGGGCTGACCTCAATGCGTTCCAGAAGAAGCGTAATGATAATTCCCGCAAGAATGTCGACGTCTACGAAGGATATTGCCCCGGCTGCCGGACGGGTCACAGCTTGCTTATCGGAGATATCCGGGTGGAACCTATGAGCACTGGCATTTCCGGATCTACCGCGCCTGCCCTGATGGCGCTGGAGAGGCTGGAAAGTGGTTCTCCAAGGAAGAAATGGCGGTCATCCGCCGTCTTCGGGAATCCAATCCCGGAGCCTAGACTCCAGACTAATATGCTTCCTTCGCCCGCTCTCGGATTGTGCAGAATGGCGCAATCCGAGTCAGGTCCCGCCAAGCTGCCTAGAAGCTGCAGCCCCCAACGAAAGAAATCTCTCCCCAATACCCGAAGCTTAGAGGCAACGGCCGCGCATCCGCGCGCCTGGCCCTCGTGTACCCAGAACTTCACAAGGAATAAAATTATGAACCGAGATCCTCTCGGCCAACGCCAAGATGGTTTACCTGTACCAGAATGAGCTCAAAGAGGCTCACGGCTACAATGCCAAGACCATTGATGCGGTCTTGCGCCATATCTGGCACTTCGATCGATACACTGGCTCTACCGATTTCCGTAAGGTCACGCGCCAGGCAATCGCCCATTACAAGGAAGACCTGGTCGGCGGCACTATCGGCAAGGACAACAAGACCCACTCGCCGTCCACTATCGTCCATGCACTCGGTGCCCTTAAGGCCTTCTTCGAATGGCTTTCTGTCCAGCCCGGCTATCGCTCGATCAAGACCGATCTCTGTGCCTATTTCAATTCGTCTCGGGAGCAGCGCGAGCTCGCAAGCGCGGCCGGTCAGAAGTTCGTGCCGACCATGGAACAGCTTCGCGAGGTCATCAAGCACATGCCGGCAGAAACGCCGGCTCAGCGTTGGGACCGCGCCATGATCCCGGCGCTGCTTTTGTTCGGTGTGCGTGACGGAGCGCTGATTTCGTTACGCCTCAAGCATTTGGACATCGTCAACAAGCGGGTGTTTCAGGATGCCCGTGAGGTGAAGACGAAGTTCAGCAAGACCAACATGGTTGACTGGTTTCCGGTTGGCGACGACGTGGAGACGATCCTGATCGAATGGGTCAAAGAGTTGCGGGCGCTCGGCGCCGTCGATGATGATCCGCTTATCCCGACTGCACCGTTCAAGCCCTGGGTAGGGCGACCCAAGATCGAGCTCGCCTTTCTGAAGACCGCCGCGCCGATCCGGAAGGTCTTGAAGAAGGCGTCGGCCGCTGCCGGTGTGCCCTATTTCAAGCCCCACGCGATCCGCTCCACTGTCGCGAGGTTGTTTGACGAATGGGCAGCATCGCCGAAGGAACTGAAGGCGTTGAGCCAGAACCTCAGCCACAAGCACACCGGCACGACGTTCAAATATTACGGCAACCTTGAAGACGACACTAAGTGCGCAATCTCCAATATGCGCGAACGCCATAAGAACCCAATCAACGAACAGATTACTGAGCGCTTCCACAACGCCGATCTGGAACTACAGGCGGCCGTCATGACGATCCCGAAAATTAAAGGGAAGGGATAGAAATAAACAATGGCGCAACGATTGTTTATTGCCACTGAGAGCTGACCGAGTTGGAGTGAACCCCTCGGGCTGGGCCATCGAAACGCTTCAACTAAGCTGCCTGCTGGGCGAGTTGAGTTTCGAATTCTGCTGGCGACAAGTAGCCAAGGGCTGAAGCAGCCGCTTGGCATTGTAGATCATTCTCAATGAACTCCGGGCAAGCAGTTGGCCACGTCCGCGAAGGTCTTTTAGCCTCGTTTCGAGGCTCGATCCCGAGGCCATTGGCCCGCATGACGCGAGAGACGTTCTTGATCACGACCGCTGCGAAACATACCCAAGGCGGGACAATTCTCGGTGGCAATCAACATTCGGTAGCAAGCCGAGCCAGCTCCTGCCACGCCGTCGTTCGCCAAGTCGATCGGTGGTTGGGCTTGCCTGCGCCCCCCGGCGAGCGCTGCGGTAGCCAAGCGAGTGGGGCGTATTGTGCAGGAATTGAGATGAAATTGCAGATACTCTCTCTATCCGGGTGGAAAGAGTATTTCACCGATGCGTCGATACCGCCGGTCCCGCAGCTTTTGGAAAAATAACGATGGGTTAACGTTGAATTCCATTACATCCCTTGCATCGCCAAGTTTCCTAACAAATGGTCGGACGAATGGCATTAGTAGCTTTTCTCTGGGGCTTAACTTCTTCGGATTGAGACCCGCGGTATTGATTCCTGGCTGGATGCTGCGGCCCAAAAGGGATAATTCGCCTTGTTGCCAGTAAGAGGAGCTTGTCGGACGTCCATTTTTAAAGGGCGCTAAGAGATACCTTGCCTGTGCTCCACTGAACGAATCTTCTAGTTCATGCCCTGCAAGCAGCTTTGCGTCTGCCGGTGCTGGATTCGACAAAAAAGATTGCATCACGGCGAGGGAGATGTCTGGTCTGACTTCAACAGCCCCGACTTGCGCACCTAGTGTACGGCACAAATCGTCCGCGAAAGCCTTGGCACCGTCGTGCACCGATCTTATAAGTTGCATCCGCTGCGGGGGAGTAATCCCTGCGTATTTTGCACGGTAGCCAGAGTGGCTGTTACCTGTAACACCAAGAATTGTTGGCGTGATATCGCAGAGAAGGTTCTCTAAAATGATGCGATTGCTTAGTATAGCGTCGTTTGTTGTAACCGTAGCGCTCTCTTGGTGGTACCCATGGATCTTGTGGCCTGCAGCTTTCCATCGGTTAGCTGCAAAAAGCGTGGCTAGATAGTATCCTGATATTGGCCTACCAAGAATCTGTCCGAGACTGCCTTGCATGTTTGCATTCCAGCCCACATCAACGACAGCTACATTTTCCTCGGTGAAAAGGCCCAACGAAGCTAGGTAATCTGAATACGCCTCTCCTTCGGCCATGCTTACTGACAAAATCTCAGCTTTGAGGGAAGTCAGCAACTCTGCAAGTTTTACCTTGCCTTCGAGGCTGTTCGTTACTTCATCGTTGATCGATTTGTAGCCGCTGTCCTTAATTTTATTCATGGGTATTTTGGATACGTCTAGGCCGAACCGGTTGGTTAGCAAAGTCCCAACCGTTGCGCTCCGATCAATCGTTTGATTTCCAAGCTCGATGATGTCGGTCAGCGACTTCATCTGCGCGACGCGGATCGCACGGCGCGAGCCCCAAAGGTAGTTCGTTCGAATTCCAGTTGGGGACGTTTGCTCCATTCGATCAAAGACGTCTTTGAAAATCTTTCCTTCGCGTGAAAGAAAGTGCAGAGCAGTGATGTTGTGTTCCACTGCTGAAGTTCTCAGCCAGGAAATGAACCCGTAAACCAAGGGTCCTACTGCAGCATAACCAAGCTTCCATGGATCGCCGCCAGATATACTGTCATCAGTCGGCATCAGATCATCGAATAGCGTTCGAGCAATAGCAGCGGTAGTTAAGCTGCGCCCAAGACTGGAAATCGGCGTTCTTTTAGGGAAGCATGCCGAAAAAGCCTGATGTTTCCATAGTTTTTCAATTGGTCTCGGGACGTGCAACGGTGTAACGCCTGCTGCCTTAGCTGGCCTGACATCAGTTCGCTCGTTGTCACCGACATGCACAATCTCACTCGTTTCGACCCCGCTATGGGATGCTATATGGCCAAATAGGCCTCCGGACTTTTTTGTCAGGCCTACTTCGCTCGATAGGTAGACTTTATCGATGTCACGATAGCCATTGTTTCTCAGTATGGCGTCTATCGCTGTGCGAGGAAGGTACATATCGCTCGTAATGCAAATTGTCGCGTTGCGCTCTTTCGCGACAGCATAAAGATCTCGACCCAAAGGCCGAGGGCAGCAAGAAAGGATCTCTACTTCGAGTTCACGATCCCTGAATGCAAGAACTTCCTCGAAGCTTAATCCTTCCGAGGTTGCAAACTCCCTATAGATGTCGTCGAGAGTAACCTCTTCTTTAGTCGCTTTTTTTCGGGCCATGATCTCGGCAGACAGGCGCTTTTCCGCAAAATTGAATGGCGCGCCATGAGCTGATGCGCGCAGATCTAATTCGAGATACGCGTACAGATCGGCCGGTTGTTCGAAGCCGCGAGCAACTAAAGTATCAAATAAGTCGAAAGATATAACCTTCGGCTTCGCAGAGCGAAGTAGCTCCCGGAACTCTACAGCCTTCGAAGGTGGGCGCTTGATTTTGCCTAGGTTAATAAAGGTTCGCTCCGTTTCCTGAGAGCGGAATGATTGCATCACTTTCGTAGCGTATTCTCGATCAAGGGATTCAAAGTCCGGCATTCGCTCCAATAGCGGTCGCTGGCGCCGACTCTTCACTTCCTCCAGTAGATGGGAGAGAAACTTTCCGTCCGACACGATTGAGCGGTTTAATGGCTGTTGGCGCGTTAATAGAAAGCTTAGCACTCTATCGCGTTTTTCGTCGGTATTGACGAATTTCTTGTCAAAGGGCAATAGATGAGTTTCACCTATAATACTTACCGGCAGACCCCATGCCATTGCCTGAAAGCACAAGCCAGACGTTGCGGTGACGACTTCGTCAACGCTTTGAAGAATATGTTGAGATACCGATGGCAACTCACTCGTCGCCGGATCAAAAATCAAATTTGGTGTCTGTCGCTGCAGGAATGCCACAAAGTCAGGTGTCATAACCTGATCTTTGTAGAGCTTAGACACGTACTCCGTTACGAAAAGACCAGTGCCTTGGCCCATCGCTTTCATCGCCGACGAGCAAAGTTCCGCTTGAGATGAGAACTGCGTCTCTGCTTTGAAAGCGTAGTGGTCCGATATCTGCAACGGAAGCAGTGCCAAACGATCGATTTTTCTGCCGCTGATGAGAGTGCTGCGATCCTTGTATGGAAACGTCCGGAATATCCTTCGGACTTCGGTCTTAAAGGAACTCACCAATGCGGATGTCGGTTGCGAGGCAATTATATCAGATGCCCCCCGGCTCGCTAAGCTGTCTCGGTAGAGTCCGCAAGGATCGAATACAGTCGTTTGCGGATAAGGGGCGCGGCTGAATGCACCGGGCATCTGACTTATGATCGTTGCCTCTGGATAAATTTCGCGGAGAAAAGGTACAGGCGTTTCCCAAAGAAGTACGTAATCGACAGAATTTGGGAGCTGCGGCTCTAGCCACCTTACAATCGATGTCGTCAACTCAGACGTAGGATCGGTATACAATTGGGCGGAAGGGTCGTGCCAGCCGCGAACTAGGTCCATCGCCATTATGGAATTCAGTTCTACGGTATCGAAAGCGCTAAGTTGGTCAGACAACTTCAACTTGTAGCTTGAAGGATAGACTACCGTCACCTGCCAGCCTTGCGCGCGAAGTAAGGCTGATTGCACCAGTAGGTGTTTGCTAAAAGCGTTAAAGGCGAAAAAGAGATCGCCACCCTGTCCGGCCCAAGGGGGGCACCAAATTAAAACGTGCATTTGCTCAGCCCTGAATGGTCCTGCATGCCTTGAGGATTGAGCCTCAAAGTCAGTAGATCTGATATCGCTATTGTTGAAAAAATCTGGGCCTTGTCTGCGTCACCTAGTCAAAAAGCCCGTCATCTCTTGGTCGGACCGGTCTACCTCATATCGGTCAAAGGAGAAAATGTCGTCCCACCATTGGGGCGGCCTCACTGTCCGATGTAAACTTTCTCCATTGAGATCCTTGCTCGATGAAGGTCGCAGGCTGACATTGAGAATGATGAGGCCTCCCGGATTTGTTACACGCAAGATTTCATCTTTCAAATGTATGATGTCCGGTCCATCGAGGTGCTCCATGACGTCAAAACAGGTGACGAGATCCATGCAAGTGTCATCAAATGGAAGAGCGCCGTCCTGTATGAGATGGACGGTATCTATTCCCAACCTGGCGTTCGCTTCGTCGCATGCCACCTTACTGATATCGCAACCTTGCGACGACTTCTTGAATGGCGGATTTCTAAGTGCCTCGACAACATAACCGAATCCGCATCCGACATCGAGTGTTCGGCTCCCGCATGCCCGGATCAAATCAGCGTTTCTGAGCGCGGTTCTTAATCCCGGCGATCCGAGAGGGCTCCGATATCCCTTTACCCGCGTGAATACATCGTCGTAGATCTTAGCATAGTCAGGCATTGAGAGTCGGCCTTTTCAATTATAAATCTCCTGATTTCACTTTACCGCTTCAACGTAAATTGACATCTCAGGGTCCGTGCGATCGAAGTATCGAATGTCTCTGAGTATCGGCACTGAGCTTTTAAGGTAGCCGCTGACGTTTACTTGCGAAAATCCTGCGCTCTCAAGCTGTTTGGTAATTTTCTCTGTGCTGAACCAGTTCACATGACCGCCAACAGACTTATTCAATTCGCGAGATGACAAAGATACGGCCTCATCGAAGGCGTCAAAGATTGATTCATGTTGTTGGAGAAATTCGGCACATTCTTGTTTGTTAAAATGTTTAGGGTTGTCTTTGTGGGTCAACAGACTTACCCACTCAATAACGAAATCCGCGGCGATCTCTTCTAAGGCCTCGTCTGAGATCGAGGAGAGAGGTTTTGTATAGCGCCCAGTTTTCGCGATTAGATAGTGCATAAAGAAACCCCAGTCGCGGCTTTTGTATGCCCTTCCGATCTGTTCTGCGTCGGGACACACGATGCGCAAAACGCCACCGGGCTCTAGAAGCCGCAAGGTCTCGCTTAAAAAGAATGCGAGGTCGGTTGGAAAAAGATGCTCGATCACGTGGCTACTGTAGATAACTTTGAAAAAGTTATCTTTTTCAGACAGCCTTTCGCCAGAGTAGGCATCCCAATAGTAGTCGACGGGATCCTGCATTATTCCTCGACGCATTTCCGTCCAGGCCTCGTTTGAGCCACCGTATTTCTTGTCTGCGGTCCGCCAATTCGGGTGCCTGAAAGAGCCAGGCCCGATGTTCAAGAAGGGCCTGTCGGTGAGCGCCGTCTCTAAGTATGTGAGAGTATACACGTCATCAAAAAAACGCCGGGCTACGCGCCCGGAAACAATCGCAGCAGCCTCCTTTTTGACCGACGTTTCCACATGCTTCCTGTCTAACAGAATTTCAGAAGCTTTTTTTGAAATGATTTCGCTAAATCGGTCATTGAAACTAACCACTAGACTGCCCCCAGGCTATTATTTTTCAGGGTTCTTGCTCGCATAGCAGCGATACAAATTGCTAATGCAGGATTTACTGATTGCGCCGGTGATCTCTCGTTTAAGATCGCTGACCCCCGTCCATTTTCCCAGCTACAGCCGCCGTTCGCCGGGGCAGCTACACAGCGCGCAAACAAAATGGCGTGGTCTATGACCGATGTAAAAAGAGGTAGGGGACCTGCTTCCCCATTTATTGGATCGCGCCAGTCCGCTAAGGTTACGTCGTCGTAATTCCCGATCGGGCGAAAGCCACCGACTAGGCCGATGGCTGTATCCAACCTTCGGCTAGGCGGCCCACCATCTTCAAGCTCCCTCAAGAGCGCAGCTTCAGACATCTGGTCGCCCCTTTTTGGATGGCTGTTTTACTATCATCGAATCGCTCTAGCCTGCAACCCGGCGAGCAAGGCGGCTCTGCACAAAGCAATCGGTGAAGTGGCGCCCTCGCATATGCCGCTGTTGTTGATTTGGGCTGTTGGTTCACGCCCCCAAGTCACCGCGCCGACATGTCCTGGCAGTACCATTTCCGCAAACAGTTTTGCTTCATGAATGGATCTGGTGAAGTGGGGAATATTCGTTACAATCCCATCCGGCGAATGCCACACGGCATTGCTATCCGGCACCGGTCTAAACTTCTTAAAGCCTATGAGTATGGCCATTTGCGTGTCGATGAAACGATTGGGACCGCTTGCGCCTTCGAGGGATGAGATCAGTTCATTTGCTCTCATTGAAGTGTATCTCTTTCAGTTCAAGGCTAAAAATATGCAAGTTGGCTTAGATTTCCAACAGGTCTTTCCGGTCCCCGCTAGTAGCTTGTGTTCGCGAAGTAAACAGAATTTCGGTCACTTACCACTCGACTTCCGATCGTTCGTACGGCGGCACACCTTATCCTTACCGCCTTTTTCAACGGAACTTTCTCGAATTGATCGACAGTCGGCACCTGCCGATCCAACTCCTCTAGTTCCCGAACTCGAAGCGCACGCGGCCCCTTAGTGACTCCCTTCATGCAAGCGTCGACTTTCTTAATAGCTCCCCAATGCCCTCGAAAAACAGCTGACTAGCATCAATATCGCCTACACGCCGCAAAATTCTCAATGAGGCGTTTCTCAATCACGAACTAACGCAAATCCATTAGGCGATTACGGGGCCAAGGTAAACCGAACCACCATTCGCAATCCTATCGTCCACACGAATGGTGCAGCGCGACGGACAGCATCTACCGCTGCCTACCAACAGTATCACAGCATAGCCGCCGCCAGCGCGCGAGTGGCAACGATTGGGGTAGGGGTATGTCCCTATTCGGCCCATCTAATAGAACGACAAGGCGTCGTTTAGTTCCCTACTTTGTCAAGGTCGAATACGCATGCCCCTCTGAGACTGGCGTGTCATCAATTGCCGCGCACGGTCGCTGCGCCTGATCGAAATTGCGGCCTAAGCTGACCTCGCTCGATCTTGCTGGTGAGCAGCGAAAGCTCCAGGACCATCGCGCGCCGCTTTCTGGGACCATAAGGCAGTACCTTAAGGTCCCGCTTTAGGTGCTTGCCCGCCGTGTTGCTGTTGATGCCAGTTTTCTCTGGGGCCAGCTGACACTGTGAGACTGCTGAAGCAGATCCAAGATCATGGTCAACCCCCTCGGCTTGATGGCATGTCTCCTTCCAACCATCCACACCAATACCTCTCCCACTCCAGCATCATCGCTCTCCTCTGCTCCAGCAAATCCGTCCGATGATATGCTGCCTCTACTGCGTTCTTGATCGTGTGCGCCAACGCCCGCTCTACCGGATCCCGCGGATAGCCGCTCTTCGAGGCCCAGCCGCGGAAGCCGTGGGCGGTGGCGAGGCGCCGGGGGTGTCACTTTCGATCTTCTTGTCGCGCAGGAACTTAGTCAACACCATGTCGGTCATCAGCTTGCGTGAGTGCGATGGGAAAACCAGGCCTTCGCCGGTCTCTGACTTGTCGAGCTGTTTCTCCAGGATTTCGATTGCCCTTTGGGCCGAGCGGAACGCGATGCAGGACCTTGCCCTTTATGCGGGCGGCGGGAATGGTCCAGATGGCGTTGGAGAAATCGATCTCGTCCCTTTGCATATGGCGCAGCTCGCCCGAGCGGCAAGCGGCGAGGATCAGAAGTTCCAGCATCAGCCTCGAAACGGTCTCTCCCTCTTGCAGCATTGACATGAATGCCGGCAGCTCTCGTCAGGGCATCGCCGGTTGATGTTCGACACGCTCGCGCTTGCAGGGTTGTTTCGGCAATATCTTGTCCACGATGGTTACGGGGTTCGCAAGAATGAACCCGTTTGCCGCCACCCAGTTCATTTCGGCATCGCAGCGCTGCTTTATGCGGGCGGCCGTTTCCGCCTTCTTGAGTCAGATCGGCTTGAGGCGCGCGGCGAATTCGGCAGGGGTGAGGTCGTTGACCAGGCGCTTGTCGATTTTCGGAAAGACGTGCTGCTCGAGCGACGTCATCCATTATTCCGTGTGCTTGGTATTGCGAAAATCTTCTGCCTTGTCGGCATGATGCTGGCGGGCGGCGGCCTCAAAGGTCGGCACCGAAGCCAGGCGTGCTATTTCGCGCTCAGGTGCTCGCGGTAGGTCGAGCGGGTTCTTTTCCGCCGTTGATCGCTCCACGCCCTTCCATGGCTTTGAGGCGGGCGTCGGGATTGAAGTGGTCGGATCGCTGGGCAGTCCCATCTCTCTGCGCTTGCCGGTCGCCGGTGAAACGAAACGCACGATCCATTTTCCGGTGCCGGCCGACGTCTCGGTGGGGACGAGGTAAAGGCCTGGCACAGTGCCGTCGGAGACTAGCTTGTCTTTAGGCTTGATCTTCCGCGAGTATCTCAGATGTTTTGTAGGAAAAATCGATGATAAAGTCGCTGTCATGCGCAATTACAATGGGTTGACTGGTGCCTGCTGAGTGGCGGTCTTCGCGCGAAATTTTTGAAGTCTTCCGGTTGCGCAGTGTCTGCGCTCAATTTGTTTCCGACTTGAAGATGAGTTTTCACAGGCCCGAGAGGCTGACCGTTACGGAACTGCCTTGTCCCTCACGGACGCAACGCATCCATTAAATGGACTTTGACAGATTAAGGCGTTTCACTAGATAATGGTGCCCGGAGGCGGATTTGAACCACCGACACGCGGATTTTCAATCCGCTGC
>RCUP01002037.1_pt1 | contig 11224 bp, 7 predicted proteins | sample 2166341 | NCBI WGS metagenome assembly RCUP01 (sample SAMN09932325, study PRJNA488358) | compost metagenome | isolation source: compost soil in succinonitrile-enriched | place: Germany: Experimental Botanical Garden | reverse complement strand
CGTCGAGAAGTCCCTCGACACGCGACAGCACGTCGCCTGGCTGCACTTTCAGGGAAGAGGCCAGCGCCTTCACCCGCTCATCCTGCTCGGCGAGGTAGGCAAGCGCGCCCTGCCCCGTTACGGCTTCGAGACGGCGCACGCCGGCACCAACAGCGCTTTCGCCGAGAATGCGGATGAGGCCGATCTGGCCTGTTGCCGCCACATGCGTGCCGCCGCAAAGCTCGACGGAATAGGGACGGTTGGCTTTCGCGCCGTGCAGGCCGGTGCCCATGGACACGACACGAACCTCATCGCCATATTTTTCACCGAACAGCGCCATCGCACCCTCGGCAATGGCGTCATCAACGCTCATCAGGCGGGTGACAACAGGCGAGTTCTGCAAGACGATTTCGTTCGCCATCTCCTCGACCACCTTCAGCTCCTCGGCCGACATCGGCTTCGGATGCGAAACGTCGAAGCGCAGGCGCTCGGGCGCGACCAGCGAACCCTTCTGGGCGACGTGCGTGCCGAGCACCTCGCGCAGCGCCTCGTGCAGCAGGTGGGTGGCGGAGTGGTTGGCGCGCAGACGCGAACGACGGTCATGATCGACCGTCAGCTGCACGGCTTCGTCGAGCTTCAATCCACCCTTGGAAACGGTGCCCAAATGCACGAACAGGCCTTCGCCCTTTTTCTGGGTGTCGGAAACGGTAAAGGCGCCATTGTCGCCGGAGATCACGCCGGTATCGCCCATCTGGCCACCGGACTCGCCATAAAACGGTGTCTGGTTGACGACGATCTGTACCGTCTCGCCCTCGGCGGCGCTGTCCACCGACTTGCCGTCCTTGACGATCGCCTGAATGACGCCTTCGGCGGTTTCAGTATCGTAACCGAGGAATTCGGTCGCGCCGAACTTTTCCTTCAGTTCGAACCAGACGGTTTCGGTCGCCTTGTCGCCGGAGCCGGCCCAGTGCGAGCGAGCTTCCGCCTTCTGGCGCTGCATGGCGTCGGTGAAGCCGGAAATATCGACGCCGATCTCACGGGCGCGCAGCGCATCCTGCGTCAGATCGAGCGGGAAACCATAGGTGTCGTAAAGCTTGAAGGCGGTTTCGCCGTCCAGCATGTCGCCCTTGTGCAGGGTCGAGGTGGCGTCGGAGAGAAGCGACAGGCCGCGTTCCAGGGTCTTGCGGAAACGGGTTTCCTCAAGCTTCAGCGTTTCGGAAATCAGCGCCTCGGCGCGAACCAGTTCCGGATAGGCGCGGCCCATCTGCTGCACGAGTGCCGGCAGCAGCTTGTAGATCAGCGGCTCGCGCGCGCCGAGAAGTTCGGCATGGCGCATGGCGCGACGCATGATGCGGCGCAGGACATAACCGCGGCCTTCATTGGACGGCAGGACGCCATCGGCGATCAGGAAGGCGGAAGAGCGCAGATGGTCGGCGATGACCCGGTGGCTGGCGCGCTTTTCACCTTCGGCCGGAACACCGGTCGCTTCCACGGAAGCAGCAATCAGCGCGCGGAACAGATCCGTATCGTAATTGTCGTGCTTGCCCTGCAGCAGCGCGGAAATACGCTCAAGACCCATGCCGGTGTCGATTGACGGGCGCGGCAGGTCGATGCGCTCTTCCTTCGTCAGCTGCTCATATTGCATGAAGACGAGGTTCCAGATTTCGATGAAACGGTCGCCATCCTCTTCCGGCGAGCCGGGCGGGCCGCCCCAGATATGATCGCCGTGGTCATAGAAGATTTCCGAACAGGGACCGCAGGGACCGGTATCGCCCATTGCCCAAAAATTGTCGCTGGTCGCAATACGGATGATACGGTCGTCGGAGAAACCGGCAATCTTCTTCCAGAGGTTAAAGGCCTCGTCGTCGGTGTGATAGACAGTCACCAGCAGACGGTTGCGGTCGATGCCGAATTCCCTGGTGATCAGGTTCCAGGCATGGGTGATCGCTTCTTCCTTGAAATAATCGCCGAAGGAGAAATTGCCGAGCATTTCGAAGAAGGTGTGGTGGCGGGCGGTATAACCGACATTGTCGAGGTCGTTATGCTTGCCGCCGGCGCGCACGCATTTCTGCGCCGAAGCGGCCGTGGAATAAGGACGGCTTTCAAGACCGGTGAAGACGTTCTTGAACTGCACCATGCCGGCATTGGTGAACATCAGTGTCGGATCGTTGCGCGGCACCAGCGGGCTGGAGGGCACGATCTCATGTCCGTTCTTCTTGAAGTAGTCGAGAAAGGTCGACCGAATTTCATTCACACCGCTCATGCCCACACACCGCTCACAGCTGGAGTCCATCACCGCCACCGGAAATGATGGCTATATTGCAAAATCACTGGCTTTTATCGTCCGCATCCTGCCCTGTCCAGCCATGGAGGCGAAGCAAGACATATAGGCAAAGAAAAAGGGCCGCGCGAATAAAAATCGCGCGGCCCTTTTGATCTATACCAGTTCGACGAAGTCTCCGGACGGCGACATCAGGACCTTCGCGGAATGCATCAGCCTTCGTCGCTGCCGTCGTCGCCTTCACCGGCGTCCGGGCCGCCATTCTGCAGGAAGCGGTCGGCGATCAGACCGGCATTCTGGCGCAATGCCAGTTCGATCTCATTTGCCGTTTCCGGATTGTCGCGCAGGAAGGTCTTGGCGTTCTCACGCCCCTGCCCCAGACGCTGGCTGTTATAGGAGAACCATGCACCGGATTTCTCGACGATACCGGCCTTCACGCCGAGGTCGACGAGCTCACCGGTCTTGGAAACACCCTCGCCATACATGATGTCGAATTCCACCTGCTTGAAGGGCGGAGCCATCTTGTTCTTGACGACCTTGACGCGGGTCTGGTTGCCGACAACCTCTTCGCGCTCCTTGACGGCGCCGATACGGCGGATGTCGAGGCGAACGGACGCATAGAACTTGAGAGCGTTACCGCCTGTCGTCGTTTCCGGCGAACCGAACATGACGCCGATCTTCATGCGGATCTGGTTGATGAAGATGACCATGCATTTCGACTTGGAGATCGAGGCGGTCAGCTTGCGCAGCGCCTGGCTCATCAGGCGGGCCTGAAGACCCGGCAGGCTGTCGCCCATCTCACCTTCGATTTCCGCCCGCGGCGTCAGCGCCGCAACGGAGTCGACCACCAGGACATCAACCGCACCGGAACGTACCAGCGTATCGGTGATCTCAAGCGCCTGCTCGCCCGTATCCGGCTGCGAGATCAGAAGGCCCTGCAAATCCACGCCAAGCTTGCGGGCATAGACCGGATCGAGCGCGTGCTCGGCATCGACGAAGGCGCAGATGCCGCCCTTCTTCTGGGCTTCCGCAATCGTCTGCAGCGCCAGCGTCGTCTTACCCGAGCTTTCCGGGCCATAAATTTCAACGATGCGCCCCTTCGGCAAACCGCCGATGCCGAGCGCGATATCCAGGCTGAGAGAACCCGTCGAAACGGTCTCCACCTCAACCACATTTTCATTGGAACCGAGCTTCATAATCGATCCCTTGCCGAACGACCGTTCGATCTGGGAGAGCGCCGCTTCCAGTGCCTTGCTTTTATCCACCGATTTATCCTCTACGAGACGCAAAGAATTTTGTGCCATCCGAACCACCTTTAGGTTATTGAAGCCGCACAGGCAATGAAGCAGTATGGAAACGGTATGTACTCTATTTGTTCTCATTTCGCAAGGCTGAGCCAGCATATTGAAAACAAATAGCGATAAGTAGTTTGTTCTGCTTTCGTTTTTCCGTGCCCGGCCCATCGCCGCAAACCGGATGCGAGGTCAGGAAGACGTCAGTTTAGGCCGAATCGTCCGGTCTTTCCATCCGCCAAAGAGGGAAACGCAAGCGTGAAGAAAATACTCGTTCTGGGCGGCGCACATATCGACCGGCGCGGCATGATCGAGACTGAGACGGCGCCCGGCGCGAGCAACCCCGGCTCGTGGATGGAAGAGGCCGGCGGCGGCGGTTTCAACGCCGCGCGCAATCTCTCCCGCCTCGGTTTTCAGGTCCGCATCATTGCTCCGCGCGGCGGTGACGTGACAGGCGAAGCGGTGGCGGAGGCTGCGAAGCAGGCGGGCGTTGAAGACACGCCCTTCACCTTCCTCGACCGCCGCACGCCGAGCTACACCGCCATTCTGGAGCGTGACGGCAACCTCGTTATCGCGCTTGCCGATATGGACCTCTACAAGCTCTTCACCCCGCGCCGCCTGAAGATACGCGCCGTGCGCGAAGCCATTACCGCCAGCGATATTCTGCTTTGCGACGCCAATCTGCCGGATGATACGCTGACGGCGCTCGGCCTCGTTGCCCGCGCCTGCGAAAAACCGCTGGCGGCCATTGCCATATCGCCCGCCAAGGCGGTGAAGCTGAAAGCGGCGCTCGGCGATATCGACATCCTCTTCATGAACGAGGCGGAAGCCCGCGCGCTGACCGGCGAGACGGCCGCCAATGTCCGGGACTGGCCGGATATTCTGCGCAAGGCCGGGCTTTGCGGCGGCGTCGTTACCCGCGGCGCAAGCGAAGTCGTTGCCTTCAATGGAACGGAAAAAGCAATCCTCCACCCGCCTCTCATCCGCGAGGTGAAGGATGTCACCGGTGCGGGCGACGCCATGGCCTCTGGTTATCTCGCCGCCATCGCCGAGGGAAAGACGATTGCGGAGGCCTTGCGACAGGGGGCGGCCGCGGCGGCCATCACCGTGCAGTCCCCCTTCGCCACCTCGCATGAACTATCAAAAGACAGTGTCGAAGCCATGTTGGGGCTTGTTCCCCAGGCTGAAATGCTGGCATGAACCCGCTTTTGAAAACTGGAACAGATGCCATGACCCGCCCCATCTCCCCGCTCCTGCCCATCGTCTATTCTCAGGAAGTCGCCGCAGCCAAGCAGCGCGGCGCGCCGATCGTGGCGCTTGAATCGACCATCATCACCCATGGCATGCCCTATCCCGGCAACATCGAGATGGCCGAAAGCGTCGAACAGATCATCCGCGATCAGGGTGCGGTTCCGGCCACCATCGCCGTCATTCACGGCACGCTGCATATCGGTCTTGAGAAGGACCAGCTTGAGGCGCTTGCCCAGACAACCGACGCCATGAAGGTCTCGCGCGCCGATATCGCCTTTGCCATCGCCGAGCGCCGCACGGGCGCGACCACGGTTGCAGCCACCATGATCGCCGCCGCCCGCGCCGACATCCGCGTTTTCGCCACCGGCGGCATCGGCGGTGTGCACAAGGGCGCGGAGGAGACCTTCGATATCTCCGCCGATCTGACCGAGCTTGCCAAGACCGGCGTGATCGTCGTCTGCGCCGGCGCGAAAGCCATTCTCGATATTCCGAAGACGCTGGAGGTTCTCGAAACCAACGGCGTGCCTGTCGTCACCTTCGGGTCGGAAGAATTCCCGGCCTTCTGGTCCCGCTCTTCCGGCCTGTCGAGCCCGCTTTCGCTCAATAGCCCGGCGGCGATTGCCAATTTCCAGGCAACCCGCGAACAGCTGGGCATCGACGGCGGCATGCTGGTGGCCAATCCCGTGCCGGAAGCAGACGAAATTCCGCGCGAGGAGATGGAAATCTACATCAACCGCGCCATCTCGCACGCCGAGCGCGACGAAGTCACCGGCAAGGAAGTCACCCCCTACCTGCTCGGCGATATTTTCCGCCTCACAGATGGCCGCAGCCTGGAGACCAATATTGCGCTGGTGCGCAACAATGCGCAGCTTGCTGCTGAGATCGCCGTGGCGCTGAACTGAAGAAAAAATCGTCTTCTCAGTCATCCTCAGGCTTGATCCGAGGATCCACGATGCGCTCGCAGGAATGGATCCTCGCCTCAAGGGCGAGGATGACGGTGTGAAAGCAGAAAGCCTCGCAACCAACAAAAAAGGCCCGGAAAGCTTGCGCTTTCCGGGCCTTTTTCTTTTCAGTTCCTGAACCTGATCAGTTCTGGGCGACCGGCTTCACCAGCGGCGTCACGCGGCGGATGGTGACGCGGCGGTTCTGCTGTTCCGGGCCAAGTGTCTGAACCTTCAGGTAACGCTCGCCATAGCCTTGAGTCGCGAGGTTTTCCGGCGGAATACCGTAAACATCGGTCAGCACATTGGCGACGGAAGCGGCGCGCTCGTCCGAGAGAACGAGGTTGCTTTCATCCGAACCGACGGCATCGGTATGGCCTTCGATCAGGAAGGTTTCCCCCGGGTTCTTGTTGAGCGCCTTGTTGATGGCATCAGCCACCTTGCGCAGGGAGCGTGCCTGCGCCATCGGAATTTCCGCGCTGCCTGTGGCGAAGGTAATCGTATCGAGGTCGATACGGCGCACCTTGTCGCGGATACGGGCCGAATAACGCACTTCATCCAGCGAATAGACCCGCTCCACCGGTTCGACGGGCGGCTGTTCCAGGAAGCGATAATAATCGCGGTCCGGATCGCTCGACGTGTCGATGATGTAATCGGTCACGGGAATGCGCAGGCGCATCGGTGGCAGGTCGAGGCCGGGATCGCGATAGACATAATCACGGTCCGGATCTTCCATCAGCTCCGGTGCATAGAACAGCACATATTCGCGGCCGCGATCATCGATGCGCGAGCGCTGGATCACGTCGCCATAACGGTTGCGGATCGTAACCACCTGCGTTCCATCGCGGCGCTCCACGGTTTCGCGGACACGGCCGCCGCCCAAGCGCTCGTAGTAGGGCTCACCACCATCGCGGATGAAGCGCTGGTTATCATCGCCGCGCACCACGACACGGTCGCCGAATTGCAGGATGATCGGCGCATCGCCGTCACGATCCCGATCGCGCGGGCGGCCTTCGCGCGGCTGCCATTCGCGGACACCTTCCGGCCGCTCATATTGCGGACGACGATCGACACGTTCGCCCTGCTGGGAGGTGATCGCCTCCATTTTGACGGGCGGTGGCGGAGCCTTGCCTTCGGCGGCGCCGGCACGCTGCGCTTCGGCGTCCGATGTCGGAACCTTCACGTCGCCGGCCTGCTCGCGTTCACGACGGCGCTCCTCGCGGGTCTGGCGGTTGCCGGAGCGTTCCACTTCCTTGTCGCTGTCGAGAACGGCGGCACCCTTGTCGACCGGCAGAATGACGGTATCGGCGGTCTTGGACGGGTCCTTGGCAATGGCCTTGGCCTTGTCCAGCTCTTCCTTCGTCATCGGCGGCGCTTCCGTCTGCGGAACAGCGACCTGATTGGGCACGGGTTCGCCGGCCGGCGCCTGTCCGGTCGTCGTACCGCTCGGCGGCGGAGGCGTCGGCGCGCCTGGCAGCGGGGCTGCAGGTTCAGTTCTACCCTGGCCCTCTACCGGCGGCTGTTCGGAAGGCTGACGACCCGGTGCGGGATTGGGCTGGGCCTCGGGCGCCGGCGGACGTGCGGGCGTCGGGGCTTCGGTTGGAACCGGTGCTTCCTTCACTGCCGGCTCCGGGGCGGCAGGCTTTTTCTCCGGAACGGCTTTTTCAGCCGGTTCGGCTTTCTGTTCCGGGGCCTTTTCCTCTACCTGCGGCTTTTTGGAAGGCGCCGGCTCGCGAGGCTTGGCCGGCTGCTCGGCATTTTCAGGGCGTGCTGCGGGCTCCTGTTCGGCTGCAGGTTCTTTCGCGCGCTCCTTACGGGGACGCTGCTGCTCACCCTCACCTGCGGGCTGCTCGGCCCGTTCGGGCTTGCGCGGACGTTCCTTCGGCTGCTCCTCGGCAGGTGCGGCTTCGGGTGCCGCCTCGCGCTGGCGTGCCGGGCGCTGTTCGCCCTCGCCCTGCGGCTCCTGTGCGCGTTCTGGTTTGCGGGGACGCTCCTGCGGCTGTTCGGCCGGCGCGGGCTCCGGGCGGGCCTCGCGCTGCTGCTGCGGTTCCCGCTGGGGTTCGGGCTGCGGCTCACGCTGGGGTTCCCTCTGCGGCTCGGGGCGCGGTTCGGCGGGCGCGGCTTCGCGTTTGGGCTCCGGCTCACGCGGCGGCTCCTGTGCACGCTCCTGGCGTTGCGGCTCGGCCTGCGGCTGCGCCTCTTCGGCCTGCTTGCGCCGCTTGCGCAGTTCTTCTTCCGGGTTCGGCTCTTCCGGCTGTGCCTGCGCCAGAATCACCTGACCGGTCGTCGCCTGGCCGGGAAGCGCCCGCGCCGCGCCGGCAAAACCGGCCGCGGCCGGTTCCACCGCAATCGCCAGCGACATGAGGGGGAAAACCACCCCCGTCAGCAATGTGTTCTTCTTCAGCATCGGTGTTTCCTCATCTGCCATTATTGGTCGCCAGTCTGGCGACATCGTGATTCCGGCTGCGCGTGCAGGCGCTGGTCAACGCCCGGCACACACTTCGGTTCCCATGATGAACAAAGCGTTCTGTACCGGAAATGAACAGATCAAGGCCTTTTCGTGGAGGCTCTGCGGCACAAACGCGATGGCTAATATTGCAGTTGCATTTTTTGACCAACCGGATGAATAATTGCATCCGCGCTGAAGGCCACAGGCGGTATCCTCCGTCCTGCCGCGCCCAGCGCCCATGGCGTCCGCACTGAAAACAACAACAGACTGCGGATGAACGACCAAAAGAGAGGATCGAAATGCCTATTTCCACCCGTCTGCTCGCAGCCGTATCGATTGCCGCCATCTCGCTGTTGTCGGGCGCAGCCCTCGCGCAGGACAAGATCGTCATCGGCACCGAAGGCGCCTATCCGCCCTTCAACAATCTCGAAGCCGACGGCACGCTGACCGGCTTCGACATCGACATCGCCAAGGCGCTGTGCGAACAAATGAAGGCCGAGTGCACCTTCGTCACCAATGACTGGGACGGCATCATCCCCGCCCTGCAGGCCAAGAAGTTCGACGCCATCATCGCGTCCATGTCGATCACGCCGGAACGTCTCCAGAAGGTCGACTTCTCCAAGAAATATTACAACACCCCGCCGGCTATCGCCGTACCGAAGGATTCGCCGATCAAGTCCCTCGATGATCTCAAGGGCAAGTCGCTCGGCGCGCAGGGTTCCACCACCCACTCCAACTATGCCGAAAAGCATTTCCCGGATGCCGACGTGAAGATGTATCCGACCGCCGACGAATATAAGCTCGACATCGCCAATGGCCGCATCGACGCCGTCATCGACGACATCGTCGTGCTTTCGGAATGGCTGAAGACGGATGCCGGCGCCTGCTGCAAGATCCTGACGCCGCTCAAGGTCGACGTCGAGATCAACGGCAATGGCGCGGGCGTTGCCGTGCGCAAGGGTGACACGGCGCTCGCCGACAAGTTCACCGCCGCCATCGCCGGCATCCGCGCCAGCGGCAAGTATCAGGAGATCAACAAAAAATACTTCGATTTCGACGTTTACGGCGAGTAAGCCTGTTCGATCTGTTGAAATCTCGTGGCGGAAGGCTTGCCCTTCCGCCATTTTTGTTTGAAAACGTCACGATAACAATCACGGCGGCTTAAGACCGCAGGGGAAAACTGGCATGAGCGGAGCATTTTCCGCCATAGGTGCGTTCTGGACCTATGTCTCGACACTTCTCGATCCCTTCTGCGGGCCGGTCGGTCTCTTCTCGCTTTTCGGAAACGGCACCCTGGTCGCCTGCGGCGATGCTGGCTGGGGCGATGAGATCGCTTTCGGCGTCAAGGTCACGATCTCGCTGGCGCTTGCCACCCTGCCCGTCGGACTGCTGATCGGTTTTCTCATCGCGCTCGCTGCACAATCGGAAGAAAAATCGCTGCGGCTGGCGACCGGTATCTACACCACCATCTTCCGAGGTCTGCCGGAACTCCTGACGCTCTTCATCGTCTATTACGGCATCCAGATGCTGCTGCAATCGGTGGCCGGTTATATCGGCATCACCGGCCCGGTCGAGATCAACGCTTTCGTGGCGGGCATGGTGGCGCTGTCGGTGGTGTTCTCGTCCTATGCTTCCGAAGTGTTGCTCTCCGCCTTCAAGGCCATACCCAGGGGGCAATATGAGGCAGGTGCCGCACTTGGTCTTTCCCGCGGCCGCACCATGGTGCTCATCATCATTCCGCAACTCGTCCGCATCGCCCTGCCCGGCATGACCAATCTCTGGGTCATCCTCCTGAAAGACACGTCCTACGTCTCGATCATCGGCCTTGCCGATATCATCCGCCAGACCGGCATCGCCGCCCGCGTCAGCAAGGAAGCCTTCTTCTTTTACAGCATCGCCTGCCTGCTCTATCTCATTCTCGCGCTGCTTTCGTCCATCGGCATCGGTTTCATCGATCGCTGGTCGCGCAAGTCGGAGGTAAGCCGATGAGCCATGTTCAGGAACTCATTCCCGCGCGCCCTGCCCCGGCGGTAGCGGACAAGCCGCTCAATATTTCCCGCATCGTCGGCATCGCCGTCATCACGCTCTGGCTGCTGCTCGCCGCCGGGCTGATCTTCGCCATGATCGAAGGCTGGGACTGGGATAAATTCGGGCGTTACGGGCCGCGTTACATCGATGGTCTCATCACCACCATCACGCTGGTCGGCAGCTCGATCATTCTCGGCGCCATTCTTTCCGTGCCGATCGCCTTCGGCCGCATGTCGGAAAACCGCGTCATCGGCGCACTCGCCTATGCCTATGTCTATGTCTTTCGCAGCACACCGCTTCTGGCGCAGCTTTTCCTGATCTATTACGGCCTCGGCAGCTTCCGCCAGGGGCTGGAGACCGTCGGCCTGTGGTGGTTCTTCCGCGAGGCCTGGTATTGCGGCCTCCTGTCGCTCACTCTCAACACCGCCGCCTATCAGGCCGAAATCCTGCGCGGCGCGATCCGCAGCGTGCCGCGCGGCCAGCACGAGGGGGCCGCCTCGCTCGGCCTGTCGAAACTCATCACCTTCCGCAAGGTCATCCTGCCGCAGGCGCTCATCGTGGCGCTGCGTCCCTATGGCAATGAGATCATCCTGATGATCAAGGGTTCGGCGGTGGTCTCCATCGTCACGGTCTTCGACCTGATGGGGCAGACGCGTTACGCCTTTTCCCGCACCTTCGATTATCAGGCCTATCTCTGGGCGGCGATCTTCTACCTGACGATCGTCGAAACGCTGAGACATGTCTGGGCATGGCTGGAGGCCCGCCTGACGCGCCATCTCAAGCGCTAAGCGGAAAAGTTGGCAGCACTCATCAAGGAAGGCTGCTAACATTTTGAAAAATATAACTATTTTATGACAATCCATGTCCCTGGCAAGCTTGGATTAACCATGTCGTGTTCCCATATTCGATACAGCGGCAATGCTGTGATCGGCAATCATGGAAACGGGAACCGCCGTCATGAACAAGGACATGGAAATGATGCTGAGAGGCTACGGCCTCACCA
>RCUP01002036.1_pt1 | contig 11224 bp, 11 predicted proteins | sample 2166341 | NCBI WGS metagenome assembly RCUP01 (sample SAMN09932325, study PRJNA488358) | compost metagenome | isolation source: compost soil in succinonitrile-enriched | place: Germany: Experimental Botanical Garden | reverse complement strand
CGGCATTACTGCCTGGGCGGATAATCCCAATATTGGGCTGGAATGCTCCTGAGCAAGGGGGTCATGTCCGGGTTGGGCAGGGAGATGGTGACCCGCTGCTCCAGATTCGCGCTGGCCAGGGCCTCGCGGATCCTGGGATTCTCGTGGAAGAACTTCATGAAGCTGCCGTCGGCATAGGCCCGCTCCAGTCCTGTCTGGATCGCCTTGGCCAGCTTGGGAGACTCTGGGCTGACGAAGAAGAACTCGGCGAAGGGGTAGCGGATCAGCAGGTGCTGCTCTATGGCGAGATTGGGGTACTGGGCCGCCAGCTCACGGCGTTCCGCGAAGATCTCCACCAGACCGCGGGGGAAGAAGTCGAGCTTGTCGCCGTCGTTGATGAGGCGGAACAGGTTGCTGTAGCGCCCCGCATAGGTCGCTATGCCCGCCTGCTCCAGGATCTTGTTGTCGGCCCAGCCGACCCCCTGGGCCGCCTTCAGCTGCCGGAGATCCGCCAGGGTGTTGACCTGGTTGAACTTCTCCTGGGCATCGCCGTGGATGAACGACAGCCGCAGTCCTTCCAGACCACGGAACAGCGGAATGGGGACGGGGATCAGGGCGGATTCGAGGGTGCTGGAGGTACCCATCCAGAACACGTTGATGGTTTTGCCCTTGCGCAGCTCCTGCTGCAGGGTGAACTGATTGAGATTGAGGTCGACCCGCTTCAGCTTGTAGGGCTGTCCGGCACGGTCGAGTGCCAGCTCCAGCAGCTTGAGCTGGTATTCGCTGTCGAGGTCATTGATCGGTCGGCTGGGGACCTTGACGGTGAGCGTCTGCGCCTGTGCCAGCAGCGGCAGGCACAAACACAGCTTGATGAGCCATTTCACGCTCTGATCTCCTGTAGAGTCCGGGACTTGCCCGGAGTCTAACAGAAGTTGTCACGCTCTTGCTGTGAAGCCGCGAACAAGGCTCATGTGCGGCCCGGCATGCTCGTCTGTCTAGACGGACGCCGCTGCCTGTGCACGGCCTTGCCTGCAGCCCGGTGCGACAAGGTGGTGACGGTTCACTGGCGTATCAGGCGACGCGGCGGAACACGTGGGTGTCGTTGAATTCCTTGGTGCTCTGGCACTCGACGCAGAAGCGGGACTCAGGACGAGCCTGCAGCCGCTTGAGGGAGATCTCGTCACCGCAGGATTCGCAGTAGCCAAAGTCTCCTTCATTGATGCGTTTCAACGCCCCTTTCAGCTTGCGCAGATGCAGCTTGTCGTGCTCGATGCGGTTCAGCTCCAGACGGCGGGCCTCCTCGATGCTGGCACGATCAATTTCATCGGCCATCTCGTTGGTATCGGTGGCGATGGCCTGGCTGGCTTGGGAGTTGAGACGCTCTTCGAGCTCGAGGATTTGTCGCTCGATCTGACCCTTGTAAAAGGCCAGTTGGTCTTCAGTCATGAAATCACACATAGGGTTTGCTACCAGTCAGTTTCCCAATTTTTCCCATTTATGGGGGCTGTCGGCCCGCAGACCAAGCCCCTGTAGTCCGATTTGCACCAAATCCATGCAGGAGAGTGCAAATCAGGGCGGGCCTTGTACCAAAAAAATGCAGGTATGCAAAGCGAATCGGATAAGGATTGTGCGCCCTTGCAAAGAAATGGGCCCGCTCCGACAGGGGCTGACTGAGTATCGAGCAGGTTCTGTCCAGCCTTGGCATCGGGCTTGCAGTAGGCTGATCGTGACACAGGGTGTTTAGTATTTGGTGCCGCATTGGTCATTATACCGGCCGTTGTTTATAGTTTTTTAAACACCACTGCTTGACAAAGGCCTTTATCACGGGCTTTTATGGTGAGGTCGATTACATTTTCTTAACAAGGGTGTTCCTTATATTAGACACCCTTGCCAATGACAACCGTAGAGTCGGGGTTTAACATGGACAGTATCAAGGGCTGGATGGAGAGCAATCGCATCACGGAAGTGGAGTGCCTGTTCCCGGATTTCACCGGCAATGCCCGAGGCAAGATCATTCCAGCCAACAAGTTTCTGCGCGAAGGGGGCATGCGGCTGCCCGAGGTCATCTTCACCCAGACGGTGACCGGCGAGTACCCGGATGACGACAGCATGATCGACCCGCTGGAGCGGGACATGCAGCTCTATCCCGATCCCAACACCATTCGTTTCGTGCCCTGGGCACTGGAGCCCACGGCTCAGGTGATCCACGACTGTTTCGACATCAATGGCAAGCTGATCGACATAGCGCCGCGCTCCGTGCTGCGCCGGGTCCTGTCATTTTACGAGAAGCAGGGCTGGAAGCCGGTGGTGGCCCCCGAGCTCGAATTCTATCTGGTCAAGCGCAACGAAGACCCCGACTATCCGCTGGTGCCGCCGGTGGGCCGCAACGGCCGCCCCGAGACGGCTCGCCAGTCGTTCAGCATCGATGCGGTCAACGAATTCGATCCCATCTTCGAGGACATGTACGACTACTGCGAGGCCCAGGAGCTGGAGGTGGACACCCTGATCCACGAGTCCGGCGCCGCCCAGATGGAGATCAACTTCCTGCACGGTGACGCCATCGATCTCGCCGATCAGGTGTTCCTGTTCAAGCGCACCATGCGGGAAGCGGCCCACCGTCACGGCATCTATGCCACCTTCATGGCCAAGCCCATGAGCGATGAGCCTGGCTCCGCCATGCACATCCACCAGAGCCTGGAAGACGCCGAGGGGCGGAACCTGTTTGGCACCAGCGAAGGGGGCAACTCCGCCCTGTTCATGCACTTCATCGCCGGCCTGCAGAAGTACACTCCGGCGGTGACCGCCCTGCTGGCGCCGAACGTCAACTCCTACCGCCGCCTCACCTTCGGCGAGAGCGCGCCGCGCAACGTGCAGTGGGGCGTGGAAAACCGCACCTGCGGCCTGCGGGTGCCCTTCTCGGAGCCGAGCGCGCGCCGGGTCGAGAACCGCTTCGCCGGGGCCGACGCCAACCCCTATCTGGCGCTGGCCGCCACCCTGGCCTGCGGCTACCTCGGCATGCTGGAGAAGCTGGAGCCCATGCAGGAGATGAAGGCGAGTGCCTATGACCTGCCCTACAGCCTGCCCCGTTCCCTGGAGGAGTCGCTCAGCCATCTGGAGCAGTGCGAGCCCATCAAGGACATGCTGGGGGAGCGCTTCATCCGCGCCTTCGTCGCGGTCAAGCGCAAGGAGTACGAGACCTACTTCGGGGTGATCAGCCGCTGGGAACGGGAATTCCTGCTGCTGAACGTCTGACCCGTCTCGGGAGGGGTGCAGGTCCCTCCCGTCACTCTCAAAGCAAGATGGCACTGGCTCGTGAGGGGCGGCCGATGGCGCCCGCTCGCGGCCGCACCGTGCCCGTGGGCCAGCCCATGGATGCCTGCACGAAGATCGCTTACATCGAAGGAACCGAGGAGCAAGCAATGCAGCATTCCGCCCGTGAGTAGCAGTGACCGGGAGAGTGCCAGCCACCCTCGACATTGACGAATAAACATCGCTTACATCGAAGGAACCGAGGAGCAAGCAATGAAGCAGACCACCCGCGAGTGGCAGCAACTGGATGCCAGCCACCACCTGCATCCCTTCACCGACTTTCAGGCCCTGAACAAGAAGGGCAGCCGCATCATCACCAAGGCCGAGGGGGTCTATCTGGAAGACTCCGACGGGCGCCGCATCCTGGACGGGATGGCGGGCCTGTGGTGCGTCAACCTGGGTTATGGCCGCCAGGAGCTGGTGGATGCCGCCACCAGACAGATGCAGCAACTGCCCTATTACAACCTCTTCTTCCAGACCAGCCATCCCCCTGCCGCCGAACTGGCGACCCTGCTGGCCGAGATCACGCCGCCCCATCTCAACCATGTCTTCTTCACCGGCTCGGGCTCGGAGTGCAACGACACCGTGCTGCGGATGGTGCGCCACTACTGGGCCAGCAAGGGGCAGCCGGACAAGCAGGTGATCATCAGCCGTCACAACGCCTATCACGGCTCCACGGTGGCGGGGGCGAGTCTGGGTGGCATGAAGGGCATGCATGCCCAGGGTGGCCTGCCCATTCCCGGCATAGTCCACATCGATCAGCCCTATCACTTCGGTGAGGGGGAGGGCATGAGCGCCCACGAGTTCGGCCTGGCCCGTGCCCGCCAGCTGGAAGAGAAGATCCTGGCGCTGGGGGTGGACAAGGTGGCTGCCTTCATCGGCGAGCCTATCCAGGGGGCTGGCGGCGTCATCATTCCGCCCGACAGCTACTGGCCCGAGATCCAGCGCATCTGTGACCAGTACGGCATCCTGCTCATCGCCGACGAGGTGATCTGCGGTTTTGGACGCACCGGTCACTGGTTTGCCAGCGAAGGGTTCGGCATCAAGCCTGACCTCATGTGTCTGGCCAAGGGCATCACCTCGGGCTACCTGCCGATGGGGGCCGTGATGGTGGGCGACAGGGTCGCCAGGGTGCTGGTGGAAGAGGGGGGCGAGTTCAACCACGGCTTCACCTACTCCGGTCATCCGGTGGCCTGCGCCGTGGCCATCGCCAATATCCAGCTTATGCAAAGTGAGAGCATAGTTAAGCGCGTCCATGATAGTATCGGCCCCTATTTGCAGCGCCGCTGGAGCGAGCTTGCCGATCACCCGCTGGTGGGAGAAACCCGGGGTAAAGGCCTGGTCGCCGCGTTGGAAATAGTGCAGGACAAACAGACGAAACGCCGTTTCCCGGCCGAACTGCACGCCGGGATGACGTGTCGGGAGTTCTGTTTTAACAATGGCTTGGTGATGAGGGCTGTCGGCGATACCATGATCATATCGCCCCCCTTGGTGATCACCGAGGAACAGGTGGATGAATTGGTCAAACTGGCCAGGCTCAGTCTGGATCTGACGGCAGCAAAGCTGCGGGAATAGGCTGCAACCGGGCAGATTGGCTTACGCATACAATTTGCTTAGGAGACAAGGACTATGTCTTTTAAAAAGGGAATGATGGCTGCTTCCGTGGCGCTGGTCATGATGAGTACCGGGGCGATGGCCGACGAGAAGGTGCTGCACGTCTATAACTGGAGCGATTACATCGGCCCGACCACGCTGGAAGACTTCCAGAAAGAGACGGGCATCAAGGTGGTGTATGACGTGTTTGACAGCAACGAGGTGCTGGAAGCCAAGTTGCTGGCAGGCAGTTCAGGTTATGACATCGTGGTTCCGTCGAACCCCTTCCTGGCCAAGCAGATCAAGGCTGGCGTCTTCCAGAAGCTGGACAAGTCCAAACTCTCCAACTGGAAAAACCTGGATACCTCGTTGCTCAAGGCGCTCGAACCGAGTGACCCGGGCAACCTGTACTCCATCCCTTACCTGTGGGGCACCATTGGCTACGCCTACAACGTCGAGAAGGTGAAAGCCGTGCTGGGTGCCGATGCGCCTGTGGATTCCTGGGATCTGGTGTTCAAGCCGGAGAACATGGCCAAGTTGAAGGAGTGCGGTGTCTCCTTCCTCGACTCGCCGACCGAAATGCTGCCGGCTGCCCTGCAATACCTGGGCTTCAAGCCGGATAGCCAGAAGCCGGACGAGTTGAAGAAGGCCGAGGAGCTGTTCCTCTCCATCCGCCCCTATACCGCCTATTTCCACTCCTCCAAGTACATTTCGGATCTGGCCAACGGCAACCTGTGCGTGGCGGTCGGTTACTCCGGTGACTTGCAGCAGTCCAAGTCCCGGGCGATCGAGGCCAAAAACGGTGTCAATCTGACCTATGTGATCCCGAAAGAGGGGGCCGGCAGCTTCTTCGACATGCTGGCTATTCCGGCCGATGCGAAGAACGTGGAATCGGCCCATGTGTTCCTGAACTATCTGATGCAGCCCGAGGTGATCGCCAAGATCTCCGACGCGGTCAGTTACCCGAGCGGGAACAAGGCTTCCGTGCCGCTGGTGTCCGAAGCGATCCGCAACGATCCGGGTATCTACCCGAGCGAGGCGACGCTGGCGAAGATCTACACCTTCCCGGATCTGCCGGCCAAGGTGCAGCGTCTGATGACCCGCAGCTGGACCAAGATCAAGTCAGGCAAGTAAGTGACGAGTACCCCTCCCGGTCCGCAGTTCGGCCGGGAGGGTGGTGACCACCCGACAGGTTGGACGGTGCGTATGGATGCGCAACTGGCAACATCACACAAATGAGGACTGATAAGTGCACATGACCAAGATGGCAACGCTGGCCCTGACCCTGGGGTTTGCAAATCTGACCCAGGCAGCCCCTGTGGTTCATTTTTACAACTGGTCCGATTATATCGGCGAGACCACCCTCAGTGACTTTCAGCAGAAGACCGGGATCAAGACCGTCTACGACGTGTTTGACTCCAACGAGACGCTGGAGGGCAAGCTGCTGACCGGACGAACCGGTTACGATCTGGTCGTGCCTTCCAACAATTTCCTGGCCAAGCAGATCCAGGCGGGGGCCTTCCAGAAGCTGGATCCCGCCCTGCTGCCCAACCTGAGCAACCTGGATCCCCTGCTGCTCAAGCAGCTCGACAAGGTGGATCCGGGCCATCAGTACGCCGTGCCCTATCTGTGGGGCACCAACGGCATCGGCTACAACGTCGACAAGGTCAAGGCGGTGCTGGGGGTCGACAAGATTGACTCCTGGGCCACCATCTTCGAGCCGGAAAACATGAAGAAGCTCTCCCACTGCGGGGTGGCCTTCCTCGACTCGGCGGACGAGATGATCCCGGCTGCCCTGAACTACCTCGGCCTCAATCCCAACAGCCACGATCCTGCGGATCTCAAGCGCGCCGAAGAGCAACTGCTCAAGGTGCGCCCCTATGTGACCTACTTCCACTCCTCCAAGTACATAGGGGATCTCGCCAATGGCGACATCTGTGTGGCGGCGGGGTTCTCCGGTGACATACTGCAGGCGGCGGCCCGGGCCGACGAGGCGGGCAAGGGGATCAAGATTGCCTACAGCATCCCCAAGGAGGGGGGCAATCTGTGGTTCGACATGATGGCGATCCCCTCCGATGCCACCAACGTCAAAGAGGCTCACGCCCTGATCAACTACATTCTCGAGCCGCAAGTGATCGCCAAGGTGAGCGACTACGTGGGCTACGCGAACCCGAACATCAAGGCGGGAGAGTTCATGGACAAGGCCGTGCGCGATGACGAGTCTGTCTATCCCCCCCAGGCGGTGCTGGAGCGTCTGTATGTGCAGGAAGCACATCCCCGCTCGGTGCAGCGCCTGATCACCCGGAGTTGGACCAAGATCAAGTCCGGAACCTAACCTTGGCGCCCATCCCGGGGCGCCAGATTGTATTGATGGATCGGCCCCGGCCGGTATCACCTTTGGGAGTTTGGTAATGGCGATAGCCTCCAGTGCCTACAAGAAAGCCCTCGAGGGCAGCCAGCAGCGTAAAGAAGTGCTGGTCAAAATAGACAGGGTAAGCAAGCAGTTCGACGAAACGCTGGCGGTCGACAACGTGTCTCTCAACATCCACAAGGGCGAGATCTTCGCCCTGCTGGGTGGTTCAGGTTCCGGCAAGTCCACCTTGCTGCGGATGCTGGCCGGGTTCGAGCGCCCCACCGAGGGGCGGCTGTTCCTGGATGGGGTCGACATTACCGACATGCCGCCCTATGAACGTCCCATCAACATGATGTTCCAGTCCTACGCCCTGTTTCCCCACATGACGGTGGCGCAGAACATCGCCTTCGGCCTCAAGCAGGATGGCCTGCCCAAGGCAGAGGTCGACGCCCGGGTGGAGGAGATGCTCAAGCTGGTGCAGATGACCCAGTATGCCCGCCGCAAACCGCACCAGCTCTCCGGTGGTCAACGCCAGCGGGTCGCCCTGGCCCGGTCGCTTGCCAAGCGCCCCAAGCTGCTGTTGCTGGATGAGCCCATGGGGGCGCTGGACAAGAAGCTGCGCTCCAAGATGCAACTGGAGCTGGTGGAGATCATCGAGCGAGTCGGCGTAACCTGCGTCATGGTGACCCACGATCAGGAAGAGGCCATGACCATGGCGGAACGGATCGCCATCATGCACCTCGGCTGCATCGAGCAGATCGGCAGCCCGATGGACATCTACGAAACCCCGGCCAGCCGGCTGGTGTGCGAGTTCATCGGCAACGTCAACCTGTTTGACGGCCTGCTGGTGGAAGATGAGCAGGACCACGCCACCATCGCCTGCGCGGATCTGGAGCAGCCCATCTACGTGGGCCATGGCATCAGCTCCCGTGCCGAGAACAAGAAGGTGACCTACGCCCTGCGGCCGGAAAAATTGCTGATGAGCCTGCACAAGCCGGAGGAGATCGAGCATCCGGACTTCAACTGGACCAAGGGTGAGGTCTATGACATTGCCTATCTGGGCGGCCACTCGGTTTATCACATCCAGCTGCCCTCGGGCAAAATCGTTCAGGCTTTCATCGCCAATGCCGAACGCCACGGCAAGCGGCCAACCTGGGATGACCAGGTGTTCCTGTATTGGGAAGATGACAGCGGCGTGGTGCTGCAATCATGAAGGCATTGAGACGACTCAAGCAGATGGGGGGACGCCAGCTGGTGATCGGCATCCCCTTCTTCTGGCTCTTCCTGTTCTTCCTGCTGCCCTTCGTCATCGTGGTGAAGATCAGCTTCGCCGAAGCGGATGTGGCGATCCCGCCCTACACCGACGTGGTGACCTGGGCAGACAGTCAGCTCACCATCTTGCTCCACATGGGCAACTACCTGCTGCTGCAGGAGGATGAGCTCTATATCGCGGCCTATCTGGGTTCCCTCAAGATGGCCTTCATCAGCACGCTTCTGTGCCTGCTGATCGGTTATCCCATGGCCTACTCCATCGCACGGGCCAACAAGGAGACCCAGACCGTTCTGCTGTTGCTCATCATGATGCCGACCTGGACCGCGATCCTGATCCGGGTCTACGCCTGGATGGGCATCCTCAGCAACAACGGCCTGCTCAACAGCTTCTTGCTGGGGATTGGGGCAATAGACGAGCCCTTGCAGATCCTCAACACCAACCTGGCGGTCTACATCGGCATCGTTTACTCCTACCTGCCGTTCATGGTGCTGCCGCTCTATGCCAATCTGGTCAAACATGACCAGAGCCTGCTGGAGGCGGCCTCCGATCTCGGCGCCCGCAACCTGACCCGGTTCTGGCAGATCACGGTGCCGCTCTCCAAGAACGGCATCATCGCCGGTTGCATGCTGGTCTTCATTCCCGTGGTGGGCGAGTTCGTCATCCCCGAGATGCTGGGCGGCCCGGAGACCCTGATGATCGGCAAGGTGCTGTGGCAGGAGTTCTTCAACAACCGCGACTGGCCGGTGGCGTCCGCCCTGGCGGTGGTGATGCTGGCGGTGCTGATCATTCCGATCATCCTGTTCAACCGCAACCAGGCCAAAGAGCTGGAGGGGAAAGTATGAGGCGCTTTGGTTTTGCCAAGCTGATGCTCTGGCTGGGGCTGCTGTTCATCTACCTGCCCATGATCATCATGGTCATCTACTCCTTCAACGCCTCCAAGCTGGTGACTGTGTGGGGAGGCTGGTCGCTCAAGTGGTATTTCGGTCTGCTCGACAACAAACAGTTGATTGGCTCCGTGTTCCGCTCCCTGGAGATCGCCTTCTACACCGCCATCGCCGCGGTGGCGCTGGGGACTGTGGCGGCCTTCGTGCTGACCCGGATCCCGCACTTCCGTGGCCGCACCCTGTTTGGCGGCATGGTGACGGCGCCCCTGGTGATGCCAGAGGTGATCACCGGTCTGTCGCTGCTGCTGCTGTTCGTGGCCATGGCCCAGCTGGTGGGCTGGCCCGCCGAGCGGGGCATGCTGACCATCTGGATTGCCCACACCACCTTCTGTACCGCCTATGTGGCGATCGTGGTGTCGGCCAGGCTGCGGGAACTGGATCTCTCCATCGAGGAGGCGGCCATGGATCTTGGCGCCAAGCCGTGGAAGGTGTTCTTCCTCATCACCATCCCGATGATAGCCCCGTCACTGGCGGCGGGTGGCATGATGTCGTTCGCCCTGTCGCTGGATGATCTGGTGCTGGCGAGCTTCGTCTCCGGCCCAGGTTCCACTACCCTGCCGATGGAGGTGTTCTCGGCGGTGCGCCTCGGGGTGAAACCCGAGATCAACGCGGTGGCGAGCCTGATCCTGCTGTCGGTGTCGCTGTTCACCTTCGGCAGTTGGTACCTGATGGCGAGGGCGGAGAAACGCCGCCGTGCCGAGATTGCCATGACCACCCAGATGCAGGCCGTCGCCTGACCCCGGGGCTGTTGAGGCGGTCACGCGGCTTGCGCTGACGGCTCAACAGCCCCTAAGATCCGCATTCTCTCATCCGTCAGGAGCATGGAATGCGGATCTCCCTCTTTATCGGCCAGAGCGCCGAGATGAATGCCGAACTCGCCCCCGGACTCGTCAGTGCCATCGACAAGCATGAGGCAGGCCATCCCCTGTGGTGCAGCTTCTCGGGCCTGGAGGGCGATGAGCAGAGCGACAAACGCCATCACGGCGGCCCGGATCGCGCCCTGCACTACTATCCCGCGGATCACTACCCCTGGTGGAAGACCTGGCAAACCGCGCTGGGCCTGCCTGCCCCCCGAGCCTCCTGGCAGCCGGCGGCCTTTGGCGAAAACCTCTCCGGCCTCGGATTGACCGAGGCGCAGGCCTGTATCGGCGATGTCTATCGCCTCGGCGCAGCCCTGGTCCAGATCAGCCAGCCGAGATCCCCCTGCTTCAAGCTCAATCAACGCTTTGGCTACCCGCACCTCTCCCTGGTGATGCAACTCAACGGCCGCTGCGGCTGGTTGCTGCGGGTGCTGGAGGAGGGGCACGTGGCCCCGGTGGATGCGCTGCTGCTGATGGACAGGCCCTATCCCGAGCTGACGGTGAAGCGCACCGCCGACATCCTGTTCAATCAGGCCCGCCACGAAGGAGACCTGCAACTGCTGCTGGAGAACCCGGCGCTCTCTCCCAATTGGCGGCAGCATGCGGCCCACTGGCTAGAGCACGGGGTCGTTGCCGATTGGAGTCGGCGTCTGCTGGGACCAGCCGAGTTTCAGCTGCCGCCAAAGGCGTAACCGAGTACCGGGATGAGCCCGGTGCCCCTGATCGCCATGAAACGCTGGATTATTGAGCGTAAAGCCCTTTTTTTACGGCAGATGCAAAAAAAGGCTTGTGTCATGTCGGGGCTTTCGGTAAATTCTCGCCCCGCAGACATCGGTGTGTAGCGCAGCTTGGTAGCGCACTTCGTTCGGGACGAAGGGGTCGGAGGTTCGAATCCTCTCACACCGACCACATT
>RCUP01002035.1_pt1 | contig 11239 bp, 9 predicted proteins | sample 2166341 | NCBI WGS metagenome assembly RCUP01 (sample SAMN09932325, study PRJNA488358) | compost metagenome | isolation source: compost soil in succinonitrile-enriched | place: Germany: Experimental Botanical Garden | reverse complement strand
TGCGATTGCCACGGCGCTGGGGGTCCATGCGATGTCGGCCTGCACGGTCGCGAAGGCCAGCACGAGCAGGCCCTGCAGCAGGCGGCCCAGGCGGCTGATGCGCACGTCGTGGCCCATGAGCTGCAGCGCGAGCGGGCGCGGGCGCAGCAGCAGCCGGTCGAAGGTGCCGGTGCGCAGGAACTCGGTGCCCAGCACGTCGAAGCCGCGGCCCAGTGCGTCGGCGAGGGCGAACATGCAGTTCACGAGGCCGTAGAACAGCGCGACCTCGCCGATGCCCCAGCCCTGCACCTCGCCGAAGCGATGGAACAGCGCCCAGACGGCGACCACCTCGATGCCTGTGCCCAGGAACTGGCCGAGGGTCAGCAGCAGCGCGGACGCGGGGTACCTGGCCTGGCCGCTGATGGAGGCGGCCATGAGGCGGAAGAAGAGAGGGAGGGCGCCCATCTTCAATGGCCCCCGCCGCTGTTCAGGGCGCGTGCACAGGCCACCGGGTACTTCCCTCCGCGAATGTCCCCCGGGCTTCGCCCTCCTCCTTGATTTCGCTGCGGGAAGCACCCAGTGTCCTGCGCACACCGAGCGCGGTCGTGGTGCGGGTCGATCCACCGCTGTGCGGATTGCGTCATGCCGCTCATTGCTCGTAGCAGATGTCGAGCCTGATCAATGCGCCGCGGGCATCGATGCGGTCGGCTCGGAAGTAGAAGCGGCCGCGGTAGCTGTCGAGGTGAAGGGGCACGGTGACCGGGTCGCCCCAGCTCGTCACCGAGAAGCCCTGCCCTTGCAGCCATCGCAGCAGGGCGTCCAGGCGCTGCGGGTCGGCGTCGACGCGGATGTCGGCGTCTGCGGGCGGCGGGCCCTGTGGGTCCTGCTGCCAGCGCGCGAAGCTGCCGAACAGCGTGAAGACGTGTCCTGCGGCGCGCATGGCATCGAGCAGCGCAGCGGTGGCCGACAGGTCGATGCGCTCGCGCTGCTTGCGAAAGACCAGCGCGTGTTCGTGGCGCCGGTCGGTGCGGGCATCGGTGTCGCTGTCTGCCGCGTCGTGCGGATAGACCAGCACGCGCTCCTCCTCCATCGTGAAGAGCGAACCCAGGATGCGCGCGAGATCGAAGGCCAGCGGCAGCACGCGATCGCCGATCCGCAGGTTCTCCACCATCGCGATGCAGGCACCGCCCTCGCGCAATCCGGCGCGGACGCGGTGGAAGACGTTGCGCAGGCCGTCGAGGTGCTGCGCGTAGCTCGGGCTGTCGTAGAGCTGGGAGGTTGCCTGCGCACCGGTCCAGCGGCAACCGAAGTAGGGCACGTTCGTCAGGCACAGGTCGAAGGGCGGGAGCGCGGCGTCTTCGAGCGCATCGCACGAGGCGTGCAGGAGCGTCGTGCCGTGGGCGAGGCCGTGGCGTGCCAGCCGCTCGCGGATGAGGTCGATGCGGCCTGCATCGACTTCGCAGCCCAGCGCCTGGCGCTGCTCGAGGCGCGCCGCGAGCAGCGTCGTGCCGAAGCCGGCGAACGGATCGAACACCGTGTCGCCCGGTTGCGAGAACCGGCGCACGAAGGGCAGCATCTGCTCGACCCATCCGCAATCGCGCCCGCCCATCGGGTCCCGCGCGCGCAGGTCGTCCGGCAGCCGGTAGCGCGGCGATTCATGGTCGAGCATCAGCCAGCTGTGACTGCTCATGGACAGGCCTTCGCGGTGCGCGTGTCGAGCAGCACGTCGTGCCCCGGCTCCCAGCCGGCGCAGAGCTGTCCGTCGGCAAAGTAGACGAGCTTGTAGACATCGCCGGTCGCGTGGCGCGCGTGCATGGCGCCGTAGTCGGCGCTTTCGAAGACGACCGTCAGGCCGCTGTCGGTGCGCAGGCGCAGGTTCCAGAAGTAGTAGCCCTCGGTGAGGCTTTCGAGGGTCCACCCGCGCGAGATGTCGGGGTCGTCGAGGCAGGCCGTCAGCAGCGCGTCCATCGAGACCCGCTGCGCGCGCAGATAGCGCGCGGTGGCGTTGTCGCGGTAGCCGTCGTCGAGCCGCGAGAACTCCCGGAAGACGACGGTCCCGGCGCCGCATTGCCGTGCCCACGCGAGGTACGCGGCCACGTCGGTCGGCTGCGCGACGCCGCCGCGCTGGAGGATGCACACGAGCCGCAGCGCCACCGCATCGGCGAGCTGGCGCGCGGTGCGCTCGAACACGACGGGGTCGCCGATGGCCACCTCGGGCCGGAACCGCATGATGGCCTGGTTGACCGCGCCGTCGTGGTGGTGGCGGGACAGCTCCAGCCAGCTCATTCCGAAGCGTTGCAGCGCGCGCCGCAGCACCTCGCCCTGCGGGCCGGCAAAGCCTGCGCCGTTGGTGTAGAGCACACGGTCCTCGACCACCGGGCCTTCGCTTTCGCCCGCGGCCAGCGTGTGCAGCAGCCGGAGCATCCAGTCGGCGTCGTCGCTCGTTTCCAGGCCCGAGAGCGACCACGACAGCGGCACGCCGCGCAAGGCGCGCAGCGCGCGGGACAGGCCGTCGAAGTAGTCGGGCGCCGGACGCAGCCGGGACGCCGAGGTTCCGCCGTCGGTCTTGCGCAGGTTTTCCGAGCAGAAGCCGCAACGTGCCGAACAAGGCTTCACGGAGGCGTACGGCGTGAACGTGAGGGGCTGCGCAAAGCGCCGCGCGACGCCGCCGATCGTGTGCGTGTGCCAGCGCGCGGCCTCGTTCGAAGGCGGCGTGCGAAGGGTCACCCCGCGCACGGAGCGGCGAAGGCGTTCAAAGAGTGGGGAGCTGGCGCTGCGCGGCAGATCGGCCACGGCGATCTGGTCGATCGCGCAGGTCACGGTCCGCACGGCGAGGGGCGTCGGCGCATCGGCTTCAACGGGAATGACGGGGCGCATGGCAGGGGCGGGGTTGTCGCACCCGCCACCATACGACAGCGCTGCCTCCGAGGGCGGGAGTGGCTCCCTGCGCGCGCCCGTCACCCTAGCCACCTTGCACCTGCAGACTGCGCATCGTGCGCCCCATCGCCATCCGCCCGAACGCGACCAGCGCGACGATCCAGAAGCACTGCAGCCCCAGCGCGCCCAGCGCATGCGCGCCGCCCAGCTGCCCGAAATACAGCCGCGCCGGAATGTCGAACAGCCCCGCCAGCGGCTGCACCAGCAGCGCGGTCTGCCAGGCGTCGGGCAGCAGCGCCAGCGGCAGCAGGTTGCCCGAGAACACGATGACCACGGGCGTCGCCACCGCCTGGATGCCGCGCTCGTTGAGCGCCGCCGTGGTCGCCACGTTGAGCAGCATCACCATCGCGGTCGAAAGCAAGAGGCCCAGCCCCACCGACAGCAGGAACGCCGCGCCAGCCATCGCGCTCGCAGGCAGTTGCCAGGCCCAGTCGCCCAGCCCCACCAGCGGCAGCGCGACCGCCGCGAAGGCCGCCATCAGCGCCACGCGCGGCAGCAGGCGCGCAGCAATCCAGCCTGCGGTGCGCGCGAACCACAGCGCGTAGGCGTCCACCGGGCGCAGCCGGTCGTAGGCGACGGCGCCGGTGCGCGCGGCCTGCGCCACTTCGGGGTCGCCGAGCCAGGGCATCAGCACCAGCAGGCCCTGCGCGAGCCAGGTGTAGGTGATGGCCTGGGCCAGCGACATCGACGAGGCCGCGCCCGCGATGGCGCTGCCGCTGTAGAACGCGGCGAACACCATCACCTTGATGCCGCCCCACCAGCACTGCGTGGCAAAGCCCGCGAGCGCCGCGGTGCGGTACTGCAGCATCTGCAGGAATCGCGAAACGAACGCCGCGACATACGGCCGGGCGAGGTCGCGCGGGCCCATGGCCGGCCTCACGCCTCGGCCGCTCCGTGCATGGCGTAGAAGCGCGCGATCACGGCTTCGATCGCGAGGCCTTCGAGGCGGATGTCTTCCACGGCGTGCGCGCCGGCGATGCGGGCGATGAGCGCGGGCGCGGGGGTCTGCTTGGGGTCGAAGTCGAGCACCAGCGTCTGGCCGTCGCGCGAATGCACGGTGGCGCCGTCGACGTGCGCGGGCAGCGTGGCGTCCTGTGCAAAGTCGACCACCAGCCGGCGCTCGGCCATCACCTGCGCGCGCAGCGCCTCGACCGGGCTGTCGGCCAGCACGCGGCCGTGGCCGATGACGATCACGCGCTGGGCCAGGGCCTCGATGTCGTGCATGTCGTGCGTGGTCAGCAGCACGGTGGTGCCGCGCTCGCGGTTGGCGCGGCGCACGAAGTCGCGCACGGCGAGCTTCGAAGGCGCGTCGAGGCCGATGGTCGGCTCGTCGAGGAACAGGATGTCGGGCTCGTGCAGCAGCGCCGCCGCGATCTCCGCACGCATGCGCTGGCCCAGCGACAGCTGACGCACCGGCTGGTCGAGCACGCGCTCCAGGTGCAGCAGCGCGACCAGCTCGTCGCGCGTGCGGCGGTAGCGCTGCGGGTCGACGCGGTAGATGTCGCGCAGCAGGTCGAAGCCGTCGCCCACGGGCAGGTCCCACCACAGCTGCGTGCGCTGGCCGAAGACCACGCCGATGCGCGCCACGTGCCGCTCGCGGTCGGCAAAGGGGTCGCGGCCGTCGACTTCCACGCGCCCGCCGTCGGGCCGCAGGATGCCCGAGAGGATCTTGATGGTGGTCGACTTGCCCGCGCCGTTCGGCCCGATGAAGCCCAGCAGCTCGCCGCGCTCCAGCGCGAACGACACGCCCGACAGCGCCTCCACCGTGCGGTGGCGGCGCTGCAGCAGGCCGCGCAGCGCGCCGCGCAGACCGGGGTCGCGCTCGGACACACGGTAGGTCTTGCGCAGGTTGTCGACGAGGATGTGAGGCATGGTGGAAGGTGCCGCGCCGGCCCGAAAGCGCGGCGGGGGCGGGATGCTACACGAAAGCGCCGGTACGATCACGGGCCCTTTCGAGAATCCTGTCCATGTCTTCGCCTCCCCTGCCCGCCTCGCCCCACCACCTGCTGCCGCTCACGCGCTGGCCCGCCGACGCGCGCGCGGCGCTGGTCGGCGTGTTCACCGACATCGACGACACGCTCACCACCGACGGCGCGATCACGCCCGACGCGCTGAAGGCGCTGGCCGACCTGAAGGCCGCCGGCCTGGCGGTGGTTGCCATCACCGGCCGGCCCGTGGGCTGGAGCCTGCCTTTCGTGAACAGCTGGCCGGTCGATGCCATCGTGGCCGAGAACGGCGCGGTGGCGCTGCGCCCGACGGCCGATGATGGCGTCGAGAAGCGCTACCAGCAGGACGCCGCCACGCGCGCCGCCAACTTCGCGCGCATGCAGGCCGTGCTGGCGCGCATCGAGCGCGAGATTCCGGGCGCCGGCCGCGCCACCGACTCGCCGGGGCGCGAGACCGACATCGCCATCGACCACAGCGAGTTCGTGACGCTGAGCGACGACACCATCGCGCGCGTCGTCGCGCTGATGCGCGGCGAAGGCATGCACGCCACCGTGAGCAGCATCCACATCAACGGCTGGTACGGCGACAACGACAAGCTCGAAGGCGCGCGCTGGATCGTGCGCGAGCTCTGGGGCCGCACGCTCGACGACGAGATGGACCGCTGGGCCTACGTGGGCGATTCCACCAACGACCAGCTGATGTTCCGCAGCTTCGCGCACAGCATCGGCGTGGCGAACGTCGCGCGCTTCGTGCCGCAGCTGGAGCACCTGCCGCGCTACGTGACGCAGGGCGAGCGCGGCGCGGGGTTTGCGCAGGCCGCGCAGGCGGTGCTGTCGGCGCGCTGAGCCGCGCGCCGCGCGGGCGTCGCGCACGAAAAAAAGGCCCGCGCAGGGCGGGCCGAATGGACCGGTTGAACGACCCTTGGAGAAACTTGCAGGGGTGAGGGTCGCGCGATGCGCGACCCTTCAGGACATCAGAACGTGTGGCGGATGCCGAACTCGTAGCCCATCGAGCTCTTGGCCTGCAGCGCGGTGCGGTTGAACGTGGTGGCGTACGACGGGCCTGCACCCACCGTGAGCCCCGCGCCGTTCTTGTTGCTGACGCGCGCGACCGTGCCGTACAGCGCGGTGCGCTTGGACAGGTTGTGCACGTAGCCCAGCGCGAGCTTGTTGGCCTTCGGATCGGCGTTGTTCACGCCGAACACGGGCACGCGGTTGAAGTCGTACTTGACCTGCGAATACGACGCGCGGATCACGCCCGGGCCGACCGGCACGGTCACGCCCAGCAGGTAGCCGGTGAGGTCCACGTCCTGGCCGGGCGTGAAGATGTTCAGCGCGTTGCGCTCGTCCTTCGAACGCGAGATTTCGCCGAACAGCTTGGCCACGCCGAAGTCGTAGGTCGCGCCGAGGTTGAAGGTCTTGACCTTGCCCGGGCGTGCCACGGCGGCGGCGCCGCTGCCGGTCGTGAAGCTGGTGTCGTTCTGCGCGTAGCTGGCAGCGATGTCGAACGGACCCGTCGTGTAGCCCAGGCGACCGCCGATGTGGCGGCCGGTGTTGGTGCTGGCGGCGGTGTCGGGCGACAGGCGCGTCTGCTCGGCCAGGCCGTAGGCCACGTTGCCGTAGAAGCCGCCCAGGCGCGGCAGGAAGTACTGCACCATGTTGCTGGCGCGCTTGTAGGTGCCGTTGCTGCCGTAGCCGCTGCCCGGCACGCTGGCTTCGTTGGCGTCGATGATCAGCGAGCCGCCGATGCCGGTGTCGCCGAACGGGTCGAACTGTTCTTCGTTCATCACCGTCGCGGTCTTGTCGCGGCCCAGGCGCAGTTCGCCGAAGCTGCCTGCCAGGCTCACGGTCGAGCGGCGGGTGAAGTTCGACACGCCGGTGGCGCCGTCGTCATTCGTGATCGGGGCTTCGAGCCAGAAGCTGGCCGACAGGCCGCCGCCCAGGTCTTCCACGCCGCGGAAGCCGAGGCGGCTCGAGCTCAGGCCCGAATTCGCCAGCTCGGTGCGGCTGGCCTTCACGCTGTAGGCGGGGCCGAAGGGGGTGGTCGAAACGCTCTTGTTCGCTACGTTGCGGTAGGCGGCATCGACCACGCCGAACAGGGTCACGGTCGATTGCGCCGACGCGGCGCCGCAGGCTGCGATGGCAGCCAGAACAAGCAGGGATTTTTTCATTGGTGTCACTCCAGGAGGGGGATGTCGCTGCGCCGAGACCGGGCGCGACTTTGGGACGTCCGGGCCTTGTTGCCGCGAGACTGGGTCCGAGTTTTCCTGCGCTGGAAGACAAAGGGATTACATAGGGTTAACGCCTAGATTACGGAGGGATATAGGGGGTGAGTTCAGGACAACGGTCACGGATCGGGGTAGGCGCAACGCACGCCTCCCCTTTTCCGGCGGGCGCTTACTTCTCCTTCGCCAGCCCCAGCTTGTCGATGATCACCTTCTCGCGCACCACCGTGTCCTGCGCGAACTTGGTGTACGTGGCCGAGCTCATGTAGTTGGGCAGCATGTCGTAGCGGCCGAGCGAGGCCACGTAGCTGGGTTCTTCCATCGCCTGCTTGAAGGCGTCGTGCAGCTTCTTCACGACCTCGGGCGGGGTGCCCTTGGGCGCGCCGATGCCGAAGGGCGAGTTCTGCACCACGTCGTAGCCCAGTTCCTTCAGCGTGGGCGCGTCGGGGAACTTGGCCAGGCGCTTCTCGCCCCAGGTGTTGAGCACGCGCAGCTTGCCGGCCTCGACCTGCGGCGCGAAGCCGGTGCTGTCGGCCGCGGCCATGAGCTGGCCGCTGACCACGGCCAGCATCAGGTCGGCGCTGCCCTTGTAGGGCACGTGCTGCAGCGTGATGCCGGCCTTCTGCGCCACGATCTCGGTCGTGAGGTGCGGGCTGGTCAGGTTGCCGGTCGAGCCGTAGGTGAGCTTGCCGGGGTTGGCCTTGGCGTAGGCGACGAAGTCGGCCCAGGTCTTGAAGGGGCTGTCGGCCGGCACGACGATGCCGAAGGCATAGCCGGTGACGTTCAGCACGTAGCTGATGTCCTTGAGCGGGTCCCAGTTGATCTTGGTGGTGTAGCCCAGGCGGAACACGCCCAGCGGAATCTGCGCGACGGTGTAGCCGTCGGGCTGCGCGGTCTGCAGCGCCTGCGCGGGCAGCGTGCCGCCGGCGCCGGGCTTGTTGTCGATGATCACGGGCTGGCCCAGGATCTTGCTGGCGTTGTCGGCCAGCTGGCGCATGGTGATGTCGGTCGGGCCGCCCGCGGGAAAGGCGATCACGAGCTTGATGGGCTTCGCGGGAAAGGCCTGTGCAAGCACCGCCAGCGGCGCGGCGAGGCCGCAGGCGGCCAGCGTGGCGGCACGGAGAAGGGAACGGCGAAACATGACGGAAGGCTCCTGAAGCGTGGATCGAGCCGCGCATTGGGCCCTGCCCCGCCCGGTGCAGCAATCGGGGCTCACCCGACTGCTGTCGCCGGGGCTACTCGCCCGCTCAGCCCGCGGCTTGCGCGAAGCCTTCGAGAACGTTGACCGCGTTCACACCCACCTCGGCGACCGCATAGCCGCCCTCGAACACGAACACCGTCGGCAAGCCCGCGCGCGCGAGGTCTTCGCCCATGCGCAGGTAGTCGTCGCTCTTCAGCTTGAAGCCCGAGATCGGGTCGCCCTCGAAGGTGTCGACGCCCAGCGAGACCACGAGCGCGCCGGCCTTGACCTTCGCGATGCCGTCGAGCGCCGTGCGCAGCGCCGCGCGCCAGGCCGTGAAGTCGGTGCCGCGCGGCAGCGGCAGGTTGTGGTTGAAGCCCTCGCCCACGCCTGCGCCGCGCTCGTCGGCATGGCCCAGGTAGTACGGGTAGTCGGTCAGCGGGTCGCCGTGCAGGCTGGCGAAGTGCACGTCGCTGCGTTCGTAGAAGATGGCCTGCGTGCCGTTGCCGTGGTGGTAGTCGACGTCGAGCACGGCCACGCGTTCGACGCCGGCATCGCGCAGCGCCTGCGCGGCCACGGCGGCGTTGTTGACGAAGCAGTAGCCGCCGAAGAAGTCGGCGCCCGCGTGGTGGCCGGGCGGGCGCGTGAGCGCGAAGGCACTGCGCTCGCCGCCGACAACGCGCTGCGTCGCGGTCCACGCGCAGGCGGCGCCATGGCGCGCGGCGGCCCAGCTGCCGGCCATCAGCGGCGTGCCGGCGTCGAACGAAAAAAGGCCCAGGCGCGCGGGAAAGCTCTGGGGCAGCACATCGGTGCGCATGCCGCGCGTGGGCCAGTACGAGGGCAGCGCGTCGCGCGTGGCGTTGGCGGCGTCGAGCGCCACCCACTCGTCCCAGGCATGGGCGATGAAGTCGAGGTAACGCGGCGCATGCACCTTCGCCAGCAGCGCGTCGTCGAACGCGTCGGGCGCCTGCAGCGGGCCGAGGCCGCGGCGCTCGAGTTCGTGCCTCACATGGTCGACGCGGGCGGGCACCTCGAAGCAGGGCACCAGCTCGCCCCGGAACATTTCGACTTGGCCTTGGTGCAGGGCGTGCTGGTCGTTGTAGATGGTGAGCATGAAGCGGCGAAGGGCGTGACGACAGGGCCTGCCATCATGCCGCACGCCGCAGCACCGCCCGGCGCCGCCCCGAGGCGGTGAGGCCGAACAGGTCCTTCGGATCGTCGAGCTCGGGCACCAGCGCGATCTGCCGGCCCACGCCGCGCTCCAGCGCCAGCTGCTGGATGCAGCGCAGCGCCGTGTAGTCCTCCAGCGCGAAGCCGACCGAGTCGAACACCGTCACCTGCTCCGGCCGCTCGCGGCCCGGCACTTCGCCCAGCAGCACGCGCCACAGCTCGTGCACCGGGAAGTCGGGCGCCAGCTGCTGGATCTCGCCCTCGATGCGGGTCTGCGGCTCGTACTCGACGAACACGCGCGCGCCGCGCAGCACGTCGGGGTGCAGCTCGGTCTTGCCGGGCGAATCGCCGCCCACGGCGTTGATGTGCATGCCGGGCTCGATCATGTCGGGCGTGAGCACGGTCGCGTGGCCCTGGTAGGCGGTGATGGTGGTCACGATGTCGGCGCCGCGCACCGCCTCGGCGGTGGAGTCGGCGCGCACGATCTCCATCGGCGTGCAGGCCGCGAGGTGGCGCACCAGCTTGTCGGTGGCGCGCGGGTCGATGTCGAACACGCGCACCTGCTCGATGCCCAGCAGCGCATGGAAGGCCAGCGCCTGGAACTCGCTCTGCGAGCCGTTGCCGATGAGCGCCAGGCTGCGCGCATCGGGCCGCGCCAGCGCCTTGGCGGCCATGGCCGAGGTGGCGGCCGTGCGCAGCGCGGTGGTGAGCGTGAGTTCGGACAGCAGCACGGGGTAGCCCGTGTCGACCTCGGCCAGCACGCCGAAGGCCATGACCGTGGGCAGGCCGACCTGCGTGTTGTGCGGGTGGCCGTTGACGTACTTGAAGGCATAGGCGCCGTCGTCGGCCACGGGCATGAGCTCGATCACGCCCAGGTGCGAATGGCTGGCCACGCGCGCCTTCTTGTCGAACTCGCGCCATCGCAGGAAGTCGTCGCGCAGCGCGTCGGCCAGCGTGACGAGGAATTCCGGGACGCCGGTCTCATCCACCAGGCGAACCAGGCTGTGAACATCGATGAAGCGGGTCATGGCGCGGCTCCTTGCGTAGCCCCCGGCACGGCGCTTCATCCGTTCACACGGTCTCCACCATGGCTGATTCAGGATGCGCCTGCGCCAAGGGTTGAGGCCATTGTGCGCCTGTGCGCGTCAACGTGCCAACACGGCCTTTAGAGCTACGCCAGTGTGCGTACCCAATCGCACCACCTCCTCCGGCGGCGCCGCCGCCACGATGCGTCCGCCGGCGTTGCCGCCCTCGGGCCCGAGGTCGAGAATCCAGTCGGCTTCGGCGATCAAATCGAGGTCGTGCTCGATCACCACCACGCTGTGGCCGCCGTTCACCAGCCGGTGCAGCACGTGGATCAGCTTCTCGACGTCGGCCATGTGCAGGCCCACGGTCGGCTCGTCGAGCACGTACAGCGTGTGCGGCGCCTTCTGGCCGCGGCGGGTGATGTCGTCGCGCACCTTGCTCAGTTCGGTCACCAGCTTGATGCGCTGCGCCTCGCCGCCCGACAGCGTGGGCGACGGCTGCCCCAGCGTGAGGTAGCCCAGGCCCACGTCCTTCAGCAGCTGCAGCGGATGCGCGATGTTGGGCATGCTGGCGAAGAACTCCACCGCCTCGTCGACCTCCATCTTCAGCACGTCGCCGATGCTCTTGCCGCGCCAGCTCACGGCCAGCGTCTCGGGGTTGAAGCGCGCGCCGTGGCACACCTCGCAGGGCACCTTCACGTCGGGCAGGAAGCTCATCTCGATGGTGCGCACGCCCGCGCCTTCGCAGCCCGGGCAGCGGCCTTCGCCGGTGTTGAA
>RCUP01002033.1_pt1 | contig 11255 bp, 11 predicted proteins | sample 2166341 | NCBI WGS metagenome assembly RCUP01 (sample SAMN09932325, study PRJNA488358) | compost metagenome | isolation source: compost soil in succinonitrile-enriched | place: Germany: Experimental Botanical Garden | reverse complement strand
CTGGCGGGCGGATCACCGTGTTGTGCGATCGCTCCAGTCTGGAGTGTTTCATCGATGAGGGTCGCCAGAGCCTGTCTGCGCGCTACTTCCCCGGAGAAAAGCCGCAACTTTCATCGGGTAACGGCGATGATGGCTGCAAAATTTGCCTTGATCACTGGCCGCTGGCGGCCTGCCTAGTACAATAGCCCGGTTCTAGTCAGCCGGGAGGCCAGGTGGAGAAGAAGAAACGGATCACGATTGCCCAGATAGCCGAACTGGCGGGGGTGTCCAAGGCGACCGCCAGTCTGGTGCTCAACGGCAAGAGTGCGGAGTACCGGATCGCCGACGATACCCGCAAGCGCATTCAGGCGGTGGCGGACGAGTGTCACTACCTGCCGAGCTTTCACGCCCGCTCCCTGCGCGAGACCCGCAGTTACACCTGGGGCTTGGTGATCCCCGATCTCACCAACTTCGGGTTTGCCAGCATAGCGCGCGCCCTCGAGGCCCACTGCCGGGAGGCGGGCATCCAGTTGCTGATCGCCTGCTCCGAGGATGATCCCGCCCTCGAGCAGCGGGTGGTGGACAACCTCATCAGCCGTCAGGTGGACGGCCTCATCGTCGCCTCCAGCGGTCACAGCGACGACATCTATGCCCGCATTCACGACCGCCTGCCGGTGGTGCAGCTCGACCGTCACATCGGCGAGTCGCGCCTGCCCATGGTGATCTCCGATGCCTGCAAGGCCACCGCCGAGTTGGTGCGGGACATGGCGAGCGAGTGCGGCGAGGAGATCTACTACTTCGGCGGCTTGCTGGATCTCTCCCCCAGCCGTCACCGGCTGGCCGGCTATGAGCTGGGGCTTCACCGCGCCGGGCTGGAGGCAGACCCGGCCCGGGTGCGCCATAGAGACTATCAGCCGAGCTCAGGTTATCAGCTGATGGCCGAGCTGGTGGCCGAGCTCGGTGCACCGCCCCGCGGGCTCTTCACCGCCTCCTTCACCCTGCTGGAAGGGGTGCTGCGCTACCTCAACGAGGCGGGATTGATGGAGACGGGGATGCGGCTCTGTACCTTCGACGATCACGACCTGCTTGACTGCATTCCCATGCGCATCGACTCGGTGGCGCAGGATTGTCCGGCGCTGGCCCGCGCTGCCTTCGAACTGATGCAGCAGCTGATTGCGGGTAACCCTCCTGCGCAGACCGCCCAGGTGATCACCCCCCGGGTGCGCTGGCGCAGTCGCCGCTAGTCACGCCGGCTCGTCAGTCCGATATGGAAAAGCCCCGCCAATCCTGGCGGGGCTTTTTGTTGGCCGACATGGCGGGGCTGCACCCTTCAATCCGTGGTGCTGGCACGCCAGAAGATCTGCTTGATGCGGGGATGCTCCCCCAGCGTCTTCATCAAGGCGTCCAGCTCGTCGCCGTCGATGGAGGTGGCGAGCAGCACCGCCGAGATCTCGATGTCCTGGTCCCCGAACGGCTCGATATCCAGCTCGCTCAGGGGGTAGTTGGCCTGCTCCAGCTTCTGCTCAAGCCAGGGCAGCACCTCCTTCTGATGAGTGCGGCGGATCAGCGCCGTGACGCGGTAAGTCACCTCGGTGTCGGTATTGTCCACCGGATGACGGTTGATCTGATTGACCAGAGGACGCAGCAGGGTGTTGGCGGCCAGCACGAACAGGGCGCCGAGCACCGCCTCCATGGCGAATCCGGCGCCGCTGGCCGCCCCGACCGCCGCCACGCCCCACAGGGTGGCGGCGGTGTTGATGCCGCGGATGTTGCCCGATTCGCGCATGATGACGCCGGCACCGAGAAAGCCGATGCCGGAGACGATGTAGGCCACCACGTGCACCACTCCGTAGCTGCCGCCGTACAGGTCATAGATGCGTTGGGCCAGGTTGACGAACAGGGCCGCCCCCACGGCGACCAGCACGTTGGTGCGAAGGCCGGCGGTGCGCTGGCGGTACTGGCGCTCCAGCCCGACCAGGCTGCCCAGCACGAAGGCGAGCAGCAGGCTGGCCAGGGTGTCGAGCAGGGCGAGAAAATCGAGTTGTTGCCACATTCTCATGAGGTACTCCTTCTGATCAGTGATGGCCTCGCGCAATCCATGATGGCACGCCAGGTGAGATGGCGGATGAATCGCAAGGATGTGCGTGCGACAGGCCTGCATGAAAAATGCACGCTGGGACGCGGTTCGAATGCCCCTTGGCTCTGGCTCCGGGCACGCCAAGGGGGAAGGGAGCCTGCCTGGCCGGCCCCCGATAGTGCCGATGACCCGGATTACTGCGTGGGCAAGGTGAGCGCCGTCAGGTGCGCTCGGGATCGCCGCCGCGGCGCGGACGCAGTTCCCAGCGTACCGGATGGTCTGCCCCGACCTGATGGACAAACTGCACCAGATAGCGGCGCTGGGGCGGGGTGCACTGGAGGTTGAGCACCAGCTCACGCCCGCCACTGCGACCCGGTGTCATGGACTGCATGGGGTGCAGCCCGGCCGGTTGCAGGGTGTGGCTCACCATCTCCAGCACCTGCTCCAGATCGGCGCGATCCTCGCAGCGGATCTGCAGCCGGTAGTGGTGCTGGCGCGGTTTGCCGCCCAGCCAGCGCGGCAGCATGCCAAGGCCGAGCTTGCTCAGCAGGGGATGAGCCCGGGTAGCAACGGAACCTGTTGCGACCGCGCGATCCGCAGCCGGTTTGATTGAGATAAAACGCATAGCAGCCTCCTTGTGGGAAGCAGAAACTATGCAGGCAAGGCGCCCGTGGCGGTTGGCCAGGGTCACCCGACGTCAAGTGTAAAAAGAGAAGAGGGGAGTGGATTTCCGCTTCTCGCAGGGTTGCGAGTTGCGGCAGAGGGACTCTGCGGCTAGCTCGCGACCGGGGTGCCGACGATGAGGGTCGGCGTGCATCTGTCACTTGATGAGTTGCCCACCGATGGTCTCCGCTAGTGATAAAGAGGCGACATGGTAGCCGATGTGGCAACTGGGGTAAACCTTGGGGCTCTGACAGCAACATATTGAAACAAAATGGGGTTTTACCACGAGGGAGCCATAGCTCCCTCGTTTTCATCGTCCGGTCTGGGCTATTTCATGCCCATGCGCTTCAGGATCATGGCGGCGGGGCAGAAGCCGGTGAACGCACTCTGTATCAGGTTGACCCCGACAAAGACGCTCAGCCAGACGAAGCCCGGGTGGACCCAGGCAGTGAGCAGCAGCGACAGCAGCAAGATGCAGCCTGCGACCACTCTGACTCCGTTATCGACTGTCATGTGTCTCTCCTCTTTTTTGGTTATTTAGTGGTTGCTAATTTAGTGTTGATTTATACAATAGACTAAATATCAGCAATTGCTAATTTATGCTTATGAGCCCATTCGACGAGATGCACAGACACGCGACGGCGGCCGCCTCCCTGCTCAAGGCGTTGGCCCACCCTGAGCGCCTGATGGTGCTCTGCCAGCTGGTGGAGGGGGAGAAGGGGGTCGGGGAGCTGTTGGCCCACAGCCAGCTCGGGCAATCGGCCTTCTCCCAGCAACTATCGGTATTGAAGCGCCATGGCCTTATCCGTTCGCGCAAGGTCTCACAGCAGATCTACTACTCGCTGGTGAGCGAGGCGGCCGCCGATGTGCTGGGGGCGCTGCAAACCCATTTTTGTCACTCAGAAAATAAGGAATCTTGATGATGGAAAGCCAATGGCTGCTCTCTTTGGGCGGCGGCATGCTGGCGGGGCTGTCGGCCCTGATCCTGATGTTGTTCAACGGCAGGGTCGCCGGGATCAGCGGCATTCTGGCCGGTGCGCTGCAACACCGGGCGCCCTGGCGGGTGCTGTTTTTGCTGGGGCTGGGGGCGGGCGCCTGGTTGGCGCTGACTCTGGGCTGGGCCACCATGCCCGCATTCACCACCCTGCCCGGCTGGCCGGTGGTGGTGCTGGCCGGTCTGCTGGTCGGGGTCGGTACCCGTCTTGGCAATGGCTGCACCAGCGGCCACGGCATCTGTGGCATGGGGCGGCTCTCCCTGCGCTCCATCGTCGCCACCCTGATCTTTATGGCGGCAGGCTTCATCACCGTCTTCGTCACTCATCATCTGCTGTAAGGAGCTGATCGCCATGAAGTTGCTGACAAGTTTGTTTGCGGGCCTGCTGTTCGGGCTGGGGATGGCCATCTCCGGCATGGTGGATCCCGCCCGGGTCACCGGTTTTCTCGATCTGGCGGGGGCCTGGGATCCCAGCCTCGCCTTCGTGATGGGGGGCGCCCTGCTGGTCTTTATGCCGGGTTATTTTCTGCTGGTGAAACCCCGCCGCCAGAGTCTGCTGGGGGAGCCCATCGTCGCCGTCCCCACCCCCAGGCTGGATCGCCGCCTGATCGGCGGGGCCGCGCTGTTTGGCATCGGCTGGGGGCTGGTGGGCATCTGCCCGGGGCCAGCCTTGAGTCTCATTTCCAGCGGGCAGCCCATGATAATGTTGTTTATAGCGGCCATGGTGGCCGGGATCTTGCTGTTTGACAGAGGGCTGGCCAGGGTGCTGACCAAGGCGCCAGCTCGGGGAAAGGATAAGGTGCGCCAATCCCATACCGCCTGATCCCGTGAAGTGACTGATGACGCCAGGGAAGGAGAGTGATGATGGAAAAGATCCGGTTGCTGGGGATCACCTTGCTGGTGATGACATCGCAGGCCATGACATCCACCCAGGCCCTGGCCGCAGCAGGGGAGCCTATTGCCCCACTGACAGAGTCCTCGCAGACAGAGCCCTTGCTGACAGTGGCGCCACAGCCGGTGACCGACTGGCTCACGCTGGATGGCACCGTCAGCGCCATCCATCAGGGGACGGTGGCGGCCCAGACCAGCGGCCGGGTCTCCCGCATGCTGGTGGATGTGAACGACGAGGTGCAGGCGGGGCAGCCGCTGCTCGAGATCAGCGGCAAGGAGCAGTTTGCCGCCGTCACGGGGGCCGAGGCGCGGCTGGCCCGGGCGCAGGCTCAGCAGGTGGAGGCAGAGCGCCAGCTCGCCCGCTTTCAGGCGCTGATCGCCAAGGGGGTGATCACCCGCGCCCAGCTCGATAATGCCCAGGCGACTGACCGCGCCGCTCGCGCCGAGGTGAATGCGGCCGATGCGGCCCTCACCCAGGCCCGCGAGGCCTACGGTTATACCCGCATTCTGGCCCCCTACGCCGGTGTGGTGACCAAGCGGCTGGTAGAGCTGGGGGAGACGGTGGCCCCGGGTACGCCGCTGCTGTCGGGCTTCTCCCTTGACGAATTGCGAGTGGAGGTGGAATTGCCCCAATCCGCGCTCACCCTCGCCGGTCAACCTGCGGATGTGCAGGTGCTGCTGCCCGATGGCAAGACCGTTACCCCCGCCAAACTGACCCGCTTCAACTATGCCGACAGCCAGAGCCACGCCTTCAGGTTGCGCCTCGACTTGCCGCCGCACACCGCCGGGGTATTGCCCGGCATGTGGCTCAAGGTGCAGCTCAAGCAGGGTGAGCGTCTGGTGTTGCAGGTGCCGGTACGTGCCCTGCTGCGGCAAGGGGAGTTCAACGGCGTCTATCTGCAGCAGCCCGCTGGCTGGGCCCTGACGCCGGTGCGGGTCGGTCACTGCCTGGTGGGGCAGTGCGAGATCCTGGCCGGGCTGCAAGCCGGTGACACGCTGGCCCCCGATGCCTGGGCACAGCAGCAGGAGGCGGCCCATGAGTAGCGAGCTGAACGGCAACAGGGAGAGGCTGGGGCCCGCCGGTCGGCTGGCGGCGCTGTTTCAGGGCTCGGCCATCACCCCGCTGCTGGCGCTGGTGGGGCTCTTGCTCGGCCTGTTTGCGGTGCTGGTGACCCCCAAGGAGGAGGAGCCGCAGATCGATGTCACCTTCGCCGATGTCTATATCCCCTTCCCGGGGGCCAGTCCGGCGGAGGTGGAGTCTCTCGTCACTACTCCTGCCGAGCAGGTGGTCTCCCAGATAAAGGGGATTGATACCCTCTACTCTTTTTCCCAACCCGATGGTGCCCTGCTGGTGGTGGTGTTCAAGGTGGGGGTGAGCCGCGAGCAGGCCATCGTCGATCTCAACAACCAGCTCGACTCCCACCGCGACTGGTTGCCACAGGGGATCGGAGTCGGTCAGCCGCTGGTAAAACCCCGGGGGATCGACGATGTCCCCATCGTCAGTCTGACCTTATGGAGCAAAGAGGGGAGCAAGCAACTGGGTGCCCCCGAGCTGACCCGGGTCGCCCATGAGCTGGAGACCGAACTCAAGCGCATTCCCGGTACCCGAGATATCTACACGCTGGGCAGCCAGAGCGCCGTGCTGCGGGTGATGCCGGATCCGGCGGCCCTCAGCGCCCACGGCATCAGCTGGGGCGAGCTGAGTCAGCGACTGGCGGCCGCCAATCAGGTGGGCACAACACAGGCCATCGAGCAAGACAACAGTGAGATCAAGGTGCAGGTGGGGCAGTTCCTGCAAAGCGAGCAGGAGGCTAGAGAACTGGTAGTGGGGCTGCACGGCGGCAAGCCGGTCTATCTGGGGGAGGTGGCCAAGGTCTCTCTGGGTCAGGAGACCCCGACCAAGCGCAGCTGGATGGGGCAGGGGCAAACCAGTTATCCGGCGGTGACCCTGGCCATCGGCAAGCAGCCTGGCCAGAACGCGGTCGAGGTGGCCAAGCGGGTGGAGGCGCGGGTCGAGAGTTTGCAGAACCGGCTGATCCCGGCTGGGGTCGAGGTGACGGTGACCCGTGACTACGGCGTCACCGCCGAGACCAAATCCAACACCCTCATCGGCAAGCTGATCTTTGCCACCACGGCGGTGGTGCTGCTGGTGCTGGTGAGCATGGGTTGGCGCGAGGCGCTGGTGGTGGGCGTTGCTATCGTCATTACTCTGGCATTGACCCTGTTTGCCAGCTGGGCCTGGGGCTTTACCCTCAACCGGGTGTCCCTCTTTGCCCTTATCTTCTCCATCGGCATTCTGGTGGATGACGCCATCGTGGTGGTGGAGAACATCCACCGCCATCGCGGCCTGGGCAAGGGGTCGCTCAAGGATCTTATTCCGGGGGCGGTGGACGAGGTGGGGGGGCCGACCATACTGGCGACCCTGACCGTCATCGCGGCCCTGCTGCCGATGGCCTTTGTCAGCGGCCTGATGGGCCCCTACATGAGCCCCATCCCCATCAATGCCAGCATGGGGATGCTCATCTCCCTGCTGGTGGCCTTTATCTTCTCACCCTGGCTGGCGAGCCATTTGCTCAAGGGGGAGGTACACGGTGCCCACGGCGAGGCCAAGGTCGGTCTCTTTCACCGGCTGATGACCCCTTTCCTGATCGGTGACGGCGCCAAGCGTGCCAGACGCAAGCTCTGGCTGGTGGTGTTGCTGCTGGTAGCGGGCACCGCCGCCATGCCGGTGGTGCAGTGGGTGGTGCTCAAGATGCTCCCCTTTGACAACAAGTCGGAATTCCAGCTGGTGCTCGACATGCCGGAGGGGGCGACCCTGGAGCAGACCGAGCGCACCCTGCTGGCGGTCGGGCGAGAGCTTGCCAAGGTGCCGGAGGTGAAGGATTACCAGATCTACGCCGGTACCGCAGCCCCCATCAACTTCAACGGGCTGGTGCGCCACTACTTTATCCGCAGCGGCGCCAACCTGGGGGATATTCAGGTCAATCTGGTGGACAAGCATGAACGGGATCGCAGCAGCCACCAGATTGCCCAGTCGGTCCGGGCGTCGCTGCAGACCATCGCCAGCGCGGTGGGGGGCAACCTGAAAGTCGTGGAAGTGCCCCCCGGCCCGCCGGTCTGGTCACCCATAGTCGCCGAAATCTATGGCCCGACTCAGGCCGCCCGCGAAGCGGCCGCTCGCGCCGTACAGGCCCGTTTTGTGGCAACGACCGATCTGGTGGATGTGGATATCTATCTGACCGACCCGCAGCCCAAGTGGCGGCTGGTGGTGGATCGCAGCAAGGCGGCCCTGCTCGGGGTCGATCTCGGGGACCTGGTGAGCACCCTCAATGGCGGGGTGGGCTATCAGGATGCCAGCTGGCTGCAGGGGCACGGCGCCAAGTATCCGGTGCCGATCCGCATCGAGCTCGCTCCCGGCGACAAGCGGGATCTGGCGGGCGTGCTGGCCCTCAAGGTGCGCAGCCAGAGCGGCCAGCTCATCCGGGTATCCGAGCTGGTGAGTCGCCGCGATGAGGTGGCTCCCAGCTATATCATGCACAAGAACATGCAGCCCATGGTGATGGTGGTGGCCGACATGGGCGGCCATACCGACAGCCCGCTCTACGGCATGTTTAGCGCTGGCGCCGACATCGATCTGCCCCAGTATTACGTGCAGCAGCCCGACAAGCTGGGAGAGGTGGCGTTGTTGTGGGACGGGGAGTGGAAGATCACCTACGAGACCTTCCGCGACATGGGCATCGCCTACGGGGTGGGGATGATCCTCATCTACCTGCTGGTGGTGGCCCAGTTCCGCTCCTATCTGGTGCCGCTCATCATCATGGCCCCCATTCCGCTCACCCTCATCGGGGTGATGCCGGGCCACGCCCTGCTGGGGGCCCAGTTTACCGCCACCTCGATGATCGGGATGATCGCCCTGGCCGGGATCATCGTACGCAACAGCATCCTGCTGGTGGACTTTATCGAGCAACAGCGGGCGAGTGGCGTGGTGTTCGAACAGGCAGTGATTGCGGCGGCCCAGGTGCGGGCCAAACCCATCATGCTGACGGCGCTGGCGGCGATGATCGGGGCCCTGTTCATCCTCGATGATCCCATCTTCAACGGTCTGGCCATCAGCCTGATTTTCGGGATCCTGGTCTCCACTCTGCTCACCCTGGTGGTGATACCCTTGCTCTATTATGCCCTGCTCTCCCGACGCTGATGACGGGAGTGAACAGCGAAAGGATGCGCGATGAAGAGAGGTTGGCTGTGGTGGGGAAGTGGCGCCGTGGTGGCGGTGGCTGCCGTGGCATGGTGGTGGCGACCGCAGCCGACGCCGATCAGGCTGACTGAGGTCGGGCGCGGGGATGTGCTGGTCACTGTGGTCAACACCCGGGCCGGCACCATCAAGTCGTGCCAGCGGGCCGGGCTCAGTCTGCCCGGTGGCGGCGTGGTTGCGCAGATCGCCGTCAAGGCCGGGGACAGGGTGGCGAAGGGGGATCTGCTGCTGACGCTCTGGAGCGACGATATCCGCGCCGATCTCAGCCGCGCCCTCGCCCAGCAGGCCCTTGGCAAGACCCAGCGCGAGGAGCGTTGCAGCGAGGCGGCCTACTACGAGCGAGAAGCCAACCGGCTGGCCACCTTGCTGGCCAAGAACCTCACCTCCCGCACCCTGGCCGAGCAGGCCCAGAACCTGGCCGATACCCGCCGCTATATCTGCCGGGCATCCCGTCAGCAGGAGCGGGTCGACGAGGCGCTGGTCGCTCAGGTCGAAGCCCGCCTGAGCGAGCGCCGCCTGCAGGCGCCCTTTGCCGGTGTGGTGGCCGAGGTCAACAGCAAGCTGGGCGAATACATGACTCCCTCGCCCCCCGGGGTGGCCATGCCCCCCGTCATCGATCTCATCGACGATAACTGCCTCTATGTCTCTGCCCCCATCGATGAGGTGGATGCTGCCCGCCTCAAGGTGGGCCAGAGCGCCCGGGTACTGCTCGATGCCATGCCCGGACGCGACTTTGCCGCCACCGTCACCCGTATCGCCCCCTATGTGAAGGAGCTGGAGAAGCAGGCCCGCACCGTGGAGGTGGAGGCGGTGCTCACCGCTCCGCCCGGCGACGTACCTTTGCTCATTGGCTACAGCGCCGACCTTGAGGTCGAGGTGACCCGTGCCACCGAGGTGTTGCGGGTGGCGGCCAGCAGCCGGGCCGACGATGGCAGCGTGCTGCGGCTGGAGGGGGAGCGGCTGGTGCGGGTGCTGCCCCGCTGGGGCGTGGAGAACTGGAACTGGATTGAGGTGGCAGAGGGGCTCGCCGCCGGTGATCGGCTGGCGGCCCAGCCCGGTCAGATTGTCGGGGAGGGGCCCTTCAGCGCCGCCACGGAGCCGGCGGATGAGTGAGCTCATTCGCCTCGATGCCGTCAGCCGTCGTTTCACTCTGGGGGGCACTGAGGTGGCGGCCCTCGATCGCGTTTCTCTTCGGGTCGCCGAGGGGGAGTATCTGGCGGTGATGGGCCCCTCGGGTTCGGGCAAGTCGACCCTGCTCAACGTGCTGGGGTTGCTGGACAGGCCCGACGAGGGGTGTTACTGGCTGGGGGGCGGGGACACCGCCACCCTGCCAGAGCCGGCGCTGGCCCGGCTGCGCGGCCATCGCATCGGCTTCGTGTTCCAGTCGTTTCACCTTGTCTCCCGCCTCACCGCCCGTGAAAACGTCGAGTTGCCGCTGATGCTGTGCGGGATTGCCCCCGCCGAGCGTCATCGCCGCAGCCAGCGCCTGCTGGAGGAGCTGGGGCTGGACAACCGGGCCGACCACAGGCCCGCAGAGCTCTCCGGTGGTCAGCGCCAGCGGGTGGCCATCGCCCGGGCCATGGCCATGGCGCCGCGGCTGATCCTGGCGGACGAGCCCACCGGCAATCTCGACTCCCGCTCCGGGGAGGAGGTGATCACCCTGCTCGAGGGGCTCAACCGGGAGCAGGGGATCACCCTGGTGGTGGTAACCCACGATCCGCGCCTCGGTGAACGGGCGGGCAGGCGGATCCTGATGAACGATGGCCGTATCAGCAGCGACAGCGGTGGGGACTGAATGCGGCGCCCCGATGCCATCCGCTTCGCCGCCGTGGCGTTATTGCGTCAGCGTTCACGGGCACTGGTGCTGATCCTGGCGGTCAGCCTGAGCGTCACCTCGGTGCTGCTGCTCACCGCGCTGGGGGAGGGAGCGAGACGCTACGTCGCCGACCAGTTCAGCTCCCTTGGCAAGGATCTGCTGGTGATGTTCCCGGGCCGCAAGGAGACCACGGGCGGGCTGCCGCCGGTGACCGGCAACAGTCTGCGGGAGATCACCCTGGATGACATGCACTACCTGGGCCAGCATCAACCCCAGCTCAGGCTGGTGCCGCTGGTGATGGGCTTTGCCGAGGCCAAGCAGGGGGCCCGGGTGCGCCAGACCATGCTGCTTGGCAGCAGCAACGGGCTGCGCGATACCCACGGGCTGGAACTGCTCTCCGGCCGCTGGCTGCCGGGGGATGCCACAGAGGACAGGCCGGTCGTCCTGCTCGGGGCCGTGGCGGCCCGGGAGCTGTTCGGTCAGGCCGAGCCGGTCGGCCAGTGGCTGCGTTTTGACAATCGCCGCTTTCGGGTGGTGGGGGTCTTCACCAGCCAGAGCAGCAATCTGGGGATGGACATGG
>RCUP01002026.1_pt1 | contig 11273 bp, 6 predicted proteins | sample 2166341 | NCBI WGS metagenome assembly RCUP01 (sample SAMN09932325, study PRJNA488358) | compost metagenome | isolation source: compost soil in succinonitrile-enriched | place: Germany: Experimental Botanical Garden | reverse complement strand
ATGTTGGCCTGTGCCGCGGAGTCCGCGCCGGCATCGCCCAGCAGTGTGCTGTTGGAAGCGACCAGGTCCAGCAGGGTTGCCTCGCCGGTGGCGCCGATGTTGGCCGCCCACAGCAGGTAGTCGTCTCCGCGGACCGTGGCGTCCTGCGCGGTGGCGCTCAACGGCCCATAAGCATAGAAGGCCGTCTGTTCGGTCGTGAGCGAGCCACCACGCATGCTGAACACGTTGTCCCAGCCGTTGGACTGGTTGGCGGAGAACACGCCATAAGCGGCGCCGGTGGCAATCACACTGGTGTTGGTGAGATGGACCTCGTTGTTATCGGTGACCTGGGTGGGGCTGCCAAAATTGCGCATATAGATGGCGTCAGCGCCGCCGCTGTTGCGGACGGTCGAGTCGATAACGAAAACCTGCGCATTCCCATACGTGCCAATACCCACCGACCCCGCGCCGGATGTTTCGATGGTGTCGCCGGTCAGGTTGACCACACTGGCCAACGCACTGTTGGCGCCGGCATAGATGCCGTAGCTCCCGGCGACCGGGTTGCTCCAGAGGGTGCCCGTACTGTTGAGGGTGCCTGTGACAACAACCGCGCCGCCCCTGATGGAGGTGCCCGAGGCGGTGCTGAAGATGGCATCCACGCCCGCCATGGTGGTGCCGGCCGAGAGCGCATACCGCTGGGCGTTGACTACCGAGGTAATGCCGATGCGGCTTGCGCCGGTCAGGTTGACGGTCGAGTTTTCGGCTACCCACACGCCGATGCCCACGCGAGGCCCGGTGACCACGAAATTGCGCAGGCTCGCGCTGCCGCCCCGCTGCGCAACCAGACCGGTACCGGCCGTGCCGGTGGTGGCGGTGAAGTTCGCCGTAATGCCGTCCAGCACCTGGGTATTGCTGCCGCTATCCACTGTGACGCCGATGGAGTTGGCGCCATTGAAGGTCAGCGAGAGCGGGCTGTTGATCTCCAGCTGCCCGCCGCCGTACAGATAGACGCCCATGGCGCCAGACTGCTGGAAGGTGAATTGGTTGGTGCCGCTGAGCACCGCCTTGGCCATCGGGCCTTGGACGCCCAGCCCGAACGAGTTGCCTGTCCTGCCGATGTACAGACGATTGAATCCGCTCAACTCTACCCGCGCGGTACCGTCGATGCCGATACCGTTGCCCTGCGTACCCGAGGAGAGCGCAGGATCGTTGTAGCGCATGTTGGCCATCTGGATCAGGCCCGCCGTGCCACCGGCCAGCTTGCCGATGCCCGCGCTGGTGACATTCCCAGCAAAGACAGACACCGTGCCGCCGTCGGCATACAGCGCCTGCCCTCTGCCGCTGACCCGCATGTTGATGCCGCGGGGCGCAGAAATGACGCCGCTGGTCGCGTGCAGGGAAAGCGCATTGGACAGGACCGAAATCGCGCCCGGCGTGGCAAGCGGCGAGTTCATATCCAGCAGCACGTCGCCGCCATTGGCCCGCACGCCATCATTGTTGCCGGTATCGATCGTGGTGTTCCCCACGACAGTGGTGGTGCCGGACGTCGCGGTAACCGTGCTGTTGACCGTGCCGGGGCCGACCACCGCCTGAGCAATGGCAACAGCCGGTGCTACGAGGACGCCAGCCAACACTGTCCCGATGGACTGATACAGATGTCGCCTGCGCGTCTTCATGGTGACGTTTTGTCCCGTGAGCGAGGCGCCCCGCTCTCGGGCGCCTGGGCACCTTCGGCCAGCCTTCCCGTGCGTGGGCGCGGATGGGCCACCGCAAGGCCCCTTTGATGCGCCATCGATGATCTTCCCGACCACTGCGTCAACGTTGAAGCTGGCCGGCCCGCGCGGGCCGAGTACCGGCGAAACCGCAATGTACTCAGGCCCGCTCGGCATTTTCAGCGGACACTAATGCGACTGTGCGGGACGCCCACCAATCTTGAGCCGCTTGACGGTGAACACCCCGCCGATCATCAGGTCACCATTCTCCATGATGGTGGTGATCCCACCCAGGGCATTCCAACGACGACTGTCATCAGGGAACGTCCAACGCGACTTGATCTCGCCCGTCGACCAGTCCAGGCCGACATACTGATAAACGCCCTTGTCCTTGTCCTTGTGCGCTGCGTACAGCAACCCCGTGGCAGCTGAGACTACCGGGACCATGATGTCGGTGTTGTCGACCTCATGGTTGATCCAGGCCTTCTCGAACGCGTCCTTGTCCGGGTTCCAGATGAATTTCTGCATGCCCATCGGCGCCGGCCGGGTGATGCCCCCGGTAAACGCATTGCCTGGGCCGGCCGGAAGCGGCTTTGGATACGTGCTGTTGAGGAATGCAACGCCGTAGCCGAGCACATTCGGGGACGGCTCGATGGTCATCTGGCTGATGTCGATCCGGATCTGGTCGGCGATGCGGTTGGACTGCGTTCCAGGCTTCTGCTTGAAGCCTGCCGGAATCGCGTCCCGCCAGAACGCCACCGCGTTACTGCCGGTTTCAGCAGCATCGGCAATCACGATGAGTTTGTCCGGGTCGCTGCCGAACCCCATCAACGTCGGGGTGGTGCCCGAACCCCGGGAAATCGCGCCCATCGCCAATGCCTTTTCGCCGGGCATGGAATCGTAGGGAGACGACCATGCCCCGTCCTTCTCATCGGTGGACAGCGTAGTTCCATTCCAGATCACCTTGTTCATGTGCTTCTCGGTGACCACATAGATGCCGTTGTTCTCATCGATGACGATGCTGTTGTCGACTGCCTCGCCGTTGAACGTCACCGACGCCTTCACATTCAGGTCCCGGTCCAGGACGACCAATGCACCGGGAGCGGCAGCAGCCAGGAAGCCGTCGTAGGTCATGTTCAGCCCGATGATGCGGGTAACCGACTTGGCGACGTCTGCGGGCAGCCCCTTGGCGACATCGGCTGTCTTGACGATCCGCGGCGGGTCACCGACCACGTTGCCATCGGTTGTCTTCAGCACGTGGGTGCCACCGTAGACGCAGTAGTGATTGCCGTCTCGATCAAACAGGTTGTACACGCCGTTGATACCGCTTTCCATGTTGAGGCCAGCGGCGCCCAGGCCCTTCAGCGCGCCGAGGATCTTCGTCTCGTCCTTGGCACGATAAGCAGCGTCGAGCTGCGTCAGCGCAGCATCGAGCGCGGCCGGTGTCGCCATCGCGGCGGACGTTTCGAAGCCCGGGTAAGGAAGCAGCCCTCCCACGGCTTCAAAGGCATCGCCGGTCACCCGAATCTTCTGCACTCCCACCGCACCGCTGGCAAAGGCGATCACCTCCCCGCCCACGCGCTTCATGGTGGGATTGGAGGTTACCAGGGTGGGCACGGTCGCCACATCCGCCGCGGTGAGGTTTCGGCTACCCACCGGCCCCGCGATTAGCACCGAATCGGTGGCCGCTGGATTGAAGTGGGAGGTCGGGTAGACACTGTCCGCCAGCCACGGATTGGGTGGAGGCATGTTAGGCAGCGTTGGCACCGGCTGGACGACGGGGCGGGAGGCCTCGGCCGCCGAGGTGTGGTTTTCGCTCGTGCTCTCTCGGCTGCATGCGGGAAGCACCAGCAGCATGACCACAGCCAAACAAACAGTGGGAGCTACGTCCCGGATCCTGGTCGCCATCTGCGATTCCCTGAACGGCCTCGGTGGATGCCAGTCTCCGCGCGCCAAACCGCCCCCACCACCGCAAAGGCACTGTGGGCCGACCGGTACTTCTACTTAGCAAAGCCCAGGGGCCTGACAGGTGTATTCAGGCGCCCCGGGGCAGTCCCGGAGCGGCCAGTACCCTGCGCTACCCAGGATGAAGGACGGCTTGACGCCTAACCCTTAGGCAAGCCTCAGCAACGTTGCGAAGGTGATGAAGGAAGCTCGCTCTTCGCCAAGAAGCGCACATCGTCACGCCAGATTACAAATTTGCGCCTCTGCGTACCTTGTCCCAGCGGACGTACACCCCTGCCCGATGTCTATGGCGAGTGGAGGCTACTGCAACCAAATCCTCGCCGGTCCGTTATCCCAAGGGCAGGAAGCTACGGCACCCAGGTCCTTGCGGATTTGCCCAGGTCTGCACATAGTTGCCGACCCTAGATGGTGTCAGTTCCCGACAATATTTGCCAAGATCGTGTCGTTTCACTGCAGCTCGGCAACTGCCCCGGGCTGTTCATCAGTGTAGACTCCGCCAACCCACTTGATTATCTTGGCCTAATCTGGATGACAACAATTGGGAGAACCGACACTCACGCTGGTCCTAGCATCGATCTCGCCTGCCGTCGCTTTGTCTCTGACATTCCTGCCCGTAAGGCGCACTAGAGGATGGCTGCACTACCGACGCCGCCTTGGCCATCGAATGCGATCGCGATCCGGACGTTGCCACTGGGATCAATAAGGCGGGACATACTCGCATTCAGTGCGTGTCGCACCTGCAGGTAGCTGGCCTGCTGGTCATTACCGAGCCGGTGATAGTCGGATGTCATGGACCTCAGCTTATCCTTGCGCAACTGCAGGGTCTCACCCGAGTTCCAGAATGCCTTGCCCAGCAGCGCGGCATCCCGGGCAGAAACGGCTTTACTGAACTGCTCCAGGAGAGCGTTCCAGAGCTCCTCGTTCACCGAGAGGCGTGAGTAGTTTCGCTGCACCGGATCGAGATAGGCGGTCACGAAGTCAAGGGCCGAGGCGAGGTTGAGAAACAGTTCGCGTCGCGCCAGCAGAGGCCTCACACGCTCGATAAGGCCCTTGAGCTTGTTGAACGTGTCGCCGGTTCCGAAGGTGTCCGAGTCGCTCAAGGTCGAAATCTGCCGAATCAGCGAGGACATGTCTTCCTCCAGCTTGTTGCGCCACGCGTAGGAATCCTTGATGACGCCTTCGATGGCGTTCATCTTGTGCTGGGGCAACTCATCCGGACAGCGCAGTTCCCGCATGTGCGAGGCAATCTCCCTGATGTAGTCGAATGCGCCTGTGATTCGAGCCTTGTCCTCGTTCTCCTGCCGTTCAATCACTTCTGCGATAGAGTCCTTGATGACGCCAAGGCTCTTCTCGATGTCTGCCAGGTGGGATTGAGCGACGGCGATACTGACGAGCTGGAAGGCACCGCCGGCAAGCTGCTTGGCCTTCCCGCCCTGCATCAGCCGGGCCTTTCCGACCAGCTTGTTGGACGAGTCGACCGCATCGGCGAGGATCTCTCCCGACTTGGTCCTCATCAATGAGTAAGTGCCCTCCGTGAGTCCCTTCTGGATCTCGGGCTTGAAAACTACCTCGACGGTCCTGCCGGGAACGCTGGCAGCACCCTTGAACAGATCAGCTGCAAGATGCTTGACCCGTTCGATGCCACTACCTGACGAATCGAGGGCGTGCGTTCGCGCCGGGATGCGCTCGATCTCCCTGCATTCAAGCAGGCTCATTCCGTTGTCGTCAAACAGAGCGAAGTCACAGCCCAGGTCGGTGTTCGCCCCCGGCATGCCGACCGAAGGTGACGCAGTGCGACTGGCCTCACTGGCTTCAATCCGGGCGCCGGCTGCGTTTCGGCGGATGATAATGAACGAGGCGCCTGCGATGAGCAGAATGGCGATGGTGACAAGAAGAATGGTGTTCAAAGCGTCCTCAAAAATATGTTCGTATACGTTCGAACGCGCGCGCGGTTGCAATCTCGACCACGAGGAGACGGGTGGATAGTCCTGCAGAGAGCAGGCCGACCGCGGCTGCCAGCATCCCATGACCGCGCCCCCACTTTTGGGAGCGAGATGTCTTTGGATGGATGCTCTGCCCGGCCCCTCGCTGTATCTGCGGGTAGAGCCAGCTGTGCGCCAAGATTGTGGGCCTGGCCGAGGTTGCATCGGCGTGGGTGACATCCACCTGCATATCCATTGCGGTGACCTGGGGTGCGGCAGATTGGACCGGCTGCCAATCATAGCGCCGGAGGGCGCGTTGCAATGTCGGGATTTCCCTGACTCCAGATGGGGTTGGGAGCTCCTCCGGGGCGGGCCTGCACGATCGCGAGCCGGATCGGATGAGACCGCCCTGCCCCGCCCATTTCGCATGCTCCCAACGTTTCATTGCAGGGTGTCGTCCGATGCCGTGAAAGGTTCTATGATTCCTGCTTTCCCGGCATCAAGGATCGAGCAGGATGGGCTTCAGCAAGGCAGACCTATTCACGGTCGAACAGATCACCAAACGCACGCCATTGGTGGTACCGGAGTTTCAGCGCGGCTACGCGTGGCGCGAGGAGCAGTGGAATGCGCTGTGGGATGATCTGACCAGCGTGGTCAGCCGGGACGCGGCACAGCATTACACCGGGTCGATCATGATCACCGACGTCGCCGATGGTGAGCCGAGCGAGTTGATAGACGGCCAGCAGCGGATGGTGACAATTGCGTTGCTGCTGTCCGCACTCGGGGACGATGCATACCCGATTGCCTTCCGAAACAACGACGTACTTCAGAATAGCTACGACTTCCACGCATTGCGTCAGAAGCAGCTCGGCGCCGCGGTTGCCCGGGATCGCTCCTACTATGCGCGCAATCTTGGCAACGCCTGGGAGCACTTCCATGCCCTGGCGGTCGGGCTCGCCGACGATGGTCTTCGCGCCAGCTACATTGATGCGTTGCGCAAGCGCCTGAAGCTGTTTGTGCTCACCATTAGGCCCGAGTTCGACATCCATGTGGCCTTCGAGACGATCAATAATCGCGGCCGGCCCTTGAGTACCTTGGAAAAGCTGAAGAACCGCCTGATCTATCTTGCTTCGCAGGAGAGCGATCCGCAACGCGCCCGGCAGACGACGGACGAGGTTCATCGGTGTTGGAAGGAGGTGTATGCCAGCCTCGGCGCGGGCGACAGCCTGCTGGCCGATGACGACTTCCTGTCTGCCCATGCGTCAGGCTGGTTCCGCGTGGAGCGCGTGGCCGATTGGCTCAATGCGCGCCTGTTCGATGAGGAGTTCTCGACCAAGCGCACCGCAAGCTGCGACAGCATTCTGGAGTATGTCCGGAGCTTGGAGCACGCTGCCGCGTGTTGGCACCTGATCAACGAGCCGGCACGACTGCCGCCGAAGGTGGCCGAGCGAATGCATGCGCTTTACCGGACCGCGCACGCGGCAGCCAAGCCCGTACTGCTTTGGGCCTTGGTACGCTTGGCCAGGAAGTACCCCAAACTGCTTTCGCATCCGTCGGAGGATACGGGCTGGGCGGACGCCTTCGCCCAGCTCGTCTGGGAAGCCGAGCGCTTTGGCGTTCTGGCGATCCAGGCCAGTGGCCGGCCGGCGCACATCGGCAAGAGCGAGTTCAGCCTGTCCGCGCACGCACTGGCAACGCCGGGCACGCGCGTGATTGCCTCGGATCCTGCCCTCGCCTCGCCTGACGACGCCACCGCGGCGCTCCAGTTGGCTGGCCGCCACATACGGTCGCTGGTGGACAATGTGTCCGGTGTTGATGAGGAAGAGGAGGTCACCTATACGCAGCCGATGTTCCCATGGCGGGGGTACTTCAGCAGAGGGCATGTGCAGGCAGCCATCAACGACAGGTTCAATAAGAAAAAGGGCAACGGGTTCTACGGCTGGCAGTTCGGGAAGCTGGTCGTGCTGGCTTGGGAGGACAGGCTGCGCGGCAAGCGCGGTCGGCCGGATCGGCAGCCGTGGGAGCGATTCCACTGGTCCGATTCGGTCGAACATGTGTATCCGCAAAAGCCGGGTTCCGCTTGGAAGAGCCAGATCAGGGCTGAAGGCCGCAACAAGGAGCAGGCGCTGACGGGCGTTGCCGGGTCGCTCGGCAACCTGTTGATGCTGTCCGGCTCGTTCAACTCGGAACTGTCCAATCATCCGTTCCGCTCGGCGGACGGCAAGGATAAGGTCAGTCGCTACCAGTACGGCAGTTATTCCGAGCAGCAGATAGCGCAGATCTGCAAAACATGGACGGTGGTGGAAATCACTGCGCGCGGCATCGCGATGCTGCGGCATGCGCAGAAGTACTGGTCGTTCGAGCTGCTCCCCGATGATGCGGATGTGGCCGAGTGGCTGCCCTACCTGTATGGCCCGTTGGCCGAACGCGTGCGCAAGGGCGACTTCTACGAGGCCAAGCTGGATGGGCGAAATGTCGGACGGATGGTCGAGAAATTCAACCAGCCTCTGGCCGTGGTGAGGGATGCAAAACCCTCGGCGCACAGCAGCGCGCATTGAAGCTGCGCCAGGGTAGGTGACCTGAGGGGGGGCCGCTTGCGGCATCCCCTCAGTGTTGCACGTGAAAGGTTGAGAAAGCTTCCCTGATGACAGCAGAGCTCGAGACCGTGCTCCTCAACCAGTAGTGACGTGCCGCGCACCTCGCAGAGATCACCGCCACGATCAGCACCCTTGCAACGTTCTCCGCGCTTCCTCAGCCAAACGAGTTGCGCCTGACGGGCACCGAGCCAGGAGACTCCGTCGCCTGGCACTACGATGTGCGCCTGTTAGCGGAACAAGCGCACATCCTGTTGGAAATCAGCGCCCATCCACACAGCATCGAACACGATCTTGCCACGCTGTCTGCCTGGGTCCGCCGCCACACCCGCATCGCTATCAACGATGAGGACGGGGCTACTTCAAACGGATGGGGCCGGTGACACACGCACCAGCTTCCCCGGCGTCCAGCGCCATGCCCATGTGTGCTCCCCGGCGACAGGACACTGCTCGCCCCTCGTTGCCCGGGCCTTGGCATGGCAGTAGGTGGAACCGTCGCGTGCCTGGAACGTTACCTTGATCTGCTGCCCGTCGACGACCAGCCGGCGGAACTCGCCAGGGATGTGCACGCTGGCGTCCTGGCCGTAGCCGGCGGCGCGGATGGCCGCATAATCCTGGTCATCGATGGTGTTGCCGGGATGGGGATTGATGCCGCGTCGGTCGTCCTTGCCCAGCCGGGTCATCACCACCAACTCACTGCTCTGCTCGAAGCTGCCACCGGTGTAGGTGCTGCTGTAGAAGTGCACGATCTCCGGGACACCATCGCGGTCGAGGTCGGCCACGCGTACGGCCAACGGGCGAAAGCTGTGTTCGATGTCATCGCCCGGGATCATCTGCAGCACGGCCTGCGCGGCGCGGCGGGCGTCCGCCTCGGTGGGGCTGCTGGCCGGCGGCGCTGCGCCTGCGCTGAGCGCGGCCAGGCCGGATGCCAGTGCGGCAAGCAGGAAACACGGGTATTGCGTCCTTGCAGTCATCCGTCAGTTCCTTTGATGGTGTGGGGGCTGCTCGCGCGCAGGCGACCGCTTGCTCAGTCGGTCCAATCGGACGCGCCTTCGGCGATGTTCACCCAGGCACTGCATACCAGGTCCAGGTTGGGCGCGTCGGTTGCGATCCGCACCAGGCCGTCACGGGTATCGATGCCGCCTTCGAACCGCCCGGCGCGCATCGGCGCGACCGGTACGCAGACGCGTACGCGCTTGATCGTCTCACTGCCCGGCAGCGGCTCCCAGGCTTCCACCTGCACCCTGCCCTTCGGCGCGAGTTCGAGGGCAAGCAGGCGCGCTCCGTCATCCACGGTGGCCTGGAAGCTCAACGTGACATCGCCGTTGTCGATGCTGATGCTGGGCCGCGCCACCTTTCCGGTCGGGCCAACGGCATCGAGCGTCCGGCCGAGGCTGCCGCGATCGAACACGGCCAGCGGTTCGGCGCTGTGGTTGGTGAGGGTGTAGCGGAAATCCAGCAAACGGTTGTCGGTGTAGTAGCGGAACTGCGCGGCAATGGCCGCGGCCTGGGCGGTGGCGTCTGCCTGGGCGGGCCGGTCGGTAGGCGTGATGGCGTCGTGCTGCATGGCGGGTCTGACCGTTCCTTCGACTGGTTGGCTGTGGCTGCAGCCGGACATGGAGATGCCAAGCAGCAGCGCAGGCAGCGCTGACCGCTTGAGGTATCGGATGAGCGCTGCCGGTGTTTGGGATGGCGCGGGCAGCGCTGGCGTGCGGGGCATGTGCATGGGAGTGTTCAGCGCTCCATCACCGGCTCGTTGCGCTCGGCGGCATGCTCCGGCGCGGCCGACTGGTGCTGGTTGGCCTGGTCCATGCGTTGCTGGAACTCCCTGCCCTGCTCGCTTTCCATCAGGCCGGTGAGGGCCTTGCCCAGGTCGGCTTGGTCGCCACGACGGGCCGCGTCGAAGAGGGAATCCAGATGCGCGCCCTGCGCGTGGCCGGGACCGTGGTTGTGTGGACTGGACGGTGCCGCGTGGGGCTGGCCGGGGCCGACCATGTCGCCCGCGCCGTTGCTGTACTGGGTCCGCTGCGGCAGGCCCATCTCGCTGCGGACGGCATTCTCGGTCAACGGTGCCGGGTTGGCCTGGGTGGGCGGCGTGGCGGGGTTGTTGTCGAAATCGTAACGGCCGCCGTCATGCGGCAGGCCCACGGCCTGGCGCTCCCATTGCCCGACCTGGTTGCTGCGGCCGTCGACGTCGTTGCCCTGGTAGAGGTCCGGCTGCAGGGTGCCGTTGACCACGTTGTAGGCGTGCGACAGCTCGTGGTGCAGCACCGCGCCGGGTACCGGGAAATAGTCGCTGTGGAAACTGGGGTTGTAATGCACCATCGCCGGCGCTCCAGCACCGGCCACCAGCGCGCCGGTGGTCGGGTCCGGCCGCAGGAACATCTCGTCAGTGGTGTTCAGCCCCTGCCCCGGTGCCGTGGGATGGCCGCCGGCCGCGCCGTTGGCTTCGTTGGCCAGTTCGGCGATGGTCACCGCATGGCCCTTGCCCACCGGCGGCGCCGCCGCGGCCCGGTCCAGCGCGCCCAGCATTTCGCGGCCGGCCGGCGAGCCGCGCATCTGTTCCAGGTCGGCCTCCACGCGCTGGCGGAAGGCATCGGAGCCGGTCACGGTGATGCTCGCACCCAGCGAGGGGTCATGTGCGCCTGCATCGACGAGACGGTTGCCAGCCCCGCGCGCGGCCGTCAGGGTGTCCTCGCCGGCCCGGCCATAGACCACGTCGCGGCTGCCACTGTTATGCACCGTATCGGTACCGGCCCCGGCGAAAACGCGGTCGATCTCGGCGCCACCGCGCAGGGTGTCGTTGCCCAGCCCGCCGGAGAGCACGTCACGGCCCTCGCCGCCATCGAGGGTGTCGTTGCCCTGGCCGCCTTCCAGGTAATCATTGCCGCGACCACCGCGGATGCGGTCGTCGTGGTTGCCGCCGTAGACCACGTCATTGCCGTCGCCGGCATCGATGCGGTCGTTGCCATCGCCGCCGAATACATCATCGCGACCGGCGCCGGTGAGGATCACATCGTCGCCTTTGCCGCCGTCGACCCGGTCATTGCCCCGTCCGGTGATGATGACGTCGCTGCCGTCCCCGCCCTGCACGTCCATGT
>RCUP01002024.1_pt1 | contig 11276 bp, 11 predicted proteins | sample 2166341 | NCBI WGS metagenome assembly RCUP01 (sample SAMN09932325, study PRJNA488358) | compost metagenome | isolation source: compost soil in succinonitrile-enriched | place: Germany: Experimental Botanical Garden | reverse complement strand
ACCAGTTCGCCATGCGCGCCCGCGACATGCTGGACCGCAACTCCATCGAATGGCGCCGCGCCACCGACATCGTCCTGTCGTCCGGCGCCTCGGAAAAAGACATCACCGACGCCGAGCGCCGCAACGAGCAGCGCAACAATCGCGGCGTCATCCTGCCCAACACCTGACGCCGCCTGGCCGACCGATACCGAGACCCTCATGACCGACGACGCACGCCCCGACACGCCTCAAGCCCCGACGCCCGCCCCCAAGGGCAGCCTTCTGTCGTCGCTGTCCGGCAAGACGCTGGGCGGTGCGGCCCTGGCCGTCTCGGTGCTGGCGCTGGGCGTATCCGCCGTTCCCTATCTGACCGGCGGCGACTTCGGCGGACGCGTCCGCGCCTATCTGATCCAGAACCCGCAGGTGCTGGACGAGGTCCTGGCCGCGCGCCAGGCGAATGAGGAACAGTCCCGCGTCCAGACCATCAACGCCGCGGTCAAGGCCAACCCGGCCCTGCTGGCCCATGACGCGCGCGACCCCAGCTTCGGCCCTGCCGACGCCAAGGTGACGGTGATCGAGTTCTTCGACTTCCGCTGCCCGGGCTGCAAGGCCGTGGCCCACGACTATCGCGCCCTGATGGCCGCCCACCCCGAGGTCCGCTTCGTCTTCAAGGACTGGCCGATCCTGGACCGGGGCGACGACGTCACCTCGCAGTACGCCGCCCGCGCCGCGCTCGCGGCCCATCAGCAGGGCAAGTATCTGGAGGTCTACGACGCCCTGATGACCGAGCGCGCCCTAGACCGCGCCGCCATCGACGGCATCCTGGCCCAGCACGGCGTCGACATGGCCAAGGCCCAGGCGGCCATCGCCTCGCCCGAGATGACGCGCCACGTCACCGACATCCACACGGTCGCCGCCACCCTGGGCCTGCAGGGCACCCCGACCTTCTTCATCAACGGCAAGGCCAGCGCCAGCATCGAGCCTGCCGCCGTCGCCAAGATGATCGAAGACGCCAAGCGCTGATCTTTCCCGTCACCCTCGGGCTTGTCCCGAGGATGACGTCGCGCGGGTTAGGGCGCTAAGCCGCCGCCAGCGTCCGTTCGCCGCCGATCCATTCGACGTTCGAACGTCGGGTCGCTTCGGCGGCGGCTTCGGCGTTCCCCAGCGTCTTCTCAGCCTCGGCCAGGACGAAGTAGCTGTAAGGATCGCTGGGCCAGTCCTTCAGCAGTTCCTCGATCTTGGCCTTGGCTGCTGACGCGTCGCCGCTGGCTAGCAGGGCCGCCGCCAGGCTACGGCGCGTCGGATACCAGATGATCGGCGGATCGCCGCCCTCGTCGTCCATGGCCTGGATCTGCGCGGCGCGGGTGAAGGCGACGACGGCGGCGCTCGCATTGCCCTCGATCATGGCCGCCCGGCCTTCCAGAATGCGCTGGGACAGTTCGGTGAAGACCGCTCGCTGCTCGGCCATCGGCCCGGTGAAGGGCGTGGCTTCGCGCAGGGCCTTGATGGCCTCCGCCTCGGCCCGCACGGCGACGGCGTCGCCGGCCCGCGCCGCCGCCTCGCCCCGCGCATAACGCCAACTAATGCGCAGCAGAGGATGGGTCCCCGGCGGCTCCTTCAGCGCCGCCACCTGTTCCGGCGTGCCGAAGCGGCCATAGAGGGCATAGGCGTTGTTGGCGACGATCTGGCGCCAGTATTCCTGGGTCCCAATGTTGGGATAGGTGGCCAGGAACCAGTCGGCGAGCTTCAGCCCCTCCTCGCCGCCCCCGGCCATCAGGGCGCCGCCCATGCCGAAGTGGATATTGTGGGCGTGCAGCCGCATCGCCGGCACCCCGCCCGGCGGCTTGGCCAAGGCGTCATAGCGCCGGTCCAGCGCCACGGCGTTGACGTTGCTCTCCATCGCATCCCGATAGCGGCCGACGCGGTAATAGGTATGGGACGGCATATGCACCAGGTGGCTGGCTGCCGGGGCCAGCAGGGCCAACCGCTCGCCATAGGGAATGGCCTTGTGCGGGTCGTCCGACCATTCCGTCAGGTGGATATAGAGGTGGATCGCACCCGGATCGTTTGGGTCCTTGGCCAACGCCTGCTCCAGCAGGCCCATGGCACGCGGGATGGCCGGATCAGCCGCCTTGCCCTCATCGTCCCACCATTCATCGGCGGCCAGCAGCCAGGCGTCGGCGGTGATGTTGGCGATGGCGACGTCGTCGGGATTCTGACGCGCGATTCGGTCCATACGCGTAGCGAAGCGGTCGGCGCGGCTCTTTTCCGAACCGGAATAGCGCTGGATCAGGGCGTCGATCATCTGACGCTGCACCGGCGTGGCGTCACGGGCCAGACGGCGAGCATCGCGGGCAGCGTGGCGGGCCACCTCGATCGAAGCCTTGTCCTGACCGCCGCCGTTCAGGTTGGGGCCGATGGCCCAAGCCTCGCCCCACGCGCACATCCCACAGGACGGGTCCAGCGCCCGCGCCTTGCGGAAGGCCCGCACCGATTCGGTATGTTCAAACGCCCAGCGCAGCCGCACGCCCTGGTCGAACCAGGCCTGGGCCTCGGGGTTGGTCGTATCGACCTTGAAGCCGCCGGTTCCGAAACCCTCGACCATGACGATCTCGCTGACCGGCGCAGGCTCGATGGCCGAACCGCCGGGGCCGCAGACCTGGGGCTGGTCCAACAGGTCGCGAACGGCCTTGTCCGCCGTCGCGTCCGCCACCGCCATCGGCCCGATCATGCAGGCCGCCAGGGCCGTGCAGGCCATCCATCCCAAACGCATCTTCAATCTCCCCGTCACGCCGAGGAGATTGCGCCGTTCGCCAAGCCGACGGCAAGAGCGCCCGTGTCGCAGCCCCCTAGATCAGGCCTGCCAGCGGCGACGACGGATCGGCATAGAGGCGCTTCTTCATGCGCCCGGCCAGATAGGATTCCCGTCCGGCGATGACAGCATGCTTCATGGCGCTGGCCATCAGGATCGGATCGCGCGCCTCGGCGATGGCGGTGTTCATCAGCACGCCGTCGCAGCCCAGTTCCATGGCGATGGCGGCGTCCGAGGCCGTGCCCACGCCCGCGTCGACCAGCACCGGCACCTTGGACTGCTCGACGATCAGGCGGATGTTGATGGGATTCTGCACCCCCAGGCCCGAGCCGATCGGCGCCCCCAGCGGCATGATGGCCACGGCGCCCGCGTCCTCCAGCTTGCGCGCATAGACGGGATCGTCGGTGCAATAGACCATGACCTCGAAGCCCTCTGCGGTCAGCAGCTTCAGCGACCGCAGGGTTTCTTCCATGTCGGGGAAGAGGGTGCGCTGGTCCGACAGGACTTCCAGTTTCACCAGGGTCCAGCCGCCGGCCTCGCGCGCCAGACGCAAGGTGCGCACCGCATCTTCGCCGGTGAAGCAGCCCGCCGTATTGGGCAGATAGGTGTATTTCTTCGGGTCGATGAAGTCAGTCAGCACCGGCTGGTTCGGATCGGTCAGGTTCACCCGTCGCACCGCCACAGTGACGATTTCAGCGCCCGAGGCCTCGGCCGCCGCCGCGTTCTGGGCATAGTCCCGGTACTTGCCGGTGCCCACAATCAGGCGCGAGTTGAAGGTGCGGCCAGCGACGGTCCAGCTATCGGTGCGGGGGGCTGTATCGGTCATGCCCCTGACCTAGCGCCGCCGTGCGCCGGGGGGAAGCGGCGTTGCGGGATTTGATGGGTTTGCCCCTCCCATCCCGCTCATCCCGGCGGACGCCGGGATCCAGTCCTTTGGCGACAGGTCCGCCGTTCAAAGGTTGCGTGTGAGGCTCTCACTGGATCCCAACGTCCGCCGGGATGAGCGGATTTTGGAGAAACCTCAGCCCCCGCCCACGAACTGCACCAGCTCAATCTTGTCGCCCTCAGCCAGCGCCGTCTCGCCGTGCAGCGAGCGCGGCACGATCTCCAGATTGCGCTCGACCGCCACCTTCTTGGGGTCCAGCGACAGCTCCTGAACCAGGCCCAGAATGGTCGTGGCGGCGGTGTCCCGCCCCTCGCCGTTGACTTCGATACGCAAACTGTTCGCTCCAAGGGTACGCGCGGAGGCAGAGCCTCTCTCAAGTGGCGCTGATAATGGGGGTTCAGGTCAGAGACATCAAATCCCTGGGCCTATGACCGCTCACGACCCTGAGCAGACATTCCGTTATAGGCCTAGAGGATGCTGCGAGAGCCAATCCTTGTGTCGTTCAGACATTCGCAGGACTTGCTCAACGTCGGGCAGAAAGAGATCAACGCCGCCGTCATAAGGAGCGAAGATCGCACCATTCGCGGCCATCCAAAGCGTCGGCCCGGCCTTCTCATCCGCCACTGCAAGAAGCAAATCGTCGAACCGACCAGACGACCAATTGGTTTGGACGGCGTACACCCGCCACGGGCGATCTTCGTCGTCTACGAGAAACGTTGAGACGAAACCTAACCCCAACTCGCGGGTGGCCCGGAAAGGATCGTATTGATCTGCTGCGTCGATCTCATTGGCGTGCGTCGTCCAATGGGTCTGAACAAGCCAGCACGGGTCCGCGCCAAGCACCTCCTCAGCTAGAGCATTGTGACGAGCCAATAGAATTGAACGCTCGTCGTCGGTGTCAGCATAGCGTTTCGAGGCGGGCAGCGAATGAAAGCGCAACCAGTTTTCCGCCCCGTCTTCTCGCAGCATCCAGCCGACCGGTCGTTCACCAGCGTGATACTTCGTCCAAGCATTTTCGAATGACATCTTGTGAGCGTAGCAGGCGAGCGCCTGTATGTCCGCTTTCCACCCTTTGCCGACATTCAGCTGGTCCGCTCTAACGCCACTCTCAGTCTCCCCTCCTGCCCCTGGGTCAACCTTTTCACCCACCCGCTTTGCGCCGCGCCACACCTGAGCTACAACGCGCGCTCGATTCCGCGCGGACACGGCGCGTCTGTTTTGCGAGCGAATGCCCGAAACCCTGACCCTGTACGTCCTGAACGGGCCGAACCTGAACCTCCTGGGGGTTCGGGAGCCGGACATCTATGGCCATGAGACCCTGGCCGATGTGCAGGCCCTGTGCGAAGCCGCCGCCGAGGGCGCGCGCGTGGTCTTCCGCCAATCCAATCACGAAGGCCAGCTGATCGACTGGATCCATGAGGCGCGCCTTGAGGCTAGCGCCCTGGTGATCAATCCCGCCGCCTTCACCCATACCTCGGTGGCTCTGCTGGACGCGTTGAAGACGCTCAGCGTCCCCGTCGTTGAATGCCACCTGTCGAACCCCGCCGCGCGCGAGGATTTCCGGCGTCATTCCTATGTTTCGCTGGTTGCGACCGGCGTCATTTCGGGCTTCGGCCCCCACAGCTACGAACTGGCCGTCAAGGCCGCCCTTCGGCTGGCGCGGGAACGCGCTGCGGCCGGGGCTCGTTCGCCCAAGATCTGAAGAGAGACAGAACCATGTCCGACGACAAGCACAAGAACGAAGGCATCGACGCCGGCCTGATCCGCAGCCTGGCCGACATCCTCAACGAAACCGACCTGACCGAGATCGAGGTCGAGCGCGGCGAACTGCGCATCCGCGTCGCTCGCGAAGTGACCATGACGGCCGCCGCGCCGATCCAGTACGCCGCCGCCCCGGCCCCGGTCGCCCACGCCGCACCGGCCGCCGCTGCTCCGGCTTCCATGCCGTCGGACCCGGCCACCATCGTCTCGCGCAAGGGCGAAGAGGTGAAGTCGCCGATGGTCGGCACCGCCTACCTGCAACCCTCGCCGGAAGCTCCGCAGTTCGTGAAGCCGGGCGACAAGGTCAAGAAGGGCCAGACCCTGCTGATCGTCGAAGCCATGAAGACCATGAACCCGATCCAGGCCCCGCGCGACGGCGTCGTGTCGGAAATCCTCGTCGGCGACGCCCAGCCCGTCGAATACGGCGAAGCTCTGGTTCTGCTGGAAGCCTGAGACCCGTCATGTTCACCAAGGTCCTGATCGCCAACCGCGGCGAAATCGCCCTGCGCATCCACCGGGCGTGCAAGGAGATGGGCATCTCCACCGTCGCCGTGCACTCCGAGGCCGACCGCGGCGCCATGTGGGTGCGCCTGGCCGACGAAAGCGTCTGCATCGGCCCCGCGCCGGCGGCCAAGTCCTATCTGAACATCCCGCAGATCATCGCGGCGGCGGAAATCACCGGCGCCCAGGCGATCCACCCGGGCTATGGCTTCCTGTCGGAAAACGCCCGCTTCGCCGAGATCATCGAGGCCCACGGCCTGACCTTCATCGGTCCCAAGCCCGAGCATATCCGGGTCATGGGCGACAAGATCACCGCCAAGAAGACCGTCATGGACGCCGGCATCCCCGTCGTCCCCGGCTCTGACGGCGAGGTCGAAACCGTCGAGGCCGCCATCGAGGCGTCCAAGACCATCGGCTTCCCCCTGATCGTCAAGGCCGCCGCCGGCGGCGGCGGTCGCGGCATGAAGGTCGCCCTGACCGCCGATGATCTGGTCGAGGCCGTGCAGACGGCCCAGACCGAGGCCAAGGCCGCCTTCGGCAATGGCGCCGTCTATATGGAGCGCTACCTCCAGAAGCCGCGCCACATCGAGATCCAGGTCATCGCCGACAGCCACGGCAACGTCGTCCACCTGGGCGAACGCGACTGCTCGCTGCAACGCCGCCACCAGAAGGTGCTGGAAGAAGCCCCCTCGCCCGCCCTGTCGGCCGAGGGTCGCAAGCAGATCGGCGAGACGGTCAACAAGGCCATCGCCGCCATCGGCTACCTGGGCGTCGGCACCATCGAGTTCCTGTGGGAGGACGGCGAGTTCTTCTTCATCGAGATGAACACCCGTCTGCAGGTCGAGCACCCGGTCACGGAAATGATCACGGGCGTCGATCTGGTCCGCGAGCAGATCCGCATCGCCGCCGGTCTTCCGCTGTCCTTCACGCAAGAGGACATCCATTTCGACGGCCACGCCATCGAGGTGCGGATCAACGCCGAGAACGCCGAGACCTTCACCCCGTCGCCGGGCACGATCACCGACTTCCACGCGCCGGGCGGCCTGGGCGTGCGTCTGGATAGCGCCATCTACGCCGGCTATTCGATCCCGCCCTACTACGACAGCCTGATCGGCAAGCTGATCGTCCACGGTCGCGACCGTGAAGAAGCCCTGGCCCGTCTCAAGCGTTCGCTGGGCGAGATGGTCATCGGCGGCGTCGACACCACCATCCCCCTGTTCCAGAAGCTGTTGCAGGAGCCCGACATCCTGTCCGGCGACTATGACATCCACTGGCTGGAAAAATGGGCCGCCGCCCAGAAGGCCAAGGCCTAAGCCCTCTTGGACGAACCCGAGTTCAGCGCCAGCAGCCCCTCCAGCGTCTTCGGACCCGAGGAGTTGCTGGCCTGCTACGCTCGCGGCATCTTTCCGATGGCCGAGGCGCGCGACGATCCGCGCGTCTTTCTGGTCGAACCGGATATGCGGGGCGTCGTCCCGCTGGATCGCTTCCATATCCCCGCCCGCCTGCGCCGCACCGTCCGGGGCGAGCCGTTTCAGGTGCGGGTCGACACGGCCTTCGCCGCCGTGCTGGACGCCTGCGCCGCCTCCATGCCGGGGCGTGAGGACACCTGGATCAATGACCCCATCCGCCGGCTCTATCTGGAACTTCACGCGCGCGGCCACGCCCACAGCCTGGAATGCTGGCAGGACGAGGTTCTGGTCGGCGGCCTCTATGGCGTGACCCTGGGCGGCGCCTTCTTCGGCGAGAGCATGTTCAGCCGGGCGCGCGATGCGTCAAAGGTCGCCCTGGTGCATCTGGCAGCGCGGCTGCGAAAGGGTGGCTGGGCCTTGCTGGACGCCCAGTTCCTGACCGAGCATCTCAGCCAGTTCGGCGCGGTCGAGACGCCGCAAGCGGCCTATCTGCGGCTGCTGAAGCCCGCCCTGCGCCTGACGCCGGACAAGACGGTCCTGAACGCGCCCATGACGGGCGTTGAGGCCGTGGCCTATGCCTTACAGCCGACCACCCAGGCGTCATAGATCGGGTGTTGCAGGCCGCTGACGGCCGGCGATGAGGCGAACATCCAGCCCTTGAAGATCTGGCGCGCCTCGGTCGGCACGGCGATGCCCCGCGGCTGAACCCCGACTTCCAGATAGGCGATGGCGTCCTCGGTCTGCTCATCAGAGGCCGAGACCTCGCAGGCGCGGACGCTGAAGATCAGGGTCTTGTTGAAGCGTACCGGACGACCGCCGACCTCGACTTCGAACCGCATGGATTCGGCCGTGACCTTGTCGATCGCCTGGATGACGGCCACAGGACGACGCTGACGACGGCCAGGGACGGCGGCCGGCTCGGTCGCCGGCTTGGGCGCCTCGACCTCGGCCTCGAGCGGAGCGTCTTCCTGAACAGCAGCGATCTCGGCTTCGGGCGTCACGACGACGACAGGCGTGCCGGGCGCCGCGGTCGGAGCCGCCGTCGAAGGCGCGGTTCCTTGCACAGGCGCCGGCGTCGGCGTTTGCGGCGGCGTGGCCTGCGGGTTCTGCAGCGGCGTGCGATTGGTGTCGCGCAACAGGTCCCCGACCGGGTCCTGAACCGGCACGGCGTCCTGCGGCAGTTCCATGAGGGCGCTGGTCATGCCGGCGCCCGCGACCGCCAGTCCCGCCACGGCCACGCCGATCAGCAGGACGCGTCGTGTCATTCCGGGCTCCAGGCCTGATAGTCGCCGGTGGCGGCGGGGCGCTTGCCTTCATTGGCCAGCGAGCCCTGCGGACGCCAAGCCATCGGCGTGCCGGTCATGTTCGGCAGGTGATCCTTTTCCCAGGCGCGGCGCGGCAGCGGCTTCTCGACCGGGGTCTCGTCATAGGTGTAGCGCAGCCAGCCCTGCCATTCCGGCGGAACCTTCGACGCCTCGGCATAGCCGTCATAGATGACCCAGCGGCGCTTGCGGCCGTCATAGCTGACGTTATCGCGCGACTGGTAATAGCGGTTGCCGAACTCGTCCGTGCCGACCAGTTGGCCGCGTTTGCCGACGGTGAACAGGGTGCCGATCGTGGCGCCGTTCCACCAGGTGAAGATCTTGCTCAGCACGTCGTCGTACTCACTTGTATCCCGCCGCTCGGGGAGGTCCGACGACGCAGCGCGATCATAGAAACCGCAGCCGCCCGCGTCCAGCCCGCCAGCCCAACAGAGCGCCGCCGTCAAACATCAACATCTTGGGGGTAACATGCTCCACAGGCCCAAGATTTATTGAAACGCCTTCAGAGGCGTCGTTAATGTCGCGATCAGGACACGCGCGGAGACGTCTGATGCGCATCAAGCCCCGTTTCGCCCCCCTCGCCGCGCCCCTGGCGCTGGAGCCCCGCCTGATCGAACGCCCCGGCGTCATGACGCCGACGCTGGCGCCCGCCGACTGGTCCGACGCGCGCGTAGAAGCCTGGCTGGACTGGGCCGAGCGCCTACCGACCGACCTGCCCCAGGACGCCGCCGCGCCCGATCAGGACGAGACCGCCTTCCTGAACGGCGCCGCCGACCGCTGGGCGCACCGGCTCGGTGCCTGGGGTCGCGCCCATGGCCTGTTCGACAGCGCGGCCGACGCCGAGACCTTCGCCGACGAACTCGCGGCCATCTTGCTGCTGGGCCTTGCCGCACCGGGCGCGAATGACGCCTCAGCGTCCGCCGCCTCGACCTACCTGTCCCTGAGCGACCCCGGCGCCGCGCGCCGTCTGACCGACCTGACCGCCGCCCGACGTGGCGAACGCCTGTCCAGCCGCGCCGCTGAGGCCCTGTCCGACGCCCTGAAGGCCGTCGCCGAGGCCGTGAACCGCTGCGATGGCCCGCGCGAGGCCTGCGCCGATCCCGCCGCCAATCCGGCCCTGGCCCGCGCCGCCCTGATCGCCCGGCGCTGCGGCGCCGATGACGCCGACATCATTCGCGCCGTCGAGGGCGAAAGCCCCGCCGTCGCCCTGCCCGTCCCGACCGCCCGGATCGTGACGCCGGTCCTGGCCCCGCGTGACAGCATCGCCTCGGGCGGCCCCGAAACCCTGACCGTGGCCGAGGCCGCGCTGGAAGGCGATCTGGCCCTGACCTTCTCGCCGCACGACGCCGAAGCCCTGGGCGACGCCGGGCTGGAAGCCCGAGCGGCCCTGCTCCTACCTCAGCTGGCGGCCCGGAGCGGGGAAACCTTCGATGACGCCCTGGACGACCTGACCCGCCTGCTCGTCATCGCGCTCGAGATCGAAACCTCTGTCGGCTTCTGTCCCGACGCCGCGACCGCCCGGCGTCGTCAGACTGTTCGGCCCATCGCCCTGGGCCTCTCGGGCCTGGCCGACTGGGCCGTGGCCAAGGACGCCGAGACCGCCTCGACCCACGCCGCCTCGGCCGGCGCTCGGGTCTCCGCCGCCGCCAACGCCGCCTCCAGCGAACTGGCCGCCCGTCTTGGCCCCTGCGCCGAGTGGGAGGTCGTCAAGGACGAGGCCGCGCACCTGGCCCGAGAGCGCGGCCAGGACGAAGCCGTGCAGGCCCGCCATGGTCGCCGCCACGCCGCCATCAGCCTGTTCGTGCGCGACACCGAACTGGATCTGCGTCTCGGCGCCTCGCCCTTCAACGCTGTCGACCTGTTCCAGACCGAGGACGGCGAGACCGAACGTCGACTGCGTCCTGCCCTGGCCCGCGCCATCGCCCGCGCCGGTGGCGACGTCGAGGACGCCGAGCGCCGACTGTTCGGCCGTCGCACCCTGATGGGGACGCCCGGAATCAATCATTCCGCCTTGCGCGATCTGGGCTTCACCGATGTGGAGCTGGAAGCCGTCGAACTGGCTCTGAGCCAGACCGACCAACTGGCGGCCGCCTTTGCCCCGCCCGTGCTGGATGCGGGCTTTGTCGGCGATGTCCTGGGCCTGTCGGTCGAGGATGGCGCGGACCTGCTCCCTCGCCTGGGCTTTGATCCGTCCGCCATCGAGGCGGCCCGCGCCGCGGCCTTCGGCCATGCCGACCTGTCCGACTGGACCGCCGCGCCCGAGGCCCTGCGCCCCCTGTTGGCCGCCGGTCCCGCCGCTTTCGAAGCCGAACTGCGCCGCGCGATCGAGCCTTTCAGCGACACGCCTGACGCGACGCCGGACCTGATCGACTGGCGCGCCGGGCCGCTTCAGGCCGCCCGCGCCCTGGGCCAGGCCGCCCGCGACGGCCGCCGCGCCGTCATCCTGCGCCGCGCCGCCGCGCCCGCCGACTTCCATCTCGAACTGCCCGAGCCGGACGCCCCGACTCAGCGTCGCGCCGAGCCGGAGGCCCGCACCGTCGAACGGGTCGTGGAGAAGGTCATCGAGCGCGACCGCACCCGGCGCAAACTGCCCGACCGCCGCAAGG
>RCUP01002022.1_pt1 | contig 11281 bp, 12 predicted proteins | sample 2166341 | NCBI WGS metagenome assembly RCUP01 (sample SAMN09932325, study PRJNA488358) | compost metagenome | isolation source: compost soil in succinonitrile-enriched | place: Germany: Experimental Botanical Garden | reverse complement strand
GGGCGCCAAGGTGCTCGACCCGTTCACCGGCAGCGGCGCGCTGTTCCTCGAAGCCTTGTCCCGTGGCGCGGCCATGGGGCAGGCGCTGGATGCCAGCAGTATCGCGGTGTCGAGCCTTAAAGAGCACCTGGGCACACTGCGTTGCACCACCGGCCAGGTCCAGACCGCCGATGCCCTGCGCTATCTGGAAACCCAGACCGCCACGGCTTACGACCTGGTGTTCCTCGACCCGCCGTTCAACCAGAACCTGCTGCCCGCCGTATGCAAGTTGCTCGAAGAGCGCCAATGGCTGGCCGAAGACGCCTGGGTGTACACCGAAAGCGAATCCGCACCGTCGACGCTCGGCCTGCCGGGCAACTGGCGCCTGCACCGCGAGCAAAAATCCGGGCGGGTCTATTATTCGTTGTGGCAACGTATGGCAGAGATCGCCGGTTAATCGACCGGCCTGAACAAGGCGCGCACCGCATACCGGCGCGCGCCGCTGCATCGAGAACAATCGTGTCCCATCCGTCAGAACGCTTCACCCCCGCCTTCGGCCTCAGTAACCCGCACTTGCAGACCTTGTGGGGGCCCCTGTGGCGAAAAACCACGCACATCGAACGCGAACGTGAACGCTTGTGGCTCGAAGATGGCGACTTCCTCGACCTTGACTGGCACGGACCGCACAGCGTTGATGCGCCGTTGGTGCTGGTGCTGCACGGACTGACTGGCTCGTCTAACTCGCCTTACGTCGCCGGAATGCAAAAAACGCTGGGTGACCGAGGATGGGCCAGTGTTGCGCTGAACTGGCGTGGCTGCTCCGGCGAACCCAATCTGCTGCCGCGCAGCTACCACTCCGGCGCCAGCGAAGATCTCGCCGAAGCCATCAAGCATCTGCGGGCCAAGCGGCCTCTCGCACCGTTGTATGCGGTCGGTTATTCCCTGGGCGGCAATGTCCTGCTCAAACATTTGGGCGAATCCGGCAGTGACAGCGGCGTGATGGGCGCCGTAGCCGTGTCAGTGCCGTTTCGTCTGGACCAGTGCGCCGACCGGATCGGCCAAGGATTCTCAAAGGTCTATCAGGCGCATTTCATGCGCGAGATGCTGGCCTACATCAAGAACAAGCAGCGGCAGTTCCAGCATGACGGGCGCGAGGATGGCCTGGCGGCGCTGGCCGCGCTCGGCTCGCTGGAGAACATGCGCACCTTCTGGGATTTCGATGGCCGGGTCACCGCGCCGTTGAACGGTTTTGTCGATGCGGAGGATTATTATCGCCGCGCCTCGAGCCGCTACTTCCTCGGGGAAATTCGCACGCCGACCCTGATCATTCAGGCGGCCGACGATCCGTTCGTGTTTCCCCACAGCCTGCCGCACGCCGATGAATTGTCGGCCTGCACGCAGTTTGAATTGCAGGCCAAGGGTGGGCATGTCGGGTTTGTCGACGGTTCGGTCAGGCAACCGGGCTACTACCTGGAGCGGCGCATCCCGCACTGGCTGGCCAACGCAGGTCGCGGGTAAGCCGTGGACGTCGATCAGGGCGAATCGATCCGTTTCTGGCAAACGGCGCCGTTGGCCGGGGTCGAGTTGTTGTCGGCGCGCTACATCGAACACCGCTTCGCCCCACACGTGCACGACGGCTACGTGATCGGCATGATCATGGCCGGCGCCCAGCGTTATCGCTATCGCGGCGCCGAGCACCTGGCGGGCAGCGGCACGCTGGTGCTGATCAACCCTGACGAACTGCACACCGGCCACAAGGGCACGGAGGACGGCTGGCTGTACCGGGCGTTTTATCCGGACAGCGGGCAGATCCTGTCACTGTTGGCCGAACTCGAACTGCCGACCCACAACCCGCCGGCATTCGGCGCCACGCTGTATCGCGACCCGGATCTGGTGAACGGTTTCTGCCAGTTGCATCGCCTGTTGGAAAGTCCGTCGACGGCCCTGCAACAGCAGACTGCCTGGCGGGAATTGATGCTGTCGTTGTTGCAGCGTCATGCGGCGGTGGCAGAGGCTGGCAAACCGGGCAAGGAACATCGGGCGGTGAGGCTGGCCAAGGAGTTGCTGCATGCGCAGCTGGCGGCACCGCCCTCGCTGGAAGAACTGGCGGCGGCGGTGAATCTTTCACCCTTCCACTTCGCGCGGGTGTTCCGTCGCGCTACGGGCATGCCGCCGCACACCTGGCTGATGCAGCAGCGCATTGCCCGGGCGCGGGGGTTATTACAGAGCGGTTGCTTGCCGTTGGAAGTGGCTACGCAGTTGGGATTTGCCGACCAGAGTCATCTGAGTCGGCAGTTCAAGCAGGTGTATGGGGTTGGGCCGGGGGCGTATCGGAGTGCTCGGCAAAAACCTACGACACATCTCTAATGTGGGAGCGGGCTTGCTCGCGAAGAGGGCGTGTCAGTCGATATTTTTTTGACTGACCTACCGCATTCGCGAGCAAGCCCGCTCCCACATTTTGATTGCGGGTTATTCGCCTTTGGCGACGCCCCGCGCAGGGTCATTGATCCACTCGCTCCAAGACCCGGCATACAACGATCCCAACGGATAACCCGCCAGACACAACGCAAACAGGTTGTGGCAAGCCGTCACGCCCGAGCCGCAATACGCCACCAGATCGTCCGGCGAGCGATTTCCGAGTTTCGCGGCAAAGCGTTGCTTGAGTTGATCGGCCGGCAGGAAGCGCCCGTCACCGCCAAGGTTGTCGGTAAACGCCGCGCATTGCGCACCGGGGATGTGCCCGGCAATCGGGTCGATCGGCTCCACTTCACCTTTGAAACGCGGCAGTGCGCGCGCATCGAGCAAGGTCAGTTCCGGTTGAGCGAGACGCTTCTGCAACTGTTCTGCACTGAGCAACAACGAAGCATCAGGCGTACCGGTGAACGTGCCGCGAATGATCGACGGCGAATCAAGGCTCAGAGGCAAACCCGCCGCATGCCACGCCTTGAGCCCGCCATCGAGAATAAACACGCCATCACGCTTGCCGAGCCACGCCAGCAACCACCAGGCCCGCGCCGCGTAGGCACCCGGACCGTCGTCGTACAAAACCACGTCACTGTCGTTGTTGATGCCCCAGGCTTGCAGGCGCTCGATCAGCTCTGCCGGCTCAGGAAGCGGATGACGACCGGTCACGCCCTTGACCACTTTGCCGCTGAGATCGCGCTCGAGATCGGCAAAACTCGACCCGGCGATGTGCCCTTCGGCGTAGCTGCGCTGACCGTAATCCGGGTCTTCGAGGGCAAAACGACAATCCAGAATCACCAGCCCCGGCTGGTCCTTTTTCAGGTCCAGTGCTTGCGGGCTGATCAGTTGCGCAATGGGCATAACGGGCTCCTGTGATGGGCGATTTTCGGTCCTGCTGCATTCGTTGATTCAGATTTCTTCCAGCGCTTGGGCCAGTGGCACGTAAAACTCCTCGAACAAGGCGTTGACCGCCTCGCGCGCCTGATCCGTGACGAATCCGGCCTCCAGCACCAGCACTTGATAGACGCCGCGCTTGATCGCCTGTTCGCTGAGGTGGCTGGAGTTTTCCCGCGTGGTGCACAGAAAGCGCACCCAGGAAGTGAGGATGATCCAGGCATTGAGGGTCAGGGATTCTATCTGCACCCGGTCCATTTTCAGGATGCCGGCGGCAACGAAACCTTCGTAGATGGCCATGCCTTGAATGACGCAGCGCTGGGAAAAGCGCCGGTAACGGGCGGCCAGTTCCGGATCGCTATCGAGCAGATGCTCAAGGTCACGATGCAAAAACCGGTAGCCCCACATCGCAGAGAGCAACTCCTTCAGATAGAAGCGCTTGTCTTCCACCGTCGCAGCGCGCCCCTGTGGCGGGCGCAGGAAACTGTCCACCAGGCTTTCGTACTCGCTGAACAGCACGGCGATGATCGCCTGCTTGTTCGGGAAGTGGTAGTACAGGTTGCCCGGGGAAATTTCCATATGGGCAGCAATGTGGTTGGTGCTGATGCTGCGCTCGCCCTGCTGGTTGAACAGCTCCAGGCTGTTCTGCACGATGCGCTCGCTGGTTTTGATCCGTGGGGCCATGGCTTGAGCTTTAATTCAGAGTGCGTTGACGGGCATCTTAGATCTATCCGCGAGCGGATAAAACAAAGCTGTTCCAGGATGTCATTTGACTTTTTAGAGCATAGACTCTAAAAAGTGCTTCATTACAATAAATCCGGAGCCGACCATGACTGCTGATATTTCCTACCTGCAAAATCTCCAGCAGCCTCTGGAAGAGCTTCACGCCCTGTTCGATTCGCAGCGTGCCGCTTATGCAGCCAATCCAATGCCTCCCGCGGCCCAGCGCCAGCAATGGCTCAAGGCGTTGAAGGATTTATTGAACACCGAACGTCAGGCTTTGATCGACGCGATCAGCCAGGATTTCAGCCATCGCAGCGCCGATGAAACCCTGCTCGCCGAACTGATGCCGAGCCTGCACGGCATCCATTACGCCAGCCGCCATCTCAAGGGCTGGATGCGCGCCTCGCGGCGCAAAGTCGGCGCAGCTTTCCAGCCGGCCTCGGCCAAAGTGGTTTACCAGCCGCTGGGCGTAGTCGGGGTGATCGTCCCGTGGAACTACCCGCTGTACCTGGCCATCGGGCCTCTGGTCGGCGCATTGTCGGCAGGCAATCGGGTCATGCTCAAACTCAGCGAATCGACCCCCGCCACCGGTTTGCTGATGAAAGAACTGCTGGGGCGCATCTTCCCCGAAGACCTGGTCTGCGTGGTGCTGGGCGAGGCCGATATCGGCGTGGCGTTTTCGCAGCTGCGTTTCGATCACTTGCTGTTCACCGGCGCCACCAGCATCGGCAAACACGTGATGCGCGCGGCGGCGGAGAACCTGACGCCGGTCACCCTGGAACTGGGCGGCAAGTCCCCGGCCATCGTGTCCCACGACGTACCGCTCAAGGATGCCGCCGAACGCATCGCGTTCGGCAAGACGCTCAACGCTGGCCAGACCTGCGTGGCCCCTGACTACGTGCTGGTGCCGGAAGAACGCGTCGGGTCTTTCGTTGAAGCCTACCGTCAGGTGGTTCGCGGGTTTTATCCGACGCTTGCGGATAACCCGGACTACACCGCGATCATCAATGACCGACAACTGGCACGCCTTAATGGTTATGTCAGCGACGCCACCAGCAAGGGCGCGCTGCTGATTCCGCTGTTCGAGCAGGGCCAGGGCCGGCGCATGGGCCATAGCCTGCTGCTCAATGTCACTGACGACATGACGGTGATGCAGGACGAAATCTTCGGTCCGCTGCTGCCGATCGTGCCGTACAAGGATCTCGATCAGGCGTTTGCCTACATCAACCAGCGCCCTCGCCCACTGGCGCTGTACTACTTCGGCTATGACAAGCGCGAACAAAACCGCGTACTGCATGAAACCCATTCCGGTGGCGTGTGCCTCAACGACACGCTGCTGCACGTCGCCCAGGACGACATGCCGTTCGGCGGCATCGGCGCTTCGGGCATGGGCCATTACCACGGCCACGAAGGCTTCCTGACCTTCAGCAAGGCCAAAGGTGTGCTGATCAAACAGCGCTTTAACGCGGCGAAGTTGATTTACCCGCCTTACGGCAAATCCATTCAGAAACTGATCCAGAAGCTGTTTATCCGCTAACGGTCGTCACACTCGGGTAATAACAAGAATGAACCCAAGCCTGTCCGATACTCCCGCGCTGTCACGGCGCGGCCTGCTCAAATTCAGCCTCGGCGCCAGTGCCTTTCTCGCCACGGCCGGATTGGGCGCCAGTCTCAGTGGTTGTTCGTCAGGCACTGCGCAAAGCGGTTTCGCAGCATTGCGCAGCGGCGACCTGCTGTTTCTGCGGGCACTGCTGCCGGTGATGCTCAGTGGTGCCGTGTCCGCCGAACGAATGCCAGACGCCGTCGACGGCACGCTCAAAAGTCTGGATTACAACCTCGATCACCTGTCGCCGGAAATGCTCAAGCTGACCCGGCAACTGTTCGATGTGCTCGGCATGGCCGTCACCCGCGGCCCACTGACCGGGATCTGGGGCAGTTGGGAAAACGCCAGCGCCGACGAAATCCGACACTTCCTCGATCGCTGGGAAAACAGCTCGTTGAGCCTGCTGCGTATGGGTCACAGCTCATTGCTGCAACTGGTGATGATGGCCTGGTATGGGCGCAAGGAATCGTGGGCGCATTGTGGGTATCCCGGACCGCCGACCGTTTGAAACCGAGTCGCCCCTATCGCTGGCAAGCCAGCTCCCACAGGTTTTGTGGTGGCCGCACCTTTTGTGAACGACTCGACCCTGTGGGAGCTGGCTTGCCAGCGATGGCGCCAGCCATCACACCACATTCCCAATAATAAAAAGAGAACCCTAAGATGCCCGTACCCGATCCGTTCCGCGAAGGCATGGCCCGTGGCTGGAAAACCTACAACGGCTCACAACTGAGCCAGGACCTGACCCTCGAAGCGGACGTGGCGATCATCGGCAGCGGTGCCGGCGGTGGAACCACGGCTGAAATCCTCAGCGCAGCCGGCTACAAAGTGCTGCTGATCGAAGAAGGCCCGCTCAAGACCAGCAGCGACTTCAAGCTGCTCGAAGACCAGGCCTACGCCAGCCTCTATCAGGAAGGCATCGGCCGCATGAGCAAGGACGGCGCGATCACCATCCTCCAGGGCCGGGCGGTGGGCGGCACCACGCTGATCAACTGGACCTCCAGTTTCCGCACCCCGGAACCGACCCTGGAACACTGGGCCAAGGAACATAACGTCAAGGGCCACAGCCCGGCGGAAATGGCGCCGTGGTTCGAAAAAATGGAACAGCGCCTGGGCGTCGCGCCGTGGATGGTGCCACCCAACGCCAACAATGACGTGATCCGCAAAGGCTGCGAAAAACTCGGCTATAGCTGGCATGTCATCCCGCGCAATGTGCGCGGTTGCTGGAACCTCGGCTACTGCGGCATGGGCTGCCCGACCAACGCCAAGCAATCGATGATGGTCACGACCATTCCGGCGACCCTGGAAAAGGGCGGCGAACTGCTCTACCTGGCCCGCGCCGAAAAGCTCTTGATCAGCGGCGACAAGATCACCGGCCTGCAATGCTCGGCGATGGACGAGCGCTGCGTCGAGCCCACCGGCCGCCAGATTACGGTCAAGGCGCGGCACTACGTGCTGGCCGGCGGCGGGATCAACACACCGGGGTTGCTGATGCGTTCCGCAGCGCCCGACCCGCACAAACGCTTGGGCAAGCGCACGTTCCTGCATCCGGTGAACATGTCCGCCGCGTTGTTCGACGAAGTGGTCAACCCGTTCTATGGCGCGCCGCAGTCGATCTATTCCGACCATTTCCAATGGCAGGACGGCACCACCGGCCCAATGGCTTACAAACTGGAGGTTCCGCCGCTGCACCCGGCCCTGGCGGCTACGCTGCTCGGTGGCTTCGGCCGGGAAAATGCGCAACACATGGCCAATCTGCCGCACACCCACGCCATGCTCGCGCTGCTGCGCGACGGGTTTCACCCGGACAGCCAGGGTGGCAGCGTCGAATTGCGCGGCGACGACACGCCCGTGCTCGATTATCAGATGTCGCCTTACGCCTGGGACGGCTTGCGCCGGGCCTTCCACACCATGGCCGAGATCCAGTTCGCCGGTGGCGCCAAGGCAGTGATGCCGATGCACGCCGATGCGCATTATGTGAAAACCCTCGCTGAAGCACGCACCTTGATCGACAGCCTGAGCCTGGAGTTGTACCGCACGCGGCTGGGCAGCGCCCACGTGATGGGCGGTTGTGCGATGGGCGAAGACCCGAAAAACGCCGTGACCGACAGCCTCGGCCGGCATCATCAATTGGCTAATCTGTCGATTCACGACGGCTCGCTATTCCCCACCAGCATTGGCGCAAACCCGCAGCTTTCGGTCTACGGTCTGACGGCGCAACTTGCAACTTCCCTGGCAGAACGTTTGAAAAACCCATGAAAATGACGAATATTCCTATCGTCTATAGTGCTTTCTTACCCAACAGGCGACTTGGCCGACCGGGAAGGCTGCGATACCATCCGACTCCCCAACGCACTCCCGCCAGGACGACGCGATGAACCGAGTGTTGTACCCAGGTACATTCGACCCTATTACCAAGGGCCATGGCGACTTGGTCGAACGCGCCGCGCGCCTGTTCGATCACGTGATCATTGCCGTCGCCGCCAGCCCGAAGAAAAACCCGTTGTTTCCTCTGGAACAACGTGTGGAGCTGGCCCGCGAGGTCACTAAACATCTGCCGAACGTTGAAGTCGTCGGCTTCTCGACCTTGTTGGCGCATTTCGCCAAAGAGAAGAATGCCAACGTGTTTCTGCGAGGTTTGCGCGCAGTGTCGGACTTCGAATACGAGTTCCAGCTGGCCAACATGAACCGTCAGCTGGCCCCGGATGTGGAAAGTCTGTTTCTTACCCCGTCCGAGCGTTATTCGTTCATTTCCTCGACGCTGGTCCGTGAAATTGCTGCCCTGGGCGGCGATATCACCAAATTCGTACACCCTGCGGTGGCGGATGCGCTGACCGAGCGGTTCAAGAAGTAATCACCGCTCAATCGGCGCCCGCGTGCAACGCAGGCGCCAATGCGGCACAATTACGCGCATTGATTTATTGCGCCCGGGCCTGCCGCCCCGGCTGGAGTTAGCATGTCCCTGATCATCACCGACGATTGCATCAACTGCGACGTCTGCGAACCCGAGTGCCCGAACGCCGCCATTTCCCAAGGCGAAGAGATCTACGTGATCGACCCGAACCTGTGCACCCAGTGCGTCGGCCACTACGACGAACCGCAGTGCCAACAGGTCTGCCCGGTCGATTGCATTCCGCTGGACGAAGCCCATCCGGAGACTGAAGAGCAGTTGATGGAGAAGTACCGGAAGATTACCGGTAAGGCTTGAGAACCCTGAAAGATCGCAGCCTTCGGCAGCTCCTACAGACATTGTGATCCCCTGTAGGAGCTGCCGAAGGCTGCGATCTTTTGACTCTGCGGCACTCACTCCCGCCGCTCAAACCCCTCCCCGATACACCCCAGACACCGCACGAATGCCGCTTTCGCCGGATCAACCACCAGTGCCTGTCCCGCATCGCCCACGCCGCCGCCCAACGCGGTAAACGGCAACGACACCACAAACACCCCGGCACCAATCACCGTCGCCGCGACCAGCAAAGGCCGGGCAATCAACAAGTCGCCGATCATGGCGTAAGCCGGTGGATTCTGGATGGTGTACAGCGGATCACCGCTGCCGCCGCTGGCCACGGCTGATGCACCGAAGCTCAGCAGCAACGCGACGACAAGGGTTCGAAACAGGTTCATGGCGCGGTCCTTCGGCTAAACAGTCAGAACACTGACTATAGACCGTAGGCGTTTCAGCTCTGGCAGCGTGGGCAAAAGACGCTGGCGCGCTGCCCGAGTTTCACTTCCCGCAACTGGGTGCCGCAGATTTTGCAGTGCTCGGCGCCTCGGCCGTACACGAACAGTTCCTGCTGGAAGTACCCCGGCTGACCGTCACCGCCGATAAAGTCCCGCAGCGTGGTGCCGCCGCGCTCAATGGCAGCAGCGAGGATGCGTTTGATCTCGATCGCCAGCTTCAGATAACGCGCCCGGGAAATGCTCTTGGCTTCGCGGCGCGGGTCGATCCCGGCGGCGAACAGCGCTTCGGTCGCGTAGATATTGCCGACGCCGACCACCACCGCGTTATCCATGATGAACGGCTTGACCGCCATCGAACGCCCGCGAGACAACTGGAACAAACGCTCACCGTCAAACAGATCGGTCAACGGCTCCGGCCCCAGGCGAATCAACAATTCGTGGTTGAGCGGGTCGAGGCTCCAGAGCATCGCGCCAAACCGTCGCGGGTCGGTGTAGCGCAGGGCCAGGCCCGACTCCAGTTCAATATCCACATGCTCATGTTTGGCCGCCGGCAGGCCGGCTTCCACCAACCGCAAATTCCCAGACATACCCAAGTGACTGATCAATGTGCCGACCTCGGCGTTGATCAGCAGATACTTGGCGCGCCGCTCCACCAGCACGATGCGCTGGCCGGACAAGCGCACATCGAGGTCTTCAGGAATCGGCCAGCGCAGACGCCGGTCACGCACGATCACCCGGCTGACGCGCTGGCCTTCCAGGTGCGGCGCAATGCCACGACGGGTGGTTTCGACTTCCGGCAATTCAGGCATGGTGTTCTCGAATCAGGCTGGCAGGTGCAACTCAGCGGTGATTGCCGAGGTCGCGAATCGTCTGCTTGAGGGTTTCGAAGTCGTAGTCCGAAAGCCCGACGTAATCGAGCACCAGAGGCCCGATGCTGTTCCATTCATGGTCTTCGGTCTGGTTGCCCAGAACCCGGTAAGACGCACAAATGTGTTCGGCCATTTTCAGGATCGCCAGCAGGTTCTTCAACGAACTGTTGCGCGACGACTCATCGCTGAAGATCGCCAGGGCATTGTGGTGATTGGCGATGGCGGTGCTCACATGCTCCGGCAGGCGCCAGGACTTGGCCGTGTAATAACCGACCACGGCGTGGTTGGTGTTGAAGACCTGGTTTTCGGTGTCCACCACCCGGCAATCGGGGCCGGCATTGGCGTAAGCCTGTTCGAGCACGGTCATGTACTCGGGGAAACGCTGGAGCATCAACGGCACGCCACAGTCGTGGAACAGACCCAGCGCATACGCTTCATCGCCAGCCTGCGCGCCGATGCGCTTGGCCAGGGTCAGGCAGGTCATCGCTACGTCCTGCGCCGTGTCCCAGAAGCGGTTCAGGGTGACGATGGTTTCGTCGTTCATCTCGCCCTTGATCGACTGCGCGTTGATCAGGTTGATGATCGAGCGACTGCCCAGCAAATTCACCGCGCGCTGAATCGAGGCGATCTTGTTGGTCAGGCCGTAATACGGCGAGTTGACGATTTTCAACAAGGCGCCGGACAGACCGGGGTCTTGAGAAATCAGCTTCGCGATCACTTCCAGATCCGGATCGGGCATGTATTGCTCCATCTGCAGATCCACCATGATCTGCGGTTGGGCAGGCACGCTGATGCCTTGCAGGGACTGTTGGATCTGTTCGGAAGTCAGCTCTTGGGACATAAGTACACACTCTGGGCCAGGCGCAGATTCTAGCTTCTAAAACCTGCATCCGACACCTTGGGTGGTTCATCGGTGGAAGTTTCATGTAACTCCGGGCCTGATCACCGCATGTCCATCCGCCACGCCGAGGCCTTGCGCAACGCGCTATACTCCCGCTCTTTTTTCCGGAGCGACGTCATGTCCCTGCCTAGCCTGCGCCTCAAAGCCAACGCCGACCGTCGTCTGCGCAAC
>RCUP01002016.1_pt1 | contig 11303 bp, 6 predicted proteins | sample 2166341 | NCBI WGS metagenome assembly RCUP01 (sample SAMN09932325, study PRJNA488358) | compost metagenome | isolation source: compost soil in succinonitrile-enriched | place: Germany: Experimental Botanical Garden | reverse complement strand
GGATTAATGACTCTGTTTTCTTCAATCACCGGTGTTCCATGCATAATCACAAAACGCCATTTTCCTTTTTCTGCCAAAACAGAATAAGCTACTGAATCAGGATACATGGTGATGATATTTTTTTCAGACCTGCGCGGCCATGCTGCCTGATTAATCTCCTCCGCAGACCAATGAAGTGCAGTTTTCTTTGTTGTCTGGCGGAATTTTCCGGAAAATGTCGATTTCTCAGGAAAGAATTTTCCCAACATTCCATGATCCCGACCTAAAAAATAACGCTTAATCAAGGTGATTTTATTATTCACTAAACGCAAGCGATTCAAATTATGGGATGCATTTTCACAACAGGGATATTGATGATGATAAAGCAAAACTTCCTTCGTGTTCGGATGGATTTTATAAGCCATCAAATGCCCCATTTCGTTGTATATCGAAACCAAAACGCCTTTAACAGTGGTGAAAATCTGTAATTGCTCCTTCTCTCTTTCTTCTGTACTGTATCCGTTAAAAATCAACTCGGGAACCTGATCATTATTCAAATCGATCAGTTGATACAAAGGCCCGAACTGCTTGTAATAATTCACAAACAAGGCTGACGGATCATAAGCTTTCGTCCCGATGTGATCCACCATGTCATTATCAAACAGAAATTGAACCATCTTCACTTTCAACGCTTCATTTTGAAGTTGAACTTTCGCAAAATCCGTTTCCGGATTCGGAATAAACAACCTGGCATCTACCCTGGTCATTTCCACGTAAGCAAACCCCAATGATGAGCATCCCGCAAAAAACAAGGATAAGATCAATTTGAACTTCATATCTCTAAGCTAAAAAAGGCTTCTGCCTCCCGAAACCGGTATGACAGAAGCCTTTACTGTTTGTTAATTTATATTTTATTTTTTTGCCGCCTTCGTTTTCCCTTTTTCAATGGAAATCTTCAATCCGGTATTTGTTTCATCAATATCTAAAACGATCGAATCACCTTCTTGCAGATTTGCCTTAATGATCTCTTCTGCCAACGGATCTTCAATGTATTTCTGGATAGCTCTTTTCAATGGTCTTGCACCGAATTTTTCATCGTATCCTTTATCAACAATCAAATCCTTCGCTTTATCCGTCATAGATGCATGATATCCCAAAGTTGCAATTCGGTCAAACAATTTCACCAATTCCAGATCAATGATTTTATGGATATTTTCTCTTGTCAATGAGTGGAAGATGATCATATCGTCAATACGATTCAGGAATTCCGGAGAAAATGCTTTTCTCAATGCATTCTGAATCACTGTCTTCGTATTGTCATCACGTTGTTCGCTCTGAGCTTTCGTACCAAAACCAACTCCGGTTCCAAAATCTGCCAGCTGACGAGCTCCGATATTCGAAGTCATAATCAAAATGGTGTTTTTAAAGTCGATTTTACGACCCAAACCATCTGTCATATGTCCGTCATCCAACACTTGCAACAACAAGTTAAATACATCCGGATGCGCTTTTTCAATTTCATCCAGGAGAATGATCGAATAAGGCTTACGTCTTACTTTTTCAGTCAATTGACCACCTTCTTCATATCCAACGTATCCCGGAGGCGCTCCAACCAATCTTGAGATGGAGAATTTTTCCATGTACTCAGACATATCAATACGAATCAATGCATCTTCCGTGTCAAACAAGTACTTCGCAAGAACTTTCGCCAACTGAGTTTTTCCTACTCCTGTTGGTCCGAGGAAGAAAAACGACCCGATCGGTTTGTTCGGATCTTTCAATCCGGCTCTGTTTCGTTGAATTGCTTTCACAACCTTTTCAACAGCTTCTTCCTGACCGATAACTTTTCCTTGTAACTCAACAGCCATTGTAGCCAGTTTCCCCATTTCGGTCTGAGCCACACGAGTGACAGGAATTCCACACATCATTGAAACAACTTCAGCAACGTGCTCTTCTGTAACAATCACGCGTTTTGCTTTTGAATCTTCTTCCCAACGCTTTTTAGCTTCTTCCAGACGATCCTGCAACTTGCGTTCCGAATCGCGCAGTTCTGCTGCTTTTTCGTATTGCTGAGATTTGATTACTTCATTTTTCTGATCCTTCAATGCTTCGATCTCCTGTTCGATATCCACAATTTCCTGCGGAACATGAATATTTGTCAGGTGAACACGTGAACCAACTTCATCCAACGCATCAATCGCTTTATCCGGTAAATGTCTGTCCGTAATGTAACGCTCAGTCAATTTAACACAAGCCGAAATTGCTTCCGGAGTATAACTCACCATGTGATGATCTTCGTAACGCTCTTTGATGTTATTCAAGATCTGAATCGTTTCTTCAATGGTTGTAGGCTCGATCAATACTTTTTGGAAACGGCGTTCTAAAGCTCCGTCTTTTTCAATGTATTGTCTGTACTCATCCAATGTAGTTGCTCCGATAGCCTGCATTTCTCCACGAGCCAAAGCAGGTTTGAACATATTGGATGCATCCAGAGAACCACTTGCTCCACCAGCTCCGATAATGGTATGAATCTCATCAATAAACAAAATGATATCCGGATTCTTTTCGATTTCAGCCATGACAGCTTTCATACGCTCTTCAAACTGACCGCGGTATTTTGTACCGGCAACCATTGAAGCCAAATCCAATGAAACGATTCGTTTGTTGAACAACACACGGGAAACCTTGCGCTGTACAATTCGTAGTGCCAAACCTTCTGCAATGGCGCTTTTTCCAACTCCGGGTTCTCCGATCAAAATCGGATTATTCTTTTTTCTACGTGATAAAATCTGAGACACGCGCTCGATTTCTTTTTCGCGGCCAACAATCGGATCCAGCTTTCCAGCTTCCGCCATTTTAGTTAAATCACGACCAAAATTATCTAAAACAGGAGTTTTAGATTTTGGATCTGTTGATTTTCGTTGGCTCGCACCAAATGTTTGATCTTCATCATCAGAAGAAGATGACATTTCTGCTCTTGGTAATTTATTTTCGTCGACCATATTTTCTAATTCCTCGTGAACTGTATTATAATTTACTCCATAGCGGTTTAAAACCCTGCAAACTACGGAATCTTCATCCTTTAACATCGAAAGTAACAAATGTTCGGTACCAATCATAGGACTCTTGAACAATTTCGCTTCCAAATAAGTTATTTTTAACAATCTTTCGGCCTGTTTTACCAAAGGAATGTTGGCTCCAAGCGGAGAATTGGATTTGGATGCTTCCAATAAAGGTTTCTCCAATTCCGTTTTTAATTTTTGCAAATCCAAATTGAATCCGGTAAGGATGCGCACCGCATTCCCCTCACCTTCACGCAAGATTCCTAATAAGAAATGTTCTACCCCAATAAAATCATTCCCCAAACGCAAAGCTTCTTCCCTACTGAAGCTGAGCACGTCTTTTACCCGAGGTGAAAATTTCGCTTCCATAACTCTTAATTTAAGATTTGAGTGCAACTAGCGCACCATACAAATATACAAACACATTAAATGTTAATAAGTACCTCTAATTAGCATTTTTTCACCGCTTTTTGTTAGTAAAAATCCTTTTACCCTCTTTTTTGTAGCCATAAAAAAGCTAATTTCGGAACTTGCTTTTAGCACACAAATTTCGTGCATAATTTAAAAATATGACAAGATGGCAGATGGAGAAAAGATAATCCAGATTAACATCGAAGATGAAATGAAATCGGCGTACATCGATTATTCGATGTCGGTGATCGTATCCCGTGCACTTCCTGATGTGCGTGACGGGTTTAAACCGGTTCATCGCCGTGTATTATATGGTATGCAAGATTTGGGAGTTTATTCCAATCGACCGCATAAAAAGTCAGCTCGTATTGTTGGTGAAGTACTTGGTAAATATCACCCGCATGGTGACAGTTCCGTTTATGACACCATGGTTCGTATGGCACAATCCTGGTCTTTGCGCTACCCTTTAGTGGACGGACAAGGTAACTTCGGGTCTGTTGACGGCGATAGCCCGGCAGCTATGCGTTATACGGAAGCTCGTTTGCGCAAGATTGCTGAAGAGATGTTGGATGATTTGGACAAAGAAACAGTTGATTTCGCGCCAAACTTTGATGACTCCTTAACAGAACCAACCGTATTACCATCTAAGATTCCGAACTTATTAATAAACGGGTCAAGTGGTATTGCTGTTGGTATGGCAACAAATATGGCTCCTCACAATTTAGGTGAAGTCGTAGATGCCATTATTGCATACGTAGATAATAACGATTTGGAAGACGAAGAGTTATTACATCACGTAAAAGCGCCCGATTTCCCTACAGGAGGTATTATTTACGGAGTTGACGGAGCTCGTGAAGCTTTATTAACAGGTCGTGGTCGCGTTGTCATTCGTGGAAAAGCGGAGATCGAAGAGTCAGGAGGAAGAGAACAAATCATTGTTACCGAGATTCCTTACCAGGTGAATAAAGCAGAAATGATCAAGAAAACTGCTGAATTGGTAAATGACAAAAAGATTGAAGGTATTTCTGACATTCGTGACGAATCTGACAGAAATGGTATGCGTATCGTTTTTGAATTGAAGCGCGATGCCATTCCAAATGTCGTTTTAAATAAATTATACAAGTACACTGCTCTTCAGGGTTCTTTTTCAATCAACAATATTTGTTTGGTTGATGGAAGACCGCGTCAATTGAACCTGAGAGAAATGATTGCTGAATTTGTAAAATTCAGACATGAAGTTGTTATTCGCAGAACGAAGTATGAATTGCGCAAAGCTGAAGAGCGTGCACATATCTTAGAAGGTTTAATCATTGCTTCGGATAATATTGATGAAGTAATTGCGATTATTCGTTCATCTAAAAGCCCGGAAGAGGCGCGTGAGCGTTTGATGGAGCGTTTTGCTTTGTCAGACATTCAATCTCGTGCAATCGTAGAAATGCGTCTGCGTCAATTGACAGGACTGGAGCAAGATAAATTACGCGGAGAATACGCTGATTTGATGGCTCTTATTACAGATTTGAGAGATATTTTAGCTCGCGAAGAACGCAGAATGCAAATCATTAAGGACGAATTAATTGATGTTCGCACGAAGTACGGTGATGCACGTCGTTCAAGAATTGAGTACTCCGCTTCAGAAATGAAGATCGAAGATTTGATTCCGGATGAAGAAGTGGTTATTACGATTTCTCATGCAGGTTATATTAAACGTACCAACCTGGATGAATTCAAGGTTCAAAGCCGCGGTGGAATGGGATCGAAAGGTTCTACAACCCGTGATAAAGACTTCCTGGAGCATTTATTCGTAGCAACAAATCACAATTACCTATTAATCTTTACTGAGAAAGGTCGTTGTTTCTGGATGCGTGTATTTGAAGTTCCGGAAGGAAACAAAACAGCAAAAGGAAGAGCCATTCAAAACTTGTTGAACATTGAGCAGGATGATAAAATCAAGGCCTATGTGAAGGTGAAAGATTTAACTGACAAAGAATACGTAGAAAACAACTTCATTGTCATGTGTACCAAACAAGGTATCATCAAGAAAACTTCATTGGAGGCTTATTCCCGTCCGAGAGCAAACGGTATCAACGCAATTACAATTCGTGAGAATGATGAATTGTTAGAAGCACGTTTGACAGATGGAACCAACGAAATGGTATTGGCTACCAAAGCCGGTAGAGCGATCCGTTTCAACGAAGAGAAAGTTCGCCCAATGGGAAGAAATGCTTCCGGTGTACGTGCTGTAACGCTTCAAAGTGCAACAGATGAAGTAGTCGGAATGATTTGCGTGAAAGATAACTCTGAAACGATCATGGTTGTTTCTGAAAAAGGTTATGGAAAACGTTCGTTCCTGAATGATCCGGAAGATGGTGAGCCGGTTTACCGTATTACCAACCGCGGAGGAAAAGGTGTTAAAACGATTAACATTACAGATAAAACAGGCCCACTTCTTGCAATCAAAACTGTTGCAGACGAAGATGATTTGATGATTATCACAAAAGCTGGTGTAACTATCCGTATGCACATTGATGGAATTCGTGTGATGGGAAGAGCAGCTCAAGGTGTTCGTTTGATTAACCTGAAAGGAACAGCAGCAATTGCAGCAGTAGCCCGAGTTCCACGTTCAGATGAAGAAGAAGAATTTGAAGGTGAAGACGGAATAATCGTTGTTGGACCAACAGATGAGTCTACAGAAGACGCAACTGAAACCAATTCAGAGGAATAATTTATGGAAAACGCATTTTGTTTGCATCTTAGGGTCAAGATTGGCATAAAAGTTGGAAACAGAATCACAGCAAACAAGAAAAAGCGTAGCTTTTGATAACGATCAAGCGGTAGCGCAGATAATATCAAATTTAATAAGTATGAACTATTTGAACATTACTAAAGGAGCATTTATAGCAGGAATCTTCATGATTTCGTCACTTTCTTTTGCTCAAAAAAAGGTTGAAACAGACGCGGCATTAGCACTTCAGGCATTTGAAAAAGCGCAAATGACAGGAAACATGGAAGAAGCAAAAAAACAATTGCTGAAAGCCAAAGAATCTGTTGATATTGCAGCCGCTAACCCAGAAACGGAAAAAAGTCCGAAGACACTTTTCTTAAAAGGGGAAATTTATACGAACATGCTTTTCCTGAAAATGCTTCAGGACGCTGAGTTCAATAAAAGTGTTCCGGAAGATGCTAAAGACATCGCTGTCAAAGCATACAAAGAATCTTATGATCTTTCGAACAAGTACGATTCAGATATCCAGAACAGTGTTAATGTTATCAAACAAACCTTGCATCCAATCGGATCTGCTGCTTACGAAGGAAAGAAATTCAAAGAGGCAGGAATGATTTTCGGTGTAATTAATGACTACAATTCTGTTTTGAATCAAATCGATACGGTTTACATTTACTATCAGGGCTTAGCTGCAGAATCAGATGAAAACTGGGTGCAAGCTGCTGAGTATTACAAGAAATGTGCTGATTTGAATTACAAGCCAAATGAGATTTACCGGGCTACTGCAATGGCTTATATCAAAGCAGGACAAAATGACAAAGCGGTAGAATTTCTAAAGCATGCGATTGATAAATCTCCGAAAGACAAGCATTTGTACTTTGCTTTAGGGACTATCGCCATGGAAATGAAGGATGATCAAACGGTTTTGACTAATTTGAATAAAGCTATTGAGATCGATCCAAAGTATTCAGATGCTTACTATAACTTAGGAAGTTATTTCTCAGGAAAAGGATTTGATCTTCGTCAGAAAGCAGGAGATTTACCTCCAAGTGCTAAAAAAGAATCAGATGAATTGCTTGCGAAAAGCTTGGAATACTATGGTTTTGCAATGGATCCGTTGGAAAAATATGTTGCTATTGTACCAAAAGATTTGGAAGTATTGAACAGCTTGATCAAAATTGCCCGAGCACTTAAGAACCCGGAGAAAGAAGCTAAATACAAGCAATTGCTTGATGCTGCGAAGCAGTAATGATCTTTGATAAAGAAAATGATGATGAAAAGCTGTCCGGATTCGGGCAGCTTTTTTTGTTTTGATTACGGTCTCACCTTTACTTCGCAATATTTCAAATTCGCTATTTTGCGATATCGCAATATTACGAACCTCTACCCGGGTATATTAATGAATAGTTCAAGAATTAACCAAATTTTAAAATTCCATTGATAATATAATCCCTATCTTAGCTACCCTAATAAAAAAGTATGACGAAGGTATTGATCTTGATTTGTTTATTTTTCGGTTTAAACTCTTTTGCTCAACTGAGCGCCGTAAAAGGTAAAACATCCTACAATTTTTGGTTGAACCTTCCCGACAGTAGTGTTTTAAACAACAATCCTCCGATCCTGATCTTCTTGCATGGAAAAAGCTTGAGCGGCACCGATCTCAACCGTGTGAAGAAATATGGCGTCATTCATGAAATCGAAAAAGGAAGAAATGTTCCGGCAATTGTTATTGCACCGCAAGTAGCTTCCGGATCCTGGAGTCCCGATAAAGTATTGGAAGTTCTACAATATGTCCAAAAACTCTACAAAACCGATACAAACCGTGTATATGTATGCGGAATGAGCTTGGGCGGATATGGAACCATGCATTTTGCAGGAAAATATGCGAACAAAATTACGGCTGCTGTAGCACTTTGTGGAGGAGGAAATCCAAAAGATGCGTGTAATATGGCAAGTATTCCAATGTGGATTCAGCATGGAAACCGCGACGAAGCCGTACCTGTAAGATATTCCAGAGAAATGGTGAATGCCATTAAGCAATGTAACAATGGGAAAAACCTGATCTACACGGAAATAGCCGGAGCAAATCACGGAGCATTGGAGCGTATTTTCCGTGGAGACGAAATGTATGATTGGTTATTTGCTCAAGTAAGAACTGCCGCCAATGAGGTAATTATGGTCACTACTCCGAAGAAAGTTGAAAACAGCGATCAGGGGAAATTACAGAACAAAAACACTCAAAGCACAAACGGAACCAATTAGCAAGATCACTTAAACAGGATACTTGAATATTTGAAGTTAATAATCATTTCAGCGAATTGCTTGATAAAGTCCTGTCCCAGATTTCCATCAAAATCGGTGTCAGATTCAGTCACAGATTCTTTCCGTACCTGAATATCGCGAAGAGTAGCCACAGCTGAACCTACTGAAAGCGTTACTTTTGGGAGAACAAGTCCGGTATATTCCACAACGCCTCCTGCCCCGCCGGATTTCAACTTTTTCTTCTTCCCTTTTTTCTCTACCATTCGTTTGTACTTGTTATAATAAGCACTATTTAAAAAAGTTTCGGCAGCACCCGTGTCAAATGAAAACTGAAGTGTATCGGAATTATAGACAACCTGAACAGCCGGAACAAACCCGTTAATAATCATATTACTTCCTGAAATTTGTTCTGCCACTTTAGGAACAAACAGTTCATCCGATTTATTCAAGCGAATTTCATCCAGACTTCGGATAACAGGAAATCCGATAATTCCCTGAATGGTATAATCTGCCTCTGAAAAAGTTAAATCCTGATCATTAAAAACCAAAAAAACAACATTTTCGCACTTGATATCTCCCATCCAAAGTTCTTTCATTACAGCCAAGTCACTTTTCACCTTCAATCCTGTAATTGCTGTTACATCAAATTGGATCGGAATGATTTCACAATTCATTTCCTGTGCCACAGAACGCTGAATAACGGAGAAATTTGCTCCTGTATCAAATACAAAGTTTTTGGTTATTCCGGAGGTTTTTACGGGAATATTCGCCAGATTCGCCTTATCGCGCGACAGCTGAATTTTAACATCTGAAGAAATATGAATTCGTTGTTTATCCTGGTTTTCAAGCCCCTTCCAAATCAATGCCGTATTGGACAGGTCTTCCAACTCTGCTTCCGAACAAACATGAGCAAAATTTTCGACCACATACCGATTCATCAGATAAGCATCCTTGTATTCAAAAAGATTTACCAGATTCAATTGTTTTACAAGAAGAATTTCTTTGAAAAGTGAATCGTTATTCATCGAACCGGCACCTTCAAAAAAGGTTTCAATCGCCTGATTGGATTCCTTGAAATTGGAGAAGGCATTTTCAACCAAACCCCAATAGTAAAAATAGACTTCAGAATCTATGCGACTTTTGTTCCGGATCAATAATTCCTTGATTTCAAAAAAATCCTTTTTTGCCGCCAAAGCACTTATTTCCGAATAAAATTTGTCTTCGTCAAATACATGCTCATGCTTTTGCGCATGTACAATCAACGGTAAAATGAATAGCAAAAGGAAAAATATCTTCATGATCTAAATCTATACCGATGAAGATACTAAAAACCCAAACTCTATTTCAATTCGGACCACTTCTTTTGTGTGATTTTTCGAAACTCTTCTTTCTTGAATGCACGCTCATTGATTCCGTCATACTCTTTCACAATATTCCCGTTCCACAAGTAAAACACTCCCGGAGTATCTTTTGTTGTTCCCAGAACAGTCCAGAAAGCACCGACATCCAGGATTTTAAACGCATATTTTCTTCCGGCGAATGTAAAGAAGTCCGGAATCAATTCGGATTCTTCGTCCATAAAAACAATTTTGACTTCCGGGAACGTAGCATCTTTTGTGGCCAAATCCGTCAACGCTTTCGCCGTTTCTTTACAATGATCGCATCCCGGAGCGAAAAAACAGATGATCTTACGACCTTTATCAATATCTCCGAATTGAGATGCAAAACCTGATTTCTTTGCTTTTGGTTCATCTACCTCTTGCTTCTCCTCTACTTTCGCAACCGATTTTTCCTCCTTTAGTTCTTTGTTCTCAGGTTTTGGAGCATCGGAAACCACCTTATCTGAAGTCTTTTCATCGGCAGAAACCGGTGTTTGTTGTTCTTCCGAACTCATTTCCATTTGCTGCATCAACTCTTCCGTTGTATCTGCGCTTGATTTTCGCTGCATCGGTCCTACCAGGAAAACCGCAAGGATAGATGCAAAAGTGATTGCGGAAAGAAATGAAAAGTTCAAACGATCATTTGCCTTGTTGCTCTTTGCATAAAGCAAGCCCAAAAGCCCCATTCCGATAATGTTTTTAATCAATGCCTGAACCGGAGTCATTGGAAGTAACGATCCGAAACAGCCGCAATTCCCACTGTTTCCAGTCGCGAAGATCTCATAAGTCAAATGAATACTAAAGACCAAAAGCATTAAGAACGAAACAGGTATGACCAAACGTTTGAAATAGTTTTTTTGAAGTAATAAAACACCCAGAGCCAATTCACAACCAATTAAAATGCGGGAAAAATAGGCTGCGCTGGTTTCGTTAAATCCCATCGGAAGCAACTGTTTGATTTCAAATGTGGGTAATGCCAAATTAGGTGACGGATAGAGTTTTGCTATTGCTGAAAGCAAAAACATAAAGGCCATCAAAGCTTTTATAATGATTGGTAATTGTTTGTCCACAAAGCTGTTCTTTTCCATGTCAGTTGTCATAACGCAATTTTACACCTCTAAAATACTACTTGTGATCCGAAAAAAACCGTCTCAGGTGTATTTTAGGAAAAGCTTAACACATTTCGTTTTCAGGAGAAAGTTTTTATCGCAAATTTTGTAATCCGGTTATTAATTAAGAAATTCGAAAAAACAATCCTGATTCATGTCAAATATCCAACTCATCATAGAAGAACGCGCAGCAGATATCGGAAATTTTCTGGTAGGAAGATTGCTTCCTTTTCGTCAAAAAAGAGCTGTCGGACCTTTCGTTTTCATTGATCACATGGGGCCCGCTAAGTTGAGCGATCATCAGAACCTGGATGTTGGACCTCACCCGCACATTGGTCTTTCAACCCTGACTTATTTGTTTGAAGGAGCAATTATGCAC
>RCUP01002013.1_pt1 | contig 11304 bp, 6 predicted proteins | sample 2166341 | NCBI WGS metagenome assembly RCUP01 (sample SAMN09932325, study PRJNA488358) | compost metagenome | isolation source: compost soil in succinonitrile-enriched | place: Germany: Experimental Botanical Garden | reverse complement strand
CGCACGGTTAATCAAAGCGGCCCTATCCAACCTGATGGAAAATTGTATTCATTACAGTTCTGACGAACACGCAGTTATCCGGATTTCAAGTCAGGAAAAATTAGAGATTTGTTTCGAAAACAAAGGCAAAATTTTAACGAAACAAGAAGTCAACTACCTTTTCAAACATTTCTTCCGCGGAAAGAACAGTACCGGAAAAAAAGGCTTCGGATTGGGACTCGTTTTTGTAAACAAAATAATCACTATGCATGGAGGATCAATTGTTTACGAACCTGTTTCAAAACGGATAAACCGTTTCAAGATCACATTGTATTAAGCTAAATTTTACTCATTTTAAGTTGTTTTTAAGGTGCTAAAAAGTTAATTTGTACTTTAAATCCAAGCACATGCAAAAAGTAGGATCATCACTATTCCTGATACTTATAGTCTCAGCCAGACTGTTTGCACAAGACACTTTACATCTCAGTTTGCGCAAGGCTGACAGTGTTTTTCTAGCAAAAAATTATTATCTCCTGGCTGCTTCCATGAATATTGAAGCACAAAGAGCACAGATTCTTCAGGCGAAGGTCTACCCAAACCCAATTTTCACGGCTGATCTCAATGCGTATGATCCCGGAAATAATCAGGCTTTCCATGTCGGGAAAAGCGGACAAAAAGTGTTTCAACTCGAGCAATTGATCGTTTTGGGCGGAAAAAGACGCGCTGAAATTGAAATGGCCAAAACCAATACCGGAATTGCTGAACTGGAGTTTCAACAACTTGTAAGAGAACTCAAATTCCGCTTACACAGTGATTTGTACACCATCGGTCAGCAGGATTTCCTCTTGAAAAAGTATGCTAAGCAATTGAATTTGCTCGATACGCTGCTAAAATCGTATGAAATTCAGGCAAACAAAGGAAACATTCCGTTAAAAGAAGTGGTTCGTTTAAAAGGTGCTTACATTCAATTAAACAACGATCGGGCGCAGCTGTTTCAGGAATACATCCAAACTCAAACCGATTTGCAGATTTTGCTTCAAACCAGCTCCATCATTTTACCGGATTCCACAGACGCGAATTTGAATCATTACCTCACTCCTGCTTCTGTGAGCGATCTTCAGAATGCAGCATTGGAAAATTTACCGGAACTGCAGGTCATCAAGCAAAACAAAGTATTGGCCGAACAATACCTGAGTTATCAAAAACGAATGGCAGTGCCGGATATCAATCTCTTTGCTTCATACGATCAGCGGGGAGGTGCTTTTGACAATCAGATCAATGCCGGAATTGCTATTCCGCTACCGCTTTGGAACCGCAACAGGGGAAATATTAAAACCTCTCAGTATCGCTTGAAAGAAGTCGAATACACCCTTCAGGCAAAAGAAAATGAAATCGTCAGCAAAATCAATAACAGCTATGCTTATTATGTTCAAACAGTTGCCGAATACCAGAAATCGCGGGAATTGTATAATGATGATTTTGAAAAAACCGTAGATGGAATGAGTTTGAACTTTCAGAAAAGAAATGTTTCCATCATCGAATTCATAGACTTCTTTGAATCATACAACGATGTTTTGGCAGAACTCATGCGCATCAAAACTCAGTTGGTGATCTCCGCAGAACAAATCAATCTATTAACCGGAAAAGATATTTATTAAGATGAAAACTATGCGATATAAAATGGGGATTCAAGCCGGAATGGCACTTTGTTTATTGATTCTGAGCGCCTGTGGCAGTAAAGAACAGGAAGACAACAGCATCGAAACATTCACCATGAGCGATTCCATGCTCAAGAAATGTGAATTCTATACCACAAGCAATCAAGATGTTAAAAACAACATTCGCCTGTTCGGAAAAATTGAAGCAGATAACAATAAAATGGCTCAAATCTACCCGATCCTGAGCGGAGTGGTCACTTCCATCCACGCAGGTTTGGGAGATTATGTGAAACAAGGACAAATTCTGGCCAGCATTCAAAGTGTTGAAATTGCAGGTTTCCAAAAAGAGCGTCTGGACGCTGTTAACGGCGTGGCAACGGCAGAAAAAAACCTGCAGGTTGCCAAAGATTTGTTTAGCGGAAAGTTAAACTCCGAAAAGGATGTTACACTGGCTGGCAAAGAACTCGAAATGGCAAAGGCAGAATTAAAACGAATCAATGAAATCTATTCGATCTACAATCTGAAATCGGGATCGGTTTATAACATTGTTGCTCCTATGAGCGGTTTCGTGATTACTAAAACGCTTTTCCAAAACGAACAACTTCGCTCCACCGATTCGGAAGCATTGTTTACCATCGCCGAAACAAAAGAAATTTGGGCGGTGGCGAATGTCAATGAAATCGATATCAGTAAGATCAAGGAAGGATACGACGTAACGGTCCAAACCTTAGCGTTTCCGGATAGACCATACTTCGCAAAGATTCAGAAAATCTATAACGTGATTGATGCCCAGACAAAATCCATGAAAATACGGATCTCATTGCCGAACGAAGACTTCAAGTTGAAACCGGAAATGAATTGCACGGTTGATGTTCATTACTCCGAAAATCAGCAAATGATCACTGTTCCCTCCTCTTCCATCATTTTCGACAAGAGCAAATATTGGATCATGGTCTTCAAAAACCGGCACGATATCGAAACGCGGGAAGTCGAAGTGTATCGACAACTCGGTGAGATTTCCTATATCAAACTCGGATTGAAACCAGGTGAAAAGATCATTTCAAAAAATGGTTTGTTAATCTATGATGCACTAAATGATTAAAACAGGGAAACATGAACAATTTCATTAAAAGTATTCTTTCATTTTCCCTGAAAAACAAGTTTTTTACGTTTTTTTGGGTTGGATTACTGATTATCGCAGGTGTGATTAGCTATATCCGCATTCCTATCGAAGCATTTCCGGATGTAACAAATACGCAGATCATCATCGTTTCAGAATGGAACGGTCGTAGTGCGGAAGAAGTCGAGCGCTTTGTGACTACTCCGGTAGAAATCGCCATGAACAGCGTCCAGAAGAAAACCAATGTACGCAGTGTCACGATGTTTGGTCTTTCGGTCATCAAAGTCATTTTTGAAGATGATGTAGATGATTTCTTTGCCCGGCAACAAGTCAATAACCTTCTGAAAAACGTCCAGCTCCCGGAAGGAGTCGATGCAGATGTTCAACCTCCTTACGGTCCCACAGGAGAAATATTCCGCTACATTCTCACCAGTAAAGATCGGGATTCACGGGATTTGTTGACCATTCAAAACTGGACAATCGACCGGGAGTTGCGCAGCGTTTCCGGAGTTGCAGACGTTGTTGCATTCGGAGGACAGGAAAAAATCTACGAAATCTCTGTTGATCCGGTAAAATTGCAGCAATACGATTTAACTCCTCTGGAATTGTACGACGCCGTTCATCGTTCCAATCTGAATGTTGGTGGTGACGTAATCGAAAAGAACGGGCAAGCTTACGTAGTAAGAGGAATTGGACTTTTGGACAACAAAACGGACATTGAAAACACGATCGTCGACATTTTCAACGGTAATCCTTTATTGGTGAAAAACGTTGCAACAGTTCAGGAAGCAAGTGCGCCAAGAGTTGGTCAGGTTGGTCTTGGCAAAAACAACGATGTGGTTGAAGGAATCGTAGTCATGCGAAAAGGAGAAAATCCGAGTGAAGTTCTGGCACGTGTGAAAGAGAAAATCGAAGAATTGAACACGTCGACCCTTCCTTCGGATGTCAAAATGGAAACGTTTTACGACCGCGATAACCTGATGACGTATTGTACGGAAACGGTGATGCACAACTTGCTCGAAGGAATCGTACTCGTTACTGTCGTTGTATTCATATTCATGGCAGATTGGAGAACAACCGTTGTGGTGGCAGTTGTGATCCCACTTTCCCTGATGTTTGCCTTTTTCATGCTTTATTTGAAAGGAATGAGCGCAAACCTCATCTCCTTAGGAGCAATCGACTTTGGAATCATTATCGATGGAGCCGTCGTCATGGTCGAGGGAATTTTTGTTGCCCTTGACCACAAAGCCAAGCAAGTTGGAATGGAAAGGTTTAACAAACTGGCCAAAATGGGGTTGATCCGTACAACGGGAGTTCAGATGGGGAAAGCCATTTTCTTCTCCAAGCTGATCATCATTTCAGCCTTGCTTCCCATCTTTTCTTTTGAAAAAGTGGAAGGAAAAATGTTCTCTCCGCTTGCATGGACACTTGGTTTTGCCTTGCTTGGCGCCTTGATCTTTACCCTAACTCTTGTTCCGGTATTAAGCTCACTCCTACTCAACAAGAATGTGAAAGAGAAAGAAAACTTTTTCACGCGTTTTGTCAGCAAAAGTATTGACAAAGGATTCAATTGGACCTTCAAACGCAAAAAGCTCACATTGCTTATTGCTACAGCGTGTTTCGGATTAACGGTTGTTTCTACCAGATGGCTGGGAACAGAATTTTTACCACCATTGAATGAAGGAGCATTGTGGGTTACTGCAGAATTACCGATGAGTACTTCCTTAACCGAAAGTGTGAAGATCACAAACGAACTGCGGGAGAAACTGAAAAAATTTCCGGAAGTAAAATCGGTTCTTTCTCAAACCGGAAGAAGTAATGACGGAACGGATCCGAATGGGTTCTATTTCGTGCAATTCCAAGTTGACTTATTCCCGAAAGCAGAATGGAAACGGAAAGTGACCATGGATGAAATCGTGGATGAAATGGACAAGAGTCTGAGCGTATATCAGGGAATTACATTCAACTATTCCCAGCCGATCATTGACAATGTTGCTGAAGCCGCAGCGGGTATCAAAGCTTCCAATGCGATTAAAATTTATGGCGACGATTTGGAAAAACTGGACGAATATGCCAATCAGGTCATTGCACAAATCAAGGACGTTCCCGGAATCAAAGATGTAGGAATTTTGCGAAATGTGGGACAACCGGAAATGAGTGTTGTTTTAGATGAGGAAAAAATGGCCATTTACGGAATTACAAAATCCGAGGCTCAGGCAGTGATTGAAATGGCAATCGGAGGAAAAACAGCAACGCAGAAATACGAAGGAGAAAAGAAATTCGATATCCGGATTCGTTACGATAAAGATTTCCGTAAAAACGAAGAAGACATCCTGATGCTGATGATTCCGACTATTACCGGAAACAGGATTCCTTTGAAAGAAGTTGCAACAGTGAAGCAAATCACCGGACCGGCTTTCATTTACCGCGACAATACAAAACGATTCATTGGAGTGAAATTCTCTGTTCGTGAACGGGATTTAGGAAGTACAATTGCTGAAGCACAGCACAATGTCAATGCGCACATTAAACTTCCTCCGGGATATAAATTAGGTTGGACAGGAGAATTTGAAAATCAGGTACGTGCCAGTAAGCGTTTATCACAGGTAGTTCCTATTAGTTTGGTTATGATTTTCATTCTCCTGTTTATTATGTTCAACAATGCAAAAGATGCGGCGTATGTTTTGATCAACGTTCCATTTGCCTTAATCGGTGGAATTTTGGCCTTGCACATTACCGGAATGAACTTCGGAATTTCAGCCGGAGTAGGATTCATCGCACTCTTCGGAATTTGTGTCCAGAATGGTGTGATCCTGATCTCCGAATTCCATAAACAGGCAAAATCGCTGGATGATTTGGGACAGGCAATCGTAAATGCCGTAAAAGTCAGAACAAGACCGGTAATTATGACCGCAATGATGGCTGCAATCGGTTTACTTCCTGCAGCTCTGAGTAGCGGAATCGGTTCCGAAAGTCAAAAACCATTGGCGATTGTGATTATCGGAGGATTGGTGACCGCTACAATCTTTACACTTCTGGTGTTCCCGATCATTTATCACAAAGCATTGCATATCAGAGAACGCAAAAAACTCGTTCCGAAAACAAAATAGGAAAAGTGCAGTTACGTTAAACAACACGAACGATTTCTAATAATTAAGTGTGGTAGCTTGAATTAACAAAAAAGTCGGGGTGAAAAATTTTTCATCCCGACTTTTTGCGTTTATCTGAAGAGATTCACATGACCGATAACCTCAATCCGTTTATCCCTGTTTCGCTGTTTAATCACAATTTTATAAGCGTATTGTCCTTCTTTACACATCTCTCCGATATAGGTTCCATCCCAGCCTACCGACAAATCGTGCGATTCAAAAAGCACTTCTCCCCAGCGATTAAAAATCAACATGGTGAAAGATTGTTTGTCGAAACTATTATTGAATATCGGCAGGAAAACATTGTTATATTCATCGCCGTCAGGTGTAAATGTATTCGGAACGTAATAGATCAATTCGTCCAATACTTCTACCGTTGCCCAGGCAGAATCAACACAAGGTCCCGAAGAAGCATAAAGCATCACCCGGTAAGATCCCGGAGTTTCCGGATACGTATGCGACGGACTGAAAGCCGATGAATTTGTCCCATCACCAAAATCCCAGGAGTAATTTGTAGCAGACGAAGAAGTATTTGTAAATACGAAATAAGGATCTACAATACTTGTTTGAGTTGGATTAGCACTAAAACTTGCATTCGGCTGCGGGTAAATAGAAATCATCCCCACATTCGTTGCAGAATTGGTACAACCGTTCACGTCTGTAATGGTGAGTCCGACATTAAAAACCCCGGCTGCATTATACATTTGAGTCACCGTTCCGCATCCGCTTTGTGTGCCGAATCCTTGAAAATTCCAAACACAATTTACCGAATTTGTATTGTTGTTATTCGTGAAAATGATCGTTTGAGGATTACATCCTGACACAATATCACTTGAAAACGAAACAACAGGAAGTGCAAATACCGTTACGATTGCAACATCGGAACTTGTACAACCCGCTGCGTTTGTAACCGTGAGCGTATAAGTTGTTGTTCCGGAAGTCGCAGTGTTAAACGTTGGATTGGCAATCGTTGCGTCACTTAAACCGCTTGTCGGAGACCAGGAATACGAATTTCCGGCAACAGGAGGCTGCCCTATTTGATTTCCACCTGCAACTCCCTGGCAAAGGGAAATATCTGTTCCGGCATTCGCTGTCGGTGGCGGACTAATGGTGATCACAAAAGTGATATTTGCTCCCACACAACCATTCAGTGTTGGTGTAACCGTAATCGTCGCGCTATTCGGGCTTGTTCCCGGATTCAAGCCTGTGAACGACGGAACATTTCCTGTACCGTTCGCAGCCAATCCAATCGAAGGATTGTTATTTGTCCAGGCAAATGTTGCTCCTGCTGGTGTTGATGCAAATGCAGGAACAAGCACATTGTCTCCTGTACATTCGTTGATCGGAAGAACAGCAGTTGCAACCGGAGGTGATGAAACAGTGATTATGGCCGATCCGGTAATTGTTGAACTACATCCTCCGGGTGGATTTATCTGAACGCTCGACAGCGAATAAGTTGTTGTGCTTACCGGAGAAACCGAAACAGTCGCATTCCCCGCTGCATTCAGAACAACAGTTTGATTCGTTCCTCCAGCCTGATAGCTTACGGTTGCATTCGGAGTTCCTGTAAAGGTCAAAGTCGCATTGGATCCCGAACAAATGGTTGTACTTCCTGAAATGGCAGCCGTTGGGTTTGCAACAACCGTAATCACCTGCGTTTGCGCGCAAGATCCTGAATTCATAAATGTAATCGTGGTAGTTCCGGTAGTCACCGCTGTTACCACTCCACTTGCCGAAACAGTTGCTACGGAAGTATTGGAAGATGCCCACGGAGTTGAGGCATGCGCAGTTCCGGAACCGGTCAAAGTGGTTGTAGTACCGACGCACAAAGTCGCTACCGGAGCAACAATAGTCGGTGTTGGATTGACAACCAATGTCGTTGTTGAACTACAAGGAACTCCTGCAACAGTAGCCGTAACTGTATAGGTGTAAGATCCCGGAGTTGCAGGAACCGGTACAGCTGCCGGATTTTGAACATTCGAAGTAAATCCGTTCGGACCAACCCAATTGAAAGTTCCTCCGGCAACATTGGTTGCTGTCAGATTAAAAGTCGGAGTTCCTTCACAAACATCTCCGCTGTTCGTCGCTGTTACCGTACATCCGCCACACGAGTTTACGGTAATTGTAGCCGTAGCAGCAGTAGACGATGGACACATCGGGTTTCCTCCGGATGAATTCACTGTGTAAGTATAAGTTCCCGGCGCTGAAGGTGGTGTTGCTGTAACGGTAGAACCACTCGTTCCACTTAAATTCGGAGAAGCATTCCAGGTATAAGTTCCATTTCCTCCGGTTGCGGTGAGTGTAACCGATTGCCCGGAACAAATCGTTGATGTAACTGGTGTTACGTCGACCGGAATGGCAACTCCCGAATTTGCAGCGAAAGTATAATCACAAACATCTCCTGCAAACCCATCGATCATGATGTAATAGGTATTTCCCGGAGTTAATCCGCTAGCCGACACATTTTGAGAAGATGCAGATGGAGCTAACTCATCGCAGTAATAAGAAGTTACATTACCGGAACAATTATTTGCAGAGAAGATCATGATCTGAATTCCGTCCCCATTCGCCGAATTGTAAACCCAAACATCAAAAGAAATGGACGAAGAGGATGCTACAAAACTCAAAAAGGAATTGTTTTCGATCGAACCGCAGAATTCACTGGTCAATCCACAATCAAACAATCCGAAAAGTCCGCAAGAGGAACTCCAGGTATTCACCGTATATGAAGCCGATGTGTTTCCGCAATAACCGTTCAACTCGCAAATAGGTGTTGCCTGAGCACACGTATTTCCTGCTGCGGGGTTAGAACCACATGGAGGCTGTGCAAATCCTGATAAACTTACCAGAACAAACACAAGAAGGTAGATCAGCTTTTTCATTTCGCAAGCTTTAATCGTTCTTCAACATAAAGCAGGATCTGCTTGTTCTGATTTGACGGCTGTGTTCTATTCTTGTAGATATAGGATTCCCGCATTTTTTTCAAATCGAAAACAGAAAGCAAGTCAATTCGCTGATAAAGCTTCTGTAATGAATCGGAAGATAGTGTATCAAAGGGCATAGACCGATACACGGGTCTGTGTTGCACATATTCCCTATGCGCACAAGCAGTAGTCGCAACAAAAGCCGAAGCTAATGCTGCCAGTAGTAGTAATCTCATAGTGTAATGAATTATTTTACAAATTCTATTAGTGGTAACGAAATTAAGGTAAAGAGGTTGCTATTTTCAAAGAAAATAATAGATTTAACTGAATTTAAACAGAGTGTTTAATAAAACACACTTAATTGTTCCGCATCCTGTAATACACATTTCAACGATGGAAAATACTGAAAACCAAAAAGCCGTAGAATTATTCAACAAGCTTGCCGATTCGTATCAGCAACGCTTCTTTTCAGTAGATGCATACCAAAATGATCTGGATAAGTTTCTAAAACAACTAAAACCGAAATCCCGGATTTTGGACGTGGCGTGCGGCCCGGGAAATATCAGTCATCACCTGCTCAAAAAGCGACCGGATCTGAATTTACTCGGCATTGATCTGGCTCCCAATATGATCAATCTGGCTCAAATCAATAATCCGGATGCACATTTTCAAGTTCACGACGCGCTAAAACTGGATGCATTAAACCAATCTTTCGATGCGCTGATCGTTGGTTTTCTTTTCCCTTATCTTTCAAAAGAACATGTACTCATTTTTCTACAAAAGGTACACGCAATCCTGAATCCGGGAGGTATTCTTTACATCAGCACGATGGAAGATCTGTATGAAAATTCACGATTTAGACCCTCAAGTACAGGTGAACTAGTCCTGATGCATTATTATGAAAGCTCCTTTTTGAGCCAGACACTCGAATCTTTGGGGTTCGAAATTCTATCAGTTCGCAAACAGGATTATGCTATCTCAGAGACCGAAACAGATACGGATTTGATCATCATTTCAGGGAAGATATAAATCATTCTTTTATCTGGTAAATCCCGTTCTTCTGTGATCCTCTGCGCTACCTCAGACACTCTTTCTAAGTAAAGGTATCTTCGCTTCGTCTTCAAATGCTTTCGCATTTTCTTCTGCGGACATCAGCAGGACAAAAAGAACACTTAATGATAATCATTCGTCCTGTTTTACCTATCAATAAAAAAGCCGGCAGTCAGGTACCGGCTCAATCAAATCAGGTTAACGAAAAGTCACTATCCTTTCATTAATTCATTGGTGTGGCGTAGGTAGAACTCGTTGATAAATCTATTTCATTGCGGATAATATCATCCAATACTTCTCTCTTGCGGATCAATACCGATTTGCCTTTACGGATATAAACTTCCGCTGGCCTCAATCTGGAATTGTACTGATTACTCATACTGAAACCATAAGCTCCGGCATTGTAAATCGCCAGTGTATCTCCCACTTTCGCCTCAGAGATCGGACGATCGTATGCAAATGTATCTGTTTCGCAAATATATCCCACCACGGAATACAATTTTTGCTGGCCCTTCGGATTGGAAATGTTTTCGATTCGGTGATACGCATTATAGAACATTGGACGAATCAAGTGATTTTGCCCGCTGTTTACCCCAAGAAAAACGGTTGAAGTTGTTTGTTTCACCACATTTACCGATACTAAAAGTACGCCGCTTTCACTTACCAGAAATTTTCCAGGCTCAAACCACAATTCTAGTTCTCTTCCATACTCTTTACAGAAATTTTGGAAGGACTCTCCTATTTTTTTGCCGATCTCTTCAATTGGTGTAACGAAATCACCCTCTTTGTACGCAACTTTGAATCCGGAACCGAAATCCATAAACTCCAATTCGGGAAAATAACCTGCCGCCTGGTAAAGCAACTCTGCTCCCTGCAAAAACACGTCCGCATCCACAATATCACTTCCTGTATGCATGTGTAAACCTACGATATGCAATTTGTAATGCTCCACAATGCGTTGAATGTGTCTCAATTGATGAATCGAAATTCCAAACTTCGAATCGATGTGTCCAACCGAAATATTTGCATGTCCACCCGCCAGAATATGCGGATTGATCCGAATACAAACAGGAACTTCCGAACCGTAAACCGACCCGAAATGTTCCAAGACACTCAGATTGTCAATATTAATCATCACGCCGAGAGCAACCGCTTCTTCAATTTCAGAAAAAGCAACTCCGTTCGGAGTATACATAATCTCATCCGGATTAAATCCTGCTCTCAATCCAAGTAAAACTTCTTCGATGGAAACTGCATCCAAACCGGCTCCCTGATCCTTCAGTGTCTTCAGCACGTTTACATTACTCAATGCTTTCATCGCATAATGTAACTTCACTTCCTGTGAACCAAAAGCATTTTTCAAGCGATTATACTGAGAAATGATTTTTGCCTCATCATACACATAGACCGGAGTACCAAATTCA
>RCUP01002003.1_pt1 | contig 11339 bp, 4 predicted proteins | sample 2166341 | NCBI WGS metagenome assembly RCUP01 (sample SAMN09932325, study PRJNA488358) | compost metagenome | isolation source: compost soil in succinonitrile-enriched | place: Germany: Experimental Botanical Garden | reverse complement strand
GAATTGTTCCGATGGGGCCTGTTGGACAAGCATCCGGCATAATCGCCCCGCCAACCACCGTTGGAGTTTTTACGATTTCTTTCATGGACGCAATAACGCTTTCAACATTCGACGTTTCAATTTCATCTTCTGCACGAATATTCACTTCAAACGGAACTCCTTTTCTGTTTAACGGAATGATCGGCTTTGGTTCGTAAGGAATCAAATATTCCTTCATTTCTGCTTCATTCAATTGATTGGAGTTGATGTGCTCAATAGCTTCTTTAAACCATTTTCCAGGTCGGTATCCCAATTTAATCAATGTATCTCCTGTAATATGTGTATACTTTTTCATATTCTTTTTGTTTCCTCAGAATCATTTCCGAGTTTGATGAAGCAAAGGTTTACAACTACTACGCAATCATTTTGCGTAGATGAAAATAAATCTTATTTTTGTTTATGGCTCAAAACAAAAACGCACTCATCCGATATAAAACTATTGATAAATGTTTGCAAAATAAGTATCGGAAATGGACCTTGCAAGATCTGGTAGATGCCTGCTCGGATGCTTTGTATGAATACGAAGGGCGCGATGTGAATGTGAGTTTGCGCACTACTCAGTTGGATATTCAACTGATGCGAAGCGATAAATTGGGTTACAATGCGCCTATCGAAGTATATGACAAACGCTATTATCGCTACGCGGATGAAGATTACTCGATCACCAATATTCCTTTAACGGAAAACGACATGACTATTCTGAACGAAGCGGTGGAAATGCTGAAGCAGTTTAAGAATTTTTCTTTGTTTCAGGATCTCGACGGAGTTATTCAACGTTTGGAAGATACCATTTATGTAGAGAAAACACATCAATCTGCCATCATTCATCTGGACAAAAATGAGCAGTTGAAAGGTTTGGAGCATTTCGATAGTATTTATCAGGCAATTGTGAAACGCATCTGTCTAGTGATTACCTATCAATCATTTAAGGCGCGCGAACCTATTCATATTCCCTTTCATCCATACATTCTGAAACAGTTCAACAACCGCTGGTTTGTGGTTGGTCGTGAAAATGGCAAGGAACCAATCATGACTTTTGCGCTGGACCGCATTGTTTCGATCGATTACAATCTGGAGCTGAATTACTCCAATCGGAATTTTGACGGAGACACCCATTATCAAAACACCTATGGCGTAACCGTTCTGGGCGATTCTCAATTGATGGATGTTATTTTAAAGGTTGATGCTTCCAATGCTCCTTATGTTTTGACGAAGCCTTTCCATCATTCTCAGACACTGCTTGAAACGCTGGACGACGGATCTGTCCTGATTCAATTACGGATTCACTTAAACATGGAGTTTGACCGTTTGATTCTCGGTTTTGGTCCGTCGATTGAAGTTTTGAAACCCAAGATTCTGCGAAACCGCATCCGTGGACGACACAAAATAGCTTTTGAGCAGTATTACGTAAACAATGAGTCGTGATGAGGTCTATTTCACCTTCTTCGACCCGATAAAATTGTAATTCTGATTTTCGGAATCGACCATTGAAATTTCAAGGATCGTGAAGTGGAAAATGTTATTTCCGGGATTATCTGCTGTTGCTCCTCCGGGAACGGGTTCTTTGGTAATGGAAGTACAAATCGCTTTGATCTGCGCATATGCCTTCCGGTTTCCATTGTAATCCGGAATATTGACATTCAGGAAGAAATCTGCATTTTCTTTCGCTGATTTGAGCGTTGTAAAGCTTTTGTAATTGTCGAACAACACTTTGTTATCACCGGAATATTTCAAGGCTTTTGAACCGTAAACCGTCGGATTGTCTACAATCTGAAATTCGCCTTTATCAAACGCATATTTACTCAAAAAGGCCGGAAGCGTAATCAGAAACGTATCTTTCAACTGGGTTGTTTTTCGCGCAATATCCAGTTTTTGAATCCACTCTTTCTTTTCTTTCTCGAAAAGATTCAGGTTTTGTTCATACGCTTTTCCCTTTACCGGATCAACGATCTTACAATATTTCAGTGCATTATCTGCCGAACTGCCTTTCGCTTGTTCCAGATTCAATAAGAAAACGGTTTGTTCGTCCAATGCTTCTATTCCTTTATTCTTTCCGGGATTCGGAAACACAATCACTTCTTTTCCTTGCAATGCTTTGTCAATCGGCATGAACAAAGTCACGTTATTAGGTCCTTGCAATTCAAACACCACCGCATTTTTAAACTCGAAGGTACAATGTTCCTGAAACGACAAAATATTCTTAATCACGCATAGTGTTCCCGCAATAACGGTATCCAATTCCCGGTATCCGCAAACGTTCTTTTTGTCTTTGATGAAAATTTCCGCATATTTTCTTTTGGCACTGAACACGTTTTTAGCGGTTTCTCCCACCAACAGTGTATCACCTTTCAAATAGGTGCGTTTGGAAACCGGCGACAGGTATTTCTTCAATTTCTCCGCTTCCTGGGCAAAAGAAGCGTGCATTGAAAGGGTAAAAAGGAAAATCAGAGAAAAAAAATTGCGCATTATTTCAGGTTTCGTTTTTTGATTGAAGCACTAAAAGTTGTGCCAAAGATACGTTTTTCCATTGATGAGTTGGTTTAAGACTCAATCGTCTAAACCAACCACCGAACTTCAATTATGGGAAAATATCCCCTTATTTGTTATTTAGTAATAGTCAAATAGGACGGATAAACAAACTCTTCATTACTACAATACCTAACCGCAAATGGAGCTTTCAAACATTCAAATTTCTCAATTAACTCTTTTTCGATTAAATCCTTTTTATTAGTAATGGAAACATACTCCAAATTTTGATCTGTAAAGATTACTGAAATTATTTTATCAATCGAATCATTTACAAAAACATGCTCAAGCAGATATCCATCAAAATCGTACTTTTTATCAAATTCGTCTTTCTTGAAAAAATTTTCTTTATCTGTATCAATCTCCACTATCCATGACATCCCAGCGAGTTCCATATTAATACTATTCTCAATCGAAACATTCATGATATTTTTTATATTCTCAGTTTTTGCTTTTGAATTAACTCCAATATAAACGATATATATTCTAGTCATAAAAATCACTTTAGGTTAGTTACCAAAAACTTTAGGGAGCTCGGACCCTTTCATAACGGTAATCTTAATATTTTCAGGAATTTCAACACTCTTAATACTTTTTACAAAATCGAGAACTTCTGCATTTGAGAATTTAGTATTATTCACGATGAAAAATTCTCCACCTTCATTTCCAAACTTTCCTAATCCTTCAACAATATCCTTTCCTGAACCTTTCCCCAATCCACTCCATGTTTTAACTTCGATTGATACTCCTCCAACAATAAAATCTACTGTTTTCTTTGCGTTAGTTTCAGCTACCAATTCAACGGTTTTGCCAGCATCCATAAAATGTCTTAGTACTTTTAACTCTCCGATCGCACCTTTTTCGCCGCCAGCGACTCTGGTTGTAATATCTTTCAATCGATCCAGGGAGCCTTTTACAAAAGGTAAATTCAATGCCTTTTGTATTCCTGCTGTAATTGATCCTTTGAAAAGCAAACCATATTTAGCTAAAATAAGTTCTGGTATAATGACCGCTGGTATGTCTGCAATACCACTAAAATACGTTTCACCCGCTTTAAGTTTAATCTTTGTCTTTCTTACTGTTGCTCTACCTATGAAGTCGTAAGAATCCCAAGAAATATTATAAGTTACATAGTGGACTGCCTTTTGGAATATTATATATTGAGACTCATACTCCGTTCTCATCCCAGTTGCTTTAAATGTTACCGTACCGTAAAAATTAAAATATGGGTCATTCATTATTATCGAATGAAGTGCATCACCATGAACATTTCCTTCAGCAATCAGTTTCTGAAAGGCTACGGTTCCAGATGTTATTACATGCTTCTCTTTATGTTCTTTCGTGCTATTATCAACAATAACTTTTGATTCCAACCCTTCTAATTCCACTGCATGAATAACCTTGTTTTCTGAAAACGCATACGATGAGTTATGAGGATACTTCGGAGCAAGTGGATCTACTGAAAAGAATCTACCTAATCTCGAATCATGCATCCGATACTCGTAATTCAATGAATTACCCTGACCTTTCATTTCATTATCCATTTCCTGTCCCTGGAAACCATATCTGTAATCCTCTCCACCAAATCGTCCTGATTGCTGCGTACCGAAAGGATCATAATCAGAATAGGTCAAAATCGTTGCAAGATAATAATCAGTAATTTTATCCGGAGAAGAAGACGTTTTTGCTCCGGTACTTAGATTGTATATTCCGTCATCTACTCCCCACTTACGATCAGAAATTGTTGCGAGAACATTTCCCAGATGATTTGTCAATTCATAGCGTTTAGTTCCAACCGTTACGGATCCTTTATTGATACCATAACCAAATTGACGTGCCATGTGTACTCCCGTTGTTAAGGTAGTATTCAAAGCCACAGAAGCTGTTGCTCCGGTATAAACAGACAAGGTTTGATTTATCCAATTCCCCGGTTGACCGAACATTAATTCGACACAAACCGTTCCTGAAGCATTCTTATCATACCATAACGATGCACTCACGTCAGTTACAACTGTTTTGCTGTTGATTGCTTTTAGTAATCCGTTCACATTCGCATCCAGCCCCAAAACTGTATTCCATGCATACGGATCATTGAGTAAGGTACTTCCCAAACGATACTGAACATACATCGTTCCCGAAGCGGAATAGGTAGTCAATGTTGTACGAAGCAATGCCGAAGCACGGTTATCAGAACTGGTAAATGAAACATTCGCAGCTGTGCTTAAAGACTGATCAACCACCTGGGTTCCCAAACGGGAAGCTCCGTAAAGATGGAAATCTTCCAGCATCATCGCAGTATTGTTCAATCCGGTTGATGCAAAGGTTGTTGCAACATCCCCCATTTGAGTATAAGTTGCCAATAAATTGCCTTGTATATCCAAAGAATAATATGTCGTTTTGATTTGAGCAGTATTGATTGTTCCATTCGCATTCTTAGGTTTTACAATCTTCACAATACGTTGTCCCAATCCATTATAACGGAACTCTAGATCCGGTCTAGTACTCCCTGATGTACGAACGATCTTTGAAACCTTACATTGTACATTCCAAACAATACTTTCTATCTGTTCTTGTTTGTCCTTAATTAAACGTCCAGACGCATCATATACGTAGTTGTTACCTAAAGTTGGGTGATTGATATCACCCCCTGTAACCAAAGATCCCATATCGTCTATATCATCCGTAAAGACTACTGATCCTACCGCATCATCTACATGGTATAAACGATTAGATATCAGCTCCATTCCTGATTTTTCATATCCATAGCTCATCTGGTCTATCCAGTTACCTACATCATTCCGTCGATTGAAAGTATTAATATTCCCATTCAAGTCGTAAGTATAAGAACTAAAATGAGTATTCGTAGCTAAAACCCCCGCCCATGAGTTATTAGCAACTTGATTTGTTGCTGTATAGGTCTGAGCTTCTTTCAATCGATTCAATTGATCGTATTTATAAACACGTGCCACATTCCCTAATAAGTTGTTATCCGGTTTGCGAATAGCTGTTACCATTGCACGGATATTCCCATTATATAGATTTACCTGAGCAGTTGTTCCCGTCAAAAATGCATTCTCCGATCCGGAAAGCCAGTTTGTGGCAGCTGTTGGAGTAACAATCGGTTTATAATCAACCTCTGTTCCAGAGTTATAATAAGTCAAACTATAACCAAACGCATCTTGGGCAACATAACGGTCTTTATGTGTCTGAGTGCCTCCATCACGCCCCATATCACGAGTGGCAACCAAGGAATTACTATTTACTCCTTTCAGCCAGCCATGGAGTGTATAAGCATAATCCAGACCCTGAACCTTATCTTCTCCCAATTCCGTCCGTGCCAATGGTCCCTGCAAATAATAATAGTACTGAGCATCCATATCCCATTTAATACCATCACGAGAAGTCTGTGCACTTACCAAACGATTATCATCATCATAACTGTAGCGATGTAAAAGTTGATCTTCTTTTTCCTTCTGATAGGTTACTTTCAATATTTTACCAGAGTAAACATCGTATTGATAATCAACAGTTTTATAACGGTTGTTTGCTCCCATCAGAGGAATATCCGTCAACAATTGTTTCACATTTCCATGAATATCATAATTATAGAAAATCGCGTTGTCATAATTGGCATCAACTCCTTTATGAGATTCGTAAGCCAGCACTGCCGCCACACGATTGTTCAAATCCTTTGGATTCCAGCCTAAAGCACTATTCAAAACAAGGGTTTGTTTGTGATAAACTGTTTTCACCACATCATAGTTGGGATAAGTCGTTGTTGCTGTCGGATAGGTATTGACATCCAAATAACTCAAAGCACTTCCAATCGGCGTAGAGCCAAATTCTCCAGATTCAGTAGCTCTTCCCAAAGCATCATATTTTGTATAACTAATTCTACCCTGAATAACCTGTCGAGAACTTTGGGAAAATCGAGGTTGTTGAGCACTATTAAACCAGATCTGAGATACTCCACCATCAGGAGTGTTCGATTTAAATATCTGGTTTAATGAATTGTAAGTATAAATCGTTTTTAAGCGATGTGTTGGTTGTGTAACACCGTCCCAAACTCCTTGGGCATTGAAACCTGATGCCGCCGTGATGTGAACTCCTGCAGGAGGTACTGTCTGAACCAGATTTCCTGCCTGATCGTAGTAATACAATGTGTAGTAATACTCACATTTACCATAGGTAATCGAAAACTGTTCCTGGAGATTTCCTCCGAAACAAGACGTAGAAAAAGAAAGCGCCAATCCATTAATAAAGTCTTCATAGTCTTGTGCAAAATGAACATTCGCCAGAGTTGTTGCTTCTGACAAAACATCTTCCACACAATCATCAATCCAGTCCTGCAATGAAAATTCGTCGTCGTAAGGAGTCAGATCCGGAGCGCAGTATTTATAAGTAATATCCCTTACTCCTCCAGCTTTATCCATTCCGTAGAAAGACCAGTTTCCACTACTGTTTCGCAGATCAAAATTGTTGATCGTGTAAAAAGCTGTAACACCTGTCAAAAGAGTTACTTTGATATTGAAACTTAGACTACTTCCACTAATAGTGTAATTGATCACCTCGATGGAAGCTAAATCTTTAACATTGTAAACTGCTAGAGTTGTACTTCCATTCTTAAGCCGGACTTGCATGTTGGTAGAAATCCAATGAGCATAACTGAACTCTGTAGATGCATTAGCCAAAGAATAAATCAAAGGAGAAGTATAGAATTGGTTGTAATGTACCGTTGAACCATTTAAATCTGCTGCAAGACTTGTAAGCAAACTTACCCGAACGTTATTGAAACTTCCCAATACCATTACTCCAGGATACGTGACCGTTTCAGGACTTGAACAAGTGTCATCGACTGCCATCGAGCTCAAATTCAACGAACAGGATGCGGATGTTAGAACCCCCTGAACAGCCTGCAGATAAGTGTTTCCATTCAAAATATCACTCATCTGAATCGATCCGAACATGTTTGAAAGACCATCACAATCACTCAAACAGTAGCTCTGCAATTGGTTTTGTATCGTATTCAACTGTGTCTGTGTCAGGTTATCACAATCTGCCGTGATAGCACTCATCCAAACTGAGACATTGTTCGAACAAATTGTTCCGCAATCTCCATCCATCGCTCCGATATAATCCATTGCAGGATTTGCTCCCGGAGTATTGATTTGCGGATCTATAAAGTTTGCATTCGGATTATCCAGATAAGCACAACTCGGTGAATAATTCTGTTCCATGTATTTCTCACGTTCTCCCATATAGATCGAACGAACATACATCCAAATACGGTTATCTAATGCTGTACTTGGATTAGGAAGCGGATTCCCTGAAGCATCTTTAAACAAATCAGGATAACTGCTGATCATTGTCAGAACATAATCATAAATACTTCCTCCAGTTCCCTGGAAGTTGTTGTTCAATCCGGATAAAAAAGAACTAAAACCCGAAGAATATAAAGGATGTCCTGAAATAGGATCATTCGATACCACCATATCTCCCGAACCATTAATATAAACAGGTTGTGCCGCGGAAAGTGCTGTTACACTATTGATGGTGTACAAATACCCTTTCAAAGCAGAAAGCGTGACACATTTTTGATAGTGGCAATATTCCGGATGACTTGCAATCAATGAAGCATTATTCCACCAACTGGTTTCCCAATTTGCTTCCAAATCAGCTAAACTGGTAGGATTGAAATTCCCTGATCCATCTTCTTTTACGTAGTTATGATCCCAATTAGTAGCATTTGCCCTCCAGACGGCATCGGTTTCAAACACCCAACCTCCGGGAGAAAGATCTGTTCTCAACACATTTAGAAGCATATCGCACTGTGCCGGATCATCTGAAATTTCATCCATCACTCCATCTACAGATGTAGCACTTGAACATTTACTGCCGATACAATTTGCCAGATCTGTTTGCTGCTGTGTTGTGAAAGCACTGGATGGGCCTGTTATTGGTAGTCCCAAATCTTCCCGGCATTCCTGTTCATAATATGATGTACAATCAAAGCCACAGCCTGTGGTCACTACATTCAGTAAATACGAATCCAGGTAATCATTCAAATCAGGAGCTCCGGGAAGGTTCATTCCCGTTGTAGAAATATAATTTGCTACCGCCTGCTGATCCACCCGAAGCGTTTTCTGAATGCGGTATTCTCCCTGCTGATTCAATGTGAGTGTTTTGGTTACAATCGCCAACGCAGGATCGAAATTTGGTGAAGCACAATTCAACTGATCTGCAGAATAACGCTCACGAATCACATTCATCGGAGAACCGCTGACTGTTTGAGAACTATAAGCCAAATCAACCAAAGATCCGTTCGGTGCAAATACACGAATTTCTAACTCGTAAAAGCACGAAGCACAACTCGTCCCGAAATATTGTCCAATAGAGTTAACACCACCATGAATTAAATCATATGTCAGAGTAATACTATTAGTTCCCAGGTTCAGATGCGTGTAATCAACCACACTCTGAAGATTCCCGTTTGCGTCGGTTGTAATCTGATTCATTGGCATCAAACTCGAAACAGTCGTAACCGGAACCCCACCCGGATTGTTATCTATAGGAAGTAAATTTGTTGGTGCACTATTCATTAATCCAGCAGCTATTACGTTCCCATCCTGATCCAAATAAGTCACGGAAGCTTGTCCGTTAATGTCAATTTTCACTTGTTTATCATAATGAGATAAGTTTCCAACATTCGACCCAAACAATTCCCTTAAATCCCTATCAGTAGGCTTTGTATAATAAAAATAAGTCTCATGCCCACCTCCCATTCTATGTGCAAAACCGACTCCGGAACTTACTTTCGGTCGTACTTGATTGTCATTACTGAGGATTGTTTGTATATAGGCATAGCCTTCTGCATCAGGTATTCTAGAGCGGAATGGGTCGTTCGTCAGATCATTCGCTGAGCTATAATAGCGTCCTGCTCCACTCCCTGTTCCCATAGGAGCACTCGTTCCTAAATCAAAATCTGCCTTATCGAACGTACCTCCTGTTGCATCAAGGTGTAAATTATTGTAGTAATTTAAAGAGTTTCCATTAATTGGAGTAGGAACAATCTGAACACTTGATCTCCCCTCATAATCATACGAACTCGAAGAAGCTAATACATAACCTGTGCTCTTATGTTGAATCAGTTGCTGACGTGCCCTCAAAGAACCATCATAATAAGTCATCGAACTACTCGATAAGCCATTCTCCGCATATGAAACAGCATACTGCCATGTTTTCTTACCTTCAAAATCTGCGGTAATAACTAAACTCATGTTACCACTACCCGTTTTCTTAGCGTAAGACCAGGATCCATTGGAATAAACTTCCTTGTTACTTGCTCCCTTAAAAACATATCCTCGTGCACGAACCCGAAAATAAAGCGTACCCTTTGGGTAAACCAAATCCAATAAATGACTGTGTTTATAGGTTGTAATCCGAACAGGCTCTCTAAAATCAAAAGGACTTTGAGCAGTAGTATAAGTAAACTGATCCGACTCATGAATAAAAACCCACTCGACATCATACTCAATTCCTCCTTCTACATGTGTCCAGCTTAACTGATTACCATTTAAAACAGAAAGCTTGGGTCCTGTATTCGACAGCTTAACAATACGGTCATTAAAAACCTGTGCCTCCAAATGAATATCTGAAAGAGGTAAGTCTGCAATAGTAGCACTTACCCAAGAAGAAGAACCACTATTATATTTCTCTATGGTCATCTGGGTAACTGACCATGTCATATTGTAATCCAGAGGTTGTCCAGTAGTTTTGAAATCTGCCCAGGAAGCATAGCGAGAGGTCCCACTCGGTGTGAACTCAATTGTCAATGACTCTTCTTGCGAAGTGATCGTATTTTTGAAATTCATTGTCAGACGCCAGTTCGTACTTCCAACGATATCACTATGGGTATTCCGATTGTAAACTAATTCCAACCGAAAGCGCCGATCAACATTATGAGTCCCGGAAACTTCCATTGGTTTTAACGGATCTTCCATGAAAACTGTACTTCCCAATCCAACTCCCGATAACGGATATCGGGAACTTGTTAATAATTCCTGCGTGTTTGCAAACAAACAGCAAAGAATCGATAATGAAAACAACAAGATCTTATTCATAGTATAGATTTGATAGGTTATTTTAATATTGAATTGACCGATTCGCTTTTTTCAATTCTGTAAGAAGCAAAATCCTCTTTCGGTATTATCTGATTATTTTTTTCAACAAAGTAAAAATCGGTTCGCAGGATGTTCGGATCAAAGACAGGCTGCGTATTCAATGTAATTCTATTACTCACTTTCAAGCCCTTCGTTCCCACAAAATCTGAGTTATAATAATAATCGATGTGTTTAAGCATATCGCCGCTAAACCTCATTTCCACCAAATTGAAATATTGATTGGCAAATCTCAGATAATACACCCGGTCTAATCCATCAAACGAGAAATAAACCGAATCTGCCTTCGTAACCAAAGTATCGATCTGATTCAACAACATTCCTGTTGTAACAGATTGTACACTTTTATCCAACTCTTCATTTTGAGAATATCGAATGATCCGTTCTTCTTCATCAATCACAATCGTATTTCCTCCATTGATAACAATCTCACAGAAATTTGTCTGATAAAAATATCCGTCAGGAGTAAACAGCACGCTGATCCCTCCCTCTTCCTTGAACTCACTGGTATCATTTGAAGAGTAATCAACCACAAACTGAAATGTTTTCAATTGATCCAACTTACTATAAATTTGCTGAAATTCCTTGCTCAAATCC
>RCUP01002002.1_pt1 | contig 11339 bp, 9 predicted proteins | sample 2166341 | NCBI WGS metagenome assembly RCUP01 (sample SAMN09932325, study PRJNA488358) | compost metagenome | isolation source: compost soil in succinonitrile-enriched | place: Germany: Experimental Botanical Garden | reverse complement strand
ACCTGCCTGCGCTGGCCACCATGGCGTGCGTCCTGCATGACATCAGCTGATCACCAGGCCGCGAAGGTGGCCAGCCGGTTTCCCGGTGGCGGCTGCGGAACCGGGGGCCCAGCGCGATGGCCGTCGGCGTTCGGCACGTCGCCCAGCCCCATCTTCGACTGTGAAAGCAAATATCTGAAATGAAGAACCTCTTGATGGAACGACATGTGCTGGCCCGATTAGGGGTGGCCCTGTGTGTCGTGCTGGCCAATCCTGCGATGGCATTGCAGCCGACGCCCTCTGCCAGGCTGGAGCCGCAGGACGTGATGGGTCCATCGATGCCGCTGGAACTTGGGCAGGCAGTGGACATGGCGGTGAAATGGCATCCGAGCGTACGTAATGCTGCGGGCTACCTGATGGAGTCGGATGAAGCGATACAAGTAGCGCGTGCCGGCTACTACCCGCAACTGCGGGCGGGGCTGGGCTCGGATTGGCGCAACCGTGCCCTGTCGGGATACGACAGTCGCAGCGCTCACCAGTTGACGGCATCCGTTTCGCAGATGCTTTACGACTTCGGCAAGGTTTCCAGTGAAGTCGATCGTGCCCATGCCGGTCGCGCGGGGGCCCAGGCACGGCTGCTGCTGGCGGTTGACCAGCTGGTACAGGAGACCGCGCATGCCTGGATCGAGGCCCGTCGCTATGAAGCGCTGTTGGAGCTTGCCCAAGCCCAGCGTTCGGGCGTGGGCTCCATTGCCAATCTGGCGCGCGAGCGCCGCGCGAAGGGGGCCAGTCCGTTGTCCGATGAATTGCAGGCGCAGGCGCGTGAGGAAGCTGCGTTGGCCAATCTTCTGGATGTCGCAGCACAGCTGGAGCGTTGGCGCCTGCAATTGCGGCAGCTGACCGGCGCGCCGCGCTTGCCAACGGCGGCAGGCACGACAGATGGGCAGCTGGCAGATGCCTGCAAACGTGTCGACGGCATAGTCGATCCGCAATCGGCGCCGGCAGTGCTGATCGCCCAGGCGCAGCTTCGCGCAGCGCAAGCTGATGTGGAAAACGCCCGCGCGCAAAGCAGGCCGACGCTGTCCGTGGACGGTGCTGTAAGTCGGGGCCTGAATGCCGATTCACGTCTGAACAGGCCTTACGACGCGTCGCTATCGCTGAACGTGACGGCTCCGCTCTATCAGGGCGGTGGCAACGCCGCACGGCGACGGGCATCGGGCTACTCGCTGGCGGCGGCGGAGGCTGCGCTGGAGCACGCGCGCCTGCAGGCCGATCAGGCGTCGATGGACGCGCGGTCACGTGCGCGGGGCTATGAGGGCCGCAACGCGGTGTTGGATGAGCGGACGGGCAGCATCGAACATACACGTGACCTGTATCGGCAGCAGTACCTGGATCTGGGCACCCGTTCATTGTTGGATCTGCTCAATGCCGAGCAGGAGTTTCATGCGGCGCGGGTAGAAAGCGTCAACAACACACATGATCTGCAGCGCATGCAGGTCGATTGCCTGGCCGCCGGCGGAGGGCTGCGCCATGCCTTCGGTCTGGACAACCGCACGGTGGCCGGTGTGGAGCTGGTCCCATGAATATCGCAGCAGAAACAGAAACGAGCGCACTTGCAGACCTGAGCGGCTGGGTCGATGCAATCCTGCGCGTTGCCAATTACTACCGCATTGATTGCTCGCCAGAAGCAATTCGTATTGCAGCAGCGTGGGAAGGAAAGGCCGGCGAGCGGCGGCCAGTGGAGCAGCGCGTACCACAGCTGGCACGACAGATTGGACTGGCGCTGCGGTGGGTGGCGCCGGATCCGACCCGCCTGACCCCCTGGCGCCTGCCCATGATGGTGCAGCTGAAGGATGGCCAGGTCGGTGTCGTGACGGCCATGACGGAGGCGGGGTTCACTCTGGAGCTCGGTGGTGATCGCGGCCTGCCCACCACGCTGGATGCCGCAGCGCTCAACGCGGTGGTGATGCGCATGGCGGTTGCGCGCCCGATGCGCTCGGTACCGGACAGCCGCGTTGATGAATACATCAAGCCATTTGAGCCAGGCTGGTTGCGCCAGCTGGTGTTGGCCGACATGCGGCCGTACTGGCATATCCTGCTGGCTTCACTGGTCACCAACGTCCTTGGTATCGCCAGCATCCTGTTCTCGATGCAGGTGTATGACCGGGTTGTGCCAGCTCAGTCGATGCCTACGCTATACGTGCTGTTCGGTGGGGTTGTGCTTTCCATGGTGTTCGCTTACGTGCTGCGGCAAGCACGTACACGGATCACCGATGTGCTGGGCAAGCGCGCCGATCTGCGTGTTTCGGACCGGGTATTTGGTCACGCACTCCGTGTACGCAATGCCGCGCGCCCCAAATCGACGGGTACGTTCATATCCCAGCTGCGTGAGTTGGAGTCGGTGCGCGACATGCTGACCTCCACGACCATCGCTGCGGTAGCCGATGTACCGTTCTTCCTGCTGTTCTGTGTCATGTTCTGGTACATCGCCGGTAGCTTGGTGTGGATTCCGCTGTTGGCAGCGGTTGTCATGGTGCTGCCGGGCGTTCTGTTGCAGAAGCGTCTGCGCGCCTTGGCGCAGGAAGGCATGCGGGAGTCTTCGCTGCGCAACGCGATGCTGGTGGAGGCAGTGCAGGGGATTGAGGACATAAAGCTGTTGCAGGCCGAGTCAAGATTCCAGACGCACTGGAACCATTACAACGAGATCAACGCCGATACCGGCATGAAACTACGCGACCTGACCAGCACGCTGGGTAATTGGACCCAGACCGTCCAGGCCGGCGTGTTCGTTGTCGTGGTGCTCGTTGGCGCGCCCATGGTGATGGAGGGTGATATCACCACCGGTGTACTGGTGGCTGCATCCATGCTGTCCAGCCGCATGCTGGGACCACTGGCCAGCCTCACTCAGATCCTCAGTCGCTGGCAGCAGGCCCGGATTGCCAAGGAAGCGTTGGACAATTTGCTGCGGATGCCGGTGGACACCCCTGACCATGGCAAGCGTATCCATCGTGCGTCGCTGGCTGGGCGCTATGTGTTCACCAATGCGGTCTTCAGCCATGACGGCCAGCAACCGGTACTGAAGGTAGGCTCGCTGAAGATCCAGCCCGGCGAGCGGATCGCGATCCTGGGTCGCAATGGTGCCGGCAAGTCGACTCTGCTGCGGGCGTTATCCGGCATGATGGAGCCGCAGGCCGGGCATGTATTGCTGGATGACACGCTGCTGGCGCTTATTGATCCCGCCGACGTTCGCCGTGATGTTGGCTTCCTCTCACAGGAATCACGCCTGTTCTACGGAACGCTGCGCGAGAACCTGCTGATGGGGGCACCGACCGCTACCGATGAAGAGCTGATGATGGCGCTGCAGGCAGGCGGTGCGTGGTCGTACGTGCGTGCATTGCCCGATGGCCTGGACCATGTGGTGCTGGAAGGTGGCCTGGGCCTGTCCGGTGGCCAGCGCCAGAGCCTGATGCTGGCGCGGCTGCTGGTGCGGAATCCGAATGTGCTGCTACTGGACGAGCCCAGTGCGTCGCTGGATGAGGCGGCCGAGCAGGGGGTGATTAAAACACTGGCGGCGTTGCCTGAAGCCACAACAATGGTCATTGCTACCCATCGCATGGCGATGCTGCAGCTGGTGAATCGGGTGCTGGTGGTCGACAACGGCCAGGTGCTGCTGGACGGCCCTCGGGATGAAGTCATCGAGAAACTGCGCGGCAAGGCTACCGGGCCGTCCAAAGCCGCTGGAGCCAAGCCCGCGTACAGGGTCTCGGTCGGGGATCTCAGGATGAAGGCCCGGAGCGACCGGCCTGCCCAAGTCGGCGAAGGTGCCGATGGCAACGAGGCACCGCCGGAGGAAAGGGCATGAGTGCGCGGAAGGTGGACGACGTATTTGACAGTGATGAGATCGGGGCGACAGGCTCCTCCCGGGTCGTGCTGTGGATCAGCGGTTTCCTGCTGGTGTTTCTGGTCTGGGCGTACTGGTTCGAGATCGATGAAGTCTCGAGTGGGACCGGCAAGGTGATCCCGATCTCGCGTGAGCAGACGATCCAGTCGCTGGAAGGCGGCATCCTGGCTGAATTGAACGTGGCCGAGGGCGACATCGTCGAGAAAGATCAAGTACTGGCACAGCTGGACCCCACGCGCGGTGAATCCAGCGTGGAGGAGACTGCAGCCAAGTATCGTGCCGCGTTGGCCAGTTCGATTCGCTTGCAGGCGGAAGTGGAGGGTGCCTCGGCCTTGCACTTTCCCGATGAGCTGGTTACTGCACACCCGGAGCTGATCGCCAGTGAAAGCGCATTGTTTCGGTCCCGGCGTGCAAGCTTGGCCGAATCGCAGGGAGGACTGCAACGTTCGCTGGAGCTGGTGAGCCGCGAGCTGCGTATCACCGAGTCACTGCTTGCCACGGGCGCGGCCAGCAGCGTCGAACTGCTTCGCCTGCAGCGGCAGAGCTCGGAGTTGCGCTTGAAGATTGCCGAAGTCCGCTCGGAGTACATGGTGCGCAGCCGCGAGGAACTGGCCAAGGCAAATGCCGAGGTCGAGTCGCTGTCCTCGGTGGTACGCGGGCGCGCTGATTCGTTGACGCGATTGACGCTGCGTTCTCCAGTGCGCGGCGTCGTAAAGGATGTCGAAGTCACCACCATCGGCGGGGTGGTTCCGCCAAACGGACAGGCGATGGTGATCGTGCCGTTAGGGGACCAGCTATTGGTCGAAACTCGGGTATCGCCGCGTGACATTGCCTTCATCCATCCGGGACAAGAAGCACTGGTCAAGATTACCGCCTACGACTACGCGATCTATGGCGGCTTAGTGGGCAAGGTTGTCACCATTTCGCCGGATACGATCCGTGACGACGTTAAGCCGGAGATCGTCTATTACCGCGTTTTTATTCGTACTGACAAAGATGCATTGCGAAATAAAGCGGGGAAGGAATTTCCGATCGTGCCCGGCATGATCGCCACAGCAGATATCCGTACAGGGGGAAAGACCATCTGGCAGTATCTGGTAAAGCCGTTGAATCGTGCGCGTGAGGCGTTGCGTGAACGGTGATCTGATTGCTGTGCAGGGATGGTTCGCCGGAGTCTCGGCCCAGCCTTCCGGAACGCCAGCGCTTCTGCGTCCATTGCCTCTGCGGCAACGCGATCTGTTTTTGATCCAGCCGGAGATCTCTGGATGTCGTTTCAACAGCTCATGGAACTGACAGAGCTTATCGAACTGCTGGCACGGGATATGCCATTCCTTAGTCGCGGCCAGCGCCATGAGCGCCTCACGGCGTTGCTTCAGATGACATCGCGGCTACATGGCAGCATGGACTCTCATGTCGATGCTGAGATCGATCGGCTCGTGCTGCGCGCATGTAACATGGCGTTGTCTGCGGCATCTCCAACGCAAGATGACTGGAGCATGGTCCGCAGGGATGAGGATTCTCCGAATGAAACGACTTAAGACGTGACGCGTTACGCCGACCAAACGGATGAGAAACCCAGGGCACCACTGCCCCGGGCAGGTTTTCACAAGCGTCAATCCGTTCGGTGAATGTTTTTGCTCCGTCGTCTCATTCCAGAATCCGGACGCACTCGAACGACACGGAAACGGTGGCTGTCAGCTCGGAATGCAGCCGCCTCGGCAACGCTTTGACATGCCCGGTTCCCGCTAACGATCCGCAGGTGGTCCCAGGCGCCACATGGCCAGCCCTCCGTAGAGAACCAACAACGCTGCCAGCGTCCACATTTCGCCATTGACCTCGCTCAAGCGCGCATCCATCTGGGTCAATCGCACCATGAGGTTGATGCCGGGCGTGGTCGGCAGGAGGTGGGCCAGCGCAACAAGCGCCGGCGGTGAGGTCACCGCTGGCCAGGACAGGTTGGCAAGGAAAAACAGCGGGATCGAGCTGGCGATGATTACCTGGAATGCACGTTCGCGGGTGGCGAAGAAGCTGCCGATGAACAGGCCGAACGCCACAGTGGTTGCGATGAACAAGGTGCCGCCCAGCAGCTGCCCGAGCGGATTGCCGCCGCGTGGATAGTCCTGTACCCAGGCAGTGAAACCGGTGTAGTAGAGCAGGCCGAGCAGGCCGATGGTGCCGAACCCAACGGCCATGCCGGCCAGCGTTGGCAGATCCAGACGCAGGCGTCGACCCAGTGCAAGCCGACGTGCGCCGAGCAGCACGCCGATGCCCATCAGCAGGGTCTGATGCACGATCAGCTCGGCTACGCCGGGCACGATGGCGCTGCCGTAGCCTTCCTGGGTATTGAACAACGGGCGCTGCACCAGGGTGATCGGCGGGGCCTGCGGTGCTCCCATGAAGGCCGCCTGGGACACCGCAGCCTCGTGAGCGAACGCGGTCAGCGCCTCGGCAACACCTCCCAGCACCCAGCTGGCGCGGCCCAGGTAAGCGCCGTTGCCCATCAGCACGAGGTAACCCTGGCCGCCGCGCAGGATGTCGCGTTCGAGGTTGGCCGGGATCAGCAGGATGCCCTCCGCCTTGCCGGTCTCCAGCGCGTGGCGGGCTTGGTCGATGCTGGTTTGCTGATCAACGATGCGGACTGTGCGCAGCGCGCTCACCCGGCGCAGCAGTTCGCGGCTGGTGGCGCTATGGTCTTCGTCGACCACCACGATAGGCAGGCTGCTGGCCACCTGATGGCGATACGCGGCGGGGTAGAAGAACGAATAGAGGACCACCGCACCCACCATCAGGACCATCGCATAGCGATCGGTGAGCACCGTGCGCAGGGTCAAGCGCAGGCTGTCGACAAAGCGGCTCATGCGCCAGTCCTGCGCAACTTCGGATCAGCGCTGCGAGCGGCAGCAATCAACCGCCAGCCACCGATGCCGCCGGCCACGAGCACCATCAGCAGCAGCGTGCCCAGCGGCCACAGGGAGACACTCCAGGGCGCGCCAACGAACTGCTGCTGGGTCTGCAGCTTCACGTAGGCGGTCAGGGGGAGCAGGAGATTCCATATCCGGGTGAACAACGGCGCATCCACCACCGGGAAGGTGGCGCCGGAAAATGCCAGCGCGGTACCGATGCTCAAGCCGATCGCTGACAGTGAAGTGCCCATGTCGCGGGTGAGGCCAACAAACAGCAGCGCCACCGCCGCACAGGCCAGGTAGAACAGCGGTTGCCCCAGCATCAGCAACAGCGCACTGCCGGCGATGCCATCGCCACGGAGCAGGGCAACATAGAGCACGCTCAACGCGCCGTAGAACGAGAACAGAAATACGTAAGGCACGACCTTGCCGGCGATGGCCGACCACGGCGCGTCGCTCAGCCAATCGCGGAGGCCGCCGTCACGCACTTCACGGCCCAGGCTGGCCGCGACCGCCAGGGCCAGCCCCAGCGACAGGATCGCCGGGAACAGCAGCGGCAGAAGGAACTGCTCATAGCTGCGCGCTGGGTTGTACAGGATCTCCGATTGCACGGCGATCGGTGGCGCGCGCAGCTTCGCCGGGCCGACCTGCTTGGCGAGTCGCTCACTCAGCAGGCGCGCATTCCACGCGTTGACCGCTTCGACGATATCGCGCACCGCCGATTGGCCGGTGGTGAGGTAGGTGGCGTTGTAGTACGCGAACACCGTGCCCTGTTCTCCACGCAGCGTCTGCCGGGTGGCATCACGCGGCACCAGTACCACGGCGAACACCTCCAGCCGTCGCAGTTGCGATTGTGCATCGGCCAGGCTGGAGGGTTGGCTGGTGACGCTCACACCGGGGCTGGCATCGAGCATCCGCGCCAACTGGCGGCTTTCAGCACTGTGGTCGAGGTCGACGATTGCGATGGGGATATCGCGCATCACCGAGGCCGCAAACAGCCACGCCATCAGCCCCAGCATCACGGCAGGCATCAGCGTGATCAGCAGCAGATCGGCGCGGTCGTGCCGCAGGTGCTCCAGTTCGCGTTGGAACGAAGCCCTTGCGCCCGCCCACACCGATTGGCTCATTCCTGCGGCCACCCGAACAGCACGCTCATGCCGGGGCGGAAACCGTCGATACGGGCGACCGGACGCAGCCGGATCTCAAAACTGCGCACGTCATACCCGGAGGACTGCCGGGTAGCGCGCCAGGTGGCGTAATCCCCGGCGGGATTGATGAAGTACACCTCGAACTCGGCATCACGATCCAGCGCGGGCACATTCCCGCGCAGGCGGGTACCGACCTTCAGGCCACGCATCTGCGACTCCCGCAGATTCACCGAGACCCACAGGTGGTCGATATCGACGAGGGTGAAGACCGGGTAGCCGGCGGGCACCAGTTCGCCCATATCGGACATGCGCTTGCTGATCTCGCCGGCGATCGGCGCGCGGCCGTTTACCTCTTCCCGCGCCGCATCCACCTCGGCTACGGCACCCTGCGCCTGATGGACCTGACCCTGCGCGGCACGCTTGTCCTGATCACGGGCACCTGCCAGTGCCGCGTCATATTGCGCCCGCGCGGCATTGGACAGTTCCCGTGAACTGCGCGCTTGAGCTAATGCCTCGTCGCGTTTCTGCCGGGTCATCACGCCTTCGTTGAACAGGTTCTGCACGCGTTGGTAGGTGGCATCGGCCAGGGTTGCGCCAGCCTCGGCGCGTTTCCAGTTGGCTTGCGCGGCGCGGATGTCCTCGCTGCGCGCGCCTTCGTCGGCCTTGTCGGCCACCGCACGCGCCGCCTCCAGTGCGCCTTGCGCCTGCTGCTCCTTGGCCGCCACTTCGGGGCTGTCCAAGACAAACAGCACCTGACCGGCCGCGACCCGGTCGCCCTCGCGCACTTTCAGTTCGGCCAGTCGCGCAGTGATCTTGGCCGCCACGTTGATGGCGTCGGCGTCCGCCATACCCTGCAGTTGTTCGGCCGGTGTGCGCCAGGCCAGCCATAGGCCGACCACGACGACGACCGCCAGGACCAGCCCAATGACGATACCGATCCTGCGCTTTTTCGGCGGTGGTGCGTCGGCCGGCGCCTGCAATACGTCATTCATGCGCGATCACCACGTCTCGTCGCCGCGACGGCGGAATTCTTCATATCGATCCATCTGTCCACTGACCTCCAGCAGCTGTGCCAGCGCAACGTCATATTGATAGGCAGCCTGGGCGCGTTCGACCTGCGCACCGCCAAGCCCAAGACGCGCATCGATCACATCCAGCGAGGTGGCCTGGCCTTCGCGGAATGCCAGCTCCTGCAGGCGCAGGTTCTCCCGGCTCTGTTCGATGCTGCTGTCCAGCAGAAGGAACTGCTGGCGCGCGGTATCCAGCTCGTACCAGGCCTTGCGCACGCCCAGCGCCACCTGGTTCTGCGCCTCGCGCAGACCGGCTTCGGCTTGCTCCTGTTGCGCGCGGGCCGCGCTGATCTGGGCAGGGCGCGAGGTGGGCGAGAGGAAGGTGTACTTCAGGCCGATGCCGAATGCCCAGTCCGGGTCGGTCAGCATTTCGTCACGGCGGCGGAAATCGTACTGCCCGAACAGGTACACGGTGGGCTTGAGCTTGGCCTGCTGCACGCGCACGCCCTGTTCGGCCTGGGCCACCAGGGCGCGCAGCCGTGCGATCTGTGGTTGCCGGGCCTGTGCATCGCGCTCGAAGGTGGGCAGCGCACCGATCGGCGCGCGATGCACGAACAGCGGCGACAGCGGACGGACCTCGCCACCGCTGCGGAGCAGGGTAGCCAGTGCAGCCTTCAGCGTCTGCAGATCATTGAGCGACTTCTGGTACTCACGCTCGGCCTTGTCGCGGGCCACATTGGCCTGCAGGCGTTGGGCGCGGGTGGCAAAGCCTTCGCGCTCCAATTTCAGCGCATCATCGAGGTGACGCTGCAGGCCATCGCGCACATTGCGGCGCACATCCACCACCTGCTCGGCGAGGCCTTGGCCGAAATAGGCCTGGACCAGTTGCACGCTCAGCGACTGGCGCTGCGATTCCCGCTCGGCGCTGGCCTGATCGGTCGCGCCGGCGGCGGCCTCTTGTGCGGCCGGGATCAGACCACCGGTGTACAGCGGCATTACTGCGGTGACCACCGGGCGGGTACGCCAATCGCGCTCGGTAAACTGCAGCGGAGAATCGATGCCGAAGGCCTCGGCAACCGTCGCCAACGAGCCAAGCGGCAGGGTCAGGGTCTTTTGAAACTGCAACCGGCGCACTTCACCGGTGATCTCCGGCAGGCGAAGCAGGCGGGTGGCGTCCTCCAGGTCCTGCTTGTTGCGCACTGACGCGTCCGCAGCAGCCATGGCATCGGAGACCTGGCTCAGCCGCTGCTGGGACTGCTGCCAGTCCAATGCGGCGACTACCGTACTGTCCGGCGCGGACTGTGCCGCAACCAGACCACTCAACAGCAACAGGTTGATACACCAAAGTCCTTTCATGACGCGCGTTGGCGGCTGTTGCTGGCTCACGAGTGGGCAGCTCCATGGAGTGGCGTGACGGCAAGAGGGTAGTGTCCTCCGCGTGAAGCAGCTTCTTCACATCCGCACGGCTGCGACTCAGTGCTGACAACGTTACGTGCTTTGAAGTGCGACTGAAGTATGGATCACACATAGCGCACACCGTGCGCACGGTGTCGACACGGTGGCGTGGACAGGCTGGGGCTTTACATCAAACCCGATGGATTCACGAAGCTGCGTCTGATCCGCGATCGGGACCCGGCCGGCAATCCTGACAAGCAGGTGACAACTGGCATTCCCATTGGGGGAGGGCGCAGCACCAAAATGATCTCCCGTACGCGGCCTCATCAGTTGGTAGAGGGCTACGGAGAATTTGAGAGAACTGAGATTAGGGATGTTTATCGGGGGTAGGGAAGGGGGGCTTCCGATCCAAAGCGGACGTGCTTGACTGTTCCCATTGGTAGAAGTGACTCAGCGCAAACGGAGATTCATACTTCACGGCTATCTGAACTGTTTGGAAGACTCCCATGTACACCCTCCGCGCGTCACGTCCTGAAGATGGCAATGCTCTCGTTGACCTTTGGCGTCGCTCCGTGGACGCTACCCATCACTTTCTCAGTGCTGAGGACCGAAAGGCCATTGATGATGAGGTGTGTGGCTTTCTGCCCCAAGCGCCAGTGACTGTTGCTGTCGATGAGAACGACAAGCCGCTTGGCTTCATGTTGATCGATGGGACGCACATGGAAGCGCTATTCATCGATCCAGATGTACGTGGGTCCGGAATCGGTCGCGAGCTTCTGCAGTATGGTTTGTCTTCGCATGGTCCGTTGACCACGGACGTCAACATGCAGAACTCGCAGGCTGTTGGCTTCTATCGACGAATGGGCTTCGTCGAAACCGGGCGTTCGGAGGTGGATTCGCAGGGGCGGCCGTATCCGTTAATCCACCTGCGTTACCAGGGCCAGAAATGAGCAGGTTGCGGTAGCGGCAAACATGGGGGCACCACTGCTGGACGACCGAGCGC
>RCUP01001998.1_pt1 | contig 11354 bp, 8 predicted proteins | sample 2166341 | NCBI WGS metagenome assembly RCUP01 (sample SAMN09932325, study PRJNA488358) | compost metagenome | isolation source: compost soil in succinonitrile-enriched | place: Germany: Experimental Botanical Garden | reverse complement strand
ACTTGATAACCCGAAAGAAAGAAGAACAAAAATGTATAAATATCTCATAGAAAAGTCTATCCCTAGCAAACGCAAATTTACGTTAATTATTGTCGAAAACCGATAGATGTGCAGATTTCAGTTTATCAATGATTTGATATGCGACATCCAGAGCCCTGTATGCGTCATCAATAGAGACTACAACGGGTTTATTATGGACAATGGAATGGTAGAATGAACGAAGTTCTTCCTGAATTGCATTTGACTTGGTGATTTCCGGTTTTAAGGCAGAAAGATTGACCTCGTCGTTGAGCTCAAAACTGAACATACTTGGAGCTTCCTGATCTTTCGGTGTAATCATGATCTGGTCAACGGATTGGTTTAAGTAATCGATTGTCAGATAACCTGTTTTTTGGAAAATCCGTGCTTTTCGCATGTTGTTCAGGGACATACGTGATGCGGTAAGGTTTGCAACACATCCGTTATCAAATTCGATCCGAACAGAAGTGATATCCGGAGTTTTGCTGACAACGCTTACTCCACTGGCAGAAATTCTGCGGATAGTGGAATTGACACAACTCAGAACGATATCGAGGTCATGAATCATCAAATCGAGAATAACAGAAACATCCGTCCCACGAGGATTGTATTGAGCTAAGCGATGAATTTCAAAGAACATCGGTTTTACGATCAATGGCTCAGCTGCTCTGAAAGCAGGATTGAAACGTTCCACATGTCCGACCTGAACAATCACTCCGGCTTCCCGGGACAAATCCAATAAGTTTTTCGCTTGTTCGGTTGTTTCGGCAAGAGGTTTTTCGATGAAAGCATGTTTGCTTGAGCGAATGGCTTTGGCTGCAATATCGAAATGATACAGGGTAGGGGCAACGACATCGACACAATCACAGGCATCGATTAATGCTTGCATATCATCCCATCTCGAGACCTTAAACTCAGTAATCGCCTTTTCAGCAGATTCATCCGAAGGATCGTAGAATCCGATGAATTCATACAAATCGGATAGTTCCAGTATCAGTCGGATATGAATCCGTCCTAGGTGGCCTGCTCCGAATACTCCTATTTTTAGTCTCTGTTCGCTCATATTACAAATGTATCGATTCAAAGAATCTAAATGGAGCGAATAAAAAATGTGTTTTCAACAACGGGTATTTAGTAGTCCATGTTTCATCGGAATTTCCTCATTTTCTTTCAGATAGATACTGAAGTAGTTTTGTTTGAGACAAAAAATGAAAAAAAAATGAAGAAAAATATGGAAAGATTAGAAAGAATACCTATTTTTGCGCCACGATACGGAGGTTGTAGCTCAGTTGGTTAGAGCGCTGGTTTGTGGTACCAGAGGTCGCGGGTTCGAGACCCGTCTCCCTCCCAAGAGAAAAAAAGTCCTGACAATGATTGTCAGGACTTTTTTGTTTTGATACTCCCAACCCGAGTCTTGTAATATCAACGAGTCTTGTAATATGAAAGTGAAGCACCAATGAGGCTGAAAATGTTTTTCAACATAGTGTTTCCTATCGGTCCGAGCGATCCGGCGAGTTATTCACCAACAGAAGTTATTCCATTTGTTTCGAAAAAATCGAATGATATTCGCTATAAACTCTTTGGAGTCCAATTAGGATCCTCAAACTGGATTTTAACATAATCAGGTACATGTCCGTTTATTTCCTTAATTGGATTACCAACTAATGAAACAGTGCATGGGGAATGCAAATTCTTTAAAAAAACTGAGTCGAATTCCCTGATTTCGTTGCATTCCAATAATAAATATTCAAGATTCGTTAAGTTGTCTAAATTTTCAACTCTCTGAATTTTGTTTTCTGAGAGGTTTAATCGTTTTAGATTTATCAAATAATCCAAACCTTCGATTTTCTGGATTTCTTGGTTATGTAGATTCAGAGTTTCTAAAAAAATCAACTGGTTTAGGCCTTCAATTTTAGTAACCCAGGTTGTCGAAATATTGAGGTTTTCGAGTTGCTTCAATTGATCAAGTTCTTCAATTTTTGCTATTGGATTACTCGATAGATCGAGGCTCGTCAAATTTGGAAATTTGTCAAGACCTGATATATGATGTATTTCTCCCGATCTTAAGTTCAACGATTTAAGATTTTCGTGGGCAGAAATTTTTTCAATACGATCTATTTGATTGAACTCAAGTTCAAGGTGTTTTAGTGAATCAAGTTTCTCCAAACCCCTCACTTCAAATAAGTGATCAGCGCCACTGATATCCAGTATTTCCAGATGCTGAAGGTCTTGTAATACACGAGTGTCTTCAATATTGGTTCCCCTTAATTCCAGGCACTTAAGATTTTCTAAAAACTTCACATTCTCAATATCTTTTGACGGGAATGGATTATAGTTCAATGTGAGCTTGCTTAAACCTGAAAAGAACTTCAACAATTCCAGATTTTCTAACTTACATCTCTCTATTGAAAGTTCTTTTAATGAAATTGCAACTGGTAGAATAGCCTCAAGATTCTTCAATTTAAAATTCTTCAATACCAGATTCTTAACATTCCCACTTTCATCAATATCATATGTGTTTTTGCCTTGCAAAGGCTCTTGAGAAAGTATCAAATGAATTCCAAATTCATTTTGAATTTTGTTAATAAAGTTATTTATCATTTAAACGATTCTTTAAATTTTCGAAACGCGCATTATTGTCATCACCTTTCGGCATACTGATGCTCGCATTCGGGCCGCTCTGCAGTAATTCGATAATAAAAGAGAAGCAGTCAGTGATAGGTTTGTTGGCCTCCTTTTCTGTTCGATACCCTCTTTCCCTATAAACAGCCTGCATATCATCTATTTTACCTTTTGTTATCTTCTGAACACCTTGCTCCTTTACATTAACTGTAATATAATTCTTACCTTGAAAACTCTCTTTTTCAACATTTACCCCGCTCTTTTGTGTGAAATCATGTGTTCTAAGTTTGATAATATCGCCCTTTAGAAGTTCAAGGTCATACATGAATTTAGTCGAAAAAACTATTTTAAAATGACGAGGATTACTCTCTCTTAAGATAAATGCTTTTCCTTTAGGAGGAAAAGCCAACTCAAATTTAGCGTCTCCATCATCTTTCTCAGTATTCGGAGCTATACTGATTTTAAAATCTATATCATTGTCTTTTTTATCTTGAGCTAATGGTCCAAACTTAATATCTAAGTTAATACCTTTTTTCAATGTCGGTTGATATTTATCCTCAAGCTCCCCAGCCTCTTTCGTCTTTCTTTTGTGAAATTGCTCAAATGATTCACCTTCTTTAGAACCTTCACTTAACTGCTTTTTAATAGATTTTACTATTTTTTTGTGTTGCGCTTTGTCTTGAGGTGTAAGATCATCCGGCTTCCCTTTTTTGTTCTCCTCCTTGATTTTTTTTGAAGAACCTTTTTTACCAACATTCAGTTTACTAAGTAACTTTCTACCTGCTTTCTTCGCCTTCTTAAGCATCTTGTTGACTGCTTTATCCACCCGTTTGCGGATCTTCTTAAAGATAGCCTGTACTTTTTTGGAGAGTCCGCCTAAACCAATCAGTTTTGCAAAGAGGTTGATGACCAGCCCGATGAGTTTCGCTAAACCGAATTCAATCGCTTTAGCCACACCTGCCACAGAGCCCACGGCAAGAGCCAAAATTGCTTCGGTAAGAGCCGGTATCAGCATAATTGCAGATTCGACAAAGAATACGATCAAGTCCTTGATGGCCATGATGGCTTTGATAAAGCCTGCTCCCGGAATTAATAAACTTAAGAGCCATTTGATTCCGGCCTGAATAACTTGCGTAATCAACATATCCTTGATGGCGTCGATTACGGTTTCTTTCAGGTCGGTAAATTTGTCTTTGAGGAATTCCCAGATCCCATCGATCCCTTTTGAAGCGAATGTTTGAAACATCAGAAAACCTCCTTCGAGTGCTTTCACCACCGGTTCTCCCATCATTTTTACCGCTTTCAAACGGATGTACTCCCAACCCAATCCAAGTACTTGTAATACCAGGCTGAAAATACCGCTGAGGCTGAAAATGTCTTTCGGCATGGTGATTCCTATCGGTCCGAGTGAACCAGTTAGCCATTCCAGTAAACCTCCCAGCAAATGCTGCTGAATGTTGGCCTTGAAAGCATCGATTCCTTTTCCGATTCCATCGAAGAGGTTGCCCATAAAACCGATCGGGTCTGCCATAATCACACCGATCACGCTCTTAATAGCGGCGAACAGGTTGGTGATCATTTCCTTCAGTTTCATGATCGTTTCGATGACTCCGTTGATGAAGCCCATTACGGCGTCGATGAGTCCGCGATTGGCAGCTTTCATTTCTTCAATGCGCTCATCCACTTCCTGAACTGCTGCTACATACTCCTGTGCTATGGTTTCGATCAGTGCTTCTTCACGACTGTTGACATCTTCCTGAAGGGCTGAGAATTTTTCCTGAATTTCACTTGCAGCTTCTTTTCCAAGATGCCGCAGATTTTTTGGAAGACTTTCAACGTATTTGGTAACATCCGTTTTACCTTGTTTGATACGACTTTGAGCGCGGTTGAGTTCACTGGCAACAATTGTTGCAATGACTGTGATTCCGGCTTCCATCACTTTGGCAAACACTTTTTTACCTTCGACAAAGAATTCATTCACTTCGTCCGGAAGGCCGGCAAAAAGATCCCATCCCCATTTCAATGCTCCATCAGGGCCACTGTAGCGTTTGGCTTTGTACCAGGCCATTTTTGTTTCGATGTAAGTCTCAAAAACCGCTTTTGCTTTTTCTGCCGTTGCTTCGAACATGGATGCTACGCGTTCTTCGAGTGTGTCGAGAATCCCTTCTACCTCTTTTTTGGTTGTTTCGTAAAGACCATTGATATCACCGGCAATCCGTTCACGTTCACTGGTGTCTTTTTTACCCGTGTCCTTTTGATTGCCCATGACTTTTTGGAATGCTCCACCTCGCATAGCATGCATCCCGGCCAGTTGTTCCTTACTTGCTGCATTGGATTTGGTAGCGCTTCCTTGCAAAGACTCATCTTCCTTCTCCCGGAAGTTTTTAGGAGCTTCTTCGGCTTTTGCCTTCGCGTCTTTTTTGCTATCGAGCGCCTGCGTGAATTTCGGTTCTTCGGATTTTTCCAATTGTTGATCCGTCACCTCATTTTCAGCCATGCGCTGATCTACTTCAGCTGTTTGTTCTTGCAGAGGTTGGCTTACTTCTTCCTCTCCACGTTTTGGTGGAACCGCTTTTGCTGCTCCGACATCCCCTGGTTTCTTTCCTTTCTCAAGTGGATTGAGTGGAACTGTTTTCCGTTCGGGAACTTTCTCCGTTTGTGGAGCAGCCTGACTTGTTGTTGCAACTGGTCCAACAGAGGCATCTTTTTCAGAGTTGACATCTCCTACAGCCTGCTGGTTGACTTCGTCTATGTTATTGTTTTTCTCGAATTTATCGGCTTGATCTTGATTTTCAGGAAGCTGCATACTTGCAATCCGTTCCATGAGCTTGGCCTTGAAGGCATCTGCATTAAATGGTTTTGGTTCTACCTCTTCCATTTCATCAACCTGGTCGGCTTGTGCGATACTTTCACGTTCATTACCCGGAGAAAGTGCAGCTTCCTGGGAATCTTCGGAAAGTTCTTCTGCCGGTTGGTGTGCGGATTGTTTATCAGCTGTGACAGCAATATTCCGGGTCACTTCTATGAAATTCGGATCTGCTTTCGGATCCGGTTTTTTCTTTTCCGGAGCAGCTTCTTCCTTGGAAACTTCTCCCTCTTCGACAGTTTTTCCGTTTTTATCCTTTTTTCCAGTTTTAGGGTCGGCTGTTTTACCTTCTTTTGCTGCAGGAGGAACGACAGCACCTTTAGATTGAGGTGCGACTACTTTCAATTCCGAAGCTTCGGATTCACTAAGCGCCTGTGTTTCTTTTTTGTCTTTAGAATTGGTTTCTGCTTGTTGCGCAGGATCTTGTTTCAAATCAGCTTTTGGTGCAGCTGCGCCTTGTTGAATGGTGTGTGTAAGCTCATGAGCCAACAAGAATTTCCCATCCTTGGATGCCGGATCAAATTTCCCCTGATTGAAATAAATATCTCCTTTATTCGTAAACGCTTTGGCTCTTAGGGATTGGTTCATTTCCGTAGCCTGAGTTCCTGTATGAATCTTGACATTACTGAAATCGGCACCAAAACCTGTTTCCATTTCTGTTTTTACATCAGATGGAAGCGGACTTCCTTGTCCTTTTGAATTTTGAAGCTGTGAACCAATATTATTCGAAGGAGGAGCCTGATCGAATCGTTTGGTTTGAACCGGAGCGTCATCATCTTCCTTCATTTGAACGCCTTCATCACCACCTTCTTCCGGAGTTTCTGCTTCTTCTGCTTCTTCTGTGTCTGGTTCTTCAACTTCTGTTTCTTCTGAAGGTTCGGGTTCAGAACCGCCGTCTTCTTCCTTACGCTGAATAGTTCCTTCGTGCTCAACGTCGCCCATTTTATCTTCCGTACCTTCAACATCGAGTTGCCCCATTTGATCCGGACCTTCCTTTCTCTGAATGTATGGAGTAACGGTTTGAGCAATCGGTTTCAATTGAACAGAAGCCGGATCACCGGACGAGGAAGTACCGGTAGGCGAGGAGCCACTTACGACACGATCAGCCGCAGAGTCTGCCTCAGTTTCATGCTGATCGCCAGGTTGATTGACGGCCAATTTCGCCTGTACAGCAAAAGGATCGCGGCCTCGGCTCCGAAAAGGAGAACCACTGGATTTTTCAGATTTGTGAATAGTCTCTTTCATGGCTAAGACTAGTGGTTTAATGAATAATAGTGTTCTTTATAAGTGCTAAAGAGTTGTTTTTTAGTGAGCTCTTTACGTGGTGTGAATTATCATGAAAAAAGACCGCGTAATAGCAGTATTAGTCTAATTTAACAAGTAAATCTTGAGTTGCAAATTTATTCAATCACAAATAAGCCTCAAGTAGTTTCTTCGATTCTTCAGATAAAAATGGGTGTAATTTTATTAATTCTTTTGTGTTTAAAATGGAGAAAACTTCAAGTTTCATAATATTATTCCACTCTGGATCTTTCGTCGATGTTATTAAATCAATAAATGCACATTGTTTTATCAGCAATTCATAATCATTAATTTTTCCTATCAAAATATCTCTAAGCAATTCCCCAAAGACACCAAAAACAGTATAATTTCCATCCTGTTCCGGATCAAGATTACGGAAGTAGCTACGAAAATGCGTATTTCCTTTTTTAAAGTTTTGAAATAGTTCTTTTTTAAAATCTCTCATATTCCTTTTTTCAATTTTCTACCCGAAATGGAATCGTCTCTAATCATTCGATTATTACTGAGTAGGTTTTCAATAGCAGATTTCTGCTCTACTTTTTTGAGATCCGGAGTTTTTGTTTCCGAGATGTTTTTTTATCTAAAAACTAGTATTACGACCAAAATTAGATTATGCTACTGATAGTACTTAGTTCCAGTTTTTCCGGATTTATTTCGTCTAAGTATGTTACACAAAATGAATCTGGTGAATCGATTAATTTGTGAGACATAACAATATGATTATTGTTTTCGAATCTGATACAAACCCCCATCTCATTCGGTAACCCTTCATAGTTAGTGGTGGGAGGGGGGAATCTTAAAATTTGAATAGAAGAAATAATTTGTCCAGATAAACTCTGTTCCCTCTCTCCCGTAAATTCTTTATTAGAATTTTCAATTAAAAGAAAATCGGAATCATTTCTAAAATAATCCTCACTTCTTAATAAACCATTACTTTCTGTCCAAGTAACGATAGAATTTAATTTTTCATTTGATGTAAAACCAACTTCTAAATCTTCTAATACAAAGACAACTGGTCCTGAAGCGTATTTGAAAAATTCATTTTGAGAAATATTATATAGTTCTTCTTCGTTGAATGAATCGAAAGTATCTTGACTACAGTGTATAATGGATTTAATTTTACAACCAATCATTTTCTTTAAATCATTCGTTTTTTTAGAAGTTAGGTCTTCTCTAAACATTTTATGATAAAGCAAGAATAATACTATGTTTTCTATTTCTATCTATTTCTCTTTGATTAACCGCCTCTACAGCAACTAACAAACTATTTACAATTAGCATTTTCGCATTGGAAAAATTTTTCAAATCCAAAACCAAAACTTCTTCTTTCTCTAAAATAACCTTACTCATTCCTTCCTCAGGAAATCTCATACTCTGCAAGCAATCTATCAATGCATTGACATTCCTTCCATAAAAATCCGGAAAGCCTAATTCCTCATTTAATTTATCATGCAAATCTGAAATTTCAGTTATTTCTCTAAAATCAATATAAATTCTCTTTTCCATATATTTATTTATTTCCAACCACTTAGGTCCATTTTCACAAACTTTTTATAATGATTATGTGAATAGTAAGCTTCTCCAGTTTGATTATTTACTACTATACGTCTTTGACCGTTAGTTCCAACACCCGGGGTTTTCACTGTCCACTCTTTGTAAGTGTGCCCTGTATCCAATATTTGTGATTCGGGATCCATTAAGTAGCTGTTTTTATATTCTGTTCCATCATTCGAATATCTCGGATTTTTACTTTTTATTCCATTCAGAAGTTATTATTATCAACTATTTCAATAGTGTACCAATTTACTGCAATTAGATAATCCACATTATTATTTGTTAGAAAGTATTCTAAAGCACTACATTCCTCCAGTACTTTACTGAAATATTTTCCTTTGTACAATTTGAAAATAGTATCCATATTTTCACGTGTCTGCTCAAAAAACACAAGTAATGGCTCGTTTTCTAATTTTTCAGAAAATGTATACTCGTGATCACTTAATTTAAGTTTAATCGATCTTTCATGAAGAATAGCTAAGTGACCTTGTCTTCTGAATGGTTCGAATTTGCGAAAACTTGTTTCTATAATAGTAGAAGCAACTTCACCGGTTAAAATTTCATACTGTAAACCGAGTTTTTCGGCGGCGTCTATCAATTCTTCAAAATTATTATGCATTTTTATTTCGTTTTATTGCTTTTTTTTCATCCAATCTTCCTCGTGTCGAAGGTACATCATCTACAAATATATGCCCTACTTTTTTATCTTTCCCTTTCAATGAATTTTTATATCCTATATGTGGTTGATGTGGGCCTGAACCATATTCTATAGTGATCTTTTTACCATCTCTGATCTTTTCCGCATTGTTCCATTCTGGAATATCCATATTTACATTTTCTCCATTAGGCCCTTCCCATTCAACAGGAATTGTTTTACCATGCTTGTTTTTACCCCATTGAACTTCTTTGAACTTATCTTTAGTGACACCTGTTCGTTTAAAAGCTTCATCCAAAGCATCTAGATGAGTTGCACCTTTTCCTCTCCAGTCCACATCTTTGGAGATATCAAATTCCCAATCATTCTCATTTGCAGTCAAACCTTCTCCAGTTCCAAGTTCGTATTTATTAACTTGGTATTCACTTCCGTACATGATTATTTTGAAGACACCTGGTTGGATACTCTCTGCATCAAAACCGTTGACTCCCTTCATTACTTTCAATGGTGTAAGTTCAACTAATAAAGCCGGAATAGGAGTGTCGATCCTATCATTTGCTTCTGTAATCACCCGCGCCATCATCAAAGCCTTTGCCTTACTATCGTGATTCTTACCTTTGTCGACATCGCCATCCGCCTTTTCTTCCATTTTCTTCTTAGTCGAGGGATCCACGTCATCTTCGTACTTCTTGAAGTTGTCTAAATCTTTGTCTTTCAGATTTGGATCATCCTCCAAGATTTGTGATTTCGGTGGTTTTTCTCCGTTTGCCACTTGCGGGTCTTTTGGCGGATCCGCTTTTGCATCCAGTTTATTGACATTTCCATCCGCAAGGTCCGTTTCCACTTTTTTCAGGTCTGAAGCACTTGGTTCCGGAAGGTTTTTAGTTACCGGAACATCGGGATCCAGGTCAGGAGTTTTTGTGGTGTTTTTGCCATCGATATCTACAGATTTTGTTTTCTCCGGCATTTTTTTCTCGAACTTGCCGGTGGTTCCTGTTGATTGGGAAGGAACTTTCGTTTCATCCACATGCTTCAGCACTTTTTTCGGTGCAACGTCGCTGAGGTTGTCGGTTTTATTCACGATTTGTTTCTTGTTCCCGCCAAACAGGTTATCGGCCTTCTTGTATGAGAACTTCTTGAAGCCAGCATACAGATTGGTCCAGGTCTCTTTTTTGAAAGAGGCACTTATCAGGCGCGGAACTTTACGGACACCTCGTTTGACGAATCCACCGCCGGCTTTGAATGTTCGCACCACGGTATTCTTGAACTTCCCGATCTTGGTGGGATCGAATGGAGTAGGAGGAGATTTGGCTCCCACCATGGCCATTACTCCGGCAGTAGTATTGGCGGCATCGCTCTTGATTTTGTGATTACCCTGATAAATCTCTTCTGCGGTTTTAGCGGTGTGAACGTTGTAAATGTTCTTGATTCCGGACATCACACTCAATGCGGTGGTGATCAATCCCAGCCAGAAGGTTACAGTGGTCATGGTCCCTGCTGCACCGATCAGCCAGGCTGCTACTGGAATTAGCGGCGGGAAAAAGAAAGCTGCCACACTTGTCAGCGCGGATAGTACGTAAAGCAAGCCGGTGATCACCCCTGCAATGGTCAGTAGTTTTACTCCCACGCTGGACCCTTTTTGCAGGATCACGCCCACCGGATCTTCACTGAATCCTTTCCAGTCGCTCAGGTCGGTCCAGATTCCGCCAACTGCATCAGCAATGGTGCGATAAGTTTCGAGCGGATTGATCATTGCCAATCCGATTTTAGATACATCGGCCCAAGTAATGTTCTTTAATCCTTCCCACATGGACTCCAGCGTCTTGGTCATGCTGGTCCACAAAAGTCCGGTTTTGGAAATTTTATCGATGTTCTTGGTCGCCTTGTTCAGCGGAGATTCGAGTCCTTTGTTGCGTTTGCCGTTGTACTGATTGATTTCTTCACCACGTCTTTGTTCTACCCGTTCACCGAATTCCAGTTTTTTGTTTTCGATCCAAGCTTCAAAATTCATATTAAAAGCCTGAAGCTGCATTCCTAAAGCCATTCGGTCTGATTCGCTCAACGAAGCCACATACGTTTCCCGTTCGGCTTCACTTTTCATGTTGGAGTAGCGGAATAGCAATGCTTCCGGGCCATTGGCCATTTCTGTTTGTGCACGGAGTTCTTCCTGCATAATCATCTCGTCTGCTCCATCAATGCTTTTCATGTCCTTGTAATAGAAATATTGCGCACGGTGCGTTTCATTTTCCATTTCAAAGGATGTTTTCATCAGCGATTTTCCATCGGCAGTTAGTTGTTCTTCCTGTTTTTTACTCGCCCGAAACTTCGGTTTCAGCG
>RCUP01001994.1_pt1 | contig 11359 bp, 9 predicted proteins | sample 2166341 | NCBI WGS metagenome assembly RCUP01 (sample SAMN09932325, study PRJNA488358) | compost metagenome | isolation source: compost soil in succinonitrile-enriched | place: Germany: Experimental Botanical Garden | reverse complement strand
ACGGCCAGGCCAACTACGCCGCCGCCAAGGCCGGCATGCACGGCTTCACCATCTCGCTGGCGCGCGAGAATGCAGGCTTCGGCATCACCGTGAACACCATCTCGCCCGGCTATGTGGCCACCGACATGGTGATGGCGGTGCCCGAGGAAGTGCGCGCCAAGATCATCGCCGACATTCCGACAGGGCGCCTGGGCAAGCCGGAAGAAATCGCCTATGGCGTGTCCTTCCTGGTAGCCGAAGAAGCCTCGTGGATCACCGGCAGCAACCTGGACATCAACGGCGGCCACCACATGGGCTGGTAAACGGCGCCAAGGCCGGCTGAGGGGATGTGCTGCACCCTGCCGTTGGTCATGCTGCGCAGCACGCAAAGCCTTGCTGCGCAACATTCCGGCGACGGAAAACCAAGCCTGGCGGGGGCTGGGGCGGTTGCAACCGCTGCTGCACTGCGCCATGCTGCGCGTCTACTGTGACGAGTACCGCTTCATGGCTGCGACCCGCATCATCAAGAAGTATCCGAACCGCCGTCTGTACGACACCGAGATCTCCAGCTACATCACCATCGAGGACGTGCGCCAGCTGATCCTCGACGGCGAAGACTTCGAAGTCCGCGACGCCAAGAGCGGCGACGACCTGACCCGATCGGTCCTGCTGCAGATCATCGCCGACCAGGAGCAGGACGGTGAACCGATGCTCTCCACCCAGCTGCTGAGCCAGCTGATCCGCTTCTACGGCGATTCCCTGCAGGGCTTCATGGGCAACTACCTGGAGCGCAGCATGCAGGTCTTCCTCGACCAGCAGCAGCAGTTCCGCCAGCAGATGGGCAACCTGCTGGGGCAGACGCCGTGGGCGATGATGAACCAGCTGACCGAGCGCAACCTGGAGCTGTGGCAGGAATTCCAGCGCAACATGGGCAGCGGTTTCGGTGGCCCGCGTCCCGGTGGCACCGGAACGGGCACCGGCACCGGCACGGCCGGCAAGCCGGGCGAGCCGACCGGCGGCACGGGTACCGGCGGCAAGACCCGCCGCTGAGGCAACCGCCCCGGCTGATACGAAAACGGCGCGCCATGGGCGCGCCGTTTTGTTTTCAACGCCACCATACGTGGCGTGGATCTACGAACGTTTGGCCTTGCATGCCGAGCACACCCGCTCGACCTTGTAGCCCTTCGCGCGCAGCTTCTCCACCACGCCATCGTTGCCCAGCAGGTGCAGGCCGCCCACCACCACCAGCGTACCGCCCTGCCCGGCCTGCAGGTACGGCAGCAGCTTGGGCACCCATGCATCGTTGCGGTCGGTATTGATGCGCTGATAGAGCTGCGGATACTTCTGGCGCATCTCCACGCCCATCCGGTTCCACAACAGGCGATCATCGCCGCGACGCCAGGCCTCATGCAGCATCTGCGCCTGGGCATCGCCCTTGCCTGCTTCGTCCAGCGCCTCGGACAGCATCTGCCGCTGCTCCTGCACGCTCATGCCATCAAGCAGGTTGATCTGGCTGGACATGTCTTCCAGGCCTGCGGTCTTCTTGCCGGCCTTCTGTGCCCGCTGCATGAAATGACGGTCCAGCCCCAGCTCCGCGTCCAGGCCCAGCTTCTGCATCTGCGCCACGGTGATGGTCAGGCCGACGAACCACGCCTTCATGCCCTGCAGTTGCGCCAACGGCAGTTTGTTCTGCGTCGCATAGGCCTGCAGCTTCTGCCAGGTCGGCGCATCCAGGTCACGCTTGAGCTCGCTGCCATCCTTGCGGGTAGCGACTTGCACCATCTGGCTGGCCATCTGCGGCGACTGCAGTTCCTCTGGCGTCACTTCGAACAGCACGCGCTGCGAGGCTTCGAATGCCTGCTCGACGTCAGTCGACAGCGGATAGTCCTGTGGCTTCAACAGGTGGAAGGAACCCAGCAGGTACAGGCGTGCATCTCCCTGCCCGGTGACCTTCCACAGCAGCGGTACCGGCGGCTTGCCCGCCGACGTGTCGGCTGGCGCATCGCGCGCGATGGCCAACGGGCCGACGGCGCAGGCAACGAGAAAAACGGCACTGCGCAACAACAGTTTCATCAACATGTTCAGCCCTCTCCTTCAGGCAGGTGATACGCCTTCTCACCCGCTTCCACGCGCAGATCCAAGCGGTTTTCCGGCGGCGCCAACGGGCAGGTCGCATAAGCGGTGAACGCGCACGGTGGGTTGTGCGCGTGGTTGAAATCAATCGTCACGTGGCCGTCGGCGGTGGGCGCATCGGTATCCAGATAGCGGCCAGCAGGATAGCTGCCGTGGCCACTGGTACGGTCGGCGAAGATCAGGAACAGCGGCTGCCCCGGCTCGCCGATTGCTTCCAGCCGCCAGCTGCGGCCGTCGCGTTCGAATTCCACGGCACCGGCGTTGGGCATCTCGGTGGTCAGGCCGGTGATGTCCACGATCGGCAGGGTCTTGCCCGGAGGATGCGCGATGAAACGCGCCTGTACCTGCCACTGCGGACCACCGGGCCAGTACTGCAGGCCGGCGAAATCGCGGCGCGCGGGTGCATCGGCATGCTTGACCCGCAGCGCATCGCGCGCGCCGCGACGAATCAGGCTGAGCTGGCCCTTGCCACCATCGAAGGCCAGCAGGGTCGGCTGCGGATCCTTGTCGGTATCCATGCGCACACGCCCGCGCACAGGCTGTCCGTCGAGGGTGACATCGGTGCCGGACTCCGGCGTGAACCACCACTGGTCGCCTTCACGGCGCAACAGCCCCAGCTTGGCCGGCCCCACCGCCAGGCGGATGCCGCTGGTGGCGCCACTGCCGACGAAGTGCGACCGGTTCTGCAACCAGTGCAGGCCGACCAGCGCGGTCCAGCCATCGGGCCGGGTCAGGTCCTGGTAACGCAGCACCCGCCATTGCTGTTGCTGCGCGGCGAATGCCGGATCCTCAACGACGGCTGGCGCCGGCGTCGATGCCGGGCTGCAGGCCGCCAGCAACAGGGCCGCCAGCAGGCCGCCCATTCCCCAAAGTCGCATCGGTGCTCCCCTCAACGTCCGCGCAGGAACCAGCGGTCGATCTCCGCCAGCGAAAAACGGGCCCAGGTCGGCCGGCCGTGGTTGCACTGGCCGGACCGTTCGGTGATTTCCATGTCGCGCAGCAGCGCGTTCATTTCCGGCACGGTCAGGCGCCGGTTGGCACGCACAGCGCCATGGCAGGCCATGGTCGACAGCAGCTCATCGCGCGCAGTGGCGATGCGACGGCTCTGGCCGTGCTCGCGCAGGTCGGTCAGCACATCGCGCAGCAGGCCTTCGGGCTCGGCATGGGCCAGCAGCGCCGGGATGCTGCGCACGTGCAGTGCGCCCGGTCCGGCGCGGGTGATCTCGAACCCGAGGGCGGCCAGCGTATCGGCCTCCGCTTCAGCGGTGTCGGCTTCGCGCTCGCCCACCGCCAGGGTGATCGGCACCAGCAACGGCTGCGACTGCAGGCCGATGCCATCGTGTGCATTCTTCAACCGCTCGTAGCCGATGCGTTCGTGCGCCGCATGCATGTCGACCACGATCAGGCCTTCGGCATTCTCGGCCAGGATGTAGATGCCATGCAGCTGGGCAACGGCGTAGCCCAGCGGCGGCACCCCGGCGTCGGCACTGGTGACCGGCAGTCCGTTCTCCATCGGCATCGGCGGCAGTGCAGCACCACGCTCGGCACCGGCTGGCGAGGCATACAGCGCAGCATAGGCAGCGGGTGCATCGGCTACCTGCAGGCCCAGCGGCTGCTGCGGGCGCCAACCGGAAAAGCCACCACCACCGCCCTGCCCCGCGCCGGGTGCCGGACCGCGCACGTAGCCGAAGCTGGAGGCCGTGGCCCCCGGCATCGCAGATGCGCTGCCGCCTTCGGCCGGATGCACCGCGCCTGCACCGATCTCCTGCGCGCTCATGCCGGCGCGGGTGTCGGCCAGCGCATCCTTCAAGGTGCGGTAGACGAAGTCATGCACCAGCCGCGAGTCACGGAAGCGAACCTCGTGCTTTGCCGGGTGCACGTTCACATCGACGCGCGTCGGGTCCAGTTCCAGGAACAGCACATAGGCTGGCTGCCGACCGTGATACAGCACGTCGCCGTAGGCCATCTTCACCGCGTGCGCGACACTGCGGTCACGTACCGAACGACCGTTGACGTACAGGTACTGCTGATCGGTGCTGGCACGCGAATAATGCGGCTGCGCGATCCAGCCATGCAGGCGCAGGCCGGCACTGCTGTGGTCCACGCGCACGGCCTGGCTGGCGAAGTCTTCGCCCAGGGTCTCGGCCAGGCGCACGTCCGAATACAGGTCGCCCGGCTTGTAGCGACGCGAGGCCTTGCCGTTGTGCGAGACACGCAGCTCGACATCGGGACGGGCCAGCGCCAGCGAGCGCAGCCACTCTTCGATATGCCCCAGTTCGGTGCGCTCGGCACGCAGGAACTTGCGCCGCGCCGGCACGTTGTAGAACAACTCGCGCACTTCCACCGTGGTGCCCGGCGCATGCGCGCGCGGGGTCACCTCGCCGATCTTGCCACCTTCGATCTGCAGTGCCGAACCGTGCTCGTCGTGGGCACGGCGCGAGGACAGGGTGAAACGGCTGACCGAAGCGATCGACGGCAGCGCTTCGCCACGGAAACCCAGCGTCGCCACCGCTTCCAGCTCGTCCAGGTTGGCGATCTTGCTGGTGGCGTGTCGCGAGACCGCCAGCGGCAACTGTTCTGCGGCAATGCCGCTGCCGTTGTCGCGGATGCGGATCAGGCGCACACCGCCTTCTTCCAGTTCGATGTCGACGCGGCTGGCGCCGGCATCGATCGCGTTCTCAACCAGTTCCTTGACCACCGATGCGGGTCGTTCGACCACCTCACCGGCGGCAATCTGATTGATCAGGATTTCCGGCAACGGCCGGATCGGACGCGGATCGGGCGCGTTCATGGGCAGGTGGGGCAGGCAGACGTCATGCCACGATGATAGCGGAGCGGCGACAGGTAGAGTCGAGATCCACCGTGTGCAGCGCCAGCCAGGCAGGGCCTGGCTCTACCGGAAGCGGGTGATCCAGCGGCTTACTTGCTGCCGCCAGCCACGGTGCTTGCGGCGTCGATCTCGGCCTGCGCGCGCGCGGCGTACAACGTCCCCGGCGGCGGTTGGCGGCTGAAGAACGTGTGCACGCCGTCCAGCACTGCACCGGCGACCTTGCGCTGGTAGGCCGGGTCGATCAGGCGGCGCTCTTCATCCGGATTGGAGATGAACGCGGTTTCCACCAGCATCGCCGGCATGTCCGAGGTGCGCAGCACCGCGAAGTTGGCGCGCTCGATGTTCGGCTTGTGGTTGTTGCCGATCCGCTTCAGCCCGCCCAGCACGTGCCCGGCAGCATCCTCGGAGGATTTCATGTACCCGCTCTGGGCCAGGTCCAGCAGGACGTTGGCCAGCGTGCCTTCGGTCTGCTGCAGGCGCACGCCACCGACCAGATCGGCCGCGTTTTCCTTGTCCGCCAGCCAGCGTGCACGCTGCGAAGACGCGCCCTTGGTCGACAGCACATACACCGACGAACCGGTGGCTGAGCGGTTTTCGGCGGCGTCGGCATGGATCGAAATGAAGATGTCGGCCTTGTTCGCACGCGCCTTCTGCGCACGCATCGGCAGCGGGATGAACACATCGCTGTCGCGGGTCAGGAACGCTTTCAGGCCGGGCGTGGCATTGACCTGACGGGCCAGTTCACGCGCCACCGCGAGGGTGACGTCCTTCTCGCGCTTGCCGGTCGGGCCGATGGCACCGGGGTCCTGGCCGCCATGGCCCGGATCGATCGCCACCACCAGGTGACGCATGCCCGGCTGCATGCGGATGCGCGAGGCATCGCTGGGCATGGTCGGACGCGGCGACTCCGTCGGCGCAACGGCAACGGGTGTCGGCACCGGCTTCGGCTGGGTGGCCACAACCGCAGTGGTGGCCTGACCGGCCAGGATCGCTGCCGGCGATGACGTCGGCGTGCTGCTGGCGGTGGTACCTGCTGCCGCCATCTGCACCGGCGTGGTGCTTGGCGCCGGCGTCGGCGCGGCGGGTGCCGCAGCGCTGGCACTGGCTTGCTGCTGCACCTGCGCGGTCAACAGCGCAGTGGCCCGGGCGGCATCGCCACGGGACTGTGCGCTCTGTGCTGGGGTCGGGCCAGAGGTCGACGCCGGGCTCACCGTAGATGCTGCAGGCGGCGGCGTCGGCGCAGGCGTCACCGCCGGTCGGCTGGCAGCCACGGCCGGACCATCGCCCGGCCACTCGATCACCAGCTTGGATTCATTGCCTTCACGCTGCATCTGCGGGCGGAAGGGCGCGACCGTCTCGGCCAGGTCGAATACGACACGGAATGTGCCCGGCACCGGCTGTCCTGTGCGCACCGCCGTGACCACGCCCTGCGGCGAGGGCATCTTCAGGTTGCGCACCGCGCTGGAATCGGGGAAATCGACCACCAGCCGGTTCGGACTGGCCAACGACAGGGTCTTGTAGCCGCCACTGCCGACCAGTGCGATTTCCGCACGGGTTCCGGTAGAACCGGTATTCAGCAGGACCTGACGGACCTCACCGGCCCACGCACTGACGCTCGCCAGACCAAGTCCGACGGCGGCACAGATGGCAATGAGTCGATTCCCCGGGCGCATGACTCAGGATTCAATCACCGCACTGAACGGAATGCAATACCTTTTTCCTTAATAATCCGTAACCTGCCGGTGTTTGTTCTCGTCAGCCGACAGAAAGGGCCTGCAAGTCGCCACCTTCGGGAAGCCGCGCCAGCCATTCACGTCCCGCGTCGCTGACGCCAGTGAGACGCACGCGACGCCCCTGCCCTTCAATCTCCAGTGCGACCACCAGATCGGTGGGCGGCAGTGCACCGGCACCGCGCTCGGGCCATTCGACCAGCCACAGCACGGCACTGCCCTCGTCCAAGCCAAGGAAATCCAGCTCGCCGGCCTGGCCGATGCGATACAGGTCCAGGTGCCACGCTTCGCCGCCACTGGACAACGGATAGCGCTCCACCAGGGTATAGGTGGGGCTGCGGATCGCACCCTGCACGCCCAGCGCACGCAGCAGCGCGCGTGCTGTGGTCGATTTGCCGGCGCCAAGATCGCCGCGCAGTTCGACCAGCGCCTGCGCTGGACGGGTGGCTGCCAGCCATTGCCCCAGCAGTTCGGTGGCATCGCTGTCGGCAAGGAAGAATTCGGTCATCGGGAACATTCCGGGTTGGCCAGCCGCCGCAGGGGCGCCAGCAGATCAGTGGGAAGCAGGCCGCGGGCACCGTCGGCGGCGGCGACATCACCGGCCAGGGCATGCAGCAGCGCACCGCCGGCCGCCGCATCGAATGCAGACAGGCCCTGCGCGCGCAGGCTGGCGATGATGCCGGTCAACAGGTCACCCATGCCACCTACCGCCATTCCCGGGTTGCCGGCAGCAATCAGTCGAGGTGCGTGGCCGGGCGCGGCGACGATGCTGCCCGCCCCCTTCAGCACCACCACCGCGTGATAGCGCTCGGCCAGCGCCTGCGCGCTGCCGTAGCGATCTGCCTGGATGGCCGCCGTGGTGGTTTCCAGCAAGCGCGCGGCTTCGCCGGGGTGTGGGGTCAGGATCGCATCGGCCAGCGCATGCGCATCCTGCGCCAGCAGGTTCAGCGCATCGGCGTCGATCACCAGCGGCAGGCCCGACTGCAGCACACGCGCATACAACGCGCGCGCCCATTCGTCCTGGCCCAGGCCCGGGCCGATCGCCACGACCTTGGCTTTTGCCAGCAACGCGGGCAGCGCAGCGCCATCTTCCAGCGCATGCGTCATCGCCTCAGGCAACCTGGCCAGCAGCGGGCCGACATGGGCCTGACGCGTGCCGATGCTCAGCAGACCTGCACCAGCGCGCAGCGCGGCTTCGGCGGCCATCGCGATGGCACCGCCGCTGCCATGGTTGCCGCCCACGCACAGCACATGGCCGGATTCACCCTTGTGGCTGTTGGCACGGCGCGGCGGCAGCAGATCCGGCAGGCGCGACTGCGTCCAGCACTCTGCAGCGGCAACGACTCCCTGCCAGGCCTCGTCGGGCAGCGTCAGCGCGGCCAGTTGTCTGCGCCCGGTGTATTCCAGCGCGTCGCCGGTGTACAGGCCACGATGGGCGACGATGAACTGCAAGGTCAGGGTCGCGCGCACGGCTGCGCCCGGCACGCAGCCACGGTCGGCATCGACACCGCTGGGCACATCCAGCGCCAACACCAGTGCCCGCTGCGCGTTCAGCGCCTCGATCAAGGCCTGCGCCGCACCGCTTGGTGCGCGGGCGAAGCCGAGGCCGAACAGGGCGTCAACCCATACATCGGCCTGGGCCAGTTCGCCGTTGAAATCAGCGACGGTTCCCCCGGCGGACCTGAAATCCGTCGCGGCGCGCTGCGCCAATGGCGTGGAAGGCGGGCTGCCCGGCAGCGCGACCACCTGCACCTGCAGCCCCGCCTGCAGCGCCTGGCGGGCCAGCACGTAACCATCGCCGCCATTGTTGCCGCTGCCAACAACCACGCCGATCCGCCGCGCCTGTGGCCATTGCTGCAGCAGGCATTGCCAGGCCGCCTGTCCCGCCTGGGCCATCAGGCCCCAGCCACCATCGCCCGCCAGCGTGGAGGCCTGGGCATCGAGCATGCGTGCGGCACGGGAATCGAACAGATCGGCGAGGTTGGCCATGCAGGGATTTTATACTGGTGCACATGTCCCCCGTCCCTGCCCCCCTCGATCCGGCCCTGGCCGTACAGCGCATCCGCGATCTGGCGCGCGCGCATGGCTTCCAGCGCTGCGGTATCGCCGGCATCGAACTGGGCGAGGACGAGGCGCACCTGGCCGACTGGCTGGGCCAGGGCCTGTACGGCACGATGGACTGGATGGCCCGCCACGGCACCCTTCGCGCGCGCCCGGCAGAGCTGCTGCCCGGCACGGTGCGGGTGATCTCGGTGGGCATGGACTACAGCCACAAGGATGACACCGAGGCCTGGGCCACGTTGGCCGATCCGGGCCGCGCCTATGTGGCGCGCTACGCACTCGGCCGCGATTACCACAAGCTGATGCGCAACCGCCTGCAGAAGCTGGCCACGCAGATCAACGATGAGGTGGCGCCGCTGGGCTACCGCGTGTTCGTCGACTCGGCGCCGGTGCTGGAGCGCGCACTGGCCCGCAACGCGGGGCTGGGCTGGATCGGCAAGCACACCTGCCTGATCGACCGCCACGGCGGCTCGTGGTTCTTCATCGGCGAGATCTACATCGATATCCCGCTGCCGATTGATACGCCGGCCAGCGCCCACTGCGGCACCTGCACCCGTTGCATCGACGTCTGCCCGACCCAGGCCATCACCGGCCCGCAGCGGCTGGATGCGCGCCGCTGCATTTCCTACCTGACCATCGAGCATGACGGCGCGATCCCCGTGGAGATGCGACCACTGATCGGCAACCGCATCTATGGCTGCGACGACTGCCAGCTGGTCTGCCCCTGGAACAAGTTCGCCAAGCGCACCGACGAGGCCGACTTCCGCGCCCGCAACAACCTGGACACCGCGCGCCTGGACCAGTTGTTCGCGTGGGACGAAGCTGAATTCCTGCGCCGTACCGAAGGCAGCCCGATCCGCCGCAGCGGCCACGAGCGCTGGCTGCGCAACATCGCCGTGGCACTGGGCAATGCGTCGACCACGGCAGAGACGCTGTCGGCACTGCAGACACGCGCCGAAGATGCTTCACCCGTGGTCCGCGAACACGTGCAATGGGCGCTGGGCCAGCACGGCCTGCGCTGACGTGCGATCCTGAGGCCCCTGCTCCATCTGCCCCACGCCGTAACCATGCAGCCACGCAACAACGACGTCTTCACCCCCAGCCAGCTCAACACCCTCGCCCGCGACCTGCTGGAAGGCAGCTTCCCGGCGATCTGGGTGGAAGCCGAACTGGGCAGCGTGGCGCGCCCGGCGTCCGGCCATCTGTACTTCACCCTGAAGGACGCGCGTGCGCAGTTGCGCGCTGCGATGTTCAGGATGAAGGCGCAGTACCTGAAGTTCGTGCCGCGCGAGGGCATGCGCGTGCTGGTGCGCGGCAAGGTGACCCTGTACGACGCCCGTGGCGAGTACCAGATGGTGCTGGACCACATGGAGGAAGCCGGCGAAGGCGCACTGCGGCGCGCATTCGAGGAACTGAAGGCGCGGCTGGAGGCCGAGGGACTGTTCGACCCGGCCCGCAAGCGGCAGATGCCGGCCCATGTGCAGCGCCTGGCGGTGATCACCTCGCCTACCGGTGCCGCCGTGCGCGATGTGCTGAGCGTGCTCGGCCGCCGCTTCCCGTTGCTGGAAGTGGATCTGCTGCCAACCTTGGTGCAGGGCGCGAGCGCTGCCGCGCAGATCACCCGCCTGCTGCAGGCCGCCGATGCCAGCGGCCGCTACGACGTGATTCTGCTGACCCGCGGCGGTGGCTCACTGGAAGACCTGTGGGCGTTCAACGATGAAGCCCTGGCCCGTGCAATCGCCGCCAGCGGCACGCCTGTTGTATCGGCGGTGGGTCACGAAACCGACTTCAGTCTCAGCGATTTTGCCGCTGACCTGCGCGCACCGACGCCATCGGTGGCCGCAGAACTGCTGGTACCCGATCAGCGCGACCTGGCCCTGCGCCTGCGCCGCAATGCGGCTCGCATGGTGCAGCTGCAACGCCACGCCATGCAGCAGGCCATGCAGCGCGCCGATCGTGCCCTGCTGCGTTTGAATGCACAGAGCCCGCAAGCACGGCTGGATCTGCTGCGCCGGCGCCAACTGGACCTCGGGCGTCGACTGCATGCGGCGCACAACCAGCAGCAGGAGCGTCGCGCGGCCCGCCTGCGCCACGCCGCCGCAGTGTTGCGAGGTCACCATCCGCAACGGCAGATGGAAGCGCTGCGACGTCGCCTTGCCGCACTGGGCGGGCGCCCGCAAGCGGCACTGCAGCGCCTGCTGCAGCGTGATGCACTGCGCCTGCGTGGCCTTGCACGTTCGCTGGAAGCAGTCAGTCCGCTGGCGACCGTCGCCCGTGGCTACAGCATCGTGACCCGTGCAGACGACGGCGCACTGGTGCGTCGGGTCGAGCAGGTGCAACCGGGTGACGCACTGCAGGCCCGCGTCGGCGACGGCGTGATCGACGTCCAGGTGACGGCGGTCAAATAAGGGGTGTTCGGCAGGGCTGCGCCCTGCACCTGCAGAGGCTTCAAGCCAAGGCAACAGCAACAGCAACAGCAACGGCAAACGCAGCGGCCGGCTCTGGATTGTCTGTGGGCTTGGCGGGGCGGTGTCGGATTGCGGGGACGCCGTGAACCCATCCATGAAGTGACCCCCGGGAGTTGGACGCCAGATCCAACCCCGAGGGATACATGAACAGGTACGAA
>RCUP01001987.1_pt1 | contig 11394 bp, 9 predicted proteins | sample 2166341 | NCBI WGS metagenome assembly RCUP01 (sample SAMN09932325, study PRJNA488358) | compost metagenome | isolation source: compost soil in succinonitrile-enriched | place: Germany: Experimental Botanical Garden | reverse complement strand
GGCGCTTCTACACCTTCATCGGCAACGGCGGCGCACGCTTCATGTGCTCGTGGGACACCGAGGAAGAGCGCGTGCGTGAGTTGGCCCGCGACATCCGTGAAGTGATGACTCACTAACGCTAACTCCCCTGTTTTGATCGTTCCCACGCTCTGCGTGGGAATGCCTCAAGGGACGCTCCGCGTTCCAGCCTCACCTCTGCGTCAAGCCGGACACCGTTGTGACGCAGAGCGTCACGAGCTGCATTCCCACGCAGAGCGTGGGAACGAGCTTTTGGCAGGCACCTTAGTCTTCACGTAGACATTTCCCACCGCCATCACAGACTCATCGCCTAGCGCGATCACCTGGCCTACCTCACACTGATCGCTCCCACGCTCCACATGGGAACGCATCTAGGGACGCTCCGCGTTCCAGCTCAGCCGCACCACAAGATTCAAGGACGAATCCGATGGGCCGAAGCCGCTACTCCATCACCGAACACGATAAACCCCACTTCCTCACCTGCACCATCGTGGAATGGCTGCCGCTGTTTATTCGCCCCTATCTCGTTGACCACCTGATCAACTGCTGGCGCTATCAACAAACCCATCACAATTTGAAGTTGTATGGCTATGTGATCCTGGAAAACCATTTGCATTTCGTCGCTGAAGCGCCTGACTTGAGCGCGTGCTTGAGCCAGTTTAAATCCTTTACCGCCAGACAAATCATCGATGACCTGCAGAACAAGGGCGCCGAACGCACATTACAAAGACTACGTTTCAGCAAGCGAGCTCATAAGAAAGATCGGGTGTATCAACTGTGGCAGGAAGGTTCACACGCAGAAATGGTGTACAGCGAATCAATAATGCGCCAGAAGCTTGATTACATTCACTACAACCCCGTAAAGCGCGGTTATGTGGATTTGCCGGAGCATTGGCGCTACTCCAGCGCGAGAAACTATGCGGGAATGGAGGGACTGATCGAAGTGCAGCGCTGGTATTAAGAGGCGAACGCTGATCGTTCCCACGGTCTGCGTGGGAATGCCTCAAGGGACGCTCCGCGTTCCAGCCTCACCTCTGCGTCAAGCCGGACACCGTTGTGACGCAGAGCGTCACGAACTGCATTCCCACGCAGAGCGTGGGAACGATCAGTCGACCAGCCCGCACCTGAAGACTTCGTCTACATTGTTTGTCGAGCCTCCCCGCTCACATAACAACAATCAGGAGCGTAGGCATGTCATTGCAAGGCAAAACCCTGTTCATCACCGGTGCCAGCCGTGGTATCGGCCGCGAGATTGCTCTGCGCGCTGCGCGTGATGGCGCCAACATCGTGATCGCGGCCAAAAGTGCCGAACCCCACGCCAAGCTGCCAGGGACGATTTTCAGTGTGGCGCAGGAAGTGGAAGCCGCTGGCGGCAAGGCGCTGGCCTTGCAAGTGGACGTGCGCGATGAAGTCGCCGTACGCGAGGCACTGGCCCAGGCCAATGAACATTTCGGCGCGATCGATGCGCTGGTAAACAACGCCGGGGCGATCAAATTGACCGGGGTTCAGCACATCGAACTCAAGCGTTTCGACCTGATGCACCAGATCAACACCCGCGCCGTTTTGCTGTGCAGTCAGGCAGCGTTGCCCTATCTGAAGAAGTCCAGTGGACACATCCTCAACCTGTCCCCACCGCTCAACCTTGCCAACAAATGGTTTGCCCAATACAGCCCGTACACCGTGACCAAGTACGGCATGAGCATGCTGACGCTGGGCATGAGCGAGGAATTCAAGAATTACGGGATCAGCGTCAATTCACTGTGGCCGCAGACGATGATTGCCACGGCGGCGATCGAGTTTCAGTTGGGGTCACGGGAGTCGTTCAAGCATGCACGTACGCCTGCGATCATGGCGGATGCGGCGCATATCATCCTGAGCAGCCACGGGCGCAGCCTGACCGGGCGCTTGTTGATTGATGAGGAAATTTTGCGGGAAAGCGGCGTAACCGAATTCAATCATTATCGTTTCGAGCCGGACAGCGACGACAAGCTGATGACTGACCTGTTCGTCGACTGAGATATCCACACCCCCTGTAGGAGCTGTCGAGTGAAACGAGGCTGCGATCTTTTGATCCTGATCTTTAAAAGATCGCAGCCTCGTTTCACTCGACAGCTCCTACAGGGTTATTGCGTGTTGATCAGAACTCGATGCGCACGTCGCCCTTCGGCACGCTGCAGCACGACAGAATGTACCCTTCGGCTTCGTCTTCTTCGGTGATCCCGCCGTTGTGTTCCATCTCCACTTCACCGCCCAGTTTCAACACCTTGCAGGTGCCGCAAATGCCCATGCCGCAGGCTTTCGGGATCAGCAAGCCAGCCTTCGCTGCCGCCGCGTGAACGGTTTCGCCCGGCGCAATGCGAATGCTTTTCCCCGACGCGGTGAATTCCACCTGATGCAGATCCGCCAAGTCGAGCTCCGGTGCGTCGGCCGCCTGCTCGGCGTGTTCCACTGCATCGGCGCGCGCTTCCGGCGGAGTCGCGCCGAAGGATTCTTCGTGGTAGCGCGACATGTCGAACCCGGCGGCTTCCAGCAAGCGCTTGACCGCATTCATGTACGGCGTCGGGCCGCAGCAGAACACTTCGCGCTCAAGGAAGTCCGGCGCCATCAATTCGAGCATCCGGTGGTTGAGGTAGCCGCGATAACCGGCCCACGGCTCACCCATCCCGTGCTTCTCGCAGATCAGGTGCAGGCTGAAGTTTTCGATCCGCGACGCCATGTGCTCCAGCTCGCGGTGGTAAATGATGTCTTTGGGCGAACGGGCGCTGTGGATAAACACCATGTCGACATTGCCGTTGGTGTCGTAGAACCAGCGCGCCATGGACATGACCGGCGTGATACCGACGCCGCCGCTGAGGTAAAGCACCTTTGGCGCGGTGAAGTCCATGGCATTGAACAGCCCGACCGGCCCGTGCACCGCCAGCTCCTGGCCTTCGTGCAGGGTGTCGTGCAGCCAGTTGGAAACCTTGCCGCCCGGCACGCGCTTGATGGTCACCGAAAAGCTGTACGGTACCGACGGCGAGCTGGAAATGGTGTACGAGCGCATGATCGGCTGACCTTCGATCTCCAGCTCCAGGGTGACGAACTGCCCGGGCTTGAAGAAGAACAGGATCGGCTGGTCGGCCATAAAGCAGAAGGTGCGCACATCCCAGGTTTCCTGGATGACTTTGACGCAACGGACGATGTGTCGACCATTGGCCCAGGTCTGGGTGGTTACCGGGTTCAGGAAGCTGTTGGACATGCTGATCTCCACGGCCGACTGTCGGCCTTCATGTTGGCGATTCTGCGTATAGCGCGAACCACCCATTTACCTATCTGCGACATTGACATGCTTATCGCGACCAGCCCCCAACGACCGGGGCTTGCGCGTCGGGAACAGATTGCACCATGTCGCCCATGGATAAGGTTCTGGCCAGCGCCGGCCCCACACTCGCCCCATACCAAGACACAACCATTACACCTTGCGTAGCAACCCTGATTAGCCACTTTCGCCGGCCACACAGAATGGCCTTGAGGATTAAACGATGGACGTCACTACTACCCTGAGCCTGGGCGATCCGCTGGAACCCGCACGCAAGGCCACCGCGCAAATGCTGCAGGAGCGCGAGCGCACGTTCTCGCTGCCGCAGCCGTTTTACTCCGACGAGCGCCTGTTTGATATCGACATGCAGGAAATCTTTCAGAAAGAGTGGTTGATCGCCGGCATGACCTGCGAGATCCCTACCAAGGGCAACTACCTGACCCTGCAGATCGGCAAGAACCCGATCATCGTGATCCGTGGCGCCGAAGGCGTGGTGCATGCGTTCCACAACGTCTGCCGCCACCGTGGCTCGCGCCTGTGCACCAGCGAAAAAGGCAAGGTTGCCAAACTGGTCTGCCACTACCACCAGTGGACTTACGAGCTCGACGGTCGCCTGCTGTTCGCCGGCACCGAAATGGGCGCCGACTTCGACATGAAGCAGTACGGCCTCAAACCGGTAAACGTGAAGACGGCCGGCGGCTACATCTTCATCAGCCTGGCGGAGAACCCGCCGGCCATCGATGACTTCCTGTCGACGCTGAACCATTACATGGAACCGTACGACATGGAAAACACCAAGGTGGCGATCACCACCACCTTGATGGAAAAGGCCAACTGGAAACTGGTGCTGGAAAACAACCGCGAGTGCTACCACTGCAACGCGTCGCACCCGGAACTGCTGAAAACCCTGCTGGAGTGGGACGACGTCACCGACCCGCGCGCCGACCAGGCCTTCAAGGACCACGTAGCCGCCTCCGCCGCTGCCTGGGAAGCCGAGAAGATCCCTTACGCCCACGCCAGCTTCGGCCTGCGCAACCGCATCGTGCGCATGCCGCTGCTCAAGGGCACCGTGTCGATGACCATGGACGGCAAACAGGGCTGCGCCAAGCTGATGGGCCGCATCAAGAACCCGGACCTGGGCTCGATGCGCATCCTGCACCTGCCGCACTCCTGGAACCACTGCATGGGCGACCACATCATCGTGTTCACCGTGTGGCCGATCAGCGCCCAGGAAACCATGGTCACCACCAAGTGGGTCGTGCACAAGGACGCCGTCGAAGGCGTGGACTACGACGTCGACCGCATGCGCCAGGTCTGGGACGCCACCAACGACCAGGACCGTCGCCTGGCCGAAGAGAACCAGCGCGGGATCAACTCCACCGCTTACCAGCCTGGGCCTTACTCCAAGACCTATGAGTTTGGTGTAGTGAACTTTGTGGATTGGTACAGCGAACGTTTGCTGAGCAATCTGGGGGCTGAGCCTGCGCCTTACCTCAAGGGTGTTCCGGTCAGCGGCTAAACATCAAAAGCATCGCGAGCAAGCTCGCTCCCACATTAGATCTGTGTTGTTCACAAATCCCCTGTGGGAGCGAGCTTGCTCGCGATGGCGGCTTACCTGTCGACACATCCCTTCTGCCTCCCCGCTTTAGAACTGTACGAAATATGATCTATTTCGTTCCACGCTATACCCCCCGCGCCTCCCAGCCTTCCGCAAACAAGTTATCCACACCTCCACCCACAGCAAATGGGGACAACTGTGGAAACACGCAAAATTTTCTGCACAGAAATCAAAGAAAATCCGTGACTTATCCAAGTGCATCATTTTCAACGGCGTCTGTTCATTTATTGACCAATCTATTGCGAGCCACGTTTTACGTGGTCTGTAGCGTATGACAAACACCTTATCCACAGAAGCGCCAACAGACTTTGGGGGCAACTTTCACAGAGCTGTGGAAAACCGCTGCAAGCCGCGAGTTTTCTGCTTTTGAGCGTGAGATGACGGGTCAAACCGATGTTTTGGTCATTTATTAACCAGAAGCTTGAAAGCCACGGTCTATAAGGCCTTCAGCGGTAAGCGAACATCTTATCCACAGAAGCGCCAACAGAGATTGGGGGCAACTCTTGGTCCCTGTGTGGATTAATTCTCTGGAAAAAGCTTTGGAAAACCGGAAGTTACGCTGATTGTTTTTTGATCTAACGTCTACAGCCCTCTATTTCCCTGGGCTGCAGCAATGGGCAAACATGTTATCCACAGAAGCGCCAACAGGGATTGTGGGTAAACAGGGTCAAACCTTGTTAAAACACGACCGTCCCGCCTCAATATCCAGGTTCAACTCAAAGTCGTCGAATGCACGCCACCCGAGCAAAATCGATGGCACGTAGCGCCCAAGCAGCATGGACGCAGGAATGGTGAACCCCGGATAGTATTTGTAGGTGAGTGCCAAGGTGTTGCCCGGTAACTTCAACACGCCTTTGAAGGTCTGGTAATGCTGATCGGCTGTATTGGTCGGTGAGTTGCCTGGGGTCATCGACGTGACGACATTGACCTGAGCACCCGGCGCAGCCGAGGTCAGGTAATCGACATTGCCGGTATCGACAATCGCAAACGTCGCCCGGTTGTCCAGCCGCGCAGGTATGGTCAGCCGCTGATTGATATCCAGGCGGATGTAGGTAATCGGCGAATCGCATCGCACGGCGCGCGCGGGGTTGAGCTCCAGGGTTTTTCTGGTGAGTTTCAGCGGCCCGAGCTTGCTGATCAGATCGAGCCCCAGCAAGTTATCGCGATCACTGACGAACACCAGAACGTTCCTGAACTCACTGGCGCCGATACTCAAGGCGTCAAGGACGCCAAGTTTGGCAGCCAGGTCGCTCTCGCCATAAAACGTGCTGTAGGCGTAGTGGGAGTCAGTCAGTAACCTGACCCCCATCAGCTTGGCGGTGGCGTAGTTGATGCGGGTTTGCGGGGCGCCGGTATCGACAATGAATCGTACCGAGTGACCGTTCGCCGCTTTGACGTCGATGAACGGCAGCACCTCGTCGGAGACGAAATGTTCGCTGGAATACGGATGAATCGTCAGCACTTCACGCTGCCGGCTTCTTCTCACCGAGAAATCGCCGGTCGCTCTCAGCGTCGAAAGCGATTCGTTGCCGAACATGGAAAACAGCTTATTCAACTCGGCATTGGCTTCGATTGCCCGAGCGTGTTTGCGCCGGGTTGCCACGAAATAGTCGGGAAGCTGATTGGCCGCTTTTAGCTCGAACATTCGGGCAACAACTGACACGGAGCAATTGAGGTTGTTGGCCGCATCCGGTACTTGCTCACAGCGCTGGCGTATCTGCGCCAGCGAGGCCTTCTGCCCCGCCTCTGACGCCAGCCACCGATCAAAATCCTGCTCAGGCGCTTGCGTCCGGGAAGCAGACATCAATCCCGAAGACGCGCACATGGCGCATGCCAAGAGCAGCAAAGACCGACAGACAGCCTTCATATTCAACCCATTCATAAAAACCAAGTTTTATGAGCAAGCGCTGAATGTCTGAGATCCCGGAACCGTGCTGCACCCTTAAACAGCGCACAGAAAACTGTAGCTCACCAACAGGCGAGCCGAGAGATTGTGGATAACGTTGCTTGTGCAATGCCTGAAACGGGATCAGGGCCTGTGCATAAGATAGGCGTCACCCGTGACGCGGATCATTGGATGAGGTGCGACCTGGCAGGTCTTGATGATTGCAAAGCCGTGTCGTTCATAGAAACGTCGGGCACCGGTGTTGGCGGCATAGTCGATCAGGCTCAAGCCCTGGAGCCCGAGCTGGTTGGCGCGTTGCTGGGCATGGGCGAGGAATTGCACACCAAGGCCCCGGTTGCGCCAGCCCTCGTGCAGGGCAAGGCTAGAGATGTAGAGCGTGTCGGGCACTTCCATGTCGGCGTACGGCGCCAGCACCGGGTCGGTGGTTGGCACTGCCTCAGGATCGTGGCGCATCACGTAGCTGTGCAGCATGCCGATGACTTGACCGTCAGCCTCGGCAATCAGGCAGTTCTGATAAGAGAAATCCACGTCATCGCGGGCGTACCGGGTGGTGCCGACATCCAGCAAGTCCTGACCGGGTTCCGCCAATTGGCTCCAGATGTAGTCTGAAGCGCCTTCTGATGAGATCTGGAACAGACGCGCGATCTCTCGCGCATCTGTCCTTACTGCCGAGCGAAACCTGACCGTCATTAACGAACCACGCCTTCTTCAATCAGCAATTTGAGAATCGCCTCAGCCCCGGCTTGCGCCGTGACGCCTTTGAGCACTTGCCCGCCGCCACCGCTGGCTTTCGCGGTTGCAGCTTTCATACGATCGGCGCCGCTCTTGGCCTTGATCACCTTCAAGCGTTTTGGTCGTGGCTTGGCAGGTTGCAAGGTGGCCACTGCCAACAGTTCATCGTCGACGACTTCCACGTCATCAGCCTGCAACACCCCGCGCCGAGCCGGGCCGTAAGCACTTTGCCGAGGTTTCGGCGCAGCGTTATCCACAGTCGCCAGAAACGGCAGACGCACTTTCAGGCGACGACGCTGACCGCGCGGCAACGCTTGCAGCACCAGCGCCGAACCACCGTCGATGGACTCGACCTGCGCCAGCCCCACCACCAGCGGCCAACCGAGGCTTTCCGCCAGCAGGAACGGCAACATACCCGAGCCTTCACCGGTTTCCGCCTGACTGCCGGTCAGCACCACTTGTGCCCCGGCCTCACGCAAATACGCGGTCAACGCCGGCAGCGCGTCGGCGCCTTGCGGTTGCTCCAACACGTGGAGTTGCTCAAGACCCATGCCCAGATACGCACGCAACGCAGGCTCGGCAACGTCGCCGGCATGCAGCACTTGCAAGTTATCCCCAGCCAGTTGCAGACCCAGTTCCACCGCCCGCGCATCCTGCTCCGCGCGACGTGGTCGACCGGAAGTCGGGTGGGCGCCGATGGACACCAGGCTGATGATTTTCGTGCTCATAACCCTTTCCTTCCCTTAAGCCGCATCGCGCTTGGCGTCGTTGCGGTAAGCCTCTACCGCCGCAATCAAGGCTCGAAGAATCTCGGCGCTCTCGCCGATCACCGACAGGTCGGCACGTTTGATCATGTCGCAGCCAGGATCGAGGTTGATCGCCACCACCTTGTCGCAGGCACCGATGCCTTGCAGGTGCTGGATCGCCCCGGAAATCCCCACCGCCACGTAGACCCGTGCGGTGACCCAGGTGCCCGACGCACCGACCTGACGGTCGCGAGCCATGAAACCATCGTCCACCGCCACCCGCGACGCACCTTCGGTGGCGCCGAGGGCCGCAGCCGTCTGGTGGAACAAATCCCAATCCTTGACCCCGTTGCCGCCGGAGAAGATGAACTCGGCTTCGGCCATCGGAATCGCCGCCGGGTCCACCGCCACTGCGCCCAGATCCTCGATGCGCGAAAGACTGCGCGCCACGGTTGTGGATAACTCCACCGGCAACGCTTCGTGACGGGTTTCGCTGACCGGTTCTGCGCATTCGACGGCGGCCAGAATCAGGCGCGCAACCGGGCGCGCCAAATCCTGCAAACCGGCGCCAGCGCGGCCGATACATTCCTGATCCTTGACCTGCCAAACCCGCGTGGCCGGGCGTTCGCCCAACGTGGCCGCGAAGCGCCGACCCAATTCGCCGCCACCGCTGCGGCTGTCCGGCAGCAGCCAATGACGCGGGTTGAACTGGTTATCCACAGCCCGCAAGCCCTGAACACGCTGCTCCGGTGCATAACCGCTGAATTCTTCACCTTCGAGCATCAGCAAGCGATCGACACCGGCGGTGGCGAATGCGCTTTCCTTGTGTTCGCCGAAGACCACGGCCAGCACCGCACCGTCCTTGCCGGCCAGTTGATGAGCCAGGCCCAGCAGGTCGCGGTCGTGGCTGCCCAAGCGGCCACCGACCATGTCCGGCACCACGCAGATGTAGAACGCCGGTGCCGGCACTTGATGCAGCGGCAATTGCACTTCAACGGCGGCGGTACGCTTGGTGGCCCCGCCCTGTTGGGCGCCACTGCGGTCAATGCGCTTGATGCCGTTGGGGCCGATAAAACCGATGCCGTGCAGATTCTTGCGGATGACGCCGTTCGGCCCCATCCAGCTGTGTTGTGCCGGCTGCATGGCCGCGTGCAGCGGATGCAAGCGGTTACGGGCGATCCATTCGGCGCGGGGGTCGCGGCGGATAATGTCACTCATCAATGCACCTCCGCAGGTTCACGTTTGGCCGGTGTAGACGGCTTGGGCATTTCGTCTTCAAGCAATGCGTCCGCCACCAGTTCAGCAATGTCCTTGATCAGCGGCCGAGGTTCGACCACGCCTTCAAGCATCGCGGTGCATTGCGGGCAACCCACGGCCACCAGTTCGGCGCCGGTCTCGCGGATGTCTTCCATGCGCATGTCGGGAATCCGCTGCTTGCCGGGAATGTCGGTGATCGGCGCGCCGCCACCACCGCCGCAGCAGCGCGATCGGAAACCGGAACGTTGCATCTCTTTGACTTCAATCCCCAGAGCGCGCAAGACCTGACGCGGCGCCTCGTATTCGCCGTTGTAGCGGCCGAGGTAGCACGGGTCGTGATAGGTCACGCTGTCGCCTTTGTGCTGGCCGAGGTTCAGCGCACCGGCCTCGATAATTTCGGCCATGTAGGTGCTGTGGTGCTGCACGAGGTAGTTGCCGTCGAAGGCGCCATATTCGTTTTTCAGCACGTGGAAACTGTGTGGATCGCAAGTGACGATGCGGTTGAAGCTGTATTTGGCCAGGGTCTGGATGTTGCGTTTGGCCAACAGCTGGAAGGTCGCTTCGTCACCCAGGCGTCGGGCCACGTCACCGCTGTCGCGCTCTTCCAGGCCGAGTACGGCGAAGTCGATTTTCGCTGCTTTCAACACTTTGACGAACGCGCGCAAGGTGCGTTGGTTGCGCATGTCGAAAGCGCCGTCGCCAACCCAGAACAGCACGTCGGTGGACTTCTTCTCGCTCAACAGATTGAGGTTCAAATCCGCCGCCCAGTTCATCCGCCCGCCCGGCGCAAAGCCGCCCGGGTTGTCGGTGGCGATCAGGTTTTCCAGGACTTCGGCGCCCTTGTTCGGGGTCGCGCCTTTTTCCAGGGTCAGGTGACGGCGCATGTCGACGATGGCATCGACGTGCTCGATCATCATCGGGCACTCCTCGACGCAGGCGCGGCAAGTGGTGCACGACCACAGGGTTTCGGCATCGACCAGACCGTTGACGATCGGTTGATGCGGATTGCCGGCGTGTTCGCCAATGGCCTTGCCCGGATAGGGGCTGCCAGCGAACTTGGCATCGGTGCCGCCCGCGAGGCCGACCACCATGTCCTGAATCAGTTTTTTCGGGTTCAGCGGCTGGCCGGCGGCGAATGCCGGGCATGCGGCTTCGCATTTACCGCACTGCACGCAGGCGTCGAAACCGAGCAACTGGTTCCAGGTGAAATCCTTGGGTTTTTCCACGCCCAGTGGCGCGGTCGGGTCGTTCAGGTCCAGCGGTTTCAAACCGGTGGAGCGACCGCCGCCAAAGCGTTCGGCGCGACGGTGCCAGGCCAGGTGCAAGGCACCGGCGAAGGCGTGTTTCATCGGCCCGCCCCAGGTCATGCCGAAGAACAATTCCGACACGCCCCACAACACGCCAACCCCAAGAATCGCAGCCACCAGCCAGCCACCGAAGTTTTCCGGCAGGATCCCGGCCACCGGCAAGGTCAACAGGAAGAAGGAGGCCGAGAACGCCAGCAGGCTTTTTGGCAGGCGCATCCACGGGCCTTTCGACAGCCGTGAAGGCGGATTGCGGCGACGCAGGTAAACGAAGATCGCGCCGACGAACATCACCGCCGACATCAACAACAGTGCATAACCGAGGATGCGGTTATGCAGGCCGAAACCATGCACCAGGATTGCCAGCACGATGGACGCCACCGCGCCGCCCGCCGTGGCGACGTGGGTGTTGGCGATGTATTTGTCCCGCGCCACCACGTGGTGCAGATCGACCATGTAACGCTTGGGCATGGCGAACAGGCCGCCGATCAGGTCGACTTTCGAAGCCCGGCCCC
>RCUP01001984.1_pt1 | contig 11410 bp, 11 predicted proteins | sample 2166341 | NCBI WGS metagenome assembly RCUP01 (sample SAMN09932325, study PRJNA488358) | compost metagenome | isolation source: compost soil in succinonitrile-enriched | place: Germany: Experimental Botanical Garden | reverse complement strand
CGACGACGTCGTCGGCGAACGGGATCTTGCCGGCCGAGCGCGAGATCGCCGAAACCACATCGTCCTTCGACGGGATTGTCTTGTTCTTGACCAGCTTGAGGCGGTCGAGAATGTTCTTGCCGATTTCCATGCGTCTCTCCTTCAGAGGGGCCTGTACCGCGAATATAGAGATTCCGGAACGAGCTGCCAATATCTTCAAGGATTCGATTTTGCGTGTTGCATATCCGCAGGCACCCGCTATCGTCTCTTCGAAACGGAGAACGAAGAATTGGCTGACGAATCCATCCCACTCGCCCTGGCATGCACCTACACCCTCGCGCGTCGCGACGAAGACGGGCGCGTCTGCCCGATTGATGAGGACGAAGCCCAGGCATGGGAGAACTCGCGGGCCGTCATCGTTCGGGAGACGGGGGCGGAAGGCCGTCTGCTCGTGGCGCTGGTCAGTCTCGACGCTGTCCCTGAACCGTTCCAGACCGACCACGAGACTGGTGTCGTCTCCACGCCTTCGGGTGAATTCGACCAATGGGACTTCCAGGAGTCGTTCATCCGCTGCAGCGCTGACGGCGCCTATGTGGCGAACTTCTTCGATCCGGCGTGGGTGCAGATGCGCGACGCCACGGCGGCGGGCTGCGAGCCGCACATCGATGACATTCAGGCACTCATCGCGATCAAACGCAGGAGCGACCTGATCTCTGACCAGGTCGACTGGCGGATGTTCGATATCTCGGTTTCGGGTGAAACCGACGGTCTCACCGCGGAAGAGGCACTCAGGCGGTCACGGTTCCAGAACGACGCTCCGGTGCACAGGGTCCACGGTCTCGAGGGACTGGTATCGATGCGAAGCGAGACAATGTTCGACCTCGACGAGGACGACACCCGTGACGGCGTAGAGGTCGAAGTGCAGGTTCCCGACACCATTCTCGACGGATGGATGGAAGTCAGGGACTTCCCGACATATCTGATCGACGGCGTGAGGGCTATCTTCCGACGGTTTCTCGCAGACAGGATCGGCGACACCCCGATCGAGGAGATCGTGCGGATCCAGCGCTCCCGGGGAGAGATGGACAGCATCTGCCGGGTGTTCGAGCAGGAGGGCTTCGATGATATGGGCACGTCGGCTCCATTCGCGGATGACCGGGTGATGCAGGGCGGCTATTCGACCTCGCAGGTCAGAAACTTCCGCGGCAACGGCTGCGACATCATCGTCTTCGAGGACTTCGCGGGATCATACGCCTACGCATTTCCGGAGCAGATCCGGGTCGATCTTGAGAATAATAGTGGTTTGCGACACTAACTTTGCGCCGAAGCCCGTCGTGTAGCGCGACACTAGATTTGTCACTGCGCCACTGGAATGTCATTGGGAGACGCTGAATGACCATAGCAATAAAGGAGGCGCCGACTTCCGTCGGCGAAAAGTTCAGTCGAGCCATGAGAATCCTAGCGGCCGCACCTGGACGACATCGTGCAGGCCTGGAATATCGTCACATCGGCCCATTCCCCAAGAAGGTGCTGGAGGCTATACCTCGGTCCGAAGCCGACCTTGCTTCTCCTTATGCGATGGGATGGCAGTATCTTCTCCATGACGAGGAGGGGTACGGCGTACTGGACATCAGCAACCAATCAAATGGAACCTACAGTTCGTTTCGGCGGGGCAGCTTCGCTCTAGGCTATCTGGAGGCGCTTGAAGCCGCACAGGCCGAAGCTTCAGGAAGCCAAGACGTACATGAGCTAGAGATCGTGGAAATCCCCTCCGCTTTCACCCTTGTCATCACTGTGAGAGCAGATGAAATGAAGCTCTATCCCGCCTACTTCAGGGGGAAGCGTCTGGTTCCTCAATCAATGACAGCGGAAGAACTGCAGAACCTGGATCAAACGTTTTAGTCGAGTTCGCCGTGATGGCAGCGAATTCCCGCGGAGGCCTGTTCTCACGAAATGATTACGGAGCCGTTGAGTACCACATTAGGCCTGAGGCGATCATATTTCAGTCGCAATCTGAAGGGGATGAAAATCATGCTTGAGCTATTGAACCTTCTCAAGGAAAAGCTCTTTCCGCCCTATCTGTCGAATGATCCCAAAAGATCGGCGCGTCATGGCGGGATACGTGGCGGTTTGATCATGGTAGATTTGGAACTGGTTCGGCAAGAACTTCGGCGCACCTCGGTCGGACGAAATTCAAAACGGCAGCGCTGGTTCAGAAAGCGAACTTAACCCACATCCGCATTGCGCCGTGCGCCAGTCAAGCCTCTATCCCTTGAGCTATAACGCGAGACAGGGCGCTCGGGTCAATTGGTTCAACGTTTGCTGCCGACGCGGCGAGACCGCCTCATCTAAAGGAGGGGATGGCACCGCCACTTTCAAGCGCCTTCACGAATTTGTTATTGAACCAGATCGGGGGTTCCCCGCCGATCTCCATTTCCTTTACAAACCATTCGTCCAGTCCGGCTCCGCGGATCATGCCGGTGGAATCGAACCATATCGAGCGCAGAGGCGTTCGCGTTAGAAGATCTCTGTGGAATCCGGTCGTCATGTGGGTGACCACCCCCTTCGTTCCTACGTGGAATTCGACGGTGCTGTCAGCGTAGTCGGCATGGAACGTGCAGGGGCCCACTCTATCGAAGCCGTTGTCCCTCGCCCAACGCATCGCACGCGCCGACGTCGACAGCCTTTCAGGAGGTCGCCTCGACGGCTTTTCAGCGGGGTGGGGAGCGGTCGCGGCACTGCTGTAGACTGCACGGCGAAAGTTGTCCGGAAACCATTTCGGCGCCGGACTGCCCGCTTTCATTGCGGAAATGAAGAAGTCATCAAGACCTGCGCCCCTGAGCATGCCATGGTGATCCGTCCGCACTTGGTCGAAAGTGAAGTTGGCAAGATCGCGCTTGCGGCTGAACTTGTGTGCCGAAGTGCAGCCTCTCCCCGCGAACAGAGCCACTCGCACAGTATGTCCGCCGTAAGCACTTTCGTAGGTGCAGTTACCGACCATACTGAATCCACGGGCGAGCAGCCACTGACTGATTGCTTGGTTCTCCATGCCTTTACCTCCGACAAGAGGCTGGGTATTCGCGGCGCAAGCGACAAGCAGATCGGACCTCCGAGGCGATGAACTCCTTTGCGCTCTACAATGACAAACCTAGTGGCGCGACACACGTCGGCGAAAAATCAATCGAGCAATGAGGATTCCAGCCTCCGCGCCTGCCTGATTCCGTCCGGGCGCGGAGTATCGCCACGTCGGCGAGGATATGCCGGAGGCAATGGAGCCACCCGTGCCGTGACATTTGCTTGCGCCGTCGGAAGCCGTGACTGAAAATATCATGTTTTCAGGTGCATGGAGCTATCGGATGCGAATTCTTTCACTATGGCGCGGTCGGCGGAAGGATTCCCCCGAGTCCGAGGAGCATCTCGACGCAATCCTGGAGGATTCACTCCGGGATCCGGTCGTCGGCGAGACCTATCCCGACGACGCCGACGAACACAAGACACATGTGGCGGACGCACGCGAGCGCATCCTGCGGAACTCCCACTTCTTCAACGACACATGGTTTCGCACGAACACGCTGGAACCGGAGCAGAAAGAGATCGTCCGCGACTTCCTCCTGGAACTCTCGCAGGTCGTGAAGAACCGCGGGGTTATCCTAACCTCGGAAGTGATCGACCACCTGTCCGGCATGCTGGCCTCGGGAGAAACCGAGATCGCCTATTGGCAGGAACCCTGGATGGTTCCCTACAAGATCACCCGCCGCCGCGCGGTGGATCTCTTCGAACACTGCCTGGCGCAGACGGCGAAATCCGTTCCCTTCGAGCGGTTATCCGAATGCGGCATCAAGGCGAGATGGGCGAAGAACTACGAGGAGCTGTCAGACAAGCTCCGCGCCGACAGCATGGACGGATCCTCGCTGACGAAGGTCTTCCGCACCGCCCTCGTCCGCGTCGCCCGAGCCGACGACAGAAGCGACGTGCGCTCGATCTGCTACACGATGGACTACGCCCTCGCCTGCATTGGCGACAGGCAGGCGATGATGCGGATCTCGGAGACCCTGAGGCGCGTGTGCGTTCCCGCCGGCGACGACGATGACAGCATGATCATGACGGGCGCACGCCGCCTTGAACTCAGCGTCGTATCGGATGCATGGAGGAGGTTGTCGTCGATCGTGAGGAGCCAGCCCATGGGAGACGGCGAACGGGAGCTGGCCGAGATGATCGCCCCATGGAAAATGGATCTGCGAAAGCTTGAATCCTACTTCGAAGACAAGCCGGGCTGGGTGCTGCCTCCCGAGAACGTGGTGCCCATCGCTGCCGCACCCGGTTCTGCGGGAGACTGGAGGATCACGCTCTTCACCCCTGCTTCCGCGCCGCAGGATACCCCGCCTCCGCGGCCTGTAGCCACCTTCGACCAGAAGAGGCAGGCCATGCTGCTGGAGATGTTCGGCAGCGAGGAAACGCGGAACATTTTGAAGCGCATGGCCGCCGAGGATGCAGGAACCGAGATCGGCGAGGACGAACTCAGGATGATCCTGTCGGGAATGGAGAAGGCCAGGGCTTCGGGAAGAACGGCCAAACGGATCGAGGAGGTCGTCGCCGGATTCGCGAACGTGGTGCACATGTCGCAGTCGTTGACCGAATTCTACGCTTCGCTTGCGAAGAAACCCGAAGAAGCCGACGAGGAGGATCCCTTCGAAGCCGAGGACAAGCAGGCTCCTCCGGCAATGACTGTTCTCGACAGGATCGGAGAGTCCGAGGAATCCAGCAAGGCGTCGGCGGCGGTCACGTTCGGACGTCTTCTGCAGCCGTTCGAGCTGAAATCCGCCGTGCGCTCCGCCGACGAGGTCTATGCCGCCCTGTCGTCGGAGTTTCCCTGGATGCGTGAAGCCAACGAGATGGCGGCGCGCGCGGTGGCTTTCGCCCAGCGGACTGAATCCAAGGCATTGTGGATGAAGCCTGTGCTGCTGCAGGGTCTGCCCGGTCTGGGCAAGACCCGCTGGATGCGGCGCTTCTCGGAAGTCACGGGAGTTCCGACCCATCGCGCCAGCCTGTCGGGCGTGGACACGACGAAATCCATCATCGGCAGCGAACGCGGCTGGGCCAATGCTCGCCCCAGCCTTCCGGCCTACGCCTTCATGGGCACCGAGGCGGCGAACCCGATCATCTATGTCGACGAGGTCGACAAGGCGACGAAGTGGGACAGCATTGCCGATGCCTTCCTTCCCATGATCGAAGGGGAGACCGCGTCCAGCTATCCCGACATCTACCTGCTCGGAAACCTCGACCTCTCCGCGGCAAGCTTCATCTTCTCCGCAAACGATCTCTCGAAGGTTTCAGGCGAGTTCCTGTCCCGTGTCAAGGTGGTCAGCATCCGTGCCCCCAACGAGAACGAGGTCGCGCCAGTCATCCGTACCATGGTTCGGGAGACCTGCGAGAAGTCACTCCTGAGCGACGAGGAAGTATCCGCAATCATGGACAACCTCGTGTCCCGGTCGCGCGAGATCTACCTGAAGACGACAAACCTCCGCGAGGTGAAGCAGTTCATTTTTGCCGAGGTCGAGAAGACGATCTGGTCACCTCCCGGTCCAAGACTGGTAAAGTAGGGAATCCGCCGGCAGGATGTTTCCGGAAGGCAAGGCTTTGCCTTTGTTTTCAACACATTGCCCATTTTGAAGGCGCCATATGCCTACACGATGGGCGATTGCCGTGCTACGTTCTTCAAACTGGAGTTGGAGGAGCAAGGCATGTCCAAGCAGCAGAGCGCCCAGATCATCGAATTCCCCCGCAGGCCACAGCCGCGCCCGACCCCTGCCGTCGTGGACTACGAGTCCTGGTATCACGCCGACGAGATCCGGAAGGATCAGCCCGGCAGGGCGTAGTCCCATACGATCCGGTCGGCTGCCGAGACGACGCTTTCCACCATGCCCTCGAGCCTGGACATGGCATGCGCGGCAGCGCCAGTGTCCGACGACCGTGCAATGATGGACGAAGCCGCTGCCGGAAGGCGTTCCGCAAAAGCGGCCAGCTCCACGAGCAGGGCATCGCGCTCGGCATCGTCCCGCGCCACGGTGGAAGCCACCGCATCCCAGCGCGGGTGATAATCGCTTCCAAGATCCTTCATGGACGCCCATTTCGTCGAACGGGCCACGCCGCTGCCGGACAGGCGCATCGGGGCGAGGTCGAAGATTTCCGACAGGCGCACGCGGCCGTCATGCTTGCACAGCGCCATGTTGCGGCCATGGTTGTCGTCATTGCCCAGGCAGAGATTGAGGAGGTCGCGCTTCACATATTCGAGACGATCGGCGGCGGGATCCGACGACACGCCCGACAACAGCGAGAGATAACCCTCGTGAGTTCCGAGATGACCGAAAGCGGCGACCCCGGCGGCTGAAACAAGGCTTTCCTGGCCACGGCGCAGGCGGCCGTCCTCCGCGGCGCGGTCGAAACGGGGGATCATGAGAACGCCCGGACCTGCAACGTACCCGCTGCGGATGGGAAGCCCCAGCCCCGACGCGGCCTCCGCGTAGAGCGCCTCGATCTCGAGGATGAGGCTGTCGCGCGGATCCCTACTGCGCGCGAGCTTGACGATGTATCTCTGCCCGGCATCCGCGTCGGGCACGTGCTGATCCGGGTAGAGCATGCCGTCGGCGGCCATGGTGAGCTGGAGCTTCGGCCACTCGCCCTGCAGGCAGACTGAAGCCGGAGCCTCCCACGGGAGCGCGGTGGCGAAGGTGGTGAAAGTCTCCGACCTGGCGATGACGTCATCGATAGAAATCCCTCGGCCACGGAAGGCGCGCGCCGCCTTCCCCACCGCCTCGGCAATCCTGAGGTTCCCCACAGGTGTGCCGGCCGCGTAGGCGAGGAGGTGCGTCTCGCTCGCCGGAAGAACCCCGTTCCATCCGATCGCCTTCGCCAGCAGTATCCGGGCAGGGCCCTGCGGCAGCATGTCCATGAGGAAGGCAGGCCACGTCGGCAGCCACCTGTCCTCGCCGACAGGCAGCGCAACGGACACGGCGCGCTCGTCGATGACCGGAGAGACGAGGTTGTCGACCGCGGCGTGCTCGATGAAGTAGTCGAGCAGATAGGTCGTTGTCGTGCTGCCCAGATGCCCCTTTTCAGGCTCGTGAAAGCTCACCCTTGCCGCGTCGTGCCACGATCCGGCAATGCAGGTCTGCACAGTGAGTTCTCCAGGGCTGCTCTGCATCGTGTCTCCTCGGGGCTGACCTGCAGTCTACCTCCCCCGGCATATCGGGGGAACGCGCATTCTGCAATCCTGTCAGGAGAGTTCGTGGACGCGCGCTTGCCAGAGCGGAATTGAATCCTCATCATTCCAGGCGACAAAGGATTCAGTGGAGCAAGTCATGCAGCATTTCGATGTCGTCGTGGTTGGCGGCGGCCCAGCGGGCGCAATGGCCGCCGCGGGGGTTCTCAAGGCGATGCCGGGCGCCAGTGTCGCGATCGTTGATCCTGACAGGGATGACAACCACCGCATCGGCGAGGCACTGCTGACGGGCACGGTGATGTCGCTGCAGGATGCAGGACTCGACAAGCTGGTCGCCGATGCAGGATTCCACCACAAGATCGGCGCCTCCTATGTCTGGGGCGAAAGCCGCGAGCCGTGGTACGTGAACTATCCGAGGACGGAGGGCGACGGATACTCTCCGCATTTCAAGGACTCAGAGGGCTTCCGCCGGAGCATCCACGTGCCCCGCGACGTGTTCGACCCGCTCATCCGCAGGGAGATGGAACGCCGCGGCGCAGTTATCGTCCGCAGCAAGCTGCGCAGCGTCAAGGTCACCGACACGGCTGCCGGGCCTGCCGTCGTCTCCGTGACGACGGACGACGGCCGGACGCTGACGGCGAAGCGATACATCGATGCGTCGGGTCATTCGCATGTCCTCGGCAGGCATCTCACAAAGCGCGTGCCCGTCGGAGCCGCAAGGATCGCCCGATACGCCTACACCCCGTCCATCGATTGGGACAAGGCGAGCAGGAGGGGCTTCGACATCCACAGGACGAACATCGTCTCCAACAAGCTCGGCTGGATGTGGGCGATCCACCTCGGCGATGCGGGACGAGGACTGACAAGCCTTGGATTCGTCTCCACGCCCGACGTCCTCTCGAAGATCACGCTGGAGAACTGCACGGACTTCTTCCCGGAGGTCGCCGACTTCGGCTTCGGAGACGGCTATCTCGATCCGAGGACGTTCGACGGAAAGCCCGCGACCTCGTTCTACGGGCACCCCGACTATTCCTTCGCGTGCGACAGCCTTCATGGGATCAACTGGTCTCTGGCAGGAGACGCGGCGATGTTCATTGATCCAATCCTCTCGCAGGGCGTGACGCTGGCAGTCCATTACGGCTTCAACCGAGGTCTCGCGGCCGCCGCAGAAATCGAAGGCGATGACGCGGCGCAGGTGCGCGTGACCGAGCACTACAGACGGGAGGGCTCCATCCTCAGGCTCGTCGTCGGCGAATGGTATTCGAACAACCGCGCCGTCGATGACTGGCGGATGAAGTCGGTGATGATGTCCAAGGACATCTACGACCAGGAACTCGATCAGGCGGCGGCGTTCCGCTGGATCACCAACCTCGAAAACCTGCGCCACGACTACGACCCATACCCCGAAGAGGAGCGCAGGAACATCTGGAGGAATCTGGGCGTGGCGCTGCAGGAAAGGAATTGACCATGAAGACGATCAGGATCGAGGACTATCTCCTGGAAGGCGCAGAGAGGGCCTATGTGGCGGTGTCACCGGAAAGCGAGCGCCTGCTCAGAGATGCGGTGGCCTACTGCAGCTTCATCGCCGACGAATTCGACACCGCGATCACCCCGAAGCAGATGGTCCAGCTCATGGAGCGGTTCTACGGGTTCAAGTCAGCCCCGCAGGCTCCGGCTGAGGAGATCGACATCTCGATGGAGCGCAAGCTCTATTCCGTGAAGGGACGACCATTGCCGATGAAGGCCGCTCTCATGGCCAGTAAGACGATGGCGAGGGACGGTCTTCGCGATGTGATCGCCCGGTTTGCTTCGGTAAACGAGGCGGAGGAGTAGGTCGTCCAGGAGCCGATCCCAAACTTTCAAGCCGGCATGCCATCCTGCCTTTCGAACGCATAGCGAAAGGATCGCCGTATGACCGCAATCACAGTATCTCCGCTCCCCAAGTGGGTGCTCGACACCTTCGAAGGCAAGCTCCTGGAGGCCTGGATCGGCTGGCGCCCCAAGGGGGACGAGCATGTGGAATTCGTAGGAGACACGGAGTGCGAGGACGAGGAGGACATCATCCTCCTCAACAAGAGTCCCGCCGAGGTCAAGGAGTTGGCGAAGCTCGCCGAGGATGCGGGAACCCCTGTCTGCAGGGACATCGCCCGTCTGCTCAACGACCCAGAAGGCACGGACATCATGAGTGACTTCTTCGGAGAGATCGACATCACATCGATCAGGATGGGAGTCGGGCTCAAGGATGAGAAGGGCAACAATCTCATGCTCGATCCCGACCACCTGCTCCACTCGCTGGCCTCAAGGTTCCCGGATGAGATTCCTTACGTGGAGACCTCCTGGGATCGTGGAGGAACCTTCATCACGTCATCCGGCACGGAGTGGTTCAAGACGAAGGCTTCCCTCGACACCCGCAGGGCGGAGTTTCTCGCCGCCAGCGCCAGCGCGTCCCCCAGGGCCTGAGGAGCATACAATGTCCAACAAGGCAAAGATGGTTGGATGGGCGCTGTCGCCCACTGGATACCAGGTGGCCGTGTACGACGAGGAGATGCAGCCGCTCCACGAGGAGACCTACGGCAACCATCCGATGACGAGCACCGATGTCCTTCCGGCAGACGACGAGCACGCCGTGGGCGAGGACAAGCTGACGGAATGGGCCGAGAAAACGGCGCTCGAGCTGGCGGGCGAATGGGGTGTCGACGAGGACGGCGTGTTCCACGACACGGACCTCGAGGCAAGTCTCGGAGAGGAGCAGGAACTCCTTCACGGATCGAGGGCCTGACAGGACTGGCATGCCGCTTTCGCCGATGCGGAGTTGTCCTTCGCATCGGCGCTTGAAATCCTTCTACAGGAGATCAGGCACGGAGACCCGACATGCCAGCCAACAGATTCTGCTTCGCCGAACATGCGATCGTGTCCCGCTCCCTGTCGGGCGGGTGGAGCGTTTCGAAGCTTGACGGAACATCAGTGGAGATGAGCGACAAGGAGTTCTCGCGCCGGGGATACGCGGTCGACTGCGCATTCGGCGAGAACGGGTTCTACGCCATCCTGGACAGCTTCCGCGAGCATCTCTCCTACTCCTATCGGCCGGATCCGGAGGCGGGAGTCGTCTGGCTGGAGAACGGGCCCTGCCCGGTGCCGATGCACGAATTCCTCATGATGTCCGTCAGAGCCGATGCTGCAGGCAAGCCCATTTGCTCCTTCCTGAGCGAAGCCGACCAGCAGCTCTACGCGGCGTCGAACGCGGGTGCTGAAGGCCATGTCTCCGAAATCGTGGATGGCGTGACCGCGCAGGGAGCCTACCTCGTGCGCGACTGGATTGAGGCGGCCGGGTTCAGGAACGGTGCCGCCGGACTCGACAATGACGAATTCCTGAGCATGGTTGCCTGAGGAGAATGAGATGGCTGTAAAGAAGATCGAAGACGCCGGCATCAAGATCGGCGGAGCCCGCAAGGACTGGCGCGACCGGAACATGGTCGTCGAGGATCTCGCCGATCTCACGACGGAGGAGCGCGTCTCCCTCGTCAAGAAGGACACGGTGTGGCCGAAGCCCGACTATGCCGCATTGGTCGCCGCGGGCATGCCAAGGGAAGTCGCCGCCTGCGTGAAGGCGCTGCGCGATGCGCTGGCGGCTAGCCCCTCCAAGAGCGGCGCGAAGACGGTCGAGGAGGCCCAGGAGGGCTACATCACGATGGTCTCGGCGATCCGCGACAGGTTCCTTGCCGCAAGGAGCATGGATGAGCTGAAGGGAACCTATGGCGCGCTGGAGCAGCACTTCGGCGGCAAGGAGAACCTGCGCAAGCATCCGACCTCCGCCATCTGGTTTTCCGTCTATGGCAAGAAGAGCTGCCCCTTCTTCCTTGATCACGGCGCGCTGAAGAAGGCCCGCGCCCTGCTCGCAACCGGCTTTCCTGAAGATGTTCCCGCATGGAAGAAGAACGTGACCTTCTACCCGTCGAAGGGTGGGCACATCTGCTACAAGGGCAACACGCTGATCGGTCACTTCGACACCCATGAGGCGGCCTTCGACCTGCTGAAGAAACAGCACGACGCGGCCGAGGCGAACAAGAAGCCGAAGAAGGAGAAGGTCGGGCCTCGCAAGCCCCCCGCGCGCCCGCACCTCGACGTCATCGAGCGGGAAGGCATGACCGACCATCGAGGCGGACGTGACATCGATCCGCAGGAATTCATCGACACGTTCCGCTTCCGCGGGGT